>RCUI01000676.1_pt1 | contig 10720 bp, 10 predicted proteins | sample 2166121 | NCBI WGS metagenome assembly RCUI01 (sample SAMN09932700, study PRJNA488358) | compost metagenome | feature: garden; material: soil; isolation source: compost soil in succinic acid-enriched culture | place: Germany: Experimental Botanical Garden Goettingen | collected 2016-01-27
GAGGCCGAAATCACCAGGATCCGGTCGCCAGCCTTGCGGTGGGCGGCAATGGTTTTGGTGGCGTCACTGAAGATGATCGGTTCGATGAAATCTTCCACCCACGGTGCTACAAGATGCTCGACTTCTTCCGGGGTGCGGCCAATCAGCGGCTCCAGGCTGAAGGTCATATAGTCCTCCATGGCCAGATGGCCCTTGCCGTAGGCATCCATCAGTTCCTTGTCACGACGCAGGAACGACTCGCCATCGACCCAGCCAAGGCGGACCATCTGCTCGCTCCACAATGACGCGCAGTCACCGTGGATCAGGGTTTCGTCCAGATCGAAAATCGCTAGTGCCATATTCAGAAAAACTCCTGTGCAACCCTCAGGCGACTTCGCAGAGGGCGGTGGGATCGATCGACAAGGATACCCGCTGGCCGTCCGGGTGCAGGTCGGCGGACGAGCGGTTGAGCACATCGACCAGCAATTCTACCCCGCGCGCTTCGACCCGGTAGCGGATCACGTTGCCGAGCAGGCTGTGACTGCGTACCAGCCCCTCGAGTTCGCCGTTGAGGCTCAGGACGATGGCTTCCGGGCGGATTGCCAGGCGGCTGCCAATCGGCCGCTGCAGCAGGCGGCTGGCGCTGTCGGCATCGAGCAGGTTGTAGTTGCCGATGAAGCCGGCGGCAAATACGTCCACCGGCGCGGTATAGAGGGTTTCGGCATCGCCGCTCTGAACGATGCGGCCCTGGTTCATGAGGAAGATGCGGTCAGACAGGGTCAGCGCTTCTTCCTGGTCATGGGTGACGAAGATGGTGGTCAGGCCCAGCTCGCGCTGGATGGCACGGATCTGCTCGCGCAGGTGTTTGCGAATACGCGCGTCCAGCGCCGACAGCGGCTCGTCGAGCAGCAGCAGGCGCGGGCGGGTGACCAGCGAGCGGGCCAGGGCCACGCGCTGGCACTGGCCGCCGGACAGCTGGTGCGGGTAGCGGCGGGCAAAATCCTGCAGCTCGACCAGTTGCAGCACCTCGCGTACCCGCGCCTGGCTATCGTCGCTGTTGACCTTCTGCATGCGCAGGCCAAACGCGACGTTCTGCTCGACGGTCATGTTGGGGAACAGCGCGTAGCTCTGGAACACCATGCCGATCCCGCGCTTTTGCGGGCTTAGCGGCACCAGGTCGTTGCCATCGAGCAATATCCGCCCGCTGTCCACGGCGGTCAGCCCGGCGATGCAGCGCAACAGGGTGGATTTGCCGCAACCGGAAGGGCCGAGCAGGGTGACGAATTCGCCGCGTTCGATCTGGCAGTTGATGTCGTTGAACACCGGGCTGCCGGCATAGCTTTTTTGCAGGTTCTGTACGCTGACGAAGCTCATATCAGGACTTGTCCTTGTTCAGGCGGTTGGCTGCCCAGGTCAGCACCAGCACGAAGAGGAAATAGGAAATCACCAGGGCACTGTTGAAGTGGCCACTGCTGTTGCGCATGTTGTTCAGGTACACCTGCAGGGTCTCGTAGCGGGTGCCGACCAGCAGGTTGGCGAACACGAACTCGCCGAACAGGAACGAGAACGACAGCAGCAAGGCCACCATCAGGCCCTTGCGCAGGTTCGGCAACACCACCAGGAAGGCGGCCTGGAAGGTGCTGGCACCGAGCAGCTGGGCGGCGTCCATCAGGTCGCGCAGGTTGATCGCCTGCAGGTTGTTGGTGATCGCCCGGTACATGAACGGCAGGGCCACGGTGAAGTAGCAGCCGATCAGGATCCACGGCGTGCCGACCATGGCCATCGGCCCCGAGCCGTAGAGTTGCAGCAGGCCCACCGACGACACCACCGGCGGCACCGCGAAGGGCAGCAGGATGAGGATGTTCATCAGCGCATCGAGCCGCGGGAAGTGGTAGTGGACCACGAACAGCAACGGCAGGATCAGCAGCACCGACAGCAGCAGCGCTCCGACGCAGACCAGCAGCGACTGGCCGAAGGCGGCGAGAAAGCGCGGGTCGCTCCACAGCGCCAGGTACCACTTGAAGGTCAGGCCGCTGGGCAACAGGCTGGCCGACCAACTGGTGGCCAGCGAGTAGAGCAGGGTGCCGGCCAGCGGCAGCAGCAGAATGATGAACAGCAGGTAGACCACCAGGCGGTGGTACAACGTGGCAGAGCCCGGTTCAGCGCGCGACATGGTAGCTCCGCTTCAACAGCCATTGATGGACGAAAGTCACCAGGGTCATCAGCCCGACCAGGATGACCGCCAGGGCGCTGGCCAGGTTCGGGTCCAGCGAGATGTCGCCGGCCACCAGCGCGGCGATGCGGATCGGCAGTACGTTGAAGTTGCCGGTGGTCAGCGCATAGACCGTGGCGTAGGCGCCCAGGGCGTTGGCCAGGAGGATCACGAAGGTGCCCAGCAGCGCCGGGGTGAGCACCGGCAGGCCGATGTGCCGCCAGTATTGCCAGGCGCCGGCGCCAAGCAGCTCGGCCGATTCGCGCCAGTCCTCGCGCAGGGCGTCGAAGGCCGGGTAGAGCAACAGCACGCCGAGGGGGATCTGGAAATAGGTGTAGAGGATGATCAGCCCGGTCTTGGAATAGAGGTTGAAGTCTTCGATGATCCCGGCCTGTTTCAGCAGCATCGTCAACGCGCCGTTGAAGCCGAGCAGGATGATGAAGGCAAAGGCCAGCGGCACCCCGGAGAAGTTGCTGGTCATGTTGGCGAAGGCGTTGACGAAATCGCGCAGGCGCGAGTCGACCCGGCGCAAGGAATAGCTGCCGAGGATGGCGATGAGGATGCCGAACAGGCTTGACCAGAAGCTGATTTCCAGGCTGTGCTGGATCGCTTGGCGATAGAACTTCGAGCTGAATATCTTGCTGAAATTATCCAGGCCCCAGGTCGATTCCACCTGCACGCTGTGGAGCATTACCCAGGCCAGCGGGGCGATCTGGAAGATGATGAAAAACACTGCGAAAGGTACCAGGCAGAGCAGGGCCAGCCATTTGCCGCGCGTGATCGAATTCACTTGAGCAGCTCCCGGCACACCGGTTTGTCGTGGGGCACGCCGAGCAATTCGCAAAGGGTGCCGCAAAGTTCGGTCTGCAGCGGCTTGGCTGCCGGGTCGAGGCTGAACGCCTCGCCAAAGACAAACAGTGGTACTTCGCGTTCTTCGGCCAACAGGCCGTTGTGCGAGCGGTCGTTGTTCATGCCGTGGTCGGCGGTGACCAGCACTTGATAGCCCTCTTCGAGCCAGGTGCGCAGGTAGTCGGCCAGGAGGATGTCGGCGCTGCGCGCGCTGTTGCGGTACTGGCTGCTGTCCAGGCCGTGACGGTGGCCGGCATCGTCGATGTTCATCGGGTGCACCAGAAGAAAGTTCGGTGCATGACGGCGGCGCAGGTATTCGGCGTCGGCGAACAGGTGCGAGTCGGGGTAGTGGTCGGCGTAGTAGAACAGCCCGTGCTGGATCGGCAGCTTGGGCGCGTGGGTGTGGCGGTCGCGCAGCGGGTCGAAGGGCGAGCGGTTGTACAGCTCGCTCATCCAGTGATAGGCCGCCGCTGCCGTGCCCAGGCCGGCTTCGCGGGCGTAATGGAATACGCTGCGCTGGTTGGACAGGCGGTTGACGTTGTTGTGGACGATGCCGCTGTCGATCGGCGCGACACCGGTGAGGATGCATTCGTACAGCGGCCGCGACAACGACGGCAGCTCGCATTCGACCCGGTACAGCGCGGCGCGGTCGGCTTCGACATAAGCATGCAGATGGCCCATGGCGTGGTGCGCGACCTGATGGTTGAGGCCATCGAGCAGGACCAGGATGACGTTGTAGTTCATAGGGACTCCGCAATTGTGGCTGACCTCATCGCTGGCAAGCCAGCTCCCACAGGTACTGCATACACCGGACCTTGTGGGAGCTGGCTTGCCAGCGATCGGGGCGGCAGGGGCTGCCTGACACCCCCCAAAGGTTCACTCCATCTCGATGATCACTTGCTCCTGCCACTTCTGCGGCAGGGCCTTGGAGGTCGCTTCCCACGCCGCCGCATCCTTGATCGGCTGCACGGCGCGGTACTGCTCGTTAGGCAGCAGCTTGGCCTGAACCTCGGCCGGCAACTTCAGGTGCTCGGCACGGATCGGCCGGGCGTGACCTTCGGCCAGGTTGATCTGCCCGGCATCGCTGAAGATGTACTCGCGGGTCAGTTTGGCGGCGTTGGGGTTTTTCGCGTACTTGTTGATGATCGTGGTGTAACCGGAGATCACCGAACCGTCAGACGGGATCAGCACCTCGAAGCGTTTCGGGTCGATCTGCTGGCGGTAGCTCAGGCCGTTGAAGTCCCAGACCACACCGACTTCGATCTCGCCCTTCTCCAGGGTCTGGATGGTCGGGTTGGCCAGCGACAGGCGCTTCTGCTGGGCCAGCTTGGTGAACAGCTGCAGACCCGGTTCGATGTTCTTCTCGTCACCTTTGTAGGCAATGGCTGCGGCCAGTACGCCGTTGGCGGCCTGGGCGGCGGTGCCGACGTCACCGATGGCGACCTTGTACTTGCCTTTTTCCAGGTCATGCCAGGTTTTCGGCATGTCTTGTTCCTTCACCAGTTGCTTGTTGATGATGAAGGCGATGGTGCCGGTATAGGCCAGGGCCCAGTGGCCATCCTGGTCCTTGGCCCAGCCCGGGATCTGATCCCAGGTGCTCGGCTTGTACGGCTGGGTCACGCCCTTGGCCACGGCGATCGGGCCGAAGGCGGCGCCGACGTCACCGATGTCGGCACTGGCGTTGTCTTTTTCGGCATCGAACTTGGCCACTTCCTGGGCCGAGCTCATGTCGGTGTCCATGTGCTTGAGGCCGTATTTTTTCGCCAGGTCTTCCCAGGTGCCTTTCCAGTTGGCCCAGGCATCGGGCATGCCCACGCTGTTGACTGCGCCTTCCTTGCGGGCGGCGTCTTCGAGGGCCTTGAGGTCGGTGTCGGCGGCCATGGCCGACGTGCACAGGGCGATGGTCGAGCCTAGCAGTGATGCCAGAAAAAGCTGTTTCATCCGAAGCTCCTTGGTGGGTGCCGTGCAAAACGCGAGTGTTGTTGGACGTTGTTGCGATTCGGTTGGTCTAGGTCAGCAATACCCGAGCCAAGGTAGGCCTGTTGCATGACAATTTGATGTCCAGCGCCGCACCCGGTCAGGGCTTGCACCCCTGAAAATCAAGCGTAGACCACCTTGGCTGTCATCTGAGATTCATCTGGTTTGCCTAGGCTTGCACTATTCTCATAGCCCTGAAGGCGCCAATTGTGTGCGCTGCCGGTGCTGGACTAGTCCAGATAGGTAACCTTCGATGCAGCCACTGCCGCCGCGTGCAGTAACAGCTATCTGTCATGCCCTGCAGGAGCAGATCGAGCATGGCCTTCTCTCGCCCGGCTGCAAGCTGCCGGCCGAACGCAAGCTCAGCGAGGTGTTCGACACCACGCGCATTACTCTGCGTGAGGCGCTGGTGCAACTGGAGGCGCGCGGGCTGATTTACCGCGAGGAGCGGCGCGGCTGGTTTGTCGCGCCCGAACGGCTGACCTACGACCTGATCGAGCGCAGCCACTTTCATGCGATGGTCCGCGAACAGGGGCGCGAGGCGCGTACACAGTTGTTGTCGGCGCGTTTGCTACCGGCGGCCGCGGCGGTATGCGCACGCTTGCAGTTGTCGCCGTTGTCGAGCGTGATCCAGATCTGCCGTCTGCGCCGGATTGATGGGCGTGCGGTGCTGTATGCCGAGCATTACCTGAACCCCGAGTATTTTCCGGGCATTCTTGAGCACGACCTCAGCCAGTCGCTGACCGAGCTCTATGCCCGCCACTACGGCATCGAATACGGCAGGGTGCGTTTCGAGATCCTGCCGACCGCCTTGCCGGTGGCGGCGGCCACCGCGCTCAAGGTGTCAGCCGGCAGCCCCGGCCTGCATATCACCCGGGTCAACAGTGACCAGCAGGGCCGGCTGATCGACTGTGATCTTGAGTACTGGCGGCACGATGCGATCCGCATCAAGGCCGAGGCCGGTTAGCCTTTGCTGGCGGTTTCGCCGAACGGTGTGCTGGCATCGCTGGTGATCACCTGCACGCTCAGGCGCGGCGTCGCCAGGTCCAGCCCGGCTTCATCGAGCTGACGCTTGAGCGCCAGGTTGAAGGCCCGCGACACTTCCCATTGCTTGATCGGCGCGGTCTTGAAGCGTGCGCGCAGGATCGCCGAGCCCGATTCGAAACTCTCCACCCCCTGCAGCTCCAGCGGCGACCAGATGTTGCGGCGCATCAACGGGTCGTTGCGCATTTTCTGGCCGACATCGCGAATCAGGCTGATGGCCTGGTCGATGTTCATGCTGTGCGGAATCGCCACGCGGAAAATCGCGTAGCCGAACTCGCGGGAGTAGTTCTTGATGCTCTTGATTTCACTGAACGGGATGGTGTGGACGATGCCGTCGATATCGCGCAGGCGCACGGTACGGATGGTCAGGCCTTCGACCGTGCCGAGGTGGCCGCCGACATCGACATAGTCGTCAATGGCCAGGGAGTCTTCGATGATGATGAACAGTCCGGTGATCAGGTCGGCCACCAGTGACTGGGCACCGAAGCCGATCGCCAGGCCAATCACACCGGCACCGGCCAGCAACGGGGTGACGTTCATGCCCATGTTGGCCAGGGCGACAATCACCGCAATGATGAAAATGGTCACGAACAGCACGTTGCGGATCAGCGGCATCATGGTCTGTGCGCGGGTGTTGGCCAGGCCTTTGCGTGAGCGGGTCAGGGCGTGGTGCACCGCCGTGTCGGCGAGAATCCACACCAGCCAGGCGGCGATCAGGGTGCCGGCCAGGCCGAACAGGCGCACCGCCACTTCATGGCCTTCGCCTTCGGCAAAGCCGATCAGCGAAAAGCCCCAGACGCGCAGGCCGAGTTCGATGAACACCAGCCAGATGGCCAGGTGCACCAGGGTGTAGGTAAAGCTCTTCAAGCGTTCCGAGTACACCGCCTGACGACGGTTGGCCCGCTGCGGCTTGAGCCCGTGGCGGCGCACCAGGCCGTTGATGACCATGCACAAAATCAGCAGCACCGTGCACATCAGTGACTGGCGCAGGGCGGTGCTGGTGTCGCCGGCGGAGATGAAGGTGGCGATCAGCGAGATCGCCACCAGCACCAGCGCCGGCAGGTACCAGAAGGTCCCGAGGATTTCGATGGTGTCGCTCAACGCCCGGCGGGTCAGGCGCCGTGACAGCGGCTGGTTGCGGATCAGGTGGGCGATGGGCCGGCGAAAGCGCAGGATGAACAACCCGGTAGACAGCCCGGCAAGGATATTGGCCAGGGTTGCCAGGGTGTGCGACAGGTGATCGCCCAGGGCGCTGGCCATGCGCGGGTCGTTCATGGCCTCGCCGAAGGCGGCGAAGCTGCCGATCAGCCACAGCGGGCGAAAGGCCTGGTGGCGGAGAATGTGCAGGGCGCGATGGCGGTGCGGGCCGTCGAGCAAAGAGAAGGCGATGACGCAGATCGCCGAGAAGCAGGTACCCACCACCAGCGCGTAGGCCAGGACCATGGCCATCGACTTGCCCAGTGACGAGGGCAGGGCGAAGCTCAGGTACACGGTGATCACCAGTGCCACCAGCCACGGCCCGAGTTTGCGCAAGGCGAAACGCACCAGGTCCCAGGTGCGCGGGTGTTGTGGCAGCTCTTCAGTGAGGCCAAAGCGCAGCCGTACTTGATGGCTGGCCCAGTTCAGGGCGTAGGCCACCAGGCTCCAGATGGCGATGATGGCGGCGAAGCCGAACAGAATGGGTGGCCATTCGTGCAGGGGAACCATGCGCGCATCGAGTTCGATCTTGGCCAGTTCCAGTTCGCGGGTCCAGCGGTTGAAGGGGCTTGCCTCGCCACTGAACTGTTTTTCGAGTTCGCCGAAGGTCGAGCCGATCAGGCCGAGTACGCCTTGTTCGGCGCTGGGTTGGGCCTGCTTGGTGCTGTCGCGCAGCTTTTTCAGGTCGGCCAGCAGCTTGGCCCGCTGCTGGTCGTTTTCCAGCGACTTGATCACTTCATCCAGTGACTGCGCCAGCGGCTCGGTGGCCTCGGGCTGCGCCTTGCTGCCACCGAGCAGGCTCGGCAGGCCGGCGGCGTGCGAGGGCGCCACGATGAACAACGCCAGGAACAGGGTTAAAACGCGGAAGAAGACAGGCACCGGACAATCAACCTCAAAACGATCAATCGCCCGAGTGTAGTGTATTTGTCAGTTGAGTTTCTCGAGGATCTTCCAGCACATGATGCCGATCATGCCCAGGGTACCGACCCACATCATCAGTACACCGATATTGCGATCGCGCATGTTGAAGCCCACGGTCAGCAGGATCAGGCCGGCGATGACCGGAAGGAACAGAGAGGCAAAGGCTGACATGCGGCAAGGTCCTTACTTGAGAGTTATGGCTCAAGCATAGCGGGATTCGCCGGGGGGAGGGTTGATCGGGGTCAGGCTGGCGGGCCTCATCGCTGGCAAGCCAGCTCCCACAGGTTCGGCATGTGGGAGCTGGCTTGCCAGCGATGCAGGCGCCGCGCAGTTACGGCAGGTCGCGGCTGCGATAGAACGCCGTCAGCACCTTGACCAGGTGCGCCAGGTCATGGCTGCCGCACAGCTCGCGGATCGAGTGCATGGCGAAGGTCGGCAGGCCGATGTCCACGGTGCGCACACCCAGGTGGCTGGCGGTGATCGGGCCGATGGTCGAGCCGCAGCCCATGTCGCTGCGTACCACGAAACTCTGCACCGGCACTTCTTCGGCCATGCACAGGTGGCGGAAGAAACCGGCGGTTTCGCTGTTGGTGGCGTAGCGCTGGTTGTTGTTGACCTTGATCACCGGGCCGGCATTGAGCTTGGGGCCGTGGTTGCCGTCATGCTTGTCGGCATAGTTGGGGTGAACGCCATGGGCGTTGTCGGCCGACACCAGCAGCGAGCGCTGGATGGCGCGGACGAAGTCGTCACCGTCGGGCAGCAGGCGGCGCAGGGTCTGCTCGAGCATCGGGCCATCGGCACCGCAGGCCGAGCAGGAGCCGACTTCTTCGTGGTCGTTGCACACCAGCACACAGGTTTCGTCGCTGTCGGCGTTGAGCAAGGCCTGCAGGCCGGCGTAGCAAGACAGCAGGTTGTCCAGGCGGGCACCGGCGATGAACTCACCGTGCAGGCCGATCAGGGCGGCGCTCTGGGTATCGTAGAAGCTCAGCTCGTAATCCAGCACCACATCGGCATTCAGGCCATGCTCGCGGGCCAACTGATCGGTGAGCAGGGCGCGGAAGTCGACGCGCTCGTCCCCGGCGACTTGCGCAAGGATCGGTGGCAGTTCGGTCTGCGGGTTGATCGCCCAACCTTCGTTGGCCGTGCGGTTGAGGTGGATCGCCAGGTTGGGGATGACAGCGATCGGCAGCTTGAAGTCGACCAGTTGGCTCTCGACCTTGCCGTCACGGCGGAAAGTGACCCGTCCAGCCAGCGACAGGTCGCGGTCGAACCAAGGGGCGAGCAGCGCCCCCCCGTAGACTTCCACGCCCAGCTGCCAGAAACCGTGGCGCTGCAGCTCAGGTTGCGGTTTGACCCGCAGGCATGGGCTGTCGGTATGGGCGCCAACCAGGCGAATGCCATCGAGCAACGGCGAATGACGGCCGAGCTTGAAGGCGATGATCGAGGAGTCGTTGCGGGTCAGGTAGTAGCGACCGCCGGCCACGGTGGCCCAACTGTCGCGCTCGTCCAGGCGCTGGTAACCGGCGGCTTCCAGGCGTTGGGCCAGGGCAGCGGTGGCGTGGAACGGCGTAGGGGAGGCCTTGAGAAAGTCGATCAGGCCTTGATTCAGTGCATCGCGCATAGGTCACTCCAGACAGCAGTGGCGCGAGTTTAGCGTACTTGGCTGGGGTTTTGTGTGGGCCCTAATCGCCGCCAAGGCCGGCAGTACCTGGGGGAGCCGGCCTTGCCGGCGATAGAGGCGCCGCGCAGCCTCAGAACGGCGCCGGACACTCGAAGCGCAAGCGCTCCCCGGAAACCGGATGGGTAAAGCTGAGCATGCTTGCATGCAAGCACAGCCGCTCATGGGCAGCGAGGGCTTCAGGATAAGCGTACAGTCGGTCCCCCAGCAGCGGATGACCAATCGACAGCATGTGTACGCGCAACTGGTGAGAGCGCCCGGTAATCGGCGTCAGTTCCACCCGGCAATGATCGCCACAGCGTTCCAGGATGCGCCAGAAGGTCAGGGCATGCTTGCCTTGCTCATGGTCGACCACATGGCGCGGCTTGGTCGGCGGGTCGTAGCGCAGGGGCAGGTCGATGCTGCCGCTGTCGAGCTCCGGCTGGCCCCAGCACAAGGCGGTGTAGGCTTTCTCGGTTTCCCGGTCGTGGAACTGGCGTGACAGCTCGCGGTGACTGTCGGCATCGCGGGCCAGCAGGATGATCCCAGACGTTTCCCAATCCAGTCGATGAACGATCAACGCGTCGGGATAGCCGTTTTCCTGCAGGCGGGTGATCAGGCAATCCTTGTTGTCTTCGGCGCGCCCTGGCACCGACAACAGCAGGGTCGGTTTGTTGATCACCAGAATGGCGTCATCCTCAAAGAGGACGTGAACATTGGACAGCGGCATTACGTGTTCTCTGCAAACGCCAACGGCGACGGCCGGGCCCGGGCTGTAAAGCCCGGGCCCGGCCGTCGCCGTGGCAGGTTACCCGTAGGCGCCGATCAACGATCGGGCAGGGTGATGTTGAGTTCCAGGATCGAGCAGCTGCCCTGGTTTTCCA
>RCUI01000678.1_pt1 | contig 10704 bp, 9 predicted proteins | sample 2166121 | NCBI WGS metagenome assembly RCUI01 (sample SAMN09932700, study PRJNA488358) | compost metagenome | feature: garden; material: soil; isolation source: compost soil in succinic acid-enriched culture | place: Germany: Experimental Botanical Garden Goettingen | collected 2016-01-27
ACAAGGCGCGGATCAAGATCCTGGTCAAGGCGCTGGGCATCGAGGCGTTCTCCCGCGAGGTGGAGGAGGAGTGGCAACACATCAAGGACGGCCCGGCGCAACTCACCGAGGACGAGTTCCAGCGGGTCGCCGCCGCCTTCGAGCCACCGGCCTACGACAGCGTCATCGACGATGAGCTGGCCTACGACACCCACCTGGCCCAGGACCACGCCTTCGCCCGCTGGGTAGCCTGTTGCGTCAAGCCGCACAAGGTCCCCGGTTATGCCAGCGTGGTGCTGTCGACCAAGCCGGGTGACGCGTCGCCACCGGGCGACCTGACCGATGCGCAGATGGATGCAGTGGCCGACTGGTCTGAGCAGTTCGGCTTCGGCGAGATCCGCATTGCCCATGAGCAGAACCTGATCCTCCCGGACGTGCGCAAGCGTGACCTGCACGCGCTCTGGCGCCTGGCCTGCGAACGTGACCTGGGCACGGCCAACATTGGTCTGCTGACCGACATCATCGCCTGCCCGGGCGGCGACTTCTGCGCCCTGGCCAACGCCACCTCGATCCCTATCGCGCAGTCGATCCAGCGCCGCTTCGACGACCTCGACTACCTGCACGACCTGGGCGAGCTGAGCCTGAACATCTCCGGCTGCATCAACGCCTGTGGCCACCACCACATCGGCAACATCGGCATCCTCGGCGTCGATAAAAACGGCAGCGAGTGGTACCAGGTGACCCTCGGTGGCGCCCAGGGCAAGCACAGCACCCTGGGCAAGGTCATCGGCCCGTCGTTCAGCGCCGCCGAGATCCCCCAGGTGATCGAGCAGATCATCGCCACCTACTGCGCCTATCGCGAGCAGGACGAACCCTTTGTCGACACCGTGCGCCGGGTCGGCCTGGAACCCTTCAAGGAGCGGGTCTATGCCAAGCGCCCGGAGGAGCTGATATGCGTAATGTGATTGGCCTGCGCAATGGTGAGGCGCAGTTGATCGAGCACGATCCCTGGCAGCTGTTGCGCGAACCCGGCGAGGTGCTGCCCGACGGTCTGCTGATTTTGCCGCTGGCCACCTGGATTGCCCGCCGCGCCCAGCGGCCCGTGGGCCGTGACGGCTTGTGGCTGGGGCCTGACGATGAGATCGAGCCACTGCGCGCCTGGCTGCCCCAGGTGCCGCTGATCGCGGTGGACTTCCCCAGCTTTCGCGACGGCCGTGGCTACAGCCAGGCTTACCTGCTGCGCAGCCGCCTGGGTTGGCATGGTGAACTGCGCGCGGTGGGCGATGTACTGCGTGACCAGCTCAGCCATATGCGCCAGTGCGGTTTTGACAGCTACGCCGTGCGTGAAGACAAATGCGCCGAGGATGCGCTCAAGGGCCTGGCCGGCATGAGCGTGCTGTATGGGCGTTCGGTGATCGAACCACGGCCGCTGTTTCGTCGCCGCTGACTGGTACGGCGCCGGCGCTGGTCTATCGTTTAGCTTTTGTTCGCCCGGCAACGCCGCGCCTCAGGAGCCGCCATGAACCAGGATCAGGAAAGCCGCCGCCGTTTCATCGCCGCCAGTTCCGTGCTTGGCGCCGCCGGGGCCATGTACTCGACGGCGCCGCTGGCCGCGGGGGCCATTCTGCGCGGTACCGAAACGGCCGTGCCGGCCGAGCTGATCCTGCACAATGGCCGCTTGCACACGGTGGACCGCGAGCGGCCGCAAGCAAGCGCCGTGGCCATTCGCGACGGACGCTTCGTGGCGGTGGGCGATGACGCCCAGGTCATGGCCTTGCGCGGGCCGGCGACCCAGGTCATCGACCTCAAGCAACGCACGGTGATCCCCGGGCTCAACGATTCGCACCTGCACCTGATCCGCGGCGGCCTGAACTACAACCTGGAGTTGCGCTGGGAAGGCGTGCCGTCCCTGGCCGATGCCTTGCGCATGCTCAAGGACCAGGCCCTGCGCACGCCAGCGCCGCAGTGGGTGAGGGTGGTCGGTGGCTGGAACGAGTTCCAGTTCGCCGAGCGCCGTTTGCCGAGCCTCGACGAGCTGAACCAGGCGGCGCCAGACACGCCGGTGTTCGTCCTGCACCTGTACGACCGCGCCTTGCTCAACCGCGCCGCCCTGCGCGTGGTCGGCTTTGACCGCAACACGCCCAATCCGCCGGGTGGCGAGATCCAGCGCGACGCCAACGGCAACCCGACCGGCATGCTGATCGCCCGGCCCAATGCGATGATCCTTTATTCGACCCTGGCCAAGGGGCCGAAGCTGCCGCTGGAATATCAGGTCAACTCGACCCGCCAGTTCATGCGCGAGCTCAACCGTCTGGGCCTGACCAGCGCCATCGATGCCGGCGGTGGTTATCAGAACTACCCCGACGACTATGCGGTGATCGAGCAACTGGCCAAGACCCGGCAGTTGACCGTGCGCATCGCCTACAACCTGTTTACCCAGAAGCCCAAGGAAGAACTGGCCGACTTTAAAAACTGGACCCGCAGCGTCAGGTACGGCCAGGGCGACGACTTTCTGCGGCACAACGGCGCCGGCGAGATGCTGGTGTTCTCTGCCGCCGACTTCGAGGACTTCCTCGAACCGCGCCCGGACCTGCCCGGCAGCATGGAGGGCGACCTGGAACCGGTGGTGCGGCATCTGCTCGAGCAACGCTGGCCGTTTCGCCTGCACGCCACCTACGATGAGTCGATCTCGCGCATGCTCGACGTGTTCGAGAAGGTCGACCGCGACATTCCCTTCAACGGACTGCCGTGGTTCTTCGACCATGCCGAGACCATCAGCCCGAAGAACATCGAGCGGGTACGGGCGCTGGGCGGCGGCATTGCCATTCAGGACCGCATGGCCTTCCAGGGCGAATACTTCGTTGAACGCTACGGCGCCAAGGCCGCGCAGCACACACCACCGATCAAGCGCATGCTCGGTGAAGGCATCCCGGTCGGCGCCGGCACCGACGCCACCCGGGTGTCCAGCTACAACCCCTGGACCTCGCTGTACTGGCTGGTCAGCGGGCGCACCGTGGGCGGGCTGGAGCTGTACCCGCAGGGCCTGGACCGCGATACCGCGTTGTCGTTGTTCACCCACGGCAGCGCCTGGTTCTCCAGCGAGCAGGGCAAGAAGGGCCAGATCAAGGTCGGCCAGCTGGCAGACCTGACGGCCTTGAGCGCCGACTATTTCAGCATCGACGCCGAGGCGATCAAAAGCCTGGAGTCGGTGCTGACCCTGGTTGATGGCAAGGTGGTGTACGGCGCCGCCGAGTTCGCCCGGCTCGACCCGCCGACTTTGCCGGTGTTGCCCGACTGGTCGCCGGTGGCCAAGGTGCCCGGGCACTGGCGCCAGGGTGCGCCGCTGACCGCGCAAATACATCAGTGCGTCGGTGCCTGTGCGGTGCATGCCCATGCGCACCAGCGCGCGCGGCAAGCATCGGTGCCGGTCAGTGATTTTCAGGGCTTTTGGGGCGCGTTTGGTTGTTCCTGTTTTGCCTTCTGAGGGATCGGGCTACCATGCCGGTTCGCCCGTTGGACAGGATGTTGCTGCATGCCATTCACTACCCGTGTTGCCCGGCCCAGTGATGCCGAGGCGCTCAGCCATGTTGCCGGCCAGACCTTCGCCCTGGCCAGCCCGCCGGATTCTGCTGCCCAGGCTTTGCAGGAATACATCGACACCCGGCTGCAGCCCGAGCACTTCGTGCTGCACCTGCTCAATCCGCGAAAGCGCCTGCGGGTGCTTGAGCACCTGGGTAAAGTGGTGGGTTACAGCCTGGTCGACAGCGCGCCGGAATCCTTGGGGATTGCCGAGGCCGATGGCGTGCCGGAGCTGAGCCGCTGCTATGTGCTGCCCGAGCACCATGGCCTCGGCGGCGCCCAGCTGTTGCTCGACGACACCCTGGCGCCGGTGCGCGGCGGCATTCGCCTGACCGTCAATGAACAGAACACCCGGGCCATCCGTTTTTATCAGCGCAATGGTTTTAGCAAGGTCGGCGAGGCCGTGTTCGAATGTGGCCCGGAGCGTCACCGCGACTGGGTGATGGTCGCGCGGCGGTGACAAAACTGGTTACAGTGTCTGCCTCAATTTCTTGCTCAAGGTTCTGTTCATGACCGATCTCAGTGCATTCCCGATCACCCGCAAATGGCCGGCCAAACAGCCCGAGCTGCTGCAGCTGTACTCGCTGGCCACGCCCAACGGCGTGAAGGTGTCGATCATGCTCGAGGAGATCGGCCTGGCCTACGAGGTGCATAAGGTCAGCTTCGAGACCAACGACCAGTTGACCCCGGAATTCATCTCCCTGAGCGCCAACAACAAGATCCCGGCGATCCTCGACCCCAATGGCCCGGGTGGCGAGCCGCTGGCGTTGTTCGAGTCCGGGGCGATCCTGGTTTACCTGGCAGAGAAGAGCGGGCAACTGCTGTCGGCGGACCCGGCCCAGCGCTACGAGACCCTGCAGTGGCTGATGTTCCAGATGGGCGGGATCGGGCCGATGTTCGGCCAGGTGGGTTTTTTCCACAAATTCGCCGGCAAGGCGTACGAAGACAAGCGTCCGCGCGACCGTTACGTGGCCGAGTCGCGGCGCTTGCTCGGGGTGCTGGACCAGCGCCTGCAAGGGCGTGAGTGGGTGATGGATGCTTACAGCATTGCCGATATCGCCATTCTGCCCTGGGTGCGCAACCTGGTCGGTTTTTATGAGGCGGGCGAGCTGGTGGGCTTTGATGACTTTGCCAACGTCAAGCGGGTGCTGGCGGCGTTCGTGCAGCGGCCGGCGGTGGCGCGCGGGTTGAAGATACCTGCATAGGCCTCATCGCGGGTCAAGCCCGCTCCTACAGGATCGGCGCAATCACTGTAGGAGCGGGCTTGACCCGCGATTCAGAACACCTGCCGAAACAACCAGTACAACCCCCCCGCCAGCACAATCGCCGCCGGCAAGGTCAGCACCCAGGCCATCAGCAGGTTGAAGAGGGTACGCATCTGCAAGCCCGAGCCATTGGCGACCATGCTCCCGGCCACCCCGGACGACAGCACATGGGTGGTCGACACCGGCAGCCCGTACATGTCCGCCGCACCAATGGTGCACATCGCCACCAGCTCCGCCGAAGCGCCCTGGGCGTAGGTCAGGTGGGTCTTGCCGATCTTCTCGCCAACGGTCACTACGATGCGCCGCCAGCCGACCATGGTGCCCAGCCCCAGGGCAATGGCCACGGCAATCTTCACCCACAGCGGAATGTAGTGGGTGGCGCTGTCGATCTGCTGCTTGAACACTTGCACCTTGGCCTGGGTATCGGCATTGAACTGCGCCAGTTGGTGCTTGTCGATCAGGCGAATGGCTTCGGAGGTCAGGTACATGTCGTTACGCACGTTGGCCATGGCCTCTGCGGGCACCCGGTTGAGCGAACCATAGCTTTTGACCTCGGTGCCGATCATCCCGGCCAGCGCTGCCAGCGCCGGCAGCAGTTCTTCACTGGCCTGCGGCTCGCGGATGAACGCGCTGAGGGTCTGTCGCGGATCCGCCGGTGCGGCCTGCGGGGCGCTGCGCTGCAAGGCCTGCTGAGTGACCTCGGCCACCGCGGCGAACTGCAGCGACTGGTCAGCCGGCATGGTGCGGTTCAGGGCATAGGCCATGGGCAGGGTGCCGACCAGGATCAGCATGATCAGGCCCATGCCTTTTTGCCCGTCGTTGGAGCCATGGGCGAAAGATACCCCGGTGCAGGTGAGGATCAGCAGCCCGCGAATCCACCAGGGCGGTGGCGTGTTGCCGACCGGCGCCTGGTACAGCTCGCGGCGCTTGACCAGCATGCGCAGGGCCAGCAGCAACAGCGCCGCGCAGGCAAAGCCCACCAGCGGCGACAGCAACAGCGAATAGCCAACCTTGCTGGCCTGGGTCCAGTCCACGCCACTGGTGCCGTCGCGCCCGTGCATCAAGGCGTTGGCGATACCGACGCCAATGATCGAGCCGATCAACGTATGCGATGACGAGGCCGGCAAGCCCAGCCACCAGGTGCCCAGGTTCCAGATGATCGCCGACAGCAGCAGGGCGAAGACCATGGAGAAGCCTGCCGAGGAGCCGACCTGCAAGATCAGCTCCACCGGCAGCAAGGCGATGATGCCGAAGGCCACGGCACCGCTGGACAGCAGCACGCCGAGAAAATTGAAACAGCCGGACCAGACCACGGCGACTGACGGTGGCAGCGAATGGGTGTAGATCACCGTGGCCACGGCGTTGGCGGTGTCGTGAAAACCGTTGACGAACTCGAAGCCCAGGGCAATCAGCAACGCCAGGCCGAGCAGCAAAAATGGGGTCCAGGTGGTGACCACGGTGCCGGTGGCGTCGATGTCGCGAAACAGGCTCCAGGCGGTGTACAACAGCCCGCCCACCAGCAGGCTGAAAAACAGGGTCAGGGTGGTGCGGCCGGGTTTGTGGTTGAGACGGGGGCGGGGGTCAAGGTTGGCCAGCGATGGGCTGCCAGCCAGGGTCGGGGTGGTCATGATGACGGGTCCGGGTTACCAGGAAGGGTCGAGCCTTGCCCGGCCATGATAAAAACAATCGCTGACTTCATCGTGACCTCGGTCAAGGAAAGCCCTAGGATCAAGGGACCTGCCGATGGAGCGAAGCGATGATCCGCTGCAAACGCGTTTATGATCCGCTGCAAGCCAGCGATGGCCAGCGCGTGCTGGTCGACCGCCTGTGGCCGCGCAACCGGCGCAAGGACCAGTTGCAGGCCTTGTGGCTGCCGGAGGTGGCGCCGTCAACGGCGTTGCGTCAGGCTTTTCATGCCGGTGAAGTGGATTTTGCCGGGTTTGCCGAGCGCTACCGCCAGGAGCTGACGGCGCGGCCCGAGCATTGGTGGAAGTTGCTGGGCATGGCCGGGCAGGGCGATGTGACCTTGCTGTATGCCGGCAAGGACACCGAGCACAACAATGCGATGGTGCTGGCGCAATGGCTCGAGGATGAGCTGGAGCGCCAGGGGCCGGGTAGTTCGCCGGTGTGTTATGCCGACGAATTCAAATCTTGAGTCAATGGGGCTGCTTTGCAGCCCATCGCCGGCAACGCCAGCTCCCACATATCCTGGCCCTTGTGGGAGCCGGCTTTGCCGGCGATGCAAGGCGCAGCCTTGCTGAATGAGAACGACTAGAATGACTGTGCAACTGACCCCCGCCACCGACCAGCACCGCACCTTCGCCCGCGACCTCACCCGCCGGGCCATGCTGCCGTATTACCGCGAGTTCGACCTGCTCTGGCAGGAAGAAGCCTTCGACCAGGCCTGGGAGTGGCGCGAGCAGTGGTTGATCAGCGAAGCCCAGCAACCGCTGGGCTACTTCAGCCTCAGCCAGGACCGCCAGGCCCTGTTCATCCGTGAACTGCACCTGCTCGAAGGCTTTCGCGGCCGTGGCATCGGCAGTTGGGTATTAACGCAACTGGTGGACTGGACCCGCCAACGGCAATTGCCGCTGCTGCGCCTGATGGTGTTCAAGAGCAACCCGGCACGGTTCCTGTACCTGCGCGAGGGTTTTGTCTGTGTCGGCGAAGACGAGTGCTTTTTGCGTATGCAGCGCACGCTCGCCTAGCTCGACCCGCACCACGCAGCCCCGGCGCTGGGTGGCGTCGAGCAGCAGGCCCTGCACCGGCAACAAGTCACCAATCAGCAGGTTCTGCAAAATCGGCTTGCCCTCGAAAGTGTTCGGCCCCAGCACCACCTGCTGCAAGCCCTCGACCCGCACCACCGCCTTGCCGACCTTGCCCAGGGTGTTGCCGCTCAAGGTCAGCGGCCCGGGCAGCGGCGCGGCATTGCGCAGGCTGACGGCGTATTCCGGGCTGTTGCCGATGCGGTTGCCGATCAGGCTGACGGCGCCGACCTCGCTGGCGTCCACCGCGCTGCCCTGGCTGTTGCCGATCAGGTTGTCGCTGATCAACAGCGGCGCGGCAGCCGTCGGCGCCAGGTTGCGCAGCTGGATGCCGTTGCCACGGCTGTCGCCGATCAGGTTGCCGGTCAGCAGCAGGGCGCCCTGTTGCTCGCTGACCTCGATGGCCGCCTTGTGCGCGCCGAGGATCAGGTTGTGCTCGATGCGCCCGCGGGTCTGGCCGCGCAGGCGGATGCCGCTGTTGTTGTCGATGCCGCGCAACTGGTTGTTGCGCAGCGTCACCTGGCTGTCACGCACGTCGATGGCGTACTGCTGGGACTGGCCGAACTGGCTGTTGTCGATCTGCGCCTGGCTGTGTTGCAGCTCCACCGCGCTGGACAGCTCATTGAACTGGCTGTCGCGGATGATCAGCGTGGCCGGGCGGGTCGACGCGGCCTGTTGGCTGCTCAGGGCGGTGGTCAGGCCGCGCGAGAGGTTGGCGTTGTAGCCGAGGCGGTTGAGGGTCGAGCCCAGCACCTGGGTATGGCTGCCGGCCCAGGCCACCACGAACGGCCGCCAGGCACGGTCGGTACTGCCGGGTTTGTCGCCGGCGACACTCTCCAGGCGTGACTGGTTCAGGCCCAGCCAGCCCTGGTTGATCAGCGCCGTGCCGGAGTAGCTGTACAGGTACAGGCTGGTGCCTTCGAGCAGCAGGCCGCCATCGCTGGCGATCACCAGCGGGTAGCTGAGCAGGTAGCCGTCCTTGTAGCGCTTGATGATCTTTGGGTCGTTGAGGGCGTCGTGCAGTTGCGCCAGGCTGATGCTGCCGCCGCGCACCATTACCGCTTGCGGGTGATGCGCCTGGTAGCCGGCGATGGCGCGGAACAGGCCGTTGTTGACGAACGGCTCGAACGGCCAGCTGCCAGCCTGGGACGAGAACATCGGTTGCAGGCTGACACTGGCGCGACCCGCTGGGCGCGGGCGTTCGTTGACCTGCAACTGCACGGCCTGGCTGACCTGTTGCTGCAACTGCTGCAGGTCGCGCTGGTGTTCGGCGCTGCTCACGGCGCTCAGCGATTGCTGCAACGGCAAGCTCTGGCTGGCAGCCTGGGCCATCGCGCTGAACAGCAACGCGAGGCAGGAAAGGGTAAGCGGGCGGGCAAGCATGGCCATGACGGTTCGTCCTTGATTACGGCAGTTTGGGATAGAACGGCTTGAGCGGGCCGCCGATCTGGCTGTAGTTGTCGACCTCGCCATCCTCGCTGTCATACAGCTGGCGGGCCAGGCGGTTGCCCGGGGCGCGCTGCAGGAAGGGGATCAGCCAGGCCAGTTTGTACGGGGCGACGTCGGTCTGCGACTTGCCCTTGAGCTCGGGCAGGTTGTCGGGGTCGAGGATGCTGCGGGCGGCGAAGTTGGCCAGCAGTTCCAGGGTCTGCTGATCGTCGCTGCTCCACGGCAGGCCGTTGGCCCGCGCCGACTCGGCCAGCAGCACCAGCGGCACCAGGGCGTACTGGCTGTAGGTGGCGGCCAGCTTGCTGCGCGCCACTTCCAGTGGCAGGTAGGCGTAGCTGCCATCGCTGGCTTTCACTGCTTGCTGCAGGCCACGGCGCAGGTTGCCGTCGGCCCACTGGATGAAGTCGTCGCGCTGCACCAGCATGCCGGTCGCCGCCACGGCCCAGGCCGCCCAGTAGTCATGGTTGTTGAACCAGGTAAAGCCCGGCGTACGGCGCGGCTGGTACTCGGCGATGATGCGTTCGCCCAATTGGTTGAACCAGGCCTTCTGGGCCGGCGACAATTGCAGCTTGGCGTCGCTGGCCGCCTGGGTCATCAGCAGGGTCGAGGCCATGGCCGCTACCGCCCATTTGCGTGCAGCCATGCCGGTGCTGCTGGCGTCGGGGTTGAGCAGCGCACCGGCCTGGGCCCAGCGCTCCAGCCACTGGTCCTGGCAGGCCAGGGCCATGTTCGCCTCCTGCGGATTCTTGGCCCGCTGGAAGCGCTTGCTGGCGTAGATCAGGCCGCCGATGAACTGTTTGACCTGCTTGCCGATCTGTTCGCTGTTGGCGTCCGGGCTGCTGCGCAGGGTCGACTTGCTGGCGTCGCGCTGGTCGTACTTGCTTTGCAACTGCAAGCTGCCGGTGTAGGGCGCGGGCACTTCCTTGCTGCAGCTCAGGGTCCGGTAGTCGGCAATCATCGCCGACTGCGCGGTGCCCCGCGGCGGCCAGATCGAGCTGGCCGCCAGGCTGTCGGCCAACTGCAGGCTGGCGCACAGTCCCAGGCCCAGCGCTGTCCAGGTCTTTACAGGCATACACGGGTTTCCACTTGGGTGGCGGCGGTGCCGGGCTTGGTCGGTTCCATGAACACCGACAGCAGGTTGGCGCCGGCAAACGCCTTGGCCCGGCTCAACTCAAGGTAGTACTGGCCGCCGGTGACCACCGCTTCGCGGCGGAACCAGACTTTGTCGCGGGCACCGTTGTCGTAATAGACGATCACGTAGAAATCCTTGACGTTCTTGTCGCTGATACGGATATCGAGAAAGCCCTGGCCGTTGCTGAGGTTCCTGCGCCCTTCACCGGCGTTGCTGAGCAGCTCGATGCGCTCGTTGACCCGCAGCGGCGGGCGCTGCACACGGTTGGCCAAGACCTCGGTGGACACCGGGCAGCCGCCCTTGATCGCCGGGATCAGCTGGCGGTACATCTGCTCGGACTCCAGCTGGTAGTTGGCCGGCAGCTCCCAGATGATCAGCTTCGGCGGCGCCTTGGGTTTGTAGTTTTCCGACAGCAGGTATTCGAGCAGCGAGCCGTCCTGGCCGACGCCGGGCAGGGCGTAGTTGAGGATGTCGACCTCCAGGTACTGCTTGAGGTAGCCGTCGAAGTTGAACTGCTTGCTCTCGTCTTCCCGGG
>RCUI01000680.1_pt1 | contig 10699 bp, 7 predicted proteins | sample 2166121 | NCBI WGS metagenome assembly RCUI01 (sample SAMN09932700, study PRJNA488358) | compost metagenome | feature: garden; material: soil; isolation source: compost soil in succinic acid-enriched culture | place: Germany: Experimental Botanical Garden Goettingen | collected 2016-01-27
AGAAAACCCCTTGAGGATTTAGGCCTCAAGGGGTTTTTCTTTTCCATCAGGATTCGGGTAGCGCTATCGAGCGAGCAATATCAGATACATCGCGGCGCAAACACCTGCGAACACCATCCCCGCGCAACCGTACAGCACACGCTTGAGCTGCTTGTGGCTGACCTCCAACTGAGACTTCAACGCCTCCGTGCAGGCCTGTTGCGCCTGCTGACTCCGGTGGAGTTCAGCCAATGACTGCAGGTAGGCCTCATGCTGGGAGCGCAGTGTATTCGCCTGCTCGGCCCACAAGGCCTGCACATGCTGGTCCTGCGCCAAGGCGACATGCTGCGCGGCTGTGCGGCTGTGCGGTGCTGGCCCGCGGTCACGACCATGATTTTTTCCAGCCGCTGGCGCCCTTCCTTGTCCAGCCCACGCAACGGCTCGAGCAATGTACTGAACCCTCATGCAAACCCTGCTCACCGCTGTCATTCAGCGTCTGCCCATGCACTTTCAACCGCCGCAGATGATCGTCCAGCTTACTTTTGTGGCCAAAATGAGAATCGTCTGATGTCGAATGGGTGAAGCAAAAGGTAGTTTCAAAGATTCCCTTCAGCCCGCATGAATCTTGCAATGAATTATGAAGATAAAAAACTGAAATTAGCGCCAGGCAAACAGGCCTTTATATTGCCAAGTTCGCATTATTTGAAAGCACATTAACTTCAATTTGCGGATACGCCATCATGTTGCCACCACATAGAAATAACATTAATCCACCACGCATTAAAACTTATGAAAAGCTAGAACCTCAACACCCCGATTATCATCGGGTGTTCATGGGGATCCAATCTCTATGAAGGCCTTCCTCAATTATCCAAACGGCGCTTTCATAACCCTTTGCGCGTGTGCCCTACTCTATACCTCATCAGTCATCGGCGCCGCCCCCTCCTGCGAAACCGCCACAGCGGATACTCTAATTAACATTCCTACCTTAACGGTTCGGAATGACGCTGCTATTGGCAGCGAAATTGGTACTTCCATTATCACTTCACCAATCAACACTTTTGCTTGCACCCAGGGATTCACCTTCCAAGAGTTTTTCGTAAAAGGCGCGGGGCAAGCTGCCGCGCAAATTAATGGCATAAATATTTATAAACTGGGTTCCGACGACTCCGGCATTGGCTACGCCGTATACGGAGAGTCTGTAGGAACGTGTCGAGGGTTCCACCCGGTTGCCGGTACTAGTCCAATTGGCGGTAAAGATGCGCAGAGGTTGTGCTCGATCAATGGAGTATTTTCAGGACAACCTATCCAAGGCGCAATGAAGTTGGTGTTTTACAAAATAGGGACAATCACTCCTGGAAAGCGACAAAGCCAACAAGTTGGAAGCTTCGCATTACGGACTAACAAAAACACCTGGCAGCATCCAGAACCAAGGATTAGCTCGTCTGCCTTCACCGTCATCACTCACGGCTGCTTTGTCAACAGTGCGCAAATTAATGTGCCGCTAGGTGATGTAGGCATGGAAGAACTAGACGTCACGGGAAATACCGCTGCTGAGCAAGCGTTTTCCATACCACTTAGTTGTGATACAGGAACCAAAGTTAAATTAACTCTTAAACCAGGAAGTGCCGGTGTTTACGATAATGCAAATGGTTTGCTCAACCTCTCAGATTCCGCCTCAATCGATACGGCTCAAGGTGTCAAGATTCAAGTCCTGTCAAACGAAACCCCAGTAGCTTACGGAAAGCCCTTAGACATGGGCACCCAGCAAAGCACCGGTCAATTCACAATCTCGCTCAAGGCCCGTTACTATCGTAGCCCTGAATCGATCAGAGCCGGTAAAGCCAACAGCAGTGTTACATATATTATTACTTACGAATGACCGTAAAAATGACGACGGTATTTTCAGGCGGCCTCAATTGCAGTATTTCTAATGGGCTGGGTTCGACAGCGCAATCCTAGAAGCATGTGCAGTTATAAATTTGCGCAACCAGGGGGCTGAACTAATCAGGCCGACTCAGATGTGTGTCGCGCTTTCGACGCCCAATGCACAGCGGGTATTGGATGACCGCCTGCTACAGCGATATAGCCTAGCCGCAAGCGCTCAACCTACTTAGCTAGCCGATAGGCATCCTAGGCTGTAATAGAGCATCAGGAATCGTACCGACCCGCGAAGAGCCGAACCGTCTTGAATATAGTTAAGCGGCGTTGCATGTCAACGGTTACGGTACTTGCAAATTTAAAATTAGAGCTATATAACACCCTCTCACAACCATCAACTACGCCAGCAAGCCGATGAAATACAAGAGCGCTATTTTCGAACGACTATCACGCACCTCTTCGCTGTTAAACCAAGGAGTTTTCGCCACATCGGGGCTGGCGCTAATAATGATAGGCGTTAGTTATTGGTCACTTCAGCGCTTAATTGACGAGCAATACGGCAGCGTGCATTTTCATTTCGCTCGCCTCAATGAGAATATGCGTGAGCAAGAATGTTTTTTGTTGGATTTAGCCAAGCAAGCCAACGTTGGAAGGCTACTTCAAGGCAACAGTATTGGCCTTAGCTCATTAATAGAACTTCCAGAGGCCGGAACCAATATTTATCAAGGCCAAGAATCACCCTATTCGATGCCGTTTAGTGCAAAAGTAGACCCTCGCAAAATAGCAGAAAGCGAATATGTTAAAATCTTCTCATACGGTGCGCACCTAGCGACCTATTACAGTGTTTTTTGGTCAACATCGCATTATCAATCGCCCTATGTGTTTCTTTTCGAGCGACAAGGAAAGTTCGACGTGGCCGTGCCAGCGTCTGGGCTTTCATGGGACAGAACCGTTCTGAAAAATGGAGCGTTTACTGACATGGTAAATGCTGTGGCTCAAAGTCAGCGCCGCGAAGATGGCACAGTAAACAACCGCCAGGTCCAATGGCAACATCTTGTTGAGCCTATGGCCGAAAGCTCCAATCTAGGATACCTGTTGGCATTGATAGAGATTCAGCTTACCACTGAAAATCCATTAATTCAGGATGCCCACGCTCAAGTAATGGTAGCCACCCTGTTGGACCTGTCGCGAGCAAATGATTACGAACGCACAATGAAATGGTCGATCTACGATAGTTTCACCCTGGTCGCGCCTTCCGGCCAGGTGCTGGTCGGCGCTCTGTGGCCTGAATCGCCGTTGCATGAAGGGATCAATTTCAAGTCCGAAGGCCTGGTGTTCAAGCTGGTCAACCACCATGGCCCGGCGTGGACGGCAGTCTATGCCATCAACTACCGCAGCTTGTTCCGCTATGCCCTGTGGCCGCTGGCAAGCCTTGGCGCTTTGCTCTTCGGGGTCATTACCATGGGCTGGGGCGCCAATCGCTGGTACCGCCGTCAGGTGATCCTGCCGGCCCGCGAGGCCCATGCCAGTATCGCTGAGAGCGAGGCGTTCAGCCGCGTCGTGATCGATACTGCGCCCACGGGCCTGTGCGTGGTGCGCCGCGTCGATAACCAGGTGTTGATGGAAAACCAGAGAGCCCAGCAATCGCTGGGCAGCGCTAAGTTGATCAATGCCCTGGAGTGCCGCACTGACCAGGGCCAGAGCGGTGAGACCTACCTCGAAATCGACGGCCGGCACCTACAGGTGGGCTTTGTCTCGACCCGTTACCAGGGACAGGATGTGCGGCTGTATGCCTTCAACGACGTCACCCGGCACATCGAGGATGCCGCGGCACTGGAAGAAGCACGGCGCGCTGCCGATGCCGCCAACGAAGCCAAGACCTTGTTTTTGGCCACCATGAGCCATGAAATCCGCACCCCGCTGTACGGTGTCCTCGGCACCCTCGAACTGCTTGGCCTAACCCGCCTGGAGACGCGCCAGCACGAATACCTGCAAACCATCCAGCGTTCATCGGCAACGCTGTTCCAGCTGATCACCGACGTGCTCGACGTGTCCAAAATCGAGTCCGGACAAATGGCCATCGAGTGCATCGAGTTCTGCCCCCTGGATCTGATCGAAGACACCCTGCATACCTATGCCGCCTTCGCACAGCGCAAGGGCCTGCAGCTCTACGCTTGCACCGACGCAGCCCTGCCCGAACGACTGCTCGGCGACCCGATGCGCATTCGCCAGATTCTCAATAATCTGTTGAGCAACGCCATCAAGTTCACTGACATCGGGCGTGTGGTCCTGCGCACCCGGGTGCTGTCGCGCGAGGACGATACGATAAGCCTGGAGTGGCAGGTCACCGACACCGGTATCGGCATCTCGGCGGCGCAGCAGGCCAAGCTGTTCGAACGTTTCTACCAAGTTCAGGATGTTTGTGGTCAAGGTGGGGCTGGGTTAGGCCTGTCGATATGCTGGCGGCTCAGTGAAAAAATGGGCGGGGACCTAAGCGTGATAAGCGAGCCTAGCTTAGGTAGTAAATTTACTCTGAAATTAACTCTGCCGGTGTCGATGAGTCCGCTACCCGCAAGCAAGGCAAGCATCGCTGCCGCGCCAGTGGTTTACGTCCGCGCCCCTGAGTATGAGTTAGCTCAATCGCTGATCGACTGGCTAGTACGCCTAGGTATAAATGCTGTTCTAGCACCGCCATTACAGGAAGCCATGCAGCCGCTAACAGTGCTTGTCGAGGCGCTGCCTGGAAGCGGTAGCCTCACCTGGGCGGGTCCGCGGGTTTTGTGTACCCCGGGTGGTTTTACGCCCGCGCAGGATACACCGACAGGATGGGAGGTCGATTTACACAATGTTCGGGCAATCGCCCATGCGGTTGGCATGGCCCTAGACGGACGATCAAAAGCTTCCCCGAAGGGACTGGAACTACAAGCAGGCAATCTGCAGTTGCGCATCTTGGTGGCAGAGGACAATCCGATCAACCAAGCCATCATCAAGGAACAACTTGAGGCTTTGGGCTGTACTGCAGTGGTTACCAAGAATGGTGAGCAAGCTCTGCAACTATGGCAGCCCGAGGTGTTTGACCTTGTGTTGACCGACGTCAACATGCCAATCATGAACGGTTATGAGTTAGCTCACGCGCTGCGCGAGTGTGACCCTCAACTGCCGATAGTTGGTGTTACTGCCAACGCTATGTACGAAGAAGGCATGCGCTGTATTGCCGCGGGCATGAACGCCTGGATCGTCAAGCCGTTGAACCTGCAAACCCTGCGTGGCCACCTGCTCAAGCTCTGCCACCCGGCCTTGCAAAGCGTAGCAGTGCGGGTCGAGCCAGACACCCTCAACGCTGCCGCTGCCACCCAAGCCACGGACAACCTCCAGCTTTCAGAGAAAATACGCCCGCTGTTCATCAGCACCATGCGTGACGACCTTCAACTGATCTGCTCTGCGCTGGAGCAAAGTGAGGGTAGAATCGTCGCCCAAAGGCTGCACTGCATCGCCGGCGCCCTGAGCGCGGTACAGGCCATCGACCTGGCCGAGCACTGTACGGCGCTTGAGTGGAGTCTGGCAGGCGGAGATGTCGATGCTTCCCTGCGCCTTGAAGTGCAGCAGATACTGAGCCGACTTGCCGCTGTTGTGGATGCGCTCGAGCAATAACAAATCAGGCTAACCTGCGGCCGTATGGACACACCTTTACCCTCTATACCGGCGCTACGGACAGCCTCTATGGACAAACTCAAAGTCATCATTGCGGACGATCACCCTATCGTGATTCTCGGCGTGCGCGAACTGGTAGAACGTGACAAACGTTTTTGCGTGGTCGGCGAGGCCGTGTGTTCGAAAGGGCTGGTCGAGCTGCTTGAGCAACAACCAGTGGACTTGGTAATCACCGATTACAACATGCCGGCCGATTCGCCCTATGGTGACGGCCTGAAGCTGGTCGATTACCTGAAGCGGCACTTTCCGCACTTGCAGCTTCTGATCCTGACGATGATCTCCAACCATTTGATTCTTACTCGCCTACATGAACTGGGCGTGGTCGGGGTGATCCAGAAGAGCCAGTTGCACACCGAAATCCAGCTGGCGCTCAAGGCGGTAGCCCAACGCGACCAATATCGAAGCTTGGAACCGGAGAAAACTTCGGTCGTCGAAACCACCGCGGGCATCGAAGATCGATTCGCCACCCTGTCACCCAAGGAGTTTGAAATACTGCGACTGTTTATCGCCGGAAAAAGTGTCAGTGATATTGCCCGCAGCCAGAACCGCAGTGCCAAGACCATCAGCGCACAAAAGATATCGGCAATGCGAAAACTTAATGTTACTAGCGACCAGGACTTATTGGCTTATTGCCTGGAACGCAGTATTTTCAACTAAGCCGTGTGACAAAAGAATCATTCGCCGATCGTGGCTTTACTGCACAATCTCCCGCCCTTTGTTGCGCACAGACCTTATAAGAATCGTCTGATGTTCGGCAACCACGCCGCGTCCTATTGTGAGTTGCATTTTTCATGCAGCACTTTCCAACCAATACAAATGGACATCACCATGAAGAAGTTCTCACTGGCCCTTATCGCCCTGTCCGTCATTGCCGCTTCCGGCAATGCCCTGGCTGAGGATCCGACGCCCGTTCAAGGTGGCAGCGGCAAGATCACATTCACCGGTGTAATCAACAACGACGCCTGCTCGGTAGACGGCGCCAACGCTGACCGCGTGATCTCCGTGGACATGGGCACTGTGTCGATCAAGGATATGGGCACCGCTGAAAGCCCCTCTTCGGGCCGTGTAACCGGTAAAGAATTCAACCTCAACGTCAACTGCAACCTGGGCACCAAAGTCTCGATGATCTTTGACGCTGCCAGTGGCGGTTCGGGCCTGGTCACCGGCAAGAAAGTCTTGGCCCTGACCAAAGGCACCGGCACTGCGGCCAACGTCGGTATCGCCCTGCTCGACAGCAACGGCGCGCTGATCGACCTGAGCTCGAAAAGCACCGCCAAGATCCAGAGCGACATGCACGGTACCGGCGCTGCCGGTGGTGACGCGATCCTGAACTTCTCCGCCGCCTACGTCACCACTGGCGCTGCGGGCACCGCCACTGCCGGTCGCGGTGACGCCACCCTGCCGTTCATCCTGCAGTACGAATAACTCGTAGCACCTTAGTTGCGTTGTGCGAGGCCGCCAGGCCTCGCCATTGACTCTGTAGTAAATCCCCTAAACGGTACACACCATGTTGCGTCGCTCTATTCCCGCATGTCTGGGGGTGCTCGGCATGCTCATGGCCGGCCAGGCCATGTCCAGTATTTCTCTAAGTGCCACGCGAATTGTCTTTGATGGCAATCACAAGGAAGCCAACGTCACCGTGCGCAATGGCAACCAGGATGTGCTGATTCAATCCTGGGTCGACCACAGCGATGCCCAGCGCAGCATACCTTTTGCCGTCACCCCGGCGCTTGCACGGGTGTTCGCCCGTGAGCAGCAGTTGCTGCGGGTGCTGTACGAGGGTGCTGGCGTGCCTGTCGACAAAGAATCGATGGTCTGGCTCAACGTCCAGGAAATCCCCCAGGCTGCGGCCGCCGCCAATACCTTGCAACTGGCCGTGCGCCAGCGCATCAAGATTTTCTTCCGCCCTGCCGGCTTGCCGGGCAATGCCCTGATGGCGCCGACCGAACTGCAATGGCAACTCCTGCAGCAAAGCGGGAGGCCCCTGTTGCAGGTCAAAAACCCGAGCCTGTATCACGTTTCGATGGCCGATATAAAACTTGAGACGGCTAAACAAAGTGAACTGGCAGTGGACTCGACCATGGTAGCGCCTGGTGAAGTAAAAACATTCCCGATTAAAACCCTGGGGGCCGACAACAACGTGCGCCTGAGTTTCTTCAGCATCAATGATTACGGTGCGCAAAACAAGTACACCACGACACTGTCCAGTGGCCAAACAAGCACCGCCACCGAAGCGCCGAATAAACAATAACGGTTAATGCCACAAGGTTAACTCCGCGTGTGATTACGCCCTCGCCGCATCCAGTCGTTATTCGGGATGATACAGGTTCCTTCGCATGTCTTTTTCTTCCGGTAACAGGCCAACTCATTGCACCGGTCAACACGTGCGCACTCACACTGCAACTGCCAGCCTGTTAAAGTTTAGCGCCCTGTCGCTGGCCGTGTTTGCCGCGCTACCGGCCCTGGCCGAGCAGGACGCCATTGAAGGGCAACAACGGGAAGCCTTCAACACCACTTTCCTGCACGGCGCGTCCTCGTCCGTTGACCTGCAACTGTTGCTGTCCGCCAACAGCGTGTTGCCAGGCAACTATCGGGTCGACCTGTACAGCAACGAAGTGCTGGTAGGTCGGCGGGACATCCACTTCAACCGCAATCCGGCCACCGGCCGCGTCGAACCGTGCATGACCCTGGGACTGCTGCAACAACTGGGCATCGACCTGAACAAACTGCAGGCCCAAGGCAAGTTCGACCCGAACGCCCCGCAAAGTTGCTACGACCTTTCGACGCTGATCGACCAGGCCAGCCTGCGCTACGACGCCGCGCGCCTGCAGTTGGCGGCCAGTGTGCCGCAAGTAGCGATGCAGCGAGGCATCCGTGGTTATGTCGACTCTGCCTTGTGGGATGACGGCGTGCCGGCGGCGTTTATCAATTACCAATTCAACAGCAGCCGCAGCGCCGGCGATGCCGAGACGCGCATTGCCAAAAACCTGGGCCTGCGCAACGGCATCAACATTGGCGGCTGGCGCTTTCGCAACGAGTCGAACTTCACCAGCAGCACCGGTCGCCCAAGCACCTTCAAAAGCAACCGCAGCTACCTGCAACATGACGTCACTGCTATCAAGGGCCAGTTCAGCGCCGGTGATATCTTTAGCGACACCGACTTGTTCGACAGCGTGCGCTATCGCGGGGTCAAACTGGCTTCCGATGAAGGCATGCGCGCCGACAGCGAGCGTGGCTATGCGCCGGTCATCCGCGGCGTAGCGCAGACCAACGCTACTGTAGAGATCCGTCAGAACAACTACATTCTGTACACCGCCAGTGTGCCGCCGGGGCCATTCGAGATCAGCGACATCTACCCTTCCGGCTCTAACGGCGACCTGGAAATCACTATCATCGAGGCTGACGGCCGTCGCCGGGTTACCACCCAAGCATTCTCCAGCCTGCCGATCATGGTCCGTGAAGGTCAGATCAAATACAGCGTTTCGGCCGGCCAGTACAACAGCAACACCGACGGCATGGCTACGCCGAACATACTCAGCAGCACCCTGGCCTACGGCATCAGCAGCAACCTTACCGGCATCATCGGCGTCCAGGCCAGCGACAACTACAAAGCGCTGTCGCTGGGTGCCGGCAGGAACACTTCGCTGGGCGCCGTGTCGTTCGACGTCACCCATTCGAGCAGCCGCGCACAGGGCCAAACCTCCCAGGGTAATAGTGCACGCGCCCTGTACGCCAAGACCTTCACCGGTACCGACACCAACTTCACCCTGGCCGCGTACCGCTACTCCACCGAAGGTTTTCGCAGCCTGACTGACCATGTCCAGGACTTGAGCCGCAACCCGGAGCAACGCCCGGGCAACTCCAAGACCCGCACCGACCTGACCATCAACCAGAGCATGGGCCGAAATCGCGAGCTCGGCAGCCTGTACGTCAACGCCAGCGATCAGCGCTACTGGAACCGCGGCGGCTCGCAGAGCTTTTCGGCCGGCTATAGCAACAACTGGGGCGAAGTCAGCTACAACATTGGTGTCACCCGTACCAAGGACCTGGGAGACGGCTACGGCGGCTCCAGCAGCGATACACAGTTCAACCTGTCGCTGTCCTTGCCGCTGGGCAGTCGTGTCCGCGCGCCACGTGCATTCATCACCACTAGCACGCAAAAAGGCGGCGACAGCACCCAGCTTGGCGTCAACGGCTACCTGTCGGAGACCAGCGACACCTTCTATTCGATCCAGGGTGGCAATAGTAGCTCCGGCGGCAACTCCGCCTCGGCCAACCTCAGCACCCGCACCTCGGTGGCCGAGATCACCCTGGGCTACAGTCAGGGCCGCGGCTACGATTCGCAGAACCTCAACGTGTCGGGCTCGGTGGTCGCCCACGAAGGCGGCATCAACCTTGGCCAGACCGTCAGCGAAACCTTCGCCTTGGCCCAGGTACCAGGCGTTAAAGGCGCCAAGATCAGCAGCTACAGCGGCGTCGAAACCGGGCGCAACGGCTACGCGGTAATCCCCAACGCTCAGCCTTACCGGGTCAACTGGATTAGCCTGGACACCCGCGAGCTGGGCGGCGATATCGAGATCGACAACGCCACCCAGCAATTGGTGCCGCGCCGCGGCGCCGTAGTGGTGGCCCGCTACACCGGCAAGAGCGGGCGGCGGGTGCAGTTCGAATTGTTCGATGAACAGGGTGGGATGATCCCGTTCGGCGCCTCGCTGGAAGATGCCAGCGGTAAGCAGCTGGCGATTTCCGACCCCAACGGCAAGGCGCTGGTGCTACTTGAAGAAGACCAAGGCAGCCTGACGGTGAAGTGGGGTGAGCGCCAGTGCAGCGCGACTTACAGCTTACCTGAGCGGGACAAGGCATTGAACTATGAACGCCAGCGGCTGATGTGTCAGCCCTGAGCAAGGCACTCCCGCCGGCTTCAATTACATGCGTTGTTGAACGTAACTGTTCTCGAAGCCATGGGCACAGTCCAAGTGACGGGACCGGACTAATCGTATTAGGCAAGGTTTGTAGCGCGTCATCGTGCTGACGCCCGCTGCTTTTCCATTGCCCCTGGTCAGTGCGCGCGGCACAGCCCTGCCTATACTCAATTCCACTTTCACTGACCAGGCAACCTCCATGAGCA
>RCUI01000683.1_pt1 | contig 10676 bp, 9 predicted proteins | sample 2166121 | NCBI WGS metagenome assembly RCUI01 (sample SAMN09932700, study PRJNA488358) | compost metagenome | feature: garden; material: soil; isolation source: compost soil in succinic acid-enriched culture | place: Germany: Experimental Botanical Garden Goettingen | collected 2016-01-27
AGCTGTACGTGATGGAGCTGTCGAGTTTCCAGCTGGAAACCACCGACCAGCTCAATGCTGAAGTCGCCACCGTGCTCAACGTCAGCGAAGACCACATGGACCGCTACAGCGGCCTGCCGGCCTACCACTTGGCCAAGCACCGGATTTTCCGTGGTGCACGGCAAGTGGTGGTCAACCGCCAGGACGCGCTCAGCCGTCCGCTGCTGGCCGAGGGCCAACCGTTGTGGACCTTCGGTCTCAATGCACCTGACTTCAAGGCCTTTGGCCTGCGCGAAGAGAACGGTGAGAAATACCTGGCCTTTGAGTTCCAGAACCTGATGCCGGTTCGTGAATTGAAGATTCGTGGCGCCCATAACCAGTCCAACGCCCTGGCGGCATTGGCCCTGGGTCATGCCGTTGGCCTGCCGATGGATGCCATGCTCTCCAGCCTGCGCACCTTTGCCGGTCTTGCCCATCGTTGCCAATGGTTACGTGAGCGCAACGGTGTGAGCTGGTATGACGATTCCAAGGCCACCAACGTCGGTGCGGCGCTGGCCGCCATCGAAGGCCTGGGTGCCGATATCGACGGCAAGCTGATACTGGTTGCCGGTGGCGATGGCAAAGGCGCTGACTTCAGCGCCTTGCGTGCACCGGTTGCCGCTCACTGCCGCGCAGTGGTGTTGCTCGGCCGCGACGCTGAGCTGTTGGCTCAAGCGCTGGGTGATGAAGTACCACTGATTCGGGTCAAGACCCTCGATGAAGCCGTACAGCGTTCGGCCGAGTTGGCTCAGCCTGGCGATGCCGTGCTGCTGTCGCCGGCGTGCGCCAGTCTCGACATGTTCAAGAATTTTGAAGAGCGTGGGCGCCTGTTCGCTCAAGCCGTAGGAGGGCTGGCATGATCTTCGGCATGATCAAGCCCTATCCGTCGCCGCTGATCAGCGGTCGCGGTGTCGACCTCGATTTCGCCATGCTCGCCGGGTGCCTGGCGCTGCTCGGCCTCGGCCTGGTGATGATCACCTCGGCCTCTTCGGAAGTCGCCGCGGTGCAGTCGGGTAATCCGCTGTATCACATGTTCCGCCACCTGGTGTATGTGGCCATTGGTGTGTTCGCCTGCATCGTCACCATGATGGTGCCGATCGCCACCTGGCAGAAGATGGGCTTCACCATGCTGGTCGGCGCCTTTGCCTTGCTGGTGATGGTGCTGATTCCGGGCATTGGTCGCGAAGTGAACGGTTCGATGCGCTGGATCGGTTTCAGCTTCTTTAACGTCCAGCCCTCGGAAATCGCCAAGGTCTTCGTGGTCATTTACCTGGCCGGTTACCTGGTGCGGCGTCAGACCGAGGTGCGTGAAAGCTGGATGGGCTTCTTCAAACCGTTCATCGTCCTGCTGCCCATGGCAGGCCTGTTGCTGATGGAGCCGGACTTCGGTGCCACGGTCGTGATGATGGGCGCGGCAGCCGCGATGTTGTTCCTCGGCGGGGTGGGGTTGTTCCGCTTCAGCTTGATGGTGGTGTTGGCGGTGGGCGCAGTGTTTGTTCTGGTTCAGGCCCAGCCCTACCGGATGGCGCGTCTGATTACTTTTACCGATCCCTGGTCTGATCAGTTCGGTTCCGGTTACCAGCTGACCCAGGCGCTGATCGCCTTCGGTCGTGGCGAGTGGCTCGGCGTTGGCCTGGGCAACAGTGTACAGAAGCAGTTCTACCTGCCTGAAGCGCACACTGACTTCGTGTTTTCGGTGTTGGCTGAAGAGCTGGGCGTCGTTGGCTCGCTGGTTACCGTGGCGCTGTTCGTGTTCGTCACCGTACGTGCTTTGTACATCGGCTTGTGGGCCGAGAAAGCCAAGCAGTTCTTTGCTGCCTACATGGCCTTTGGTCTGGCCTTCCTGTGGATTGGTCAGTTCCTGATCAACATCGGCGTAAACGTCGGCCTGCTGCCGACCAAGGGTCTGACCCTGCCGTTCCTCAGCTACGGCGGTAGCTCGCTGGTGATCTGCTGCGCCTGTGTCGGGCTGTTGCTGCGGATCGAGTGGGAGAGTCGCACCCATCTGGGTAGCGAAGAACACGAATTCAATGAAAGCGATTTTGCCGAGGAGCCGAATCATGGCCGCTGACGGCAAGAATGTACTGATCATGGCAGGCGGTACCGGGGGCCACGTGTTCCCGGCACTGGCCTGTGCCCGTGAGTTCCAGGCGCGTGGTTACACCGTGCACTGGCTGGGCACTCCGCGTGGCATCGAGAACGAACTGGTGCCTCAGGCGGGTTTGCAGTTGCACCTGATTCAAGTCACCGGCCTGCGCGGCAAGGGCAAGCTGTCGCTGCTCAAGGCGCCATTCACCCTGGTCAAGGCGGTACTGCAGGCGCGGCGCATCATTCGCCAGCTCAAGCCGGTCTGCGTGATCGGTTTCGGTGGTTACGTGACCGGCCCGGGAGGCGTTGCCGCCCGGCTTTGTGGTGTACCTGTAGTGGTCCACGAGCAGAATGCCCGCGCCGGTACCGCCAATCGGCTGCTGGTGCCGTTGGCCGGCCGAGTCTGCGAAGCTTTCCCCGGCACATTTGCCACATCGGACAAGTTGCGTACCACCGGCAATCCGGTGCGCAGCGAACTGTTCATGGACACCCCACGCGAGTCGCTGGACGCACGTCGGCCACGCTTGCTGGTGCTGGGCGGAAGCCTGGGCGCCGAACCGCTGAACAAATTGCTGCCTCAAGCCTTGGCCCAGGTGCCCGCGGACATTCGTCCCGAGGTATTCCACCAGGCAGGTAAACAGCATGACCAGATTACCGCCGAGCGTTACCGCGAAGCTGGAGTCGAGGCTCAGGTAGAGCCGTTCATCAAGGACATGGCCAAGGCATACGCCTGGGCCGATCTGGTGGTCTGCCGCGCCGGCGCGCTGACCGTCAGTGAGCTGGCTGCGGCCGGCTTGCCATCGATGCTGGTGCCCTTGCCCCATGCCATCGACGATCACCAGACCCACAACGCCCATTATCTGGCCCGTGAAGGCGCTGCCTTCCTGATGCCACAAGCGACAACTGGCGCAGCGCAACTCGCTGAACGCCTGAACGAGGTGCTGATGCAACCGGAAAAACTCACCACCATGGCCGCCACTGCCCGGCGCCTGGCAAAACCTGCGGCCACCCGCACCGTGGTCGATATCTGTCTGGAGGTGGCCCATGGTTGAAAGCAAGAAAGCCATGCCACAACCGGAAATGCGCCGTATCCGCCGCATCCATTTCGTCGGTATCGGCGGCGTGGGTATGTGCGGGATCGCTGAGGTCTTGCTGAACCTGGGTTACCAGGTCTCGGGCTCCGACCTCAAGACCTCGGCCGTCACCGAGCGCCTGGAATCCTTTGGTGCGCAAATCTTCATCGGCCACCGTGCCGAGAACGCCGCCAGCGCTGATGTGCTGGTGGTCTCCAGCGCCATCAATACCTCCAACCCGGAAGTCGCCACCGCGCTTGAGCGGCGGATCCCGGTGGTGCCACGTGCCGAAATGCTGGCTGAGTTGATGCGCTACCGCCACGGCATCGCGGTCGCCGGTACCCATGGCAAGACCACCACGACCAGCTTGCTGGCCTCGGTGTTTGCCGCCGGTGGCCTGGACCCGACCTTTGTCATCGGTGGTCGTCTGAATGCAGCAGGTACCAATGCCCAGCTCGGTACCAGCCGTTATCTGATCGCCGAAGCCGACGAAAGTGACGCCAGCTTCCTCCACCTGCAGCCGCTGGTAGCGGTGGTCACCAACATCGACGCCGACCACATGGCAACCTACGAAGGCGACTTCAACAAGTTGAAGAAAACCTTCGTTGAGTTCCTGCACAACCTGCCGTTCTACGGCCTGGCGGTGATGTGCCTGGACGATCCGGTGGTGCGTGAGATCCTGCCGCAGGTCAAGCGTCCGGCGGTCACGTATGGTTTCAGCGAAGAAGCCGACGTGCGTGCGATCAATGTTCGTCAGTCGGGCATGCAGACCCACTTCACCGTGCTGCGCCGCGACCGCGAGCCGCTGGACGTGTCGGTCAACATGCCGGGCAACCACAATGTGCTCAACGCCCTGGCGACCATCGCCATTGCCACTGACGAAGGCATCAGCGATGCGGCCATCGTCCAGGGCCTGTCCGGGTTCCAAGGGGTAGGGCGACGCTTCCAGGTCTATGGCGAGTTGCCGGTGGACGGTGGCAGCGTGATGTTGGTCGACGACTACGGTCACCACCCGACGGAAGTGGCGGCGGTGATCAAGGCGGTGCGCGGTGGCTGGCCGGAGCGGCGCCTGGTGATGGTGTATCAACCACACCGTTACAGCCGCACCCGTGACCTGTACGACGATTTCGTTCAGGTTCTGGCCGATGCCAACGTGTTGCTGCTGATGGAAGTCTATCCGGCCGGTGAAGAGCCGATCCCGGGGGCTGATAGCCGTCAGCTGTGCCACAGCATTCGTCAGCGCGGTCAGCTCGACCCGATCTACATCGAACGTGGCATTGAGCTTGCACCATTGGTCAAGCCGCTGCTGCGTGCTGGCGACATCCTGCTGTGCCAGGGTGCCGGTGATATCGGTGGCCTGGCCCCGCAATTACTCAAGAGTCCGTTGTTCGCTGGTGCTGTTGCCAGTCAGGGGAAGTCGAAATGACTGTGAACGCCTACGAAAAATTGCACTCCACTATTGCTGTGAAAGACTTTGGCCGCGTCGCCGTGCTCTACGGTGGCAAGAGTGCCGAGCGTGAGGTGTCGCTGAAATCCGGCGCAGCAGTGATCGACGCGCTGACCAGCGCTGGTGTCGACGTGGTTGCCATCGATGTCGGTGACGACCTGCTCGATCGTCTGCAGAGCGAGAAGATCGATCGCGCCTTCATCATCCTTCACGGTCGTGGCGGTGAAGACGGCAGCATGCAGGGCCTGCTCGAATGCCTGGGCATTCCTTACACCGGTAGTGGCATCCTTGCCTCGGCCCTGGCCATGGACAAGCTGCGCACCAAGCAGGTGTGGCAGAGCCTGGGGATTCCAACGCCGCGTCACGCCGTGCTGAGCAGCGAAGCTGACTGTATTTTGGCGGGCACGGAACTGGGCTTCCCTTTGATCGTCAAACCGGCCCATGAAGGTTCCAGTATCGGTATGGCGAAAGTGAACGGTGTCGACGAATTGATCGCCGCCTGGAAAGACGCCGCTACCTACGATTCGCAAGTGTTGGTCGAACAATGGATTCACGGTCCGGAGTTCACCGTCGCGACCCTGCGTGGCCAGGTGTTGCCACCGATCGCCCTGGGCACGCCGCACACGTTCTACGACTACGACGCCAAGTACCTGGCTTCCGATACCCAGTACCGGATTCCTTGTGGCCTGAGCGCGGAAAAGGAACAAGAACTGATCGACCTGACCGCCCGCGCCTGTGATGCCGTTGGTATTGCTGGCTGGGGACGGCTGGACGTCATGCAGGACGAGCAGGGGCGTTTCTGGCTGCTCGAAGTCAACACCGCACCAGGCATGACTGATCACAGCCTGGTCCCCATGGCGGCACGCGCGGCCGGCCTCGACTTCCAGCAATTGGTGCTGGCAATCCTGGCGGCAAGCGTCGAGGCGCGAGGTTAAGCCCATGCAAGGCGCGATGTTACGTCATCAGCAACCCGCCACCGGCCGCAGCAAGCCGGTGCCGCGTGGTGCCAGCCGGATGGTGGCCAAAGAGCCGCTGTCGGCGCGCCTGCCCAAGGCCAACTTCAGCGTCTTCAAGCGCCTGCTCTGGCCGGTGCTGCTGGTTGTCGCCGGTTTTGGCGCCTACGAAGGTGCGCAACGGTTGATGCCGTACGCCGACCGGCCGATCACCAAGATCGCCGTGCAGGGTGATCTGAGTTACATCAGCCAGCAAGCGGTGCAGCAACGCATTGCCCCGTATGTGGCTGCCAGCTTCTTCACTGTCGACCTGGCCAGCATGCGCGCGGAACTGGAGAAGATGCCGTGGATCGCCCATGCCGAAGTGCGTCGGGTCTGGCCGGATGAAGTCGTGATCCGTCTGGAAGAACAGTTGCCGGTCGCGCGTTGGGGCGAAGAAGCCTTGCTCAATAACCAGGGCCAGGCCTTTACCCCGCGCGAGCTGGCCAACTACGAGCACCTGCCGCAGCTGTTCGGGCCGCAGCGGGCGCAGCAACAAGTGATGCAGCAGTATCAGGTACTGAGCCAGATGTTGCGGCCAATGGGCTTTTCGATTGCCCGGCTGGAAGTGCGCGAGCGCGGCAGCTGGTTCCTGACCACCGGCGCCGGTAGCGCCGGGCCAGGTGTTGAACTGCTGCTGGGGCGCGACCATCTGGTGGAAAAAATGCGCCGTTTCATTGCCATTTACGACAAGACACTCAAAGAACAGATCACGAACATCGCCCGCATCGATCTGCGTTACGCCAATGGCCTGGCCGTTGGCTGGCGGGAACCGATTGCACCGACGACGGCCCAACCCGCCGTTGCGAAGAATTAGAGAGAGGCAGGACCATGGCAAATGCGCATAGCGGCAAAATGATCGTCGGGCTCGATATCGGCACCTCCAAGGTAGTGGCGCTGGTAGGCGAAGTCGCGGCCGACGGTACCCTGGAAATCGTCGGTATCGGCACCCATCCTTCGCGCGGGCTGAAGAAGGGCGTGGTGGTCAATATCGAATCGACCGTGCAGTCGATCCAGCGGGCAGTGGAAGAAGCCCAGCTGATGGCCGGCTGCCGGATCCACTCGGCCTTTGTTGGCGTGGCCGGCAATCACATCCGTAGCCTGAACTCCCACGGTATCGTTGCGATTCGCGACCGTGAAGTCAGTGCAGCTGACCTTGAGCGCGTCCTCGACGCCGCCCAGGCTGTTGCCATTCCGGCTGATCAGCGGGTCCTGCACACCCTGCCGCAGGACTATGTGATCGACAACCAGGAAGGCGTGCGCGAGCCACTGGGCATGTCCGGCGTGCGTCTGGAAGCCAAGGTTCACGTAGTTACCTGCGCCGTCAATGCCGCGCAGAACATCGAGAAGTGCGTGCGCCGCTGTGGCCTGGAAATCGACGACATCATCCTCGAGCAACTGGCCTCGGCCTACTCGGTGCTGACCGATGACGAGAAAGAGCTGGGCGTGTGCCTGGTCGACATCGGTGGTGGTACCACCGACATCGCCATCTTCACCGAAGGCGCGATCCGTCACACCGCGGTGATCCCGATTGCCGGTGATCAGGTGACCAACGACATCGCCATGGCCCTGCGTACCCCGACCCAGTACGCCGAAGAGATCAAGATCCGCTACGCCTGCGCCCTGGCCAAGCTGGCCGGTGCCGGTGAAACCATCAAGGTACCAAGCGTTGGCGACCGTCCACCGCGCGAACTGTCGCGTCAGGCCTTGGCTGAAGTGGTCGAGCCGCGTTACGACGAACTGTTCACCCTGATCCAGGCCGAGCTGCGTCGCAGCGGCTACGAGGACCTGGTCCCGGCGGGCATCGTCCTGACCGGCGGCACCTCGAAGATGGAAGGTGCAGTGGAACTGGCCGAAGAGATTTTCCACATGCCGGTCCGCCTGGGCGTACCGCATAGCGTTCGGGGCCTGAGCGACGTGGTGCGCAACCCGATCTATTCCACCGGTGTCGGTCTGCTGACTTACGGCCTGCTTAAGCAGTCCGACGGCGTCAGCCTGAGCGGTACCAGCAACAACAACTATGGCGATGAACCAAAAGCCCCAGCGCTAGAGCGTTTCACCCGCTGGGTCAAAGGCAACTTTTAAAGTTTCAAAGCAGTAGTAGTAGGCGCAAAAACTAGAGAACTGTAAGGAGAGGGAAAATGTTCGAGCTCGTAGACAACGTCCCGCAAAGTCCGGTCATCAAAGTGATCGGCGTCGGTGGCGGCGGTGGCAACGCCGTCAATCACATGGTCAAGAGCAACATCGAAGGCGTCGAATTCATCTGCGCCAACACTGATGCTCAAGCGCTGAAAAACATCGGCGCGCGCACCATCCTGCAACTGGGTACCGGCGTGACCAAGGGCCTGGGTGCTGGTGCCAATCCGGAAGTCGGTCGTCAGGCCGCGCTGGAAGACCGTGAGCGCATCGCCGAAGTACTGCAGGGCACCAACATGGTGTTCATCACCACCGGCATGGGCGGCGGTACCGGTACCGGTGCTGCGCCGATCATCGCCGAAGTGGCCAAGGAACTGGGTATCCTCACCGTTGCGGTGGTGACCCGTCCGTTCCCGTTCGAAGGCCGCAAGCGCATGCAGATCGCCGATGAAGGCATCCGTGCACTGGCAGACAGCGTCGACTCGCTGATCACCATCCCGAACGAAAAACTGCTGACCATCCTCGGTAAAGACGCCAGCCTGCTGTCCGCCTTCGCCAAGGCTGACGACGTTCTGGCCGGTGCCGTTCGCGGTATCTCCGACATCATCAAGCGTCCGGGCATGATCAACGTCGACTTCGCCGACGTTCGTACCGTGATGAGCGAAATGGGCATGGCCATGATGGGCACTGGCTGCGCCAGCGGTCCGAACCGTGCGCGTGAAGCGACCGAGGCAGCCATCCGCAACCCGCTGCTCGAAGACGTCAACCTGCAGGGCGCTCGCGGCATCCTGGTCAACATCACCGCAGGTCCTGACCTGTCGCTGGGTGAGTACTCGGACGTTGGTAGCATCATCGAAGCCTTCGCTTCCGATCACGCCATGGTCAAGGTCGGTACCGTTATCGATCCGGACATGCGTGACGAGCTGCACGTGACCGTGGTTGCCACGGGCCTGGGCGCGAAGATCGAGAAGCCGGTCAAGGTCATCGACAACACCATGCAAACCGCTGCCATGCAGACTGCCGCTCCGGCACCTGTGCGTCAGGAGCAGTCGTCGGTGAACTACCGTGACCTGGAGCGTCCGACCGTAATGCGCAATCAGGCGCATGCCGGTGCAGCCGCTGCTGCCAAGCTCAATCCGCAAGACGATCTGGACTATCTGGACATCCCAGCTTTCCTGCGTCGTCAGGCCGATTGATGAAATTTATCAGGGGTATAAGGGTGATTGGTGTTCAGCAAAGGCCGGGTCTGGTATTATCCTCAGCCTTTGTTGATACCAGTTCGCAATTTGCGCTGAAGCGGCCAATGCCATGATTAAACAACGCACCCTGAAAAATATTATCCGTGCCACAGGTGTCGGCCTGCACTCCGGGGAAAAGGTTTACCTGACCCTCAAACCCGCACCTGTGGATACCGGCATCGTATTTCGCCGTGCCGACCTCGACCCCGTGGTGGAAATTCCTGCCCGCGCGGCGAATGTCGGCGAGACCACCATGTCGACGACACTGGTCAATGGCGATACCAAGGTAGACACGGTTGAGCACTTGCTCTCGGCCATGGCTGGCCTGGGCATCGATAACGCCTACGTCGAGCTCTCCGCGTCCGAAGTGCCGATCATGGACGGTAGCGCTGGGCCCTTTGTATTCCTGATTCAATCTGCCGGCCTGGAAGAACAGGACGCAGCCAAGAAATTCATCCGCATCCTGCGCGAAGTGACAGTGGAAGACGGCGACAAGCGCGCCACTTTCCTGCCGTTCGACGGGTTCAAGGTGAGTTTCGAGATCGATTTCGATCACCCGGTGTTCCGTAACCGGACCCAAAGTGCCAGCGTGGACTTTTCCAGCACCTCGTTCGTGAAGGAAGTCAGCCGCGCCCGGACCTTCGGGTTCATGAGCGATATCGAGTACCTGCGCAAGCACAACCTCGCGCTCGGCGGCAGCGTGGAAAACGCCATCGTGGTCGACAAGGACGGCGTGCTCAATGAAGACGGCCTTCGTTACGAAGACGAATTCGTCAAGCACAAGATCCTCGACGCCATCGGCGACCTCTACCTGCTGGGCAACAGCCTGATCGGCGAGTTCAAGGGCTACAAGTCCGGACACGCGCTGAACAACCAGCTGCTGCGCAAGCTGATCGAGGAAAAAGATGCCTGGGAAGTGGTGACTTTCGAAGATGCCAGTACGGCACCGATCTCTTACATGCGTCCGGTTGCGGCAGTGTAAGTTCGAACACTCTCTCTAGTGATTGATTAAGGCCACCTTCGGGTGGCCTTTTTTATGCCTGCACAACTGAACGTGGGGCTGTAGCCGCTGCCGCCAGGCTGCGATCGGGCGTGAAACGGCCGCCAATCAGGCCCCTCGCAGCGCTTGGATGACGACTGCTGCGCAGCCGATCGCAGCCTGGCAGCAGCGGCTACGAATCAGTACTGCCAGCGCTGTCCTTGTCCCGCGCATGGCTGGCCAAGCGCTCCAGCGCTGCGCGCAGTTTCGGGTCAGTGATACCCTCGGCGGTGGCTTGGATGTTCTCCGCAGCACGGCTGGAAAGGTCGACGGTGTGCCCCGCAGCGCGACTCTGAGTCGTCGGCGGTTGCACCTTGAACAGAATCCGGGTCAGGCTGCTGAAGGCTTCCAGCGTCTGCAGCTGGCGTTGCAGGCGTTTTTGCTGGTAGCGCAGGCGTGTGGCCCAATGACCGTCGGTGACGATCAGCAGCAGGGTACCTTCGCGCCACGAGGCGATATGGCAATGCTCCCGGGCAGCCGGCTGCAGCTGGCTGTCGAGCAGCTTCTGCAGTTGCGCCAGGCGTTGGGCCTGGCTGAACAGGGCTTTGAGCGGCCGGGCTTCGCGCAGCAGTACAGCGGGTGCGCGGGCCGGCAAGGGGCGAAAAGCCATGAAAGGACACCTGAAGTTACAGTAGCGGCATCTTA
>RCUI01000684.1_pt1 | contig 10674 bp, 12 predicted proteins | sample 2166121 | NCBI WGS metagenome assembly RCUI01 (sample SAMN09932700, study PRJNA488358) | compost metagenome | feature: garden; material: soil; isolation source: compost soil in succinic acid-enriched culture | place: Germany: Experimental Botanical Garden Goettingen | collected 2016-01-27
TGTTGAGGAAGTGTGTGATGAAAAAGTGGCAGTGTATTGTTTGCGGCCTGATCTACGACGAGGCCGAGGGTTGGCCGGATGATGGCATCGCCCCAGGCACCCGTTGGGAAGACGTCCCGGCAGACTGGCTGTGCCCGGACTGCGGCGTGGGCAAGATGGATTTCGAAATGATCGCCATCGGCTGATCACAATTTAATCAGGACGCAAGGACACATGGCATGACGGCACCGGTGGTAATTGTTGGTACTGGCTTGGCGGGTTACAACCTGGCCCGCGAATTTCGCAAGCTCGACGGCGAGACGCCGTTGCTGTTGATTACCGCCGACGACGGCCGTTCCTATTCCAAGCCAATGTTGTCCACCGGCTTTGCCAAGAACAAGGATGCCGACGGCCTGAGCATGGCCGAGCCGGGGGCGATGGCTGAGCAGCTCAAGGCCGAAGTGCGTACCCATACCCGCATCAGCGGCATCGATCCGGGCCACAAGCGCCTGTGGATCGGCGAAGAGCAGGTGGCCTACCGTGACCTGATCCTGGCCTGGGGCGCGCAAACCGTGCAGGTGCCGGTCGAAGGCGATGCCGGTGAGGCGATCTTCCCGATCAACGATCTGGAGGATTACGCCCGCTTCCGTGCGGCGGCGGCGGGCAAGCAGCGGGTGTTGATCCTCGGGGCCGGCCTGATCGGCTGTGAATTTGCCAACGACATGAGCCTGGGCGGCTTCCAGGTCGAGCTGGTGGCGCCGTGCGAGCAGGTCATGCCGACCTTGCTGCACCCGGCGGCCGCTGCCGCCGTACAGGTTGGCCTGGAGGGGCTGGGCGTGCGTTTCCACCTGGGGCCGGTGCTGACCCGCCTGCAGCGGCTGGAGCAGGGCCTGGAGGCGCACTTGTCAGACGGCAGCGTGATCGCTTGCGACCTGGTGGTTTCAGCCGTTGGCCTGCGGCCACGCATCGATCTGGCTTCGGCAGCGGGGCTGCAGGTCAACCGCGGCGTGGTGGTCGACCGTCAACTGCGCACCTCTCACGACAATATCTTTGCCCTGGGCGACTGCGCCGAAGTCGATGGCCTCAACCTGCTGTACGTAATGCCCTTGATGAGCTGCGCCCGGGCATTGGCGCAAACCCTGGCCGGTAACCCGACAGCGGTTGCCTATGGGCCGATGCCGGTCACGGTGAAAACCCCGGCCTGCCCGCTGGTGGTTTCGCCCCCGCCCCATGGCCGCGAAGGCCAGTGGAGCGTTGAGGGGCTGGGTACGGACCTCAAGGTGCTCTGTCACGATGCGGACGGCCAGTTGCTGGGCTATGCCCTGACCGGCACTGCGGTCATGGAGAAGCTGGCTCTAAATCGGCATCTTCCGGCGCTAATGGCGTAAATAACCGGCGTTCTGTCGGATTTCCCCTGCCTTTGCCCCAACAATGGCCGCCCAGAGACTGGCGCGGCCCCTGAGGGCATGCCATTCTCACTCCCGTCTGCCGCAGTTTAGAGCCTGCGGTGCCTTGGGCGCTGTTCTTGAAGAGCAGCACGGCATAACAACAAAAAAACCGTCAAAGAGGCTTCACTATGCGTAAACCAGAACTCGCCGCCGCCATTGCGGAAAAGGCCGATCTCACCAAAGAGCAAGCTAACCGCGTGCTCAACGCCGTGCTCGAAGAAATCACTGGCGCCCTGCATCGCAAGGACAGCGTGACGCTGGTCGGCTTCGGTACCTTCCTGCAGCGCCACCGCGGTGCCCGCACTGGTAAAAACCCGCAAACCGGCGAACCGGTCAAGATCAAGGCCAGCAACACCGTTGCTTTCAAACCCGGCAAATCCCTGAAGGACAGCGTCAATCCGTGATGCCTCGCACAGATCGATTGCAGTAAAAAACGGGCACCGCACAAGGTGCCCGTTTTTTATTGCCGCCGCCCTGGCATCTGGCTAGCATACGCGGCCCCCGTCGCAAGGACGGGAAAGTGTCCAGGGAGGGCCGTGATGAAGATCGAAGGATTCGCAGTAACCGCTAGCGCAGGGCAACGCCATGTATGACGGTCTGACCTTGCCCAACTACCTGGCGAGTGTCGCCGACAGCAACCTGTTCGGCAGCCTGGCCTTTGTCTGCCTGATATTGATACTCACCGGCCTGCACCGGCGCTGGCGCGACCAGCTCTGGCATCGCCTGCTGACGTTCATTTGCCTGACCACCGTGGTGGTCATGGAACTGGTGGGCTCCTACTACGCGAACCTGCCACCGGCATGAGCAAAGGCAGATGGTTCGCTCTGGCGTTGCTGGTGCTCCTGCTGCTGCCAGGCGTGACCACGCAGTTGTACTGGAACGCGCTGCTGCTATGGATGGAACCTGACAACTTCATCCCCGCCGAGTCCTCAATGCTGACCTTCGAGCCCTACCAGATTTCCCAGGGCTCCTCGTCGTACTGGCTGTACGGCCAGGACAAGCACAACTACTACCACTTCACCTACGAAGCCGCGCACCCCTATCGCTATATCCCCCGCGACAACAACTGCCCGGGCTTCGACAGGAACGATGTGCGCAGCTGGTGCCAGGTCTTGCAAGGAAACACCCGATGATCAAGCGTTGGCTGATCGCCCTGGCCACGCACGCGCTGGCTTGCTACCTGTTCCTGGTGCTCAACGACATCGGGGTTGATTACTACAAGCAGGTCTACGGCGGCTTCACCGCCCGCGGCGTGGCGTCTGGCGCCATTTTCTGGCTGGTCTTCGATGTGATGGTGATCTTCAGCCTGGTGATCGTTTTTGTGCCGAGGCTCAAGCACAAACTCATGATCAATGGTGCGCTGGTGGCGTTGATCATCTACTGGCTGATGCCGGATCACCCGGTGCGCACGATGTTCTTCAGCCCCCTGGCCGGTGGCCTGACTTTCCTGGCGATAATGATTGCCCACTGGTTGGGCCGGCTGAATGTATTCAAAAAGGGACAGTCTTGAAACGTAGGCACTATTTTGCCCTGGCGATGGTTGGGGCATTGGTACTTTGGGTGGGACACAACATCCAGGTACTGATCGACCGGCCAGGCGAAGTCAGGGTGGTCAGCGAATCGGGCCGTTATCTCATGGAAAACGTGCCGGTTGGTGGCTGGCTGGTGCCTTTCGATGACCTGGCCTACCTGCGTTTCATTGACCGCAGCAATCAAAAGCAGGTTTACCGCACGCCGCTGTTCTCGCAGATCTCCTTGGACATGCGCGACTACGAAGACGACGGCAGCGTCGGCATCGTCTGGATCAGCTTGTTCAAGGCCGATGGGCATATCGAGATCGCCATGCCCAACTGGGAACCCCATTGGCTCAACTACTTCATCAGCAATACGCCCTATGACGTGGCCGACGAGCAGGCCGATTGCCGCAAGCCGGAAAACGCCCTGCGCTTCATCTGGGATGTGCTGAGTTACTGGCTGGGCTTCAGTGACTACTGGTGTACCCCCACTCAACAACTGATCGACAGAGGCAAACCATGAAGGGCTGTGCGACGAACTTGCGGCAGTGGCTCTGCTCGTTTCTGCTGCTGGCCGGCGCGACAACCTGTGTTGCCGCCCCGGTGGACATGCCGGATTGCTCCGACAATGACTTCGGCGCCTTCTTCACCGCGTTTGCCCAGAGCGAGGCGCTGCAGCAGTCGCTGGTAGCCGACCCGCTGATCGAGCAACGGATCTACCCCGGGCGCAAGCAACCGCGTGTGTCGATTCGCAAGCTGACCCCCGAACAGCGCCCGTCCCTGGCGTTGCTGCAGCCGGCCAAGCGTGCCGAGCTGGGCCTGGTGGTCGAGCAGGAGGGCATACGGCAAGTGGTGTTGCACGACACCAAGGGCGAACTGCTCAAGGTCTACACCTTTTCCCGTGGCCAGTGCTGGGTGTTGCAGCGGATCGACGACTGGTCCCTGGAAGGCTTCTTCACCGGGCGCAAGGAGAAGGTCGCCGGCGAGCTGGATGTCGAGCGTGCCAGGCTCTATGAGGACCTGGGCAGGGCAGGGCTCTACGACAACCCTGGGCAACTGATGAACGCCGCCCTCAACAGCCTGCTCAGTGCCGCTGCCAAGGGCAACAACGAAGCGGCGGTGCAGGCGGTCATCCTGATTTTTTCGGGAGAGGCCGAACGGCTGCCGGACGCGACCATCGTGCAACTGCTGGAATCGGCCATGAGCACTGAACGCGACGCCGGCGCCATGCTGGCGCACTTTGTGTGCTACGGCGAAGAGTATGCCGAGAACTTGACCTGCCAAAACCCGGGCAAAGCACTGCAAGCCTTGCAGCAATCGGCGAAGCTGGAGTCACCGAGGGGGCTGGTGGACCTTGGTTACGCCTATGAGAAAGGCAAGCTTGGCCAGCAGGACAATGCCCGCGCCATGGCTTGCTATCAACAAGCCGCCCTTGAGGCGAGCGGTTACCGTGATAGCGCCGTGGACGGCATCAAGCGCCTGAGCGACCAAGGCGTGGTCGAGGATGTAGTGCAGAAATGCCTGTAACTCGCCCTTATCGCCTGGCAATCGCCCTGATTGTGCATGTGTTGGCCATTGTCACTTACCTGCTGCTGCACAACACCGGCATGACGATGTACAGGCAGATGGCCGGCGGGCTGATGTCGCGTGGGGTGGCGATCGGCATGGGCATGTATTTGATCTTCTACTTCGTGGTGCTGATGAACCTGGTGATCGCGCTGGTGCCGCGGCTCAAGTGGCGGTTGCTGCTGGCGGCCGCCATTCCTGCGACGATCCTCTTGTACCTGCTGCCGCAGCATCCGCTGCGCGCGCTGTTTTGCAGCGTGCTGGGGGTTTCCACGGCATTGGCGGCAATCGGCGCGAACCAGTTGATCTTGCACCTGCTGAGCAAGGTCCGGCGCCAGTGAATAACCCGGTTACAAGGCCAACGGCGGCTATCGTCGCGTAAAGCGCAGAGAACTATGGCGTTTTCGTAGCGAGACTATAAACTGCTTCGCCAGTCACTTTTTAGCCGAGGCGTGCACATGAAGTTTCGCTTTCTCCTTTGGGCCATGGGGTTGTTGATGGCCAAGGCCAGTCGCAAGAACCCGGCGTTCCAGCAGCAACTGGCCGACAAGGATCTGGTATTTCAGCTGCAGACCCTCGACGGCAAGGCGGCGCGCCATTTCATCGTCAAGGACATGCGTATCAGCAGCCAGTCCGGCACGCACCCGCAGCCGGCCTTCGCCATTGCCTTCAAGGATGCGGCCTTCGGCTTCGCCACCTTGCAAGCGAAGAACAAGCAATTGGCATTCATGCAGGGGATTCAGGACAAGAGCATCCAGATCAAGGGCAACCCGGCGCTGGTGATCTGGTTCCAGGGCCTGATGAAGTACCTGAAGCCGAAAAAGAAGGCCTGACCGTCAGGGTCAGGCCCAGGCCTCAGTGCTGGCTGAACTGCGAGGCCAGCTCACGGAGCATGGCTTCGGCTTCCAGCACCTTGTTGACTACATCCTCGGCTTTTTCGCGGGTCAGGTTCAGACGCTCGAGCAGCTCGTCGGGGATGCTTTCCTGCGGGCCCGAGCCGATCCCGCGTGAGCGCAGCAAGCGTACTGCCAGGCATACCAGGTTGGGGAAGGCAGCGTGGTCGCCGGCGTAGGTCGGGTCGTGCTGGAAGCGCAGGGCGGTGGACAGTTCTTCCGGCATGTCCCAGTAGCGCATCAGCCAGGCGCCGATCTGCTCGCGGCTGATGCCCAGCAGGTGCTGTTCGACATAGCTGTGGCACAGGTGCGGATTGACCTCCAGGTGCCGGCAGATCAGCGAGAAATGCGGCGGGAACACATGTGCCAGCAACAGGTAGCCGAAGTTGTGCAGGAGCCCGGCCAGGTAGGTCAGGCCCGATTCCGGGCGCTCGGCCCGGGGCATGGCACGGGTCAGGCCTTCGATCACCGCAGCGGTGTAGATCGATTGCTGCCAGTAAGGCGTGGTCTGTTGCGGGTGGTCCTTGGGCAGGCTCAGGGTCTTGCCCAGAGCCAGGCCCAGGGCCAGGTTGATCACCAGGTCAAAGCCCAGCACGCGGACGATGGCGTCTTCCACCGAGCGGATCTTGCCCGGTGAGGCGTAGTAGGGCGATGCTGCCCAGCTGACCACTTGCGCGGCCAGCGCCGGGTCGGTTTCGACCACGCCGGTGATGTCATCGATGGTGGCGTTGGGGTCGACCCGCAGCTTGATGATCTTTTGCGCGGTTTCCGCCAGCGGCGGGATCTCGATGGTGCTTTCCAGGCGCTGCTGGATACGCCTGGCGGTGAACGCCTGGACGGCCTGGGAGATCTCGTCGCGGTCGTCATGGGGGCGGTCGAGGTTGGGGCGGATGCTGCTCAGCAGTTCGCCGAAGTTGCCGGCGCTGGCCTTGCTGAGCATTTTCTTGAAATCGTCGCGCTCGATCTCCAGCAACAGCCCGGCCTCCCCGGAGTGAATCAGCAGGCGCTCGGGGCGCAGCAGGCTTTCTTCATACAGGCATGGCGAGCTAGTCAGGGCCGGGATCCCGGGGAGGATCTTCAGGCCGTGCTTTTCCAGCATGTGGCGCAGGCGTTCCAGCGGCACGGCGGCGAGCTTGCGCCCGGTCAGTTCGGTCAGGCGATTGAGGTCGAGGAGCTGGTTCTGCGGGAACAGCACCATCAGCGCGCCGACTTCATCGTCCAGCAGTACGGCCTGCACCTTGGCGGCGGCCGGTAGCTGCGGGTGTTCGCTCACTTCGCGGTAGGCGATGCCGAGCTTGTCGAGCAGCAACCGGATAACAGACGGAGCGTGGGGGGTTGCGGTGTCCAGAGCAACTTCAGTCATGGTCTGTATCCAAAAATTTTTCAATCGCATGAGTATAACCAGCTTGAACCCTGGGCTGGCTGCAATCTGGGACGGGCGTCACACTTGGCCATATTGCTGGCCGTGGCGCAGCCAGCGCTCCAGCAACGGGCTGACGTGGGTCGGCCAGCGCGCCAGCAACGCTTGGGCGGCATCGCGCACGGCGGGTAGCAGGTCGGCGTCGCGCATCAGGTCGGCGACCTTGAATTGCAGCAGGCCGGTCTGGCGGGTACCGAGCATTTCGCCGGGGCCGCGCAGCGCCAGGTCCTTCTCGGCAATGATGAAGCCGTCGTTGGTTTCGCGCATGATCCCCAGGCGTTCGCGGCCGATCTGCGACAGCGGCGGGTGATACAGCAGCACGCAGTGGCTCACTGCGCTGCCACGGCCAACCCGGCCGCGCAGCTGGTGCAACTGGGCCAGGCCCAGGCGCTCGGGGTTCTCGATGATCATCAGGCTGGCGTTGGGCACGTCGACGCCGACCTCAATCACCGTGGTCGCCACCAGCAGTTGCAGGTTGCCCTGCTTGAACTCGGCCATCACCGCGGCTTTTTCCGCAGGCTTCATGCGCCCGTGGATCAGGCCGACACGCAACTCGCCCAGGGCGCTGCTGAGCTCCTCGAAAGTGGTTTCGGCGGCCTGGCAGGTCAGCTCCTCGGATTCTTCGATCAGGGTGCACACCCAGTAGGTCTGGCGTCCTTCGGCACAGGCTGCACGGACCCGCTCGACCACCTCGAAACGACGGCTGTCAGCCACCAGCACGGTATTGACCGGGGTGCGGCCTGGCGGCAGTTCGTCGAGGATGGAGGTATCCAGGTCGGCATAGGCGCTCATTGCCAGGGTGCGCGGGATCGGCGTCGCGGTCATGATCAGCTGGTGCGGGCAGAGCTGACCACCCACGCCTTTCTGGCGCAGGGCCAGGCGCTGCTGCACGCCGAAGCGGTGCTGTTCGTCGATGATCGCCAGGGCCAGGTTCTTGAACTTCACTTCTTCCTGGAACAAGGCATGGGTGCCGACCACCATCGGTGCACCGGCGGCGATCTGTTCCAGGGCGCTGGTGCGCGCCTTGCCCTTGAGCTTGCCGGCCAGCCAGGCAACTTCGATGCCCAGCGGCTCCAGCCAGCGCTTGAAGGTGATGAAGTGCTGCTCGGCGAGGATCTCGGTGGGCGCCATCAGTGCCACCTGGTAACCGGCTTCCAGCGCCTGCAGGGCGGCCAGGGCGGCGACCACGGTCTTGCCCGCGCCAACGTCACCCTGGACCAGGCGCAACATCGGCTCCGGCTGGCTGAGGTCGTAGGCAATCTCGTTACCGACCCGCTGCTGCGCACCGGTGGGTGCAAAGCCGAGGTTTGCCAGGTACTGCCGGGGCAGCCGGCTGGCCTTGGGCAGCACCGGCGCCCGCTGGGCGCGCAGGCTTTCGCGCAGGCGTTGCTGGGACAGCTGGTGGGTTAGCAGTTCTTCGAACGCCAGGCGGTGCTGGGCCCAATGGTGACCTTCGGCAAGCTCATCGACATCGGCATCGGCGGGTGGGTGATGCAGGTAGCGGATCGCATCGTCCAGCGGCGCCAGTTGGTAATCCCGGGCCAGCTCTTCCGGCAGCCAGTCCGGCAGGCTCCGCGGGCCGAGCATCGCCAGGCTCTGCTGACACAGCTGGCGCAGGCGTTGCTGGGTCAGGCCTTCGGTGGTCGGATAGATCGGTGTCAGGGTCTGTTCCACCGGCGCCGGCTCATCGCCGGTCAGCGCGCGGTATTCCGGGTGGTAGATCTCCAGGCCCGAAGCACCGGGGCGGGCTTCACCGTAGCAGCGCAGGTGGGTGCCACGCTTGAGGCCTTCCTTCTGCGCGTTGCTGAAGTGGTAAAAGCGCAGGCTCAGCACGCCGCTGCCATCGCCCAGGCGCACCAGCAGGCTGCGGCGCTTGCCCATGACCACGTCGGTGCCGCTGACCACGCCTTCGATGACCGCGTCCTGGCCCGGGCGCAGGGCGCCGATGGGCACCACGCGGGTGCGGTCCTGGTAGCGCAGCGGCAGATGGAACAGCACGTCCTGGAGGTTCTCCAGGCCGACCTTGGCGAGCTTCTCGGCCATGGCCTCGCCGACACCCTTGAGCGCGGTCACCGAGACCTGGGACAACTCCGGCATGGTGCTTTCCTACTGGCTCGCGGCGGGTTTGGCGACCGAGCACAGGCGGATCGAGTCAGCGAGGATCTCGATCGCCTTGGGCCGCGGGAAGCTGGCGCGCCAGGCGATGGCCACGGTACGAAACGGTGCCGGTGGGCTCAGGGGGCGCACTTCGATCACGCCGGGGGCATAATGATGGCTGTGCACCGCCGACAGCGGCAGGATCGACACACCGAGCCCCGACGCGACCATATGACGAATGGTTTCCAGCGAGCTGGACTCGACCGTGGTGTGCTTGGCGCCGTCGCTGCCCTTGGCCAGGGTCGGGCAGGCCTCGAGCACCTGGTCACGGAAGCAGTGGCCTTCACCGAGCAGCAGCAGGCTCTTGTCGTTGAGCAGGCTGGCGTCGATGGTCTCTTTCTTGGTCCACGGGTGTTCGCTGGGCATCAACACATAGAACGGTTCATCGTACAGCGGCAAGGTCAGAACATCGGCCTCGTTGAACGGCAGGGCGATGATCACTGCGTCCAGCTCACCGTTGCGCAGCTTGTCGCGCAGTACATGGGTGAAGTTTTCTTCGATGTACAACGGCATCTGCGGGGCGACCCGGTGCAGTTGCGGGATGAGGTGCGGGAACAGGTAGGGGCCGACGGTGTAGATCGCGCCGACTTTCAGCGGGGCGGTCAGCTGGTTCTTGCCGGCCTGGGCCAGTTCGCGAATGCCCTGGGCCTGTTCGAGGACCTTTTGCGCCTGGGCCACGATGCCTTCGCCGACCGGGGTCAGGCGCACCGCGCTTTTGCTGCGCTCGAAGATCAGTACACCCAGCTCGTCCTCAAGCTTCTTCACGCCGACCGACAGGGTCGGCTGGCTGACGTGGCAGCGCTCGGCAGCGTGGCCGAAGTGCTGCTCTTGGGCGAGGGTGACGATGTAGCGCAATTCTGTGAGGGTCATAACGTGCGTCCATGAAGTTGCGGCCCCAGCATAGCGGCTGCAATCGATAGACGCACGTTATCAGACTTGCTCGTTTGTGACAGAAACAAAGCGTTAGCGCTTGTCCAGCGAGTAGACGAAAGGCGCGATCACTTCAATGCTGCCGTTGTTGAGCAATTCCTTTGGCGGCGGTGGAACCGGTTGCGCACGACGGATCATCTCCAGAGTCGCCCGATCCAGTGCCGCGCTGCCCGAACCACCGGCCAGGGCGTAGGAGAGGATCCTGCCCTCGCCATCGACCACGAAGCGCAGGCGGTTGATGCCTTCCATGCGCATGCGCCTGGCGTTTTCCGGGTACTTCTTGTACTTCGCCAGGTGACGCAGCAGGTCGCTCTGCCAGGTGGGCAGGGCGTTGCTGTTGGTGGCGATGCTCGGCGCCGGGGCAGCCGATTTCTGCGCCGGTGCGGTGCTTGGCGGTGTATCGACCGCTTCCTCGTCGGCCGGCTTCTCCTGCGGCGGCTCAGGCTTTTTCTCAGGCTTGGGCGGCTGCGGTTTGGCCTTCGGCTTGACCGGTTTGGCAATGGCGATCTTCGGTTTCGGCGCCTCGGCCAGTTTCGGCAGCGGCGGTTCTTCTACCGGCGCTGGCGGTTGTGGCGGGGTGACCACCTTGGGTGGAGGTGGCGGTGCCGGTTCGGGCATCGGTGCCATTTCGACCATCATCGCCGCAGGCGGCAACTCGATCGCCTGGGGCACCGACCAATTGAGCGTCAGCAACACGGCAACGGCATGGATACCCAGCACAATCGCCAGACTACTGCTGTAACGCGCCAGCTTATGCCGCGTCTTGA
>RCUI01000687.1_pt1 | contig 10652 bp, 9 predicted proteins | sample 2166121 | NCBI WGS metagenome assembly RCUI01 (sample SAMN09932700, study PRJNA488358) | compost metagenome | feature: garden; material: soil; isolation source: compost soil in succinic acid-enriched culture | place: Germany: Experimental Botanical Garden Goettingen | collected 2016-01-27
GTGAAGTGGTCAGCGCCGAAGACCTCGGTGGCGCCGACGTGCACTGCAAGACCAGCGGCGTGGCCGACCACTATGCCGACAACGACGAGCACGCCCTGGCCATCGCCCGGCGCTGCGTGGCCAACCTCAACTGGCACAAGCTCGGCGAGCTGCAGCAACGCGCCCCGGTGGCGCCGCTGTACAGCAGCGAAGAGCTGTACGGCGTGGTCCCGGCCGACGCCAAGCAGCCCTTCGATGTGCGCGAGGTGATCGCGCGGCTGGTCGACGGCTCGGTGTTCGATGAATTCAAGGCGCTGTTTGGTACCACCCTGGTGTGCGGCTTTGCCCACCTGCACGGATACCCCGTGGCGATCCTGGCCAACAACGGCATCCTCTTCGCGGAAGCGGCGCAAAAAGGCGCGCACTTCATCGAACTGGCCTGCCAGCGTGGCATCCCGCTGTTGTTCCTGCAGAACATCACCGGTTTCATGGTCGGCCAGAAGTACGAAGCCGGCGGCATCGCCAAGCACGGCGCCAAGCTGGTTACCGCCGTGGCCTGCGCCCAGGTGCCGAAGTTCACGGTGATCATCGGCGGCAGTTTCGGCGCCGGTAACTACGGCATGTGCGGCCGCGCCTACGACCCGCGCTTCCTGTGGATGTGGCCGAACGCGCGAATCGGCGTGATGGGCGCCGAACAGGCGGCCGGCGTGCTGGCCCAGGTCAAGCGCGAGCAGAGCGAGCGCAGTGGCCATCCGTTCAGCGCCGAGGACGAAGCACGGCTCAAGCAGCCGATCCTCGACCAGTACGAACACCAGGGCCACCCCTACTACTCCAGCGCGCGGCTGTGGGACGACGGCGTCATCGACCCGGCGCAAACCCGCGAGATCCTTGGCCTGGCGTTGTCCGCAGCCCTCAACGCACCGATCGAACAAAGCCGTTTCGGCATTTTCCGGATGTGACCATGAGCGACTTCACTACCCTTGAACTGATCAAGGACCCCCGTGGTTTCGCCACCCTGTGGCTGAGCCGGGAAGACAAGAACAACGCTTTCAACGCGCAGATGATCCGCGAGCTGATCATCGCCATCGACCACATCGGCGCCGACAGCAGCCTGCGTTTCGTATTGCTGCGTGGCCGTGGCCGGCACTTCAGCGCCGGCGCCGATCTGGCCTGGATGCAGCAGTCGGCAGCGCTGGACTACAACACCAACCTTGATGACGCCCGCGAGCTGGCCGAGCTGATGTACAACCTGGCCCGGCTCAAGGTGCCGACGTTGGCCGTGGTGCAAGGCGCAGCCTTTGGCGGCGCCCTGGGCTTGATCAGTTGCTGTGACATGGCCATTGGCGCCAGTGACGCGCAGCTGTGCCTGTCCGAGGTGCGCATCGGCCTGGCGCCGGCAGTGATCAGCCCGTTCGTGGTCCAGGCCATGGGCGAGCGCGCCGCGCGCCGCTACGCGCTGACCGCCGAACGCTTCAGTGGCGACCGCGCCCGTGAGCTGGGCCTGCTGGCCGAAGCCTACCCGGCCGCGGAACTGGAACAGCAGGTCGGCATATGGATCGACAACCTGCTGCTCAACAGCCCGCAGGCCATGCGTGCCAGCAAGGAGCTGTTGCGTGAAGTCGGCCACGGCGAACTGACCCCGGCCATCCGCCGCTACTGCGAGAACGCCATCGCCCGCATCCGCGTCAGCCCCGAAGGCCAGGAAGGCTTGCGCGCTTTCCTGGAAAAACGCAGCCCGGCCTGGCAGAGCGAACCGTCGAACAAGGAGCCGCGCCCATGAGCCGCACCCCGTTGACCACCCTGCTGGTTGCCAACCGCGGCGAGATCGCCTGCCGGGTGATGCGCACCGCCAAGGCCCTGGGCCTGACCACCGTGGCCGTGCACAGCGCCATCGACCGTGAAGCGCGGCACAGCCGCGAGGCTGATATCCGCATCGACCTCGGCGGTGCCAAGGCGGCTGAAAGCTACCTGGACATCGACAAGCTGCTGGCCGCGGCAAAAGCCAGCGGTGCCCAGGCGATCCACCCCGGTTACGGCTTTTTGTCCGAGAACGCCGGCTTCGCCCGCGCCATCGAACAGGCCGGGCTGATCTTCCTCGGCCCACCGGCCAGCGCCATCGATGCCATGGGCAGCAAGTCGGCAGCCAAGGCCCTGATGGAGCAGGCCGGCGTGCCGCTGGTGCCGGGGTATCACGGCGAAGCCCAGGACCTGGAAACCTTCCGCGCCGCCGCCGAGAAGATCGGCTACCCGGTACTGCTCAAGGCCACCGCCGGGGGCGGTGGCAAGGGCATGAAGGTAGTCGAACACGAAAGCCAGCTCGGCGAAGCCCTGGCCTCGGCCCAGCGTGAAGCGCAGTCGTCGTTCGGCGATGCGCGCATGCTGGTGGAAAAATACGTGCTCAAGCCCCGCCACGTGGAGATCCAGGTATTCGCCGACCAGCACGGCAACTGCCTGTACCTCAACGAGCGCGACTGCTCGATCCAGCGTCGGCACCAGAAGGTTGTCGAAGAAGCCCCTGCCCCGGGCCTGAGCAGCGCCCAGCGCCAGGCCATGGGCGAAGCGGCGGTCAAGGCGGCCCAGGCGATCGGCTATGTCGGCGCCGGCACCGTGGAGTTCCTGCTCGATGCCCGTGGCGAATTCTTCTTCATGGAGATGAACACGCGCCTGCAGGTCGAACACCCGGTTACCGAGGCGATCACCGGCCTCGACCTGGTGGCCTGGCAGATCCGCGTCGCCTGTGGCGAGCCGCTGCCGATCACCCAGAACCAGGTGCCGCTCAATGGCCACGCCATCGAAGTGCGCTTGTATGCCGAAGACCCGGCCAATGATTTTCTGCCGGCCACCGGTCACCTGGCGCTGTACCGCGAGTCGGCACCGGGCGAAGGACGGCGGGTCGACAGCGGCGTCAGCGAAGGCGACGACGTCTCGCCGTTCTACGACCCGATGCTCGGCAAACTGATCGCCTGGGGCGAAACCCGCGAGCAGGCCCGCTTGCGCTTGCTGGCGATGCTCGATGAGTTCGCCATTGGCGGGCTGAAGAGCAACATCGCCTTCCTGCGGCGCATCCTTGCCCACCCGGCATTTGCCGAGGCCGAGCTGGATACCGGGTTCATCCCGCGCTACCAGGAGCAGCTACTGCCTGCGCCACAAGCCTTGCCAGCGGCGTTCTGGCAGGCAGCGGCCGAAGCTTTCATCCAAAGCCAGCCGTTGCAACCGCGGACAGATGATCGTTATTCGCCGTGGGCAGCCAACAGCGGCTTTCGTGCCGGCGTTCCGTTGCAGATCAGCCTGCACCTGACCTGCAACGGTGAAGCCCAGGCCATCAACCTGAACCAGGCGGCGGCCTCGAACCTGAAGCTTGACGGCGAGCAACTGCTGATCGACCAGGACGGCCTGCGCCGTCGGCACCTGGCGATCCGCCGTGGCGAGACCCTGTACCTGCAATGGGATGGTGAGCTGCACAGCGTCAACCGCTATGACCCGATTGCCGAAGCCGACGCCAGCCACAGCCATCAGGGCGGCCTGGGCGCGCCCATGAACGGCAGCATCGTGCGGGTGCTGGTGGAGGTTGGTCAGGCAGTCGAAGCCGGTACGCAACTGGTGGTGCTGGAGGCCATGAAGATGGAACACAGCATCCGCGCGCCCCATGCCGGGACGGTCAAGGCACTGTTCTGCCAGGAAGGCGAGATGGTCAGTGAAGGGGCTGTGCTGGTGGAGCTGGAAGAGGCTTGAGGGCCTCATCGCGGGGCAAGCCCGCTCCCACAGTCCGGTGTGGGAGCGGGCTTGCCCCGCGATCAGATTCACCTCAAAACTTGACCAATGCCTGCACCACCACCCCCAGCAACTCACACTGCTCGGTGCACAAGGCCTTGGGATAGGTCGGGTTGAGCGGGCGCAAATAGCGCTGGCCACCCTCCTCGCTCAACTGGCGAAAACTCGTCGCCGTGCTGTCGGGCGAACGCGCGATCACCAGCTTGCCGGTTTCGGCCTCAAGCCCGGTATCGACCAGGATCAACATACCTTCCGGCACGCTCAAGCCCAGCGGCGCCGTCATCGCATCGCCTTCGACCTTGAGCCAGAACGCCCTCCCCTGTGCTTTATAGTCAGTTGACTGCAGCGCACGGTCTTCGGCCACCTCGACCTCGTCGAGATTGCCCCAAGCCAGAATCGGATAGCGAAAATACAGTTCGTGCTGTAGGCCATCGGCGCCAGTAACAGTAGTCGGATTGCCCGCGACTGCGTAGGAACCGTTGTTTTCCGCCACCTGGTGAGGGAAGACCATTTGCAGCGGCGGCAGGCCCACTTCCACCAGAATCTGGTTGAGCACCCTGAGTTTCGGCTCGCGCTCCTCGCGCAGCCAGTGGCCCACGGCGCCCTGGGTGACCCCGATGCGTTCGGCGAGATTTTCCTGCGTGACCTTCAGCTCACGCATCCTGGCTTTGACCAGGTCAGTCCATTTATCCATCGCTGGCACGATACGGACTGCCTCCTGGCGCTCAATACACATATTGTAGTATTTAAACAATAGTCATAACTACAGAGCGTATTAATATCTGTCGGCACCTTTCATTGCTTACCCAGATAGCAGGCAGCCGAATGAAACCGACATTTCCTGAAACGGACCTCAGCCTTGATTCCGAAGCATTAAGTAACAGTGATGCCGCCCGGCGTGCGCTGGACTACTACCTCAACCCGGCACCGGTGACGTTTGGCCCCGACGAACCGCTGCTGGTCGCCCGTCAAGGCCTCAGCGATGCCCAGGCGACCGCCCATGCCACCAACCTGTTGCGCTGCGCCGCCGCCACCGCCTGCGAATCAGCTGACGGCCTGCAAGGGGTGCCGCGCGACCTGGCGCTGGCGTCGATGCACATGATCAACATGGCCAGGGCCATGCTCGAGCGCACAGCGGCCAATCAGGACCAGGCCTGAGCATATTTCTGCAAGTTACGTGGAGAGTCGACCAAAAGCGGGTGTTGGTGTCCGCCGGTCAGGAGGGAGCGCATTCGGTAAAAGATTTTTACGGAATGACAGAAAATTCATTTGACTTGCAAATGATAACGATTATTATTGCTCACAACTGGTCGCGAGACTGGTTGGATAACCTGAAAGCCCTTAGGTCGGACTCTCAGATTATCTCCTCATCAGGCTAATCACGGTTTTTGACCCGGCTTTTTGCCGGGTCTTTTTTTTGGTCTTCAGGCTAATGAAGATGGGTGTTGCTCGAATGGCCGCGATGATAGCAAATGTATGTCGCGCAGTGAATGGTTGTAACAGCGCTTTGCAGAATTAGCACTTGAGAATCAATCTCGTTACGAATAAGCTGGTGCAGCGTCACGGAAGACGCCCCCACTCCACTGACCAGCAAGGAGCTTGTACATGACCCGTCTGTTGCTGCCCCTTGAACACACTCCCCTTTCCCACGAGCTTGCCGACGATGCCTTGCTGCAGCGTCTGAAAAAACTGCCGCGTCGCGTTCAACAGGTATTCCTGCTCAGCCGCCTCGACCAACTGTCGTTCGCCAGCATCGCCGAGCGCCTCGACCTGCCCGCGATCACCGTTGAGCGCCACATGAACCAGGCGCTGCAGATTGCCCGCGAAGAACGCGACGCCCTGGCGAGCATCGCCGGCCAATGGTACGTGCGCCTGCAAAGCCCGCAGGTGACCGCCAGTGAACGCATCGATTTTCGCCGCTGGCTCGATAGCGCCCCCGAGCACCGCGAAGCCTTCCATGCCACCGAACTGCGCTGGCGCACCTTGCTGGCCCCGGCCCGCCAGCTGGGCGAGGACGGCTGGTACCGGCAACCACGAGCAGCCTTGTCGCTGGGTGGTTGCTCGGTGGCCATCGGCCTGGGCCTGGCCGCCTTGGCAGCGATCGGTTTCTGGTCCTGAGCCAGGCGTGTAGAGTAGTTGCCACAACAACTCTACATGGAGCCTGGTGATGACCGTGACGCTGTCCCCCCTGCACATCGACTGCGATTTCGATTCCGGCAACATCCTCGTCAAGGATGCCAGTGACCCCAAGCGGGTGCGCCTGGATATCCGCCCCGACACCAGCAGCGACCACTTCCAGTGGTTCCACTTCAAGGCTGCGGGGCTGACCCCGGGCCAGACCCATGGGTTCAGCCTGGAAAACGCCGGCGCCTCGTCCTACCACGAGGCCTGGAGCGGTTACCAGGCCGTGGCCTCCTACGACCAGCAACAGTGGTTCCGGGTGCCCACTACTTTCGATGGCAAGGCCCTGAACTTCAGCCTCAAGGCCGAGCAGCCCCAGGCCTGGTTCGCCTACTTCGAGCCCTACCCGCGCGCGCGCCACAACCAGTTGATCGAGCGTGCCAGCACCCTCCCAGGTGTCGAACTGCTGGCCACCGGCCGCAGTGTCGAAGGCCGCGACATCCAGTTGCTGCGTGCCGGCAGCGGTGCGCCGGGCAAGCGCAAACTGTGGATCATCGCCCAGCAGCACCCGGGCGAGCACATGGCCGAATGGTTCATGGAAGGGGTGATCGACCGCCTGCAACACAATGACCCGACCATCCAGGCATTGCTCCAGGAAGCCGACCTGTACCTGATTGCCAACATGAACCCCGACGGCGCCATCCATGGCCACCTGCGCACCAATGCCAAGGGCCAGGACCTGAACCGCGCCTGGCAGGATGCAAGCATCGACAAAAGCCCGGAAGTGTTCTTCGCCCAGCAGCAAATGAAGCTGCATGGCGTCGACCTGTTCCTCGACGTGCATGGCGACGAAGAAATCCCCCACGTGTTCACCGCTGGCTGCGAAGGCAACCCCGGCTACAACGCGCGTATCGCCGCACTGGAAGCCACCTTCCGCGACAGCCTGTGCAAGCGCACCGTGGACTTTCAGCAGGTGCATGGCTATCCGCTTTCCGCTCCTGGCCAGGCCAACATGACCCTGGCCTGCAACAGCGTCGGCCAGGCCCATGACTGCCTGTCGCTGACCCTGGAAATGCCGTTCAAGGACCACGACGACGCACCCAATGCCGAGACCGGCTGGAACGGCCTGCGCAGCAAGGACCTGGCCAGCGCCGTGCTCGATGTGTTCGGGCAGATGGCCGGCACCCTGCGCTAACCCTGCTGGCGAGCAGGATCAACCGCCCTGGCAGGCAAAGCAAAGACCTGCCAGGGCCTTCCCACCCTAAATGACGGCCACCAACGCCGCCGTTTAGGAACCCGTGCCATGACCACCCGCCTCCTCCCTTCGCTCAAGGCAACCGGCCTGTGCCTGCTGCTTGTCCTGCCCCCGGTTCAGGCCCTTGAGCTGTATGCCGATGACGATACTCACCTGAATGCCAACTTCCTCGCCGTGTATGGCCTGTTCAACAGCCGCAAGAACTACGACGGCACCGGCGGCGGCTCGACCTGGCGCGAGGGCTTCATCAAATATGGCCTCAGCGCCGACCAACGCCTGGGCGAGCTGGGCACGGTCTACGGCACCGCCAACCTGGTCAGCTCGGCCACCTGGGGCGACGGCGATGCCGCCGGCATCAGCGATGGCAGCGAACGCACCACCAAGTTCGACGAAGCCTTCGCCGGCTGGCGCTCGGGCAAGCTGATCCCGGCCCTGGGTGACGATGGTCTGGACCTGTCGTTCGGCCGCCAGGTCATCACCCTCGGCGATGGTTTCATCATCAACGACGACGGCCTGAACTTCGGCAAGGGCCCGGCCGATGGCGAGCTCAATCGCGGCGGCGCCTATTACCTGGCCGCCCGCCACGCCTTCGACAAGACCGCAGTGCTGCGCCTGGGTGGCAAGGATGGCCTGCACGGCAGCCTGCTGTGGATGAAGTCGGACAACCGCGCCCAGGCCAACAGCGAACTGGCTGCCAGCACCCTGGCCTACAGCGCCGCCCCCGGCACCCTGGAGCTGACCTACATCCGCGGCTTGAATGTCGATGATCGTTACGCCAGCGAATTGCAGAAACAGCGCGAAGGCATGGACATCTACAGCCTGCGCGGCGCCGGTGACGCCGGGGTCGATAACGCGCATTTTGCCTTCGAGTACGCCTGGCAAAACAAGGACGCAGGGCCGGAGAAAGCCTGGTATGCCGAAGCCGGCTACACCTTCGCCGAACTGCCCTGGCGCCCGGACCTGACCTACCGCTACAGCCGTTATTCCGAAGGTTGGGACGCGATGTTCAACGGCATGAACCGCGGCTACGGCACCTGGTTCCAGGGCGAGGTCACAGGCAACTATTCAGGCCCGTTCAACAGCAACAACGATGTGCACTTTGTCGGCCTCAAGGCTACCCCGGTCGAGGCGCTGACCCTCGGCGTGCTGCTGTTCAACTACAAGACCCTGCACGAGCGCGACAGCCTCAACCTCGATGGTCGCGAGCTGGACCTGTACGCCGAATGGGCGGTAAGCGAGCACCTGATCATCAGCCCGCTGCTGGGCCTGTACCAGCCGCGCAAGAGCAGCGATAACGGTGGCAACCAGGTGGGCGGCAACGGCACCAACGTCTACAGCCAGTTGACCATTGCCGTGCCGTTTTAAGCGGTGCCGTGGGCCTTGTGCTTGAGTTTTTCAGTATCGACGCGGACGAACACCGAGTCAGCGGTGACGGTCAGCACGTCGTCGGCCCAGACTTCGCAGATCACCCGGGTCTTGCGCCCGACTTCGCCTTCGACCCGGGCCTTGAGCAGCAGTTCGACGCCCATGGGCGTGGGCTTGAGGTAAGTCAGGTTGAGCTGGCCGGTGACGCAGTCGATGCGCGGCAGGCTGCCGGGCTCCCGGCCTTCTGCACGGTAGTGGTAGGCCATGGCGGTCCAGTTGGAATGGCAGTCGACCAGCATGGCGAGCAAGCCGCCATACACCAGCCCCGGCCAACCAAGGAAGGTGCTGTCCGGCGAATGGCGGCACAGCAGGTGGATACCGTCGGCGTCCCAGTGACTCTTCAGGTGCAGGCCGCTGGGGTGGGAACAGCCGCAGCCGTAGCAGACGCCTTCGGGGGCGGCCAGTTCCTGCAGGGATAAGGCTTGGGTACTCATAGGCTTCCTGATTGTCTGTTATTGGTGGGAAAGCGACCCCGATAGTAACGCCGCACAACGAAAAAGCCCATGAACCGGTCATGGGCTTTTGCCTTGCCAGGCGCAGCGCTAGAGGCCTTTGCCCGATACCGCCGGGCTGCCGACCGGCTCGTTGGCCGGCGTTTTGCGCCGGGTCAGCGAGATCAGCAGGATGGCCAGGGTCACACCGGCGGTCATCAGGGTTTCATAGCGGTAGGCCGGGCTGATCAGCATGTAGCCGAGCACCAGCGTGATCAGGCCGATCACCAGCCAGGTCAGCCACGGGAACAGCCACATCTTGAACGCAAGCTCGGTGCCCTGGCGATCAGTAATGGCGCGCATGCGCAGCTGCGACACAGCGATCACCAGGTACACCAGCAAGGCGATGGCGCCGGTGGTCGACAGCAGGAAGCCGAAGACCTTGCCGGGGAACACGTAGTTGACCAGGCAACCGGCGAACCCGGCGAAGGTCGAAAGGATCACTGCCACGGTCGGCACGCCATTGCCGGAGATGCGCTTGGTGATCTTCAGCGCTTCGCCGCGCGAGCCCAGCGAGTAGAGCATGCGCGAGGCGGTGTAGAGGCCCGAGTTCATGCAGCTGGTCACCGCCACCAGCACCACCAGGTCGACCATCAGTTTGGCGCCCGGCACATTGAGCACTTCCAACACGCGCTGGAACGAACCCACCGCCTTGAGGCCCGGGTCGTTCCAGGCCACCAGCGAAACGATGAAGAAGATCGAGACGATGTAGAAGATCGCGATGCGGTACACCACCAGGTTGGTGGCCTTGCGGATCTTGTCCTTGGGGTTGGAGGTTTCGTCGGCAGCGATGGTGACGATCTCGGCGCCGAAGAACGAGAAGATGGTCACCAGCACACCACCGAGCACCGCGCCAAAGCCATTGGGCATGAAGCCCCCGGTCGCCCACAGTTGCTGCACGCCCGAGACTTCGGCCAGTGGCCAGAAGCCGAACACCGCCAGGGTGCAGACGCCGATGAAGGCGAGAATGGCAATGACCTTGATCAGGGCGAACCAGTATTCGAATTCACCGAAGTTCTTCACGCTGATCAGGTTGGTGCCCGACAGCACGATCATGATCAGGAAGGCGAACAGCCACGACGGCACACCGGGAAAGTACGCATGCAGGATATCGGCGCCGGCGATCGCCTCGACCGGAATGATCAGCACCCAGAACCACCAGTACAACCAGCCAATGGTAAACCCGGCCCAGGGCCCGATGGCCTGGCTGGCGTAGGTGGAGAACGAGCCGCTGTTGGGATTGGCGATGGCCATTTCCCCGAGCATGCGCATGACCAGCAGCACCAGCAGGCCGGTCATGGTGTAAGAGATCAGAATGGCCGGCCCGGCCGTGGCGATGGCGGTGGACGAGCCAATGAACAACCCGGCACCGATGATCCCGGCAATGGAGATCATCGACACCTGGCGCGAGGTCAGACCGTGTTGCAGCGAACGCTGTTTCTTTTGTTGTAGCGATGCCATGGGTAACCCTCAACTGGTAGGGTGAAAGCGGTTTTTATTGTTCCACTGGCGGGATCGGTGGCGCGGCCATCGCTGGCAAGCCAGCTCCCACAGAGTCCTTGTGGGAGCTGGCTTGCCAGCGATGGGGCCGACTCGGTAATCAGTCGAAC
>RCUI01000688.1_pt1 | contig 10613 bp, 10 predicted proteins | sample 2166121 | NCBI WGS metagenome assembly RCUI01 (sample SAMN09932700, study PRJNA488358) | compost metagenome | feature: garden; material: soil; isolation source: compost soil in succinic acid-enriched culture | place: Germany: Experimental Botanical Garden Goettingen | collected 2016-01-27
GACTCCTGTCCACGCAGTTGACCGTCGCCGATCACCACGTATTTTTCACAGGTCAGGCCTTCCAGGCCGACCGGGCCGCGGGCATGCAGTTTGTCGGTGGAAATACCGATTTCCGCGCCCAGACCATACTCGAAACCGTCGGCAAAGCAGGTCGGGGTGTTGATCATCACCGAGGACGAATCGACCTCGGCCATGAACTGGCGAGCCTGCGCCTGATGTTCGGTCACGATGGAATCGGTATGGTGCGAGCCATAGTGATTGATATGTTCGATGGCCTGGTCCAGGCCGTCGACCACGCGAATCGACAGAATCGCCGCGAGGTATTCAGTGTTCCAGTCCGCCTCGGTCGCCGGCACCGCCTCGATAATCTCGAGGGTGCGCTCGCAACCGCGCAGTTCGACACCTTTTTCCCGAAATTGACGGGCCATTTCCGGCAAGAACTCGGCCGCTACCGACTGATCGACCAGCAGGGTTTCCATCGCCCCGCAGATGCCGTAGCGGTAGGTCTTGGCGTTGAAGGCGATGCGCCGGGCCTTGTCCAGCTCTGCATGCTCGGCCACATAGACGTGGCAGATGCCGTCCAGGTGCTTGATCACCGGCACCCGCGCGTCGCGGCTGATGCGCTCGATCAGGCCCTTGCCGCCACGCGGCACGATGACATCGACAAACTCCGGCATGCTGATCAGCGCGCCGACCGCTTCGCGATCGGTGGTTTCCACCACTTGTACCACCGCCGCCGGCAAGCCGGCCTCGGCCAGCCCGCGCTGGATGCAGGCGGCAATGGCACGGTTGGAGTGGATGGCCTCGGAGCCGCCACGCAGGATGGTGGCGTTGCCGGACTTGAGGCACAGGCTGGCGGCGTCGATGGTCACGTTCGGCCGGGATTCGTAGATGATCCCGATCACGCCCAGCGGTACGCGCATCTTGCCGACCTGAATACCCGACGGCCGATAGCTCATGTCACGGATCGCACCGACCGGGTCTGGAAGGCTGGCGACCTGGCGCAGACCGACGATCATGCCGTCGATACGGGCCGGGGTCAGCGCCAGGCGCTCGAGCATGGCCGGTTCCAGGCCATTGGCACGACCAGCGGCCAGGTCCAGCTCGTTGGCAGCCGACAACTCGTCGCGAGCGGCATCCAGGGCATTGGCGGCCGCTTGCAGCGCGCGGTTTTTCTGCGCGGTGCTGGCACGGGCAATAACGCGCGCGGCCTCACGGGCGGCGCGACCCAGGCGGGTCATGTAGTCAAGAACGGACTCAGTCATGGGCTCAGTGGTCTTGGCGAAGGGGAAAATCGGATGATTATAACTGTCGCGTGGTCCCACGCCCAGCGGTGACAGGCGGATGGTCGAAAAGAGTGCTGATATTGGCCATTCAGGGTTGGTTAAGACAGAAATTGCTATCATCGCCCACCTGCCCACCCGCGAACCCCGCCAGCATGCCCGATTCTGCCCCCTGCCCGCTCAAGGCCCTGCCCGACAGTTTCTTCGACCGCGACGCCGGGGAACTGGCCAGGGCTCTGCTGGGCAAGGTCATCCGCCACCGTCACGGCCCGTACTGGCTGGCGGCGCGGATCATCGAGACCGAGGCCTACTACCTCACCGACAAGGGCAGCCACGCCTCGCTCGGCTACACCGAGAAACGCAAGGCGCTGTTCCTCGACGGCGGGCACATTTACATGTACTACGCCCGCGGCGGCGACTCGCTGAACTTCAGCGCCCACGGGCCGGGCAATGCTGTGCTGATCAAGTCGGCCTACCCCTTCGTCGACGCCCTTTCGGATGACAACAGCCTGGCGCAAATGCAACTGAACAACCCCGACGCCAGCGGCCAGGCGCGCCCACCCGAGCGCCTGTGTGCCGGGCAGACCCTGCTGTGCAAGGCCCTGGGCCTGAAAGTTCCGCATTGGGACGGCAAACGCTTCGATGCCGAGCAGCTGTTTGTCGAGGACTGCGGTATCAAAGTGAAACAAATTATCCAGACCACCCGCCTGGGGATTCCCCACGGCCGTGATGAACATCTGCCCTACCGGTTCGTCGACGCCGACTTCGCCCGCCATTGCACACGGAACCCGCTGCGCCGGGGCCAAGTCGAAGGCCGGGATTACTTCTTACTGACACAAGGAAACTGACACGATGGGCCCATGGCTCGACAGCCTGACCACTTGGCTCAGCGCCAACCCGCAATGGCTGGGATTGGCGATTTTTCTGGTGGCCTGCGTGGAATGCCTGGCAATAGCCGGGATCATCGTCCCCGGCACCGTCCTGTTGTTCGCCGTCGCGGTACTGGCTGGCAGCGGCGCCCTGACGCTGGGTGAAACCCTGCTGCTGGGCTTTGCCGGTGGCCTGCTCGGTGACGCGATCTCCTACACCCTGGGCCGGCGCTTTCACCAGAACATCCGCCGCTTGCCGCTGCTGCGCCATCATCCTGAATGGATCGGCAGCGCCGAGACCTATTTCCAGCGCTACGGTATCGCCAGCCTGCTGGTCGGGCGCTTCATCGGCCCGCTGCGGCCAATGCTGCCCATGGTCGCCGGCATGTTCGACATGCCGCTGCCACGCTTTATCGCGGTAAGCCTGATCGCCGGGGCCGGCTGGGCGGTGGCTTACCTGCTGCCAGGCTGGGCCACGGGAGCAGCCATGCGCCTGCCGCTGCCGGAAGGCTTCTGGCCACAGGCCGGAGTGGTCGTCGGCGGCCTGGCGTTGCTGATCGGCCTGAGCATCAACAGCAGCCTGCGCAGCATGCGCCGCGGCACCCGACTGATTGCCGGGATGAGCCTGCTGGCCCTGACCGGGCTGTTTTTCGGCTGGCCGTACCTGACCCAGTTCGACCAGGGCCTGATGACCCTGATCCAGGAAAACCGCAGTCGCGCCATCGACGGCACGGTGGTGCTGATCACCCGCCTCGGCGATTTCCGTACCCAGTTTTTCCTTGGCGGCCTGCTCACTGGCCTGCTGCTGCTGGCCCGGCAATGGCGCCCGGCGATTTTCGCCGGCAGCACCCTGATCGGCACGGCACTGGCCAACGGCAGCCTTAAATGGCTATTTGCCCGGGCCCGCCCGGAAGTACTGACCGATCCGCTGACCACCTATAGCATGCCCAGCGGCCACAGTTCGGCGTCGTTTGCGTTCTTTCTGGTGCTGGCAGTACTGGCCGGGCGCGGACAACCGCCGCGCATGCGCCTGACCTGGATCCTGCTGGGCTGCATTCCGGCGCTGTCGATCGCGCTGTCACGGGTCTATCTGGGCGCGCACTGGCCGACCGACATTCTCGCCGGCGCCATGCTCGCCTGCTGCGTGTGTGCCACCAGCCTGACCCTGACCCAGCAGCGTCAACCGCTCACGGCCCTGCCGCTGCGGGTGTGGTGGCTGATCCTGCCGGCGTGCGTCGCGCTGCTGGCATTCTTCGCCCTGCACGCGCTGCCCCACGCCCTGCTGCGCTACCAGTACTGAGGGCTCAGGCGAACAGCTCGCCCTGCAGCCGATCGAGCAGCGCCTGGATAGCCTCCAGGCGTTTGTGCGGCGAATCGATGGCCAACAGGTCGAGCTTGTCTTCTTCGACGAAGGGCAGCAGGTAGGCCAACTGATTGGCCAGTGCCTGCTGGCCCGTCACGGGTACCGGCATGCCCAAGGCTTCGACCATCGGGTGCTCGCCCAGCGCCTGCAGCAGCGCCAGCAAGTCGTGGTGGTCATCTTCCAGCGACTCATCGGCAAGTTCAGGCAGCCAGGACACATCAGCAACCAGCAACTGATCCTTCTGCACCTCGAACGGCCCGACGCGAAAGCGTCGGGTGCCCTCGACGCGAATACCCAGCAGGCCGTTGTCCTGCTGCTGGAAATCACGAATCAGCGCCTCGCAGCCGACCTGCGAGAAACCGCTCGGCGCACTGCCAACCTGCTCGCCTTCAAGAATGCACACCACACCAAAGCCGCCGCCCTGCTTCATGATGCGGCCGATCATGTCCAGGTAGCGCGCCTCGAATATCTGCAAATCGAGAAAGCAGCCTGGAAACAGCACGGTATTGAGCGGAAACAGGGGTAACGTCATTGCAACTCCTCAAGCAACCAGGCTAACCGCCAGGGGCAGGAACACCGCCGTGGCAACCCCCATCAGGCTCATCGCCAGGGCCGCGAAGGCCCCGCACTCATCACTTTCCTGCAGGGCCACCGAGGTGCCCACCGCATGGGCCGTTACCCCCAGGGCCATGCCCCGCGCTTCCGGGCTGTGTACGCCGAACCGCGACAGCAAGCCAGGACCGAAAATTGCGCCGATCACCCCGGTGATCAGGACAAATACGGCAGCCAGCGCCGCCACGCCACCGATCTGCTCAGCGACCAGCATGGCAATTGGCGAGGTGACGGACTTGGGTGCCATAGTCATCAGGATCATGTGCTCGGCGCCAAACCACCAGCCCAGCAACAGACAGGCGCCGGTCGCCACTACCCCTCCGATTACCAGCGTAGTAAAGGTCGGCCAGAACAGCTGGCGAATACGCCGCAGATTAAGATAAAGCGGCACTGCCAAGGCCACCGTTGCCGGCCCAAGGAGGATGCTCATGATTTCGGTGCTTTTGCGGTACTCGCTGTACGTCAGGCCACAGGCAAGCAGTACGCCAATGACCACCAGCATCGAGACCAGTACCGGCTGAAGGAAGATCCAGCGGGTTTTCTCATAGGCCGCCAGTACCAATTGATAGGCACCCAGGGTGATACCGATACCAAACAACGGATGATGAACGACAGCGTCCAGTGCGCCACTCCAATCCAGACTCATGGCTGCTCCTCGCGCTTGCTCTGCCGGGCGATGAGTTTTTGCATCAGCACGCCGACAAACACCAAGGTGACCAACGCCGAGATCACCAAGGCACCAGCAATGGCCCAAAAGTCGGCAGCGATATCGGCGGCGTAAACCATCACCCCAACCGCTGGCGGCACCAGCAGCAACGGCAAATAGCGCAGCAGGCTATTGGCCGCTTCACTCAATGGTGCGCCCACTTCACCGCGCACCATGAGAAACACCAGCAGCAGCAAAAGGCCAATGATCGGGCCAGGCAAAATCGGCACAAACAAATGATTGATCGCCGTCCCAAGCAATTGAAACAACACCAGCCAGGTCAAACCACGCAACAGCATAACTCTCTCCTTCGGGCCTGGCGGCCATTATAAGCACGCTAACGACCTGCCTATAACCTGATATTCGCCGAAAACATGGCGACTTGACCGCTTTGTGCAGGCGTGCTGATCTTAGGCGTTCGAATCTGCCTACGTCATAAGAAATCCAAAGACAATCAGGAGAGTCACGATGCCCTTTGTACCTGTTGCAGAGCTTTCGCAGTACGTTGGAAAGGAACTGGGATGTTCCGAATGGCTGACCATCGATCAAGCGCGCATCAACCTGTTTGCCGAAGCCACAGGCGACTTCCAGTTCATCCATGTGGACCCGGAGAAGGCGGCAAAAACGCCATTTGGCAGCACCATCGCTCACGGTTTTCTCACCCTGTCGCTGATTCCCAAGTTGATGGAAGGCATTCTGGTTGTGCCTGAAGGCCTGAAGATGGCTGTCAACTATGGCCTGGACAGCGTGCGTTTCATCCAGCCGGTGAAGGTCGACAGCAAGGTGCGGCTCAAGGTCGACCTGACTGACGCCACCGAGAAGAAGCCCGGGCAATGGCTGCTCAAGGTCACCGCCACCCTGGAAATCGAAGGCCAGGAAAAACCTGCCTACATTGCCGAACCGCTGTCGCTCTGCTTCGTCTGAGCCAGGCAATGGGTGAAACCGTCCTGGCGACTGTTTCACCCGCCGCATTCTGCGGCATACTCGGGGCCTCACTCGTCCGGACCCCGCCATGCGCCCACTCGTTCCTCTTGCCCTGACCCTGCTACTGGCCGCTTGCGGTGACGGCGAGCCGTTGTCGCCACCCGATGCGCGCCTGCCCGATGGCGGCCGCTATCGAGGCGAGGTGGTCGATGGTCTGTTGCAAGGTGCCGGGCGCATCGACTACCCCAATGGCAGCTGGTATGAAGGCAACTTCCTCAATGGCCAATGGCACGGCCAGGGTGAATGGCACGGCAGCAATGGCGAGGTCTACCGGGGCCAGTTCCAGCAGGGCCTGTTCCACGGCCTGGGCACCCTGAAGACGCCGGGTAGCAGCTACACCGGCGGCTTCAAGCTTGGCCGCCGTGATGGCGAAGGCACCCTGAAAGAACCCGGCCTGCTCTACCGTGGCCAGTTCAAGGACGACCAGTACAACGGCGCCGGCCACCTTGAACTGGCTGACGGCAGCCAGTACCAGGGCCTGTTCGCCCGGGGCAAGCCCAACGGCGAAGGCATTCGCAGCGATGCCAGCGGCAACCAGTTCAGCGGCCATTTCGTCAACGGCCAGCTCGAAGGCAGCGGCACCTTCAACAGCGCCGAAGGCGATCAGTACATCGGCGCCTTTCACGACAACCGCCTGGAAGGGCGGGGTCGTTATGAAAACGCCGACGGCGACGTGTGGATCGGTCAGTTCAAGGACGGCTCGCTCAGCGGCAAGGGCGAACTGATCGGCAGTGACGGCAGCCACTACAAAGGTAATTTCAGCGACTGGCGCTTTTCCGGTAACGGCCGCCTGCAGTTGCCTGACGGCAGTGTCTATGTCGGCGGCTTCGAGAACGACACCTACCAGGGCAATGGCCGCCTGACCCTGGTCGACGGGCGCAGCGAAAGCGGCCTGTGGCTCAATGGCCAGCGCGTGCGCGACGAGCATGGCAAGCTGCTGCCCGACCCGCTGGAACTGGCACTGCTCAACCAGGGCAGCCTGCTTGACCAAGCGCTGACCAAGGTGCCGGCTTCGACCGCACAAATCGAACTCTACAGCCTGGCTCTGGGTGGCGATGGCAAGCAGAGCGTATTCCTGCGTGAAGCCGACTACGTCAGCAACATGCTCAAGAGCCGCTTCGGCGCGGTCGGCCAGGTCAGCCTGGTCAACCACCGCGACCACCTCGCCGACCGGCCCATGGCCACCCGCGAGAACCTCGCCCGCGCCGTGCGCACTTTGGCAGAGCGCAGCGGCCCGGAAGACCTGGTGTTCATCTATCTGACCAGCCACGGCAGCCATGAGCATGAACTGGTGCTCGACCAACCGCGCCTGCAACTGGCCGACCTGCCCGCCGATGCCCTGGCTGCCACCCTGGCGCCATTAAAAGACCGCGACAAGATCATTGTCATCTCGGCCTGTTATTCAGGGGGCTATATCGCTCCGCTCAAGGACGACAGGACCCTGATCATGACCGCTTCGCGCGCCGACCGGGTGTCGTTCGGCTGCTCGGAAGAGGCGGACTTCACCTACTTCGGCGACGCGCTGTTTGCCCAGGCCTTGAACCAGACCGACGACCTGCAACAAGCCTTTGAACGAGCCAGGGCCGCCGTCTCGGAGCGCGAGGCGATCGAAGGTTTCGATGCCTCCGAACCACAGATCTGGGCGCCCAAAGGCGTACTCGATCACTGGCAGCGCCTGCGCCAGCAACAAGCGCGCAAAGCCCTGCAAAGTGATACGGGCAAGCAACAGGCCGAGCATGCAAAAAATGCCGGTAACCACTAAGCTGACTGTATCAAGGGAGAGACATCATGTACTTGACGCCTCAGCATATCCTGCTTGCCGGAGCCACCGGTCTTACCGGTGAACACTTACTTGATCGGCTGCTCAACGAGCCCACCGTCAGCCGCGTATTGGCCCCAACCCGTCGCCCACTGGCCGAACACCCACACCTGGAAAACCCGGTGGGTGACCCGGCGGTGTTCCTCCCACAACTGGCAGGCCGCGTCGACATCGCCTTCTGCTGCCTGGGCACCACCATCAAGCAGGCCGGATCGGAGCCGGCCTTTCGCGCAGTCGACCTGGACATGGTCGTCGCCTTCGGCAAACGCGCCCGGGAGATGGGCGCGCGGCATTTGCTGGTGGTCAGCGCCCTGGGTGCTGACCGTAGATCGCCGATCTTCTACAACCGGGTCAAAGGCGAAATGGAGGCCGCATTGAAGGCCCAGGACTGGCCGCAACTGACCATTGCCCGGCCTTCGCTGCTGCTGGGCGATCGCGTCGAACCGCGGCTGTCGGAGAGGCTGGCCGGGCCACTGTCCAAGCTGATTCCGGGCAAGTATCGAGGGATCGAGGCATGCCAGCTGGCCCGGGCACTGTGGCGTCTGGCGCTGGAAGAGCAGGACGGGATTCGGATTGTCGAGTCCGATGAGTTGCGCAGGCTGGGCAAGTAGAACCTGGGGCTGCTTTGCAGCCCATCGCTGGCAACGCCAGCTCCCACAAGGATCTACATTCTCCCTGTGGGAGCCGGCGTTGCCGGCGATGAGGCCAGCCGCTACAACCCGCCAGTCGCCTGAAACCCAACCCCCAGCGCGGTCAATACCGACAGCGGCAACAGCAAGGTATCGAGCAAGGCACTGCCCGGCAGATCCAGCCCGGGATACTTCGGCGCCTCGGCACCGAAGCGGTCCATGGCGCAACAGCCACCCTGCATGGCATACAGATCCAGGCGCGTACCGGCATACACCAGCGGCGCACCCGGCTTGGCCGCGTCCAGGGTGCGCACGCTGGCGCAACCGCTAGCCACCAAGCACAGCGTCATCACGCCAAGCAGTCGCTTCATTCATCCGCGCCGAAATGATGCTCGCCCCAACGTGGCAGCATGTCCTGGGGAATGTTCAGCAGGTTGAGAATCCGCGCGACAACGAAGTCGATCAGGTCATCGATGGTCTGCGGCTGATGATAAAAGCCCGGCGCCGCCGGCAGGATCACCGCGCCCATGTTCGACAGCTTGAGCATGTTCTCCAGGTGGATGGTCGAGAATGGCGCTTCACGCGGCACCAGGATCAGCTGCCGACGCTCCTTCAAGGTGACATCCGCAGCCCGCTCGATGAGGTTGTTGCAGGCGCCGGTGGCGATCGCCGACAAGGTACCGGTAGAGCACGGCACCACCACCATCGCCGCCGGCGCGCCGGAGCCCGAGGCCACTGGCGACATCCAGTCTTCCTTGCCATACACGCGAATCTGCCCGGCCGCAGCGCCGGTGTATTCGGTGAGGAAGGCTTGCATGGCTTGCGGTTTGGCCGGCAGCAACACATCAGTCTCGGTGGCCATCACCAGTTGCGCGGCCTTGGAGATCAGAAAATGCACCTCGCGGTCTTCGCGCACCAGGCAATCGAGCAGGCGCAGCCCATACTGCGCCCCCGAAGCCCCGGTCATGGCCAGGGTGATGCGTTCCGGCCCGCTCATTTCAGCGCCTCGGCCAGCTTGCCGTGCAGCCCACCAAAACCGCCGTTGCTCATGATCACCACCTGGGTGCCGGGCTTGGCCTGGCTCTTGACCCGTTCGATGATGGCTTCAAGGCTGTCGGCGACCACAGCGGGTACCTTGCATTCGGCAGCGGTGGCGGCCAGGTCCCAGCCCAGGTTCGGCGGTGCGTACCAGATCACCTGGTCGGCATCGTTGACGCTTTCCGGCAGGCCATCGCGGTGGGCACCGAGTTTCATCGAATTGGAACGCGGCTCGATCACGGCAATCAGCGGCGCATCGCCGATGCGCTTGCGCAGGCCGTCCAGAGTGGTGGCGATGGCGGTCGGGTGGTGGGCGAAATCATCATAGATGGTCACGCCTTGCACTTCAGCGACCTTTTCCATACGGCGTTTGACGCTCTTGAAAGCGCTCAACGCGGCAATGCCCATAGCTGGCACTACACCAACATGACGCGCGGCCGCCAGGGTGGCCAGGGCGTTGGCGACGTTGTGCTGACCGGTCAGCTCCCACTCGACCACGCCCTGGGTTTCGCCCTCGAAGCTGACCTCGAAACGCGAACCATCGGCGCTGAGCAGCTTGACCCGCCACTGCCCGCCCTCACCGGTGGTCTGCACCGGCGTCCAGCAACCCATCTTGATCACCCGCTCCAGAGCAGGCTCGGTGGTCGGATGAATCACCAGCCCTTCGCTCGGAATGGTCCGCACCAAGTGGTGGAACTGCCGCTCGATCGCTGCCAGGTCAGGGAAGATATCCGCATGATCGAACTCAAGGTTGTTGAGGATCGCGGTGCGTGGGCGGTAATGAACGAACTTCGAACGTTTGTCGAAGAAGGCGCTGTCGTACTCATCGGCCTCGACCACGAAGAACGGCGTGCCGCCCAAACGTGCCGATACCGAGAAATTCTGCGGCACGCCGCCGATCAAAAAGCCCGGGCTCATGCCGGCGTGCTCCAGCACCCAGGCGAGCATGCTGCTGGTGGTGGTCTTGCCATGGGTACCGGCAACCGCCAGCACCCAGCGGCCTTGCAGCACATGGTCGGCCAGCCACTGAGGCCCCGACACATACGGCAGGCCCTTGTTCAACACGTATTCCACTGCCGGGTTGCCCCGCGACAGGGCGTTGCCGATCACCACCAGGTCCGGTGCCGGGTCCAGCTGGGCGGCGTCATAGCCCTGGGTCAGTTCGATGCCCTGGGCTTGAAGCTGAGTGCTCATCGGTGGGTAGACGTTGGCATCGGAGCCGGTGACCCGATGGCCCAGCTCCTTGGCCAGGACGGCCAGCGAACCCATGAAAGTGCCGCAAATACCGAGAATATGAATGTGCATGATCG
>RCUI01000693.1_pt1 | contig 10569 bp, 8 predicted proteins | sample 2166121 | NCBI WGS metagenome assembly RCUI01 (sample SAMN09932700, study PRJNA488358) | compost metagenome | feature: garden; material: soil; isolation source: compost soil in succinic acid-enriched culture | place: Germany: Experimental Botanical Garden Goettingen | collected 2016-01-27
TGGTGTTCCCGTCCAACCACTTCATGGCCCGGCAGATCCAGGGCAAGGCGCTGAAGAAGCTCGACAAGAGCCAGCTGCCCAACTGGCAAAACCTCAACCCGGTGCTGCTCAAGGCCCTGGAAGTGAACGACCCGGGCAACCAGTACGGCTTCCCGTACCTGTGGGGCAGTACCGGCATCGGCTACAACATCGACAAGGTCAAGGCGGTGCTGGGCGACAATGCACCGGTGGATTCCTGGGACCTGATCTTCAAGCCCGAGTACATCAGCAAGCTCAAGAGCTGCGGCGTCGCGGTGCTGGACAACGGCCCCGAACTGCTGCCGATTGCCCTGCACTACCTGGGCCTGCCGCACCACAGCCAGGACCCGAAGGACTACGAAAAAGCCAAGGAACTGCTGATGAAGGTGCGCCCGTACATCAGCTACTTCCATTCGTCCAAGTACACGGGTGACCTGGCCAATGGCGATATCTGTGTGGTGGTGGGTTTCTCCGGCGACGTTCTGCAGGCCAAGAACCGTGCAGAAGAAGCCAAGAACGGCGTGAACGTGGGTTACTCGATTCCCAAGGAAGGCGCACCGATGTGGTTCGACATGGTTGCCATGCCGGCCGACGCACCGAACGAGAAAGCGGGTTACGCCTACATGAATTACCTGCTGCAGCCAGAGGTGATGGCCAACATCAGCAACCATGTGCAGTACGCCAACGGCAACCTCAAGGCTGACACCCTGGTGGACCCGGCCCTGAAGGCCAACACCATGATCTACCCGAGCGACGAAATGCTCGGCAAGCTGTATGCGCTGGAGGCAATGCCGGCCAAGATCGACCGCATTCGCACGCGACTCTGGACCAGTATCAAGGCAGGGAACTGAAATGATCGCGGGGCAAGTCGAGACGTCGCACCGCCGCTCCTACCGTAGGAGCGGCGGTGCGACGTCTCGACTTGCCCCGCGATGCTTACAACTTAGTGATGTTCGCGAGTGGCGCGGAACTTCACATCCGGCCAGCGCTCTTCCATCAGCGCCAGGTTGACCCGGGTCGGGGCCAGGTAGGTCAGGTGACCACCGCCGTCGATGGCCAGGTTTTCCACGGCCTTGTTCTTGAATTCCTCAAGCTTCTTCTTGTCGTCACAGCTGATCCAGCGCGCGGACCAGACCGTGATCGGCTCGTAGGCGCATTCGACCTTGTATTCTTCCTTCAGGCGGCTGGCGACCACATCGAACTGCAGCACACCGACGGCGCCGAGGATGATGTCGTTGCTGCGCTCAGGGAAGAACACCTGGGTCGCACCCTCTTCGGCCAACTGCTGCAAGCCCTGACGCAATTGCTTGGACTTGAGCGGGTCCTTCAGGCGCACACGGCGGAACAGTTCCGGCGCAAAGTGCGGGATACCGGTGAAGCCCAGGGCTTCGCCTTCGGTGAAGGTGTCGCCGATCTGGATGGTGCCGTGGTTGTGCAGACCGATGATGTCGCCCGCCCAGGCTTCTTCCAGCTGCTCACGCTCGGAGGAGAAGAACGTCAACGCGTCGCCGATGCGCAGGTCCTTGCCGGTGCGCACGTGGCGCATCTTCATGCCCTTTTCGTAGCGGCCGGAACAGATACGCATGAAGGCGATACGGTCGCGGTGCTTGGGGTCCATGTTCGCCTGGATCTTGAACACGAAGCCGCTGAACTTCTCTTCGGTCGGCTCGACGCTGCGCTCGTTGGCAACCCGTGGCAGTGGCCGTGGTGCCCAGTCGACCACGGCATCGAGTACATGATCGACACCGAAGTTGCCCAGGGCGGTACCGAAGAACACCGGCGTCAGCTCGCCGCGCATGAACTCGCCCTGGTCGAATTCGTGGCAGGCGCCCTGTACCAGTTCCAGTTGCTCGAGGAAGCGATCGTACTCATCACCCAGGTGGGCGCGGGCTTCGTCGGAGTCGAGCTTCTCGATGATCTTCACCTCGGTACGCTCGTGGCCGTGGCCCGGGGTGTAAACGATGATGTAGTCGCCAGCCAGGTGGTACACGCCTTTGAAGTCGCGGTAGCAACCGATCGGCCAGGTGATCGGCGCGGCCTTGATCTTCAGTACCGCCTCGATTTCGTCGAGCAGCTCGATCGGGTCGCGGATATCGCGGTCGAGTTTGTTGATGAAGCTGACGATCGGCGTATCACGCAGACGGCAGACGTCCATCAGGGCGATGGTCCGTGGCTCGACCCCTTTACCGCCGTCGAGCACCATCAGTGCCGAGTCGACCGCGGTCAGGGTGCGGTAGGTATCTTCAGAGAAGTCTTCGTGGCCCGGGGTGTCGAGCAGGTTGATCATGTGCTCGCGATAGGGGAACTGCATCACCGAGGTGGTGATGGAGATACCACGCTGCTTCTCCATTTCCATCCAGTCGGAGGTGGCATGGCGGTCGGACTTTCGCGATTTCACCGTACCGGCAACGGCAATGGCCTTGCCCATCAGCAGGAGCTTTTCGGTGATGGTGGTCTTACCCGCATCGGGGTGGGAAATAATGGCGAAGGTGCGGCGTTTCGCGACTTCGGCGGCCTGGTTGGTCATGGGAAATCGCCTGGCAGGTGATTCAAAAAGGGCCAGTATCATACCCGAAGTCGCACCGGGACCAAAGTCCGTGCTCCGGACGGTCGTTCAATACGCTTTGCACGGCAAGCTGATCGGAATGACGACTATCACTCTGGTTCGAGGTCGCGAAAACCCTGGAGCAGGACAGGCTCACGACCAGGTATCCGCGCAACAAGCTCCAGTGTCCCCCCCATGGCTTCGATGTAGCCACGCAAGGTGGAAATGAGCATATCGGTGCGCTTCTCGACCTTGGACACATTTGCCTGCTTGATCTCGAGAAGATCGGCCATGGCCTCTTGAGTGAGATGCAACTCTTTGCGCAAGGCTTGCAGAGTCATGTGGTGCTGGATCACTTCATGGCCGCGCTGTTCGATCTTCTGTCTACGCCCTTGTGGGAGCGAATTCATCACCTGATCAAGTGACTTGCCCATTGCTTTACTCTCCTGGCACATGAACATTGACGCTTTGCATGAACATACCCTTAAGAGACTATCCCCTGAAGAGAATATTTTTTCGCCACTCATCCGGCTCCGATCAATACATCACCGAAGCGCCAAATACCGGGGCTTTGCGCACGATGCCCCTGAACGTTTCGTCGGCATTTTCTGCCTCACTGCAGTTCCGTCTGGGCAATGAACACTGGCCAAATGCCGCTTCAGATGGGAACCTTTACGGCTGTGGAGGCGTCCACTCCCCTGATCCGCAATCGGTCATGACCGTTCGTCAGGGTTGGTTTCACCGGCACTACGAGCCTGACGAGGCTTCGCTTATGGCGTGTTCCGCTCCGTTTCCGGACAACGCGCTGCTTATCGCGATCACACTGCCTGCCGCCTGGAATGGTGGCCGCCACGGGAGTGTGTTCGCCGACAACAAAAGGAGTCCGCCTGTGGCTAAAAGCTATGGCAAGGGGCTGATGGGATGTGCCTTTGTGCTCGTCATCCTGGCCCTGCTGATCCACTGGATCGGCATTGATACGATCGCGCACTATCGCGCCGATCTATGGTTCTACCTGCAAGCACACCTGATGCTGGTGTTGCTCTCGATGGTGGCGGCCTTGGCCGTGGGTATACCCGCTGGCATTGCCTTGAGTCGACCGCACAGGGTCGACCGCGCCGAACGTTTCATGCAGTTTTTCAACATTGGCAACACCATCCCCCCCCTGGCCGTTCTGGCCATTGCCCTGAGTTTCCTGGGCATTGGCGCAGGCCCTGCGATCTTCGCGTTATTCCTCGCCTCCCTCCTGCCTATCGTGCGCAACACTTACGAAGGCCTTAAAAACGTTCCCGCCTCGCTCAAGGAAGCTGCCACCGGTATCGGCATGACGCCCCGTCAGTGCCTATGGCGTGTCGAGCTGCCCAACGCCGTGCCAATCATCGTCGGCGGTGTACGAGTAGCCCTGGCGATCAACGTCGGCACCGCGCCACTGTCGTTCCTGATCGGTGCCAACAGCCTCGGCAGCCTGATCTTCCCCGGCATTGCCCTGAACAATCAGCCGCAATTGCTGCTGGGCGCTGCCTGCACCGCCCTGCTTGCCCTGTTGCTTGACGCCCTGGTGGCCCAAGGCAGCCGGCGTTGGCTCGAACGCGGCCTGGCCCACTAAGCGAAGGAACTCCAATGAAAAGAATCGCCTTGTTACTGGGCGCGGCCCTGCTGTTCTCGGGATTTGCCCAGGCCGCCACAAAACCTGTGATTCGCCTCGGCGCGCGGGTGTTCACCGAACAGACTGTGCTGGCGGAAATCACCGCGCGGTACCTCAACCAGAACGGTTTTGATGTACGCATCACCGGCGGCCTGGGCAGCAACCTGGCCCGCAGTGCCCATGAAACCGGCCAGTTGGATATGGTCTGGGAATACACCGGGGTTTCGCTGGTGTCCTACAACCACATTGAAGAGCGCATGCCCAGCGCTGCGGCTACTTACGCCAAGGTCAAGGAACTGGATGCGAAGAAAGACCTGATCTGGCTGGCACCCTCGAAGTTCAGCAACACCTACGCCCTGGCCCTGCCACGCAACGTCGCCGAGCAGTACCCCCAGGTGACCAACATCAGCCAGTTGAACCAGGTGCTGCGCGATGAGCGCGAACGCAACCATGTGGTGGCCCTGGACACCGAGTTCGCCAACCGCCCCGATGGCCTGGTCGGCCTCACCGAAACCTATGACCTGCAACTGACCCGCCGCAACATTCGCCAGATGGACGCCGGCCTGGTCTACACCGCGCTGCGCAACGGCCAGGTGTTCAGCGGCCTGGTCTACACCACAGACGGCCGCCTCAGCGCCTTCGACCTCAAACTGCTCGACGACGACAAGCACTACTTCCCCGACTACACCGCAGCACCGGTGGTACGCAAGGAAGTGCTGGACGCCCACCCGCAATTGGCCACCCTGCTCAAGCCGCTGGCCGAGCAACTGGACGATGAAACCATGCGCCAGCTCAACGCCAAGGTCGACGTCGAGCACCAGAGCCCCGGCAAGGTTGCCGACGAATACCTGCGCCAGCACCCACCTGCACAGGAGCAGCCATGAATATGCTCGATACCTTCGTTCACCTGGACTGGGCCCAGGTCCTGCACCTGACCTGGCAGCACATCACTCTGGTCGGCATCGCGGTCAGCCTGGCCATTCTGATCGGTGTGCCATTGGGCATCCTGATGACCCGTTTCCCGGCCCTGGCCGGCCCCCTGCAGGCCAGCGCCACGGTGCTGCTGACCATCCCCTCGATCGCCCTGTTCGGCCTGCTGCTGCCGTTCTATTCCAAGTTTGGCCAGGGGCTTGGCCCCTTGCCGGCGATTACCGCGGTGTTCCTTTATTCACTGCTGCCGATCCTGCGCAACACCTACCTGGCGCTGACCAACGTCGAGCCCGGTATCCGTGAGGCCGCGCGCGGCATCGGCATGACCTTCGGCCAGCGCCTGCGCATGGTCGAACTGCCCATCGCGGTACCGGTGATTCTCGCCGGCGTTCGCACCGCCGTGGTGATGAACATCGGCGTCATGACCATCGCCGCGACCATCGGTGCCGGTGGCCTGGGCGTCCTCATCCTTACTTCCATCAGCCGCAGCGACATGTCGATGCTGCTGGTCGGCGCCGTACTGGTGAGCCTGCTGGCCATCATCGCCGACCTGCTGCTGCAAACCCTGCAACGTGCCCTGACTCCAGAAGGACTGCGCAAATGATCGAACTCCAGAACCTGAGCAAGACCTTTCACGCCAATGGCAAAGACGTCAAAGCCGTCGACTCCGTAAGCCTGACCGTCAACGAAGGCGAGATCTGTGTGTTCCTCGGCCCGTCCGGCTGCGGCAAGAGCACCACGCTTAAAATGATCAACCGCCTGATCGCGCCAACTTCCGGCAAGGTGCTGATCAATGGCGAAGACACCACCGGCCTGGATGAAGTGACCCTGCGCCGGCGCATCGGCTATGTGATCCAGCAGATCGGCCTGTTCCCCAACATGACCATCGAGGAAAACATCACGGTGGTCCCGCGCCTGCTGGGCTGGGACAAGCAGAAGTGCCATGACCGCGCCCGCGAGTTGATGAGCATGATCAAGCTCGAACCCAAGCAGTACCTGCAACGCTACCCACGGGAACTCTCCGGCGGCCAGCAACAGCGCATCGGCGTGATCCGCGCCCTGGCGGCCGAAGCACCGCTGCTGCTGATGGACGAACCCTTCGGCGCGGTCGACCCGATCAACCGCGAGATGATCCAGAACGAATTCTTTGAAATGCAGCGGGCGTTGAACAAGACCGTGATCATGGTCAGCCACGACATCGACGAGGCCATCAAGCTGGGCGACAAGATCGCGATTTTCCGCGCTGGCAAATTGATCCAGCTCGACCACCCCGACACCCTGCTGGCCCACCCGGCCGATGACTTTGTCAGCAACTTCGTTGGCCAGGACAGCACCCTCAAGCGCCTGTTGCTGGTACGCGCCGAAGATGCCGCCGACAATGCGCCGTCGGTGAGCCCCTCCACACCGGTGGCTGAAGCGCTGGAACTGATGGACGAAAGCGACCGCCGCAACGTCGTGGTCACTGACGGACAGAACAAGGCCCTGGGGTATGTGCGCCGTCGTGACCTGCACCGTCAGCAGGGCACCTGTGCCGACTTCCTGCGCACCTTCAATGCCACGGCTTCGCACGATGAGCACTTGCGTATCCTGCTGTCGCGGATGTACGAGTTCAACCGTTCGTGGTTGCCGGTGCTCGATGCCGAACAGGTGTTTCTGGGGGAGGTAACGCAGGAGTCGATTGCCGCCTACCTGAGTTCCGGACGCTCGCGCGGGGGCAAGACCAGCATCGTGTCACCGGCTGAAGCCGTCGCCTGATCCGGAAGCCATTGCGGGGCAAGCCCGCTCCTATGCACTAGGAGCGGGCTTGCCCCGCGATCTGGTTCAGAACCCTACACTGGCCTGCACATAGAAGGTGCGCGGTTCGCCCAGGTACAACCCCGCGTTGTTGTCGCTGGAACGGGTGTAGTACTGCTTGTCGAAGATGTTCTTCACCCCCGCCGCCAGCTTCAGGTTCGACAGTTCCTTGCCGAAGTCATAGCCGCCCCGCGCCGCCCAGGTGACATAACCCGGAATGTCGCCGTACTGGCCATCGGCACTCGGTTCGGTGATGTAGTTGCCATTGAAGCTGCCATCGGCATTCATCCCGGTACCCGGAGCGCGCTGCGCGGATTGGGCGTAGGCGTCCAGGTTCCAGGTCCAGCGGTTGATTTCATAACGCAGCCCGGCGTTGACGACCTGGCGTGAATAGAACGGCAGGTCACGTCCCTTGAAGCCCGGAATCTCGCCCTCATAGGTGGCGCGGGTATAAGTGAACCCGGCATTGGCGCTCAGCCCCTGCAAGCGCGGATCGAGACCCGACAAGTCGTAGTGCATGGAGGCTTCAATACCCTGGTGCTTGGTAGCGCCCAGGTTGGTCCAGCCAATGTCGTTGCTGATGTATTGCAGCTCGTCATCAAAGTCGATGTAGAACGCCGTCAGCTCGCCACCCCAGGTGCCGTTGTTGTAACGGGTCCCCACTTCGTAGGTCTTGGCTTTTTCCGGTTCCAGGCCATTGGCGGTCTGGTCGCCTGTACCGCCCTGGCCCAGCTGGAAATACTGCAGGCTGCCGAACGAGGTTTCGTAGTTGGCGAACAGCTTCCACTCATCCGACAGGTGATACATCACGCTCAGCGCCGGCAGCGGTTCGTTGCTGGTGATGCTGCGGTTCTTCTCCTGCACAGGTACACCGTTGGCACCCAGTACCGGGCGATCGCGCCAGTCGGTGTTGATGTGCTCGAACCGGATGCCCGGGGTGATGGTCCAGTTGCCGACGTCGATCTTGTCATCGATGTAGTAGGCGCTGGCCTCGGTACCGCCGGTACGGTCCTGGAACACGTGGCCGTCTGAAGTCGGTGTCACGGTCGGCACGTTGTCGATCAGCGCCAGGCGGGTCGACTGCTCGTGCATCGCTTCTTTCAGGTAGCGATAGCCGACGCTGACTTCCTGGGTGGTCGGGCCGGCGAAGAAGATCCGCGACAGGCGCGGCTCGATGGCGAACACGTGGTAGGTACGCGGGTAGGACGATAGGGTCTTCTGGTCGCGGGCAGCAATGGTGCTGCCACGGAAGCTGTCGGTGTAGTAGGTCTGGACCTCGAACTGGGTCACGTCGTCGATCTGGCGCAGGTACTTGAACGAGACGTCCTTGCGGCGGCCGCTGAAGTCGTCGTAGTCGCGGTCGGACTGGTACGGATCGTCATCGAACTGCGCCTGGGTCAGGCCGCCGGGCATATCGGCCTTGGCGTCGTAGTAGTGAAAGTTCAGCCAGAACTCGTCACTGTCGGTGACCGCCCAATGGGTCTTGAGCAGCACGTCATCGATGTCGTTGCCGTTGTTGCTGCTGCGATAGCCGTTGCCGTTCACGCCGGAATACAACAGCGCCGCGCCCAGGCCGTTGTCTGCAGTGCCGCCGAGGAACGCCGACTCGATGTGCTTCCAGCCACCGTGACGGGAGGTTTCCATCGTAGTGGAAAGCTCGCCAGTGGCTTTTTCTGGAATCGCCCGGGTCACGAAGTTGATCACACCGCCCACGTTCTGCGGCCCGTAACGTACCGAGCCGGCCCCACGCACCACGTCGATGCTGTCGAGGTTGCCCGACGAAATCGGCGCCATCGACAGTTGCGGCTGACCGTAGGGGGCGAAGGCTGCCGGGATACCGTCGATGAGCACGGTGGAGCGTGGCGACAGGCGCGAGGTCAGGCCGCGCACACCGACGTTCAGGGCGATATCACTGCCGCCGGTGCCGTTGGAGTCCTGCACCTGCACGCCAGGAATGCCACGCAGCACATCACGCACGTTCATCGCACCCTGCTCGACCATCGCCTCGCGCCGCACCACGGTTCGGGCCCCCGGGTGGTTCTGCACCACAGTTTCGTCAGCATTGCCGAGCCAGTCACCGACCACCTTGACGTCGGTCGGGGCCAGTTCGAGGCTACCGGTGTTGAGGGTGCCTGCGCTTTGTACAGGCTTGAGCACCACGGTGCCCTGGGACATCTCGTAGGTCAGTCCGCTCCCTTGCAGCAAGGTTTCCAGGGCCTGCTCCGGTGCCAGATTGCCAGACACTGCCGGCGCCTGCTTGCCGGCCACCCGTTCCGGGCTGAAGAACAACTGCAGCGAGGTCTGCTGCCCCAACTGGCTCAGGGCCGACGCCAGCGGCTGGGCCTGGATCTGGATGCTGGTCACTGGCTGGTCGGCATAGCTACTGGCGATACCGCCGCTGACGGCCAGGGCCAGGGCCAGCGGCAACCAGCGGGAACGGGAGGCAGAACGCGGGGAAAACTTGTTGTTGTTCACGTCGTCGAGTAATCCTGAAGGTCCGGATAAGTGCCATCTGCATGCAAATGGAAATGCTTGGCAGTTGCAGTTGGCCAGGAAGACGAACAACTGAAAAAAAACCTGAATTTATTTTGCGATTATTTCGCTGGAGCCGTCGGCGTGGGTCTTGATGGCCACCGGCAGGATGCTCGGCAAGGCGCGCAGCAGGGCGTCGGTGTCGTCACTGCTGAAGGTGCTGCTCAGGCGCAGGGCAGCAACTTTGCCCGGCGCAACGCGCAGCGGCTGGGCCCGGTAACGGGACACCTCTTCGACCACTTCACTCAAGGGTGCATCGTTGAACACCAGCTTGCCCTTGCGCCAGGCCGTAAGCGCGGCAGCGTCCACGGCGTAAGGCTCGGCGACCTTGCCCTGGGCGTCGACCTGTGAACCGAGCCCGGCTGTCAGCAGCGCGTGACTGGCGTCGCGACCCTGGACCTTGACCGAGCCCTGCTCCACAGCCACACGGGTGCGGGTCGGGTCCAGGCGCACATCAAAGCGCGTACCGGTGACGGTCACCGTACCGTTGCCGGCGCTCACCACGAAAGGCCGATCGGTGTCGTGGGCGACGTTGAACATCACCTCGCCTGCCGTGAGTTCGATGCGCCGAACACCGGCGCTGAAATCGACCTTCAGTTCGGTGCGTCCGTTGAGTTCCAGTTCCGAACCGTCCGGCAGGCTCAACTGGCGGCGCTCGCCCAGGGCTGTGTGCAACTGGTCCTGGAAATTGAGCTGATGGTGCTGCCAGCCGAACCAGCCAAGCCCCACGGCAGCAACCGCGACACATGCGGCCAGCGCCTGATGGAGAAAACGCCGGCGCGGCATCGCGCGCACCGGATCAGCCTGGCACAACACCTCGAGACGCCCACGCGGAATCACGTCGGCGGCGCTCCAGAGCTTGGTGAGCTGATCGTATTCATATCGGTGCTGGGGGTGCTGCGCCAGCCAGGTCGCCAGTAGCGCCTGCTGGTCCTGGGCCAGTGCGCCGTCACAACTGCGGGCAAACCACTGCGCCGCCTGCTCGCGCACGGCCTCGATGCCACACGGGCACGCCTGCTGATTCATGAAAACATTCGCCTGATTCATCTCGTTGACACATCCAGGTGCTCACGCAGATGCCGGAGCGTGCGGATCATATACTTTTCGA
>RCUI01000694.1_pt1 | contig 10568 bp, 9 predicted proteins | sample 2166121 | NCBI WGS metagenome assembly RCUI01 (sample SAMN09932700, study PRJNA488358) | compost metagenome | feature: garden; material: soil; isolation source: compost soil in succinic acid-enriched culture | place: Germany: Experimental Botanical Garden Goettingen | collected 2016-01-27
TCATGGCCATGCCGACATCGGCCTGGGCCAGGGCCGGGGCGTCGTTGGCGCCGTCGCCGCACATCGCCACCAGGCGTCCGTCGTTCTGCTCCTGGCGAATGCGCGCCAGTTTGCGCTCGGGCGTAGCCTCGGCCAGCACATCATCGACACCGGCTTCGGCGGCAATGGCGGCAGCCGTCAACGGGTTGTCGCCGGTGACCATCACGGTACGGATCCCGAGCTTGCGCAGCTCGGCAAAGCGCTCGCGAATGCCAGGCTTGACCACGTCCTTGAGGTGGATCACCCCCAGCAGGCGCTTGTCGACACACACCAGCAACGGCGTACCGCCGCTCTGGGCGATCTTGTCCACTTCGCGGGACAACGCTGCTGGCATCTCCAGGCGCTGCATCCCCACGAAGGCCAGCACCGAGTCCACCGCGCCCTTGCGAAAGCGGCGCTGCTGGTAGTCGACACCCGACAACCGGGTCTCGGCAGTGAAGGCCACGGGCGTCAGTTGATCCGCAGCGGGCTCGTCGAAGTCATGCAGCTGGCGCAGGTACTCGACAATCGACTTGCCTTCAGCGGTGTCGTCTGCCAGCGAAGCCAGCAAGGCACCCTCGCCCAGCTCCTTGCTGGTGACTCCGGGGGCGGCATGCAAAGCACTGCAACGGCGGTTGCCAAAGGTAATGGTGCCGGTCTTGTCGAGCATCAGCACATGCACGTCACCGGCCGCTTCCACTGCACGACCGGAGCGGGCGATTACATTCAGGCGCACCAGGCGGTCCATGCCGGCAATGCCGATGGCCGACAGCAAGCCGCCAATGGTAGTGGGGATCAAGGTCACCAGCAGCGCCACCAGAAACACCAGCGGCAGGCTGCCGCCGGCAAAGTGGGCGAAGGGCTGCAAGGTCACCACGACCACCAGGAAGATCAGCGTGAGGCCGATCAGCAGGATGTCCAGGGCAACTTCGTTGGGGGTCTTCTGGCGCTTGGCGCCCTCGACCAGGGCGATCATGCGGTCCAGGGTCGACTCGCCCGGGTTGCTGGTGATGCGGACCAGCAACCAGTCGGACACCAGCCGGGTGTTGCCGGTGACCGCCGAACGATCGCCGCCGGACTCGCGGATCACCGGAGCGGATTCACCGGTAATCGCCGCTTCGTTGACCGCCGCAATACCTTCGAGCACCTCGCCGTCACCGGGGATCATCTCGCCGGCCATGACCTTGACCACATCGTCCTTGCGCAGGCTGGTCGCAGGCACCACCTCGAAACCGCCCGAAGGGTTACGGCGCCGCGCGCTGAGGCCCTGGCTACCGGCCTTGAGGCTGTCGGCGCGGGCCTTGCCACGACCTTCGGCCAAGGCTTCGGCAAAGTTGGCGAACAACACCGTGAACCACAGCCACAGGGCAATCTGCACCGCCACCGCCGTGGGCACATTGTTGTCGGGCACCAGGCACAGCACGGTGGTGAAGAGCGCGGTCAGCTCCACCACCAGCATCACCGGCGAGCGCTTCAGTTGACGCGGATCGAGTTTGACAAAGGCCTGCACCAGCGCCGGGCGCCATAGCGCGGCAAAGGTGGTGGGTGCCGCAGAGGCCGGGGCTGCTTTCACTTCAGGAATCGGCATATTCATGATTCGCTCCTCAGAAACCCAGGCTCAGGTGTTCGGTAACCGGGCCCAGGGCCAGGGCCGGCAAAAAGGTCAGGCCGCCAATCAGCAGGATGGTCACCACCAGCAAGGTGGCGAACAGCGGGCCGTGGGTGGGGAAGCTGTTCTCGCCCACCGGCGCGGCCTTTTTCATCGCCAGGCTGCCCGCCAACGCCAGCACCGGCAGGATGTAGCCGAAGCGGCCGATCAACATGCCCAGGCCAAGCATCAGGTTGTGGAAGGTGGTGTTGGCACCGAAGCCGGCAAAGGCCGAACCGTTGTTGGCACTGGCCGAGGTGTAGGCGTACAGCAACTGGCTGAAGCCATGGGCACCAGGGTTGGTCACCGCCGCCGCAGGACCCGGCAGGCTGGCCGCCAGGGCGCCGAGCACCAGAACCCCCACCGGCATCACCAGCAAGGTGGCCACCAGCAGTTGCACCTCCCGTGCCTGAAGCTTCTTGCCCAGGTATTCCGGCGTGCGGCCGATCATCAGGCCAGCCAGGAACACCGCGACCAGCACGTTGAGCAACATGCCGTAGAGCCCTGCCCCCACGCCGCCGAAAATCACCTCGCCAACCATCATGTTGACCAGCGCGACCATGCCGCTGATGGGGTTGAGGCTGTCGTGCATGTTATTGACCGAACCATTGGAAGCCGCGGTGGTGGTCACCGTCCACAGCACACTGGCGGTGGTGCCCAGGCGCATCTCCTTGCCTTCGAGCGGCGCGGCCTGCTCCACCTGCGGGTTATTCAGGCTCGGGTTGACCTGATATTCCGACCACAGTGCAGTCGCGCCACCGATCAGGAACAGCGCCAGCATGCAGGCGATGATCGCGCGGCTCTGGCGCAGGTCTTTGACGTAGTGGCCGAAGGTAAACACCAGCGCCGCCGGAATCAGGATGATCGAGGCCATTTCAAACAGATTGCTCCAGGCCGTCGGGTTCTCGAACGGGTGCGCCGAGTTGACGCCGAAGAAACCACCGCCGTTGGTTCCCAGTTGCTTGATGGCGATCTGGCTGGCCGCTGGCCCCAGAGGGATGGTCTGGTCGGCACCTTGCAGGGTCAGGGCCTGAACGTAATGACCGAAGGTTTGCGGCACGCCCTGCCACACCAGCAACAGCGCCAGCAGCAGGCACAGCGGCAGCAGTCCATAGAGGGTGGCGCGGGTCATGTCGACCCAGAAGTTGCCCAGGGTCTGCGCCGAGCGCCGGGCAATGCCGCGACACAGGGCAACCAGCACGGCAAGGCCGGTGGCGGCACTGACAAAGTTCTGCACGGTCAGGCCGATCATCTGACTGAGGTAGCTGACCGAAGCTTCACCGCTATAGGCCTGCCAGTTGGTGTTGGTGACAAAACTCACCGCGGTGTTGAACGCCAGCGACCACTCCTGGCCCGGCAGGTGCTGCGGGTTAAGCGGCAGGTAGCCCTGCAACAGCAGCACGGCGAACACCAGCACAAAGCCCGCCAGGTTGAACGCCAGCAAGGCCAGGGTGTACTGCTTCCAGCCCTGCTCGGCCTCCGCATTTACCCCGGCCAGGCGGTAACAGCCCCGCTCCACCGGCCCCAGCAGCGGCGACAGCCAGGTGCGCTGGCCTTCCATCACCTGGTAGTAAAAGCGCCCGAGCCAGGGCGCCGGTACCAGCACCAGCGCAAAGAACGCCAGCAGCAACGCGTAATCGTAACTGTGCATGGCCGCTCCTAGCCCCGGTCGGCGCGCAGCAGCGCGACCATCAGGTAGATCATCAACGCCACTGCCAGCAGCAGCGACACCCCGTCCAGAATGCTCATCGAATCTCTCCGTCCTTACGGCGTTTTGCCGCTGACGGTCATTGTCCGAAGAGGTGCTGTAAAGGTGCGAGACCGGGACCGGCTTGAACCCATAAAGAATGTGTAAAGACCGCCTTCAATGCCCCGCCAGTGCCCGCCACTGTGCCGGCTGCACGTAATGCAGGGCCCAGTTGATGACTGCCTCGGCCGGCATCGGCCGGGCAATGCCATAGCCCTGGGCGACATCGCAGCCCAGCCCCATCAGCAACTGGCCATGCTCCAGTGTCTCCAGCCCCTCGGCGATTACCTGGCGACCAAAAGCGCGGGCCAGGCCGATCACCGCGCGGGTCAGGGCCAGGTCGTCATGGTCGTGAAGGATGTCGCGCACGAATGACTTGTCGATCTTGATGGTGCGGGTGGGCAGGCGCTTGAGGTAACTGAGCGACGAGTAACCGGTGCCGAAGTCATCCAGCGAGAACTGCACGCCCAGCTGCTTGCAGGCCTCCAGGCACTGGCTGACCCGCTGGATATTCTCGATGGCCACCGACTCGACGATTTCCAGGTCGAGCATCTGTGGCGCCACGCTCGGGGAACTCGCCAGCAGGCGCTTGAGGCGCTCGACAAAATCGCTGCGCTGAACGTGTCGAGCGGCAATGTTCACACTCACTGGCCACACATGTCCGAGCTGCTGCCAACGCTGCATCTGCTCCAGGGCCTGGGCAATCACCCACTCGCCGATCTCGACGATCAGGTCGGTCTGCTCCACCAGCGGCAGAAACTCACCCGGTGCCACCAGCCCTTCGGCCGGATGCTGCCAACGCAGCAAGGCCTCGAAACCCAGCACCTGGCCGCTGCGCATGTTCACCTTGGGCTGATAGTGCAAACGCAGCTCGCCTTTGACCAGCGCCTGGCGCACCCGCTCCACGGTCTGGTGCGTGGCCTTGACCTCGCGGTCCAGCGACACATCGAACAGGTGGTAACGGTTACGTCCGCTCTGCTTGGCCACGTACAGCGCCTGATCGGCGTGACGCACCAGGGTGTCGGCGTCTTCGTTGTCGAGGGGAAACAGGGTGACGCCGATACTGGCGCTGACACTCACCTCCTGGTCACGGATCGAATACGGCGCGGCAATCGCCTTGAGTACCCGGTCCAGCGCCGCCTGCAGCGCCGACGGGTGTTGCACATGGCGCAGAATCAGTACGAACTCGTCGCCCGAAAGCCGCGCCACTGCATCTTCACCGCGCAGGATGCCCTTGAGGCGCTTGGCCACCTCCACCAGCAGCACGTCACCACTGGCATGGCCGTAGCCGTCATTGACCGCCTTGAAGCCGTCCAGGTCGAGCATGCACACCGCCAGGGCGATGCCTTCGCGACGGGAGAACGCCAACGCCTGGTTGAGCAGGTCGGAGAGGTAGGCGCGATTGGGCAAGCCGGTCAGCACGTCATGCCCCACGCGCCACTGCAGTGTGTGCAGCAACTGGCGCTTCTCGGTGACGTCGAAGCGGATCGACACGTACTTGCGCACCATGCCGCTGGCCGGGTCGATCAGCGGCACCATGGTGCTGTCGACCCAGTACAGCGAGCCGTCCTTGGCGCGGTTGCAGATCTCGCCTTTCCAGACCTTGCCGGCGACCAGGGCCCGCCACATGCCGTCGAAAAAGTCCCGATCGTGCAGGCCCGAATTGAGAATGCGGTGATTGGCCCCCAGCAACTCTTCGCGGCTGTAGCCGGAGATGCTGCAGAACTGCTCGTTGACGTAAGTGATCCGACCGCTCAGGTCGGTTTCGGAAAAAATCGCGGCCGCATCGACGGCCGCACGGTAGTTGTCATCCATGAAACGCTCGTTACCCTTCGCGTCAGCGGTTGAATCGCTCGACCAGGGCACGCAGGCCCATGGAAATGTGTTCCAGTTCTGCCCCGCGGGTGGCGGCGGCATTGGCGTTCTGTGCGGTGTGCTGCACGGTCCCTGCCACGGTGTTGATTTGCTCGGACACCGACTCGGCCACCGACGACTGCTCCTCGGCGGCAGCAGCCATCTGCTGGCTCATGTCGCTGATGTGCTCGACCGCCGCACGAATGCCCAGCAGTGCCTGCTGCGCCTCAAGTACCCGGGCGACGCCTTGTTCGGCCTCGTCGATACCCAGGCTTGCGATGTTCACCGCATCGACCGCGCCAGCCCGCAGGCTCTCGATGATGCCCTGGATCTGTAGCGTCGATTGACGGGTCTTGCCGGCCAGCGCGCGCACCTCATCGGCCACCACGGCGAACCCGCGCCCCTGCTCGCCGGCACGGGCCGCTTCGATGGCGGCATTGAGCGCCAGCAGGTTGGTCTGGTCGGCAATCGAGCGGATCACTTCGGCGGCGACCGAAATGTCCTCGGTCTGCCCGGCCAGGTGGGTTACCGCCTGATTGATCTGGCTGACCGTGCTGGCCAGCAACTGGATCGCGTCACGGGTGGTGCCCACCACGTCATTGCCCTGCCCGGCCAATTGGTTGGCCGTGTGGGCTTGGCCCGCGGTCTCGTGTACATGACGCGCGACCTCGGCAATCGAGGCGGCCATCTCGGTCATCGCCGCGGCGGTCATGTCGGTCTCGGCGCGCTGATCCAGCAGCGCCGACTCGGTATGGCGCGACAGACGGCTGGAGTCACCCGCCGCCTCGCTCATCTGCACGGCCAGGTCGCTCAGGCGCGTCAGTGCAGTCTTGAGCCGCGCTTCTTCACTGATCAGGATCATCTGCAACTGGGCCATAGGGCCCAGCGCATCACTGTAGGTCAGCGCCACAACCGGGTCGGCAAAGGTGTTGCTGGAGCAGCGGGCGATCTGCGCCAATTGCTGACCCATGCGCTGGTGGGCCCACAGGCCGACCAGGCCAAACAGCCCCAGCGTGATGCCATGGGCGGGCCAGCCGGGTAGCCACTGCTGGGCCGCAAGGGCGGCGCCCCCGGCAAGCAGCGGCACGCCCAGCACCTGCCCGAACTGGGCCATGCGACGTGTGGCCGAGACCGCAGGCTTGCCTTCGCGCAAACGGGCGTACAGTGCTTCGGCACGGCGCACCTGATCGCGCGTCGGCTTGACCCGCACCGACTCATAGCCCACCACCCGGCCACCTTCCAGGATCGGCGTGACATACGCACTGACCCAGTAGAAGTTGCCGTTCTTGCAGCGGTTCTTGACGATGCCCATCCAACTTTGGCCAGCCTTGAGGTACTGCCACATCTGCTGGAATACAGCTGGCGGCATGTCAGGGTGGCGTACCAGGTTGTGTGGGCTGCCGATCAGTTCCGCCTGACTGAAACCACTCATGGCGGCGAACTCGGCATTGCAGTAGGTGATGTTGCTAGCGGTATCGGTGGCAGAAATGAGCCGTTGATCCTCGCCGAACGTCTGTTCGACCGAGGTGACCGGCAGGTTGAAGCGCACGATGAAACTCCCTTTATAGCAGCAACAAGCAGCACGTCCGGGCCCTGGCCACTGTTTTTAACTGATCGATTAAATAACCCTACTAATTACATCATATTTCTGTAACAAATAGTTATTGAAATCATAGCGACCAAATGCTAATGGCATTCAATAACTGGTTGATTATTAAGTAGATTTAGTGGTCGGCACGGACAAGTTCTGTCCCTGATTCGTTCGGATTTCAGGACATGTCCTATGGACCCCGCGCCTGCCGATCTCAAGAATCCAGCGCTGTACGATGCCAACCAGAGAACGTCGAATGTGCAAACCCTGCGATGCCCAAGAACAACAACCGGCAGTACCCGAACGACGTCACTTCCTGCGCCTTGCCGGGCTAGGCGCCAGCGCCGCAATGCTTACCAGCCTGTTGCCTGCCGGCGCCGCATTGGCCGGCCCCGCCCCCCAGGTACCCAAACCACAAAACCAGCTGGACCCTGACCAGGCGCTGGAGCGCTTGATGGCGGGCAACACCCGCTACATCCAGGGGGTGGCCAAGCGCCACGATTTCTTGTCCGAACGCGAGGCCCTGGCCGGCGGCCAGAACCCCTACGCTGCGGTGCTGGGCTGTGCAGATTCACGCATTGCCCCGGAGTACGCGTTCGATACCGGTCGCGGCGATCTGTTCGCCGTGCGCATTGCTGGCAACTTCGTCACCACCGATGGACTGGCCAGCCTTGAATACGCGGTGGCGGTGCTGGGCACCCCACTGGTAATGGTGCTGGGGCATGAAAGCTGTGGTGCGGTGGCAGCCGGGGTCAAGGCGGTCAAGGACGGCGCGCGGTTTCCCGGACAGATCCAGAGCCTGGCCGACGCTATCCGCCCGGCTGTGGAAAAGGTCATCAAGGCGCCGGGTGACCTGCTCAACAATGCAATCGAGCAGAATGTGCGCGAGACCGTGCATAACCTTACCGCCCGCTCAGCGGTGCTGAGTGAGGCGGTAAGCCAGGGCAAGCTGAAAATTGTCGGGGGCCTCTACACGCTGCAGAGCGGTCAGGTGCAGTTGCTGTCATGAACAACGGCAGGAGCAACTGACTTGCACAGACGCTGTGGGAGCCGGACTTGCCTGCGATCGGCCGCACAGCGGTCGTATTCCAGGCAACACCGGATTTGCTGGATGTATTGGCCTCTCGCGGGACAAGTCGATACTCCGCACCGCCCCTCCCTCCTGGCGACTGCTGCGCAGTCGATCGCAGCCTCGCTCCTCGGCAGCGACTACGGACTGCCGTGTAGCCGCTGGCGACAGCCTGCGATCGGCCGCGCAGCGGTCGTGGTTCAAGAAGGATGATTCGTGCTTTCAGAATCAGGCTCTTGAGCTCGCCTTCAGAAGTCAGACGAATCTGATTTTTATCCAAGGACGCACGCTCTACCCTCGCGGCTGTTTGTTTCGCTACATCGGTATGCATTGTGTCCAAGCTCTTTTTCCTGATTGCCGCAAGCTGCCTGTTTGCCAATCTCACCCTGGCCAACCCTGCACCAGAAACCCGCAAGAAGGCCGCCCCTGCCAAGCCCATGGCAACATCCGCCGGCGCCAGTCCCAAGCGCATCGACAAGGTAGTCAAGCGAGCCCATCAACTGATCGGTACGCCGTACCGCTTTGGCGGCAGCTCGGTCAGTACCGGCTTCGATTGCAGCGGCCTGCTGGTGTACCTGTTTCGCAGCGAGGCCGGTATTCATCTGCCGCGCACCACCCGCTCGATGCTCAATTCAAAGGCGCAAAAAGTCCCGCGACATAAACTCACTCGCGGCGACGCCGTGTTCTTCAGTCATAACGGCCGCAGTGCCGTAGGCCACGTCGGGATCTACATCGGCGGCAATCGTTTTATCCATTCGCCCAGGACCGGCAAGTCGATCCGCATCGACTCACTGAACAACAGCTACTGGAACAAGAACTATGTCGTCGCCAAGCGCTTTCACGACGCCCCGGTCACGCCGAAAACCCGGCGCCGGTAACGCAGGTACACCCCACAGAACTTCAGTCGGCAACGGCACCACCGAGCCAGCGGTGCGAGAGCGAGCCAGACGCGATCAATCATCATGCATCACCCTCACTGGTAGACGTTGATGGGGAGCGGCGACCGTCCTCGATTGACGAGGCAGGCGGACGTTGTTGCATAAGATGGCAGACAAATAGTGAATATCCCGCAGCGAGGATAGCGGCCACAAATAGATTACTGAGGAAGTCGATCCAATTTTTGGACAACTCCCCATTCTGTGGAAGGAGTGAATCTAGGGCGTACGACCCCATGATGACAGTACTAAATAACATCAGACGTCCGGGCATTCTACTGGTGGCTCGACTGGAAAAGTCTGCAGCGGTGGCCCGGTTGAAATCGAGCCCTACTTCTAAGCCCGTACGAAGCCCGCGAGGAATAGACCGTTGCTCAATTGTATGTTGCGTTGCCCGCAGCGTCATATCATCTATCATCTCGCCGACAGAATTGATCGCGCTACGTATTAACTCGTTCCGCCATTGAAAGGTCCCAATTGAGGCGGCGCTGGCACCGGCAGGAGACGCCACAGCACCCGAGAGCATACCTCCCGCCAATTGATTGACTCCGTAGGCTGCCGCTGACACACCCACCGCAGGTAGAGACAGTCCATTATTATTGTCAGACTGCCTGACATACATCTCAACAATGTCCCGCAAGACGCAGTACAGCTGCGCCGAAATAAGAGTAGATGCGCCTCGAGCCAGTGTTCCCGTCGCCTGCGCGCCCGCCAGTGCCATGAGGCTTCCAATACCCCCCAATACTCGTCCTGTTCTCGTGGCGCGGGTAGCCGTGTGATTGACTTCATCTCGAATTCCGCCCGCTATGGTCAACGCGACGGGTAGTGCTCCGAACGTGCCACCCATGACAGCACGGGCCGAGGAGGAAATGGCGTGACGCGAGAAAGCGGATTCCATTGCATAAGCAATGGATTGCCGAATAAGGGTGGGCACTCCAACGCTCAGCGAAATTCGCGACCAAGTAGTCAAAACATTTAGAGTCCAACGCTGACCCACTAGCATTCCTGGCCTCAATATTTCGTCACAGAAAAGTCTAATAGCGAAGTCAATATTACCCATCTGCTCGCCTGAGACGTGTGCACGTGATTGAACAACAACGACATCCATAACAACATCCTTTTGCAACCCAGGGGCCATTAGTTCGAAATCCTTGCGCGCCGATACTCATCCACCACTGCTTGCCAAGTGAATAAAGTACTGAACGACAAGCGAGGAAGCTAAGCAAAGTCTGCCGTGGGCGACATGGGATTAGTCCTAATTCTCTGTACTTATGTGTAAACGAGCACAACTAGAAAGATCAGTCTTTCTAATCGGGAATGTTCAAAATGAATCGCCCGCACGGAGCCATGGCTGCATCAGACGAAAGCGAAGAGAACGCCGTATGCGCCGATGGCTATCCACAGGCCGGCCCGCTGCTGGGCAGCCTCTCCAGCCGGCATTCAACAGCCGGACTAACCGGTCTTACCAGCTGGAATGTCCGGAGATACCGCCCCCCCACGCCGCTAGGGACGCGAACGACAGCGATCAGGAATCCTTTCAGGTGTGCGAACGCGCCTGTAAACAACTGATTCCCATAGAAACAGCCTCTGACCAGTTGCTTCTGACGAAGAATCCCTTGCCAATCCAGAAAATCCGCGCCTAAACTGGCCTCGCACTGGACATACCGGTAAGACCACAATAATTAAGTCCTCCGCTCTTTCGCCCT
>RCUI01000695.1_pt1 | contig 10563 bp, 9 predicted proteins | sample 2166121 | NCBI WGS metagenome assembly RCUI01 (sample SAMN09932700, study PRJNA488358) | compost metagenome | feature: garden; material: soil; isolation source: compost soil in succinic acid-enriched culture | place: Germany: Experimental Botanical Garden Goettingen | collected 2016-01-27
ACGAAGACATCAGCCAGTTCGCCGTGGACAACAACTTCCAGGCCGACTTCCAGACTGGCGACCTGGCCCATACCCTGTTGATCGGCCTGGACCACCAGCGCTCGAACACCAACTACAAGTGGGATTACGGCCTGAGCTTCAGCGTGCCGCCAGGCAACGTAATCCGTCCACCGTACGGCCAGGACTTCTCCAACGTGTCGTACTTCACCATGTACGACTACGGCCAGAAGACCTACCAGACCGGCTTCTACGTCCAGGACCAGATCGCCCTGGACAACTGGCGCCTGACCCTGGGCGGTCGTGAAGACTGGGTACACACCGGCACCACTTTCCACAACCAGAACGATGCCACCAGCACCGAGCGCGACAAAGCCTTCACCGGCAACGTCGGCCTGAGCTACGTGTTCGACAACGGTGTCACGCCGTACGTCTCGTATACCGAGTCGTTCCAGCCGACCACCGGCGCCGCTGTCGCTGCCGCCGAATCGTTCAAACCGACCGAGGGGCGTCAGTACGAAGTGGGCGTGAAGTACCAGCCAGTGGGCAGCAAGAACCTGTATACCGCTGCCGTGTATGACCTGCGCCAGGAAAACGTCAAGGTTGCCGAAGGCAACATCACTCGCCAGGTCGGGGAACTGCAAGTACGCGGTCTCGAACTGGAAGCCACCACCCAGGTGACCGACAACCTCAAGCTGATCGGTTCCTACAGCTACACCGACACCGAAATACTCAAGGGTGCTGCCGGCGAAGAAGGCAACCGAATGGCACTGATCCCGCGTAACCAGGCAACCCTGTGGGCCGACTACACTTGGCACAACGGTGCGCTTGACGGCTTCGGCGTAGGCGGTGGCGTGCGCTATGTGGGTGACAACTACGGCAACACCACCAACACCGACCTGGGTCATGTCGGCTCCTACACGGTCTACGACGCCTCGGTACACTACGACCTGGGCCGCAAGGTCAGCACCCTCAAAGGCATGACCGTAGCCGTGGAAGCCAAGAACTTGTTCGATAAGGACTACCTGGCCAACTGCGATGGTTACTGGTGCTACTACGGTGACGAGCGCAACGTGGTCGCCAGCGTGAACTACAAGTTCTGATGAAAAGCCAGACCATACGCCGCTGGTCCTTCATCCACACCTGGACCAGCCTGATCTGCACCGTGTTCCTGCTGATGCTGGCGGTCACCGGCTTGCCGCTGATCTTCCACCACGAAATCGACCACCTGTTGGGCGATGCGCCGCAACTCAAGGAAATGCCGGCCGACACACCGAAGCTGGACCTCCAGCAACTGGTGCTCAAGGCCGAGGCACATCGGCCCGGCGAGGTGATGCAGTACTTCGGCTGGGATGAAGACGACAGTAACGGCGTGATCGCGATCATGGCTGCCACGGCCGGTACCGAGCCCAACTCGTCGCACACCTTCATGCTCGATGCCCGCACCGGCGATGCAGTGGAAATGCCCTCGGCCAATGGCGGCTTCATGCTGACCATGCTGCGCCTGCATGTGGACATGTTCGCCGGATTGCCCGGCAAGCTGCTGCTGGCGTTCATGGGCGTGCTGTTCGTGGTGGCGATCATCTCCGGCGTGGTGCTGTACTCACCGTTCATGCGTCGGCTCAAGTTCGCCACCGTGCGCCACGAGAAATCGCGGCGCCTGCGCTGGCTCGACCTGCACAACCTGATCGGCATCGTCACCCTGACCTGGGCATTGGTGGTGGGCGTGACCGGCGTTATCAGCGCCCTGTCGGACCTGGTCATCGCCGCATGGCGCAACGACAGCCTCAGCGCCATGGTCGCCCCCTACCGCGACGCCCCGCCCCTGACAGCGCTGGCGCCCGTCAGCCGCGTGCTGGACATCGCTGCCGAGGCTGCACCGGGCATGGTGCCGGACTTCATCGCCTTCCCGGGTACGCGCTTCTCCAGCGAGCACCATTACGCGGTGTTCATGAAAGGCGGTACCCACCTGACGGCGCACCTGCTGACACCGGTACTGATCGATGCGAGCACCCTGGCGGTCACCGCCGTGGGCGAACGGCCCTGGTACATGGATGCCATGGGGCTGTCACAACCGCTGCACTTCGGTGACTACGGTGGCCGCCCGATGCAGATCCTCTGGGCCGTGCTGGATGTGCTGACGATCATCGTACTGGGCAGTGGCGTGTACCTGTGGGTGGTTCGGCGCCGGGCTGCAGTGCCGGCAGCACAGGCGCAGGTGACGGGATGAAGCGCAAGTCATCAAGCCTGCGGTCGGTGTTCGGGGTGCCCGCACTGATCGCCCTGCTGGGTGCTGCAGGGTTGTTTGCGGCGTTGCTGGGGGATGGTTGGTGGGATGCCCTGGCCTGGGTCGGGCTGGGCTTGCCCGCCTGGTACAGCGTGCGGGGGTTTTGCAGGTAACTGCGGGGGCCGGCTTGCCGGCGATGGGGCCTGTGCAACCTGCAATCAGGGTTGACTGTATTACGCCTGCTTCGCCGCCGATCGCTGGCAAGACCAGCCCCCACAAGGCGCTGGCTTGCCCCGCGATCATTTCACAGCTTGGGCAAACACTCATCCAGGCGCTTGTGCAGCGCACTGCCGCTTGGCCAGTTACGCAGCAGACGCGCCCGGTCGCGGGCAAAAGCCGCGGCAAAGCTGAGGTGGGTCGCATGCTGGCACATGGCGTCAAGGTCGATCAGCGACCATTGGCCATCCTGCCAGAACAGGTTATGCCCCTTCATGTCGCCATGGCTGATGCGCTCATGGATCAGTTGCGACAACAGCGCCTGCAGGGCCTGCAGCTGCGCCTCAGGCACCTCGCCACTCTCGACGTAAGGCGTAAAGCATTCGATCAGGTCCGGCCCGTCGGCGTACTCGGTCACCAGGTAGGCACGGCTGCGCAAGCCCATGAAGCGCAGCTCCTGCACCGCCAGCGGCTTGGGTGTGGCAATGCCGAGAAACTCCAGGCGATGTCCTTCGATCCACGAGTGCCAGGCCCGGCTCGGGCGCCAGAAGCGCTTGAACCAGTGGGCGGTATTCTTGATGTTGTAGCGCTTGAGCACCAACGACCGCCCATCCACCTCAACCCGCGCCACACTGGCCGCGCCGCCGGTCTTGTACAGGTGGCCCTGGTCGATCAGCGTGTCGGCCTGCTCCAGCACCGGCAGCAAGGCCCGCGCTTCGTTGCGACGGATCGAACGCAGGCCCGAGGGGCTGCGTTCCACACTGAACAGCGTGCACTCGCGCCCGGCCTTTTCCAGATAATCCTTCAGGCGCCAGCTGCGCACCTTGTCGATCTGCTTCTGCAGCGCTTCGAGCGGCAAGGCATGTTCGGCATTGGCCAGCAGGTAGTGCACCAGCAGCTCTTCAATGAACGGCTCCAGGCGTTTGGGCAACTGGGCAAACAGCACGCCCAGGTTCTGCAGCACCTGCGGGCGCGACAGCGGCGCGCCCAGGGTTTCGGCCTTGATACCGGCACCGTCGATCAGGTACAGCTGGCCGTTATGGCTCAGCAGGTTGTCCAGGTGCAGGTCTTCCTGCCACAGGCCCTTGGCGTGCATCTGCGCCACGGCCGCCAGGGCTTCGCCCAGCACCGCTTGCTGCTCATCGGCCAGGGGCGGCAAGGCTTCGACTTCAGCCCAGGCATCGGCAAGGCTTTGCGAGCCTTCGAGGAATTCGAATAGCAGCCAGCCACCCTCGCCTTCGCGCAAGCCATCGGCCAGCAATAGCGGTGTGGTCAGGCCTTGGTCGGCAAGCAGGCGCGCACCTTCTAGCTCACGTTGAAAATGCCGTGCTGCACTGCTGCCTACCAACAACTTGGCAAGCACCGGTTTGCCACGCCACACCCCGGCGCCCACATAGCGCTGCCCGGGCAGCACCCGCAGCAGGCTGAGCAGCTGCAGATCGGCACTACCGGCCGCATCGGCCAGGGTAATGGTCAGGGGCAGGTCCGGGCTGCGCCCGGCATCCTTGAGTTCGGACAAACGCATCAGCGAGCCTCTTTCTCACGGCGGCGGCGCGTCAGGCGCTGCAGCCAGGTATCGACCAGCGGGCTGTCGGCGGGCTGGTCCAGGTAGGACGACAGCATCACGCGTACTTCAGCTTCGCTCCAGACCGGCGCCCGACGCAACAGCGGCTCAAGGTCCTTGAGCCGGTCGCGCATGCCCAGCAGCAATGGCCGGGTTTTTTCCAGGTCGATCAATTGCGCCTGCCAGCCATCGCTGCGGGCACGCAGGAAGATATGTTTGGGGTAGAAACAGCCATGCACCTGGCTAGCTGCGTGCAGGGTGCGTGCAAGCAATCCGCAGGCGCGCAGGATGCCCTGGCGCTGGCCGATGTCCAGCTGCGGCCATTGGCCGAGCAGACCGTCGAGGTCGCTCCAGTCATCCAGGGCGCGGGTCATCAGGATGGCCCGGCGTTCGCCGTCGATCTTGCGCTCGCCGTAGTACACCGCCTGCAACGCCGGAATCCCCAGCTTCTGGTAGCGGCTGATATTGCGGAACTCACGGGCAAAGGTCGGCTCGCCGAACGGGCTGTGCAGCGTACGGGTCAAGTAGTCGCTCTGACGCTTGAGGTAGTAGCCCTTGCCCTCCAGCTCCAGACGGAACACGCTGCTCCAGCCGCCACGACCGGTGTTGGGTTCATCCACCGCATCCAGTTGCAGCGCCCAGAGTTGGTCGAAGCCGTTCAGGCCATGGCGCTCGAGCAGCGCCACGTCGGCACTGGCCAGGAAATCAGTCATTCGCGTCCCTCGAAAAACGTCACGACGTGCCGGATGCGGCGCTTGTCCGATTCATTCAGGCGCTCACGCCCGCGGTACTGCAGGTAGAAACGCAGGCGCTGGGTAGCCGACAGGTGATACTTGGCCACCTTGTCCAGGCAGGCCAGGTCTTTGGTGATCCGGTAGCGCAACATGAAACCCCACCAGAAATCGCCGGTAGGGCAGTCGATGAAGAATAGCGTGGCCTGGTCATCCACCAGCAGGTTGCGCCACTTCAAGTCGTTATGAGTGAAGTGGTGATCGTGCATCACCCGAGTGTGCCGGGCCAACTGGCGGCTGATGTGATCGACCCAGCCTCGCTGGGCCAGGCGCGGGTCCTTGCGCTCGGCCAGTGCCGAGAGGTCTTCGGTACGCGGCAACTCACGGGTGATCATCGCCCCGCGACCAAAGGCCAGGCCCTTGCGCTCCAGGCCCCAGGCCACCACCTCGGCGGTAGGAATGTCCCACTTGGCGAACTGCTTGAGGTTCTGCCACTCGGCCTTGATGCGCGGGCGCCCCAGGTAACGGCGCAGGCCCTTGCCGGCACCGATGTAACGCTTGACGTAGTAGTTGACCCCGCCGCGCTCGACGCGAATCACTTCGCTCAGCGGGTCGTGGGTCAGGCGCTCGCCCTTGAGGGCGAAGACCGCCTCGATACTGCCAAAATCCGCCGCCAGCGCCTGGTAATCAGGCTCCAGTGTCCAACCCGCCATCAGAGCGCGTCCCCGTATCGTTGTTTACGCTCGTAGAGCTTCTGCGCCTTGCCTTCGAGCCAGCTCAGCAAGGCCGCTTCCTCAGCCAGGATCTGGCGCAGCGGCTGCTGGAAATAACCGCGCAGGAAGCGCAGCTTGTCACGCCGGGTCAGGCCGATGTCCAGCGCCGAGAAATACAGCGCCGCCAGATCCTTGTTGCGCCAGCGCCGCGAAATGGTGGCACGGGTCTGGGCGCGGTGCAGGTCGATGACCGACAGCTTGAAGTCATCGGCCGTCACTTCACGGTCGGTGTGCAGCAGGAAATGGCAGATGTAGCAGTCGCGGTGATTGACCCCGGCGCGGTGCATCATGCCGGTCATGCGCGCCACTTCGGCAATCAGCGCGCGCTTGAGGCGCGGTGCCGGCGGCTGCTTGACCCAGTCGATGCTGAAGTCTTCCAGGCTGATGGTCGGCGCCAGCTCTTCGGTGACGATGAACGAATGCTGCGCCGCCGGGTTGCTGCCCCGCTCGCCGTAGGCCACGGCGGTCATGGTCGGTACACCCACCTGGTGCAAACGCTCGATGGCCTGCCACTCCTGGCCGGCACCGAGCACCGGCAGCTTGGCGGTGAACAGGTTCTTGAAGATTTCGCCCCAGCCGATGCCACGGTGGATCTTGACGAAATAGCCCTGTCCCTCGACTTCGGTGCGAAGGGTGCGGCGCCCCTCCAGCTCGCGGTAAACCTGCCCTTGCAGGCCCTCCACGGCATCGAAGGCATCGCGCCCGGCCCACAGGCGCTTGAACGGCTCGGCGAGTATCAGTTTCATGTGCGCTCCGGGGCCAGAATCACATCGGCAGCATGCTCGGGCATGCTGTAGAGGTCGGCGGTATCGGCAAAGGCCAGGCCATTACGCGCCCAGTCGGCGCGGGCGGCGTCATCTTCGAGCATGCGCTGCAGGTACTGGTTGAGCTGCTCTTGCTCGAACGGCTCATCGAGCACCAGGCCACTGTCGGCCTCGGCAATGTAATGGGCATAGCCACACACGGCCGACACCAGCACCGGCAAGCCTGCGACCAGCGCTTCGAGCAGCACGGTGCCGGTGTTTTCGTTGTAGGCAGGGTGAATCAGCAGGTCGGCACCAAGCAGAAAACGCGGGATATCGCTGCGTCCTTTCAGGAACTGCACCTGATCGCCCAGGCCCAACGTCGCGCTTTGCAACTGGAACACCTTGGGGTCGTCCTGGCCAATCACCATCAACCGGGTGCGCTTGCGCAGCGCAGGCGGCAGTGCGGCCAGGGCCTTGAGGCTACGGTCGACACCCTTGGTCTTGAAGCCGGAGCCGATCTGCACCATCAGTAACTGATCGTCTTTCAGGTCGAACTCGCGACGGAACTCGGCGCGAATCTCGGCAGCATTGGCCGGTGCCCGGCGATCCTGGGAGATGCCCGGTGGCAGCAGGTGGAAGCGCTCCAGCGGGGTGTCATAGTGCTTGATGAACAGCGGCTGCTGGACTTCGGAAATCATCAGGACTTCGGTCTTGGCGTCCTTGGCGAACACCGCCCGCTCGTACTCGGCAAAGTGCCGGTAGCGGCCCCAGCGCCGGTACAGCGAGTTACGCAGGTTCTGCGCCTTGTCTTCGAAACAGCCATCGGCGGCGTAGTAGACATCCAGCCCCGGCATCTTGTTGAAGCCGATCAGGCGGTCCACCGGACGCTTGGCCAGGTCGGCTTCCATCCAGGCGCTGAGTTTCTCGTTGCGACGATGGTTGAACAGCGCCTTCACCGGCGCCACCAGTACTTCGAAGCCCTCAGGCACCTCGCCTTCCCAGATCAGCGTGTAGACGCGGATCTTGTGGCCACGGCGCTGGCACTCCAGGGCAATGCGCATGAAGTCGCGCTGCAGCCCGCCGAAGGGGAAATATTTGTAAAGCACAAAAGCCAGTTGCATCAACGAACATCCTCAGCCAGCAGCAACGCGCGCAATTGGCTCGCCACACGCTCGGGATTCAGGCGAGTGAAGCACAGTGGCCACTCGCGTTTGAGATCGAACCGGCGCTGATCATCAGCGCTCGGTTTATATGTGCATTTCTTCTGCAGGCAGGGCGCGCAGGCAAAGTCGCTGGCCAGGTGTACCTGGGACTTGCCATAGGCACCGGTCAGGCCCGGGTTGGTAGGGCCAAACAGTGACAGGGTCGGCACATCCAGTGCCGCCGCCAGATGGCCCAGGCCGGTATCGACGGCGACACAGGCCTTGGCAGCGGCCAAGACGCGAGCGACACCAACCAGGTTCAACTTGGGGAGTACCTGGCAATTGTTCAAGCCCTTGGCGATGCGCTCGGCCCGGGCCTGCTCGGCCGGGTTGCCCCAGGGCAGGCGCACCTCGAGCCCTTGCTGGCCCATCCGCTCGGCCAACTGGCGCCAGTAAGCCTCGGGCCAGTGCTTGGTGTCCCAGGTGGTGCCGTGCAGGAAAACCACAAAAGGTGCGGCCGGGGGCAGTTGCAGGCGGTTCAGATCCAGGCCGTAGTCGCCCAGGCCAGCCGGCAGGTCATAGCCCAGGGCCAGGCCGAACAGTTGGCGCACCCGCTCCACCGCATGCTGCCCGCGGGCCACCGACAAGCGCCGGTCGTAGAAGCGGCTGGACAGCCCTTCGCGCGCCGAATAGCGGTCAAGCCCGGCTACCGGCGCCTTGACGTAGCGCGTCAGCCAGGCCGACTTCACCAGGCCCTGGGCGTCGATCACCAGGTCGTACTTGGTTTCTCGCAGGCGCTGCTTGAACTGGCGCCATTCGCCGTTCTTGAAGGTCTGCCAGAGGTTCTTGCGCCAGCGGCGGATCGCCACCGGGATAACCTTGTCCACCGCTGGGTGCCAGCTGGGGATCTCGGCAAAGCCTTCCTCGACCACCCAGTCGAAGCGAATGCCGGGGATCGCCCGGGCCGCATCGGTCAGCGCCGGCAGCGCATGAATCACATCCCCCAGAGACGAGGTCTTGATCAGCAGTACCCGCACTTAATCGACCTCGGCCATGACATCAACAAGGGTCGGGCCATCGAGGCGCTGCAGTGCCGCCACGACCGCCTCCGGCTCAAGCTGGCGCAGGCAGTTGTAATGGCCGAAGCGGCAGGTGCGGTCAAAGCAGGGGCTGCACTCGATGCCCAGGCGCACCACTTCGACCTGATCGGCCAGCGGTGGGGTGAAGCCAGGCGAGGTCGAGCCGTACACGGCCACCAGCGGACGATTGAGCGCGGCGGCCACATGCATCAGGCCCGAATCGTTGGACACCACGGCATCGCTGCACGACAGCAGGTCGATGGCTTCGGCCAACGACGTTTCGCCACTGAGGTTGGTGGCTTCTTCGCGCAGGCCGGGAATCAGCCGCTCGCGGATCGACTCACCCACGGCATGGTCGTTCTTCGAGCCGAACAGCCACACCTGCCACCCTTCGCGAATCTTGACCTCGGCGACCTTGGCGTAGTGCTCAGACGGCCAGCGCTTGGCTTCGCCGAACTCGGCACCCGGGCACAGCGCCAGCACCGGACGGTCCAGGGCCAGGCCGAACTTGGCCAGGGCCGCATCGCGGCTGGCCGCTTCGATCTGCAGGCTCGGGCGGGGATAGGGTTTGGGCAACTCGGCGCCAGCCGGATAGGCAAGCGCCATGAAGCGCTCGATCATCAGCGGGTAGCGCGCCTTGTCGAGCTTGCGCACATCATTGAGCAGGCCGAAGCGCAGCTCGCCGCGCCAGCCGGTACGCTTGGGAATGCCGGCAAAGAACGGCACCAGCGCCGACTTGAGCGAGTTGGGCAGCAGGATGGCCTGGTCGTACTGACCGGCCAGGGACTTGCCGATACGCCGGCGGGTTGCCAGTTCCAGTGCCCCGTGACCGAGCGGAAAGCTCAAGGCCTGGCGCACTTCAGGCATGCGTTCGAGGATCGGCCGGCTCCACTCGGGGGCCAGCACGTCGATCACACACGCCGGGTGTTGTTGCTTCAGGCAATGGAACAGGGTCTGCGCCATTACCATGTCGCCCACCCAGCTGGGGCCAATGATCAAAATTCTCATGCTTTATCCAGAAACGATCAGGGAGGCTGCAGCCTGTCCGCAAACAGCCTGGCCTCCCCTCTTTATATTCAGGCTATATGTCGACCAGTGTACGCCACTCGGGCTGTAGTGTGGTCCTGGCAGGCTCCCTGCCGCCTGATTCGCCTGGTTCAACTGCTCATGTCAGACCCAGTTCGCCCCAGATCCGCCGTACCTCGCGACGCTCTTGCACAAACTGTCCGGCATCGATCACCCCCGCCTGCTTCTGCAGCGCCTGACGGTGCGCGGCGGAACGAAACGCCTTGTACACCTCGCGCAGCAGCACCGCATCGCTGGCCGGCATCAATCCGGCTTGTTCAAGCTCTTCGAGGATACGAATGTTATCGGTCCAGCGCAGTATCGCCGGATGGTCGTGAGACCAGGCCAAAGCGGCGTATTGCACCATAAATTCGATATCGACGATACCACCGGCATCCTGCTTGATATCGAAGGGCACACCCGCATCAAAGGCATTGGCGCCAGTACCGGCGGCGCTGAGTTTGGTGCCCAGGTTGTCGCGCATCTTGGCGCGCATTTCGCTGACCTCTGAACGCAGCTTGGCCAGGTCCTGAGCCTGGCCCAGCACCCGCGCCCGCACCTCTTCAAAGGCCTTGCCCACCTGCGGGCAGCCCGCCAGTACGCGCGCCCGAACCAAGGCCTGATGCTCCCAGGTCCAGGCCTCGTTCTGCTGATAGCGCTCGAAGGCACCCAGCGAGCTGACCAGCAGGCCCGACGCACCGGAAGGGCGCAGGCGCATGTCCACGTCGTAGAGCTGCCCGGAGTTGGTCTGGGTGGTCAGCAGGTGAATGATGCGCTGGCCCAGGCGCGTGAAGAACTGGGCGCTGTCGATCGGCTTGGCGCCGTCGGTTTCGGCTTGTGGGTCGCCGTCATGGATGAACACCAGGTCCAGGTCCGAGCCATGGCCGAGCTCGATACCGCCGACCTTGCCGTAGCCAACAATAATAAAGCCCGGATCACATAGGCTGCCGTCGCTGCGCTTGGGCTGGCCATGGCGCGCCACGGTCTGGCGCCAGGCCAGGGCCAGCACCTGGTTGAGGATGG
>RCUI01000698.1_pt1 | contig 10496 bp, 6 predicted proteins | sample 2166121 | NCBI WGS metagenome assembly RCUI01 (sample SAMN09932700, study PRJNA488358) | compost metagenome | feature: garden; material: soil; isolation source: compost soil in succinic acid-enriched culture | place: Germany: Experimental Botanical Garden Goettingen | collected 2016-01-27
CCGGGCGAGGCTGATGGATCATGCTCTGGGCCTGTATCCTGCTGCCGCAGCTGGCACTCGACGCCGTGCTGCGTGCTCGCGACGACGTCGACACGCCGCTGGTGCTGCTCAGCGGCCCGGCCCAGCGCCGGGTCTTGCAGGCGGTCAATCCACCGGCGGCCGCCTTGGGCCTGCGCGCCGGACAGTCGCTGACCACCGCCCAGGCCCTGGCCGGCAGTTTTACCTGCGTCGAGCACGACCCGGCAGCCATCGAGCAGTGGCAGCAATTTTTGGCCGCCTGGGCCTACCGCTTCAGCTCCCAGGTCAGCCTGCATTACCCGCGGGTGCTGTTGCTCGAAGTCGAATCCAGCCTCGGCCTGTTCGGGCCCTGGCCAGCCTTTGAAGCGCGGCTGCGTGCCGAGCTGAGGGCCCTGGGTTTTCGTCACCGTATTGTCCTGGCCAGCAACCCGGTGGCGGCGCGCATGCTCGCCAATGTTCACGATGGCCTGGCCCTGGAGTGCCCGCAGCAAACCCGCGTGGCGCTGGAGCAGATGCCCATCGACCGTGTCGGCCTGCCCGCCGAGGCCGCCAGCGCCTTTGCGCGCATGGGCCTGCGCCAGCTCGGCCAGGTCCTGGCCTTGCCTCGTGACGCCCTGGCCCGGCGCTTTGCCGCACCGGTGCAACTGCACCTGGACCGCCTGCTCGGGCGGCGACCCATGGCCCTGGAATTCTATTTGCCGCCGGACCGCTTCGATGCGCGCCTGGAACTGAACTTCGATGTCGAATCCCATCAGGCCTTGCTGTTCCCCCTGCGCCGGCTGATCAACGACCTTGCCGCTTTCCTTGCCGGGCGTGACAGCGGCGTGCAGCGCTTTGCCCTGCACCTGGAGCATGCCGAAGGGCCCGACACCTGCGTGCCGGTCGGCCTGCTGGCGGCCGAGCGTGACCCGTCGATGCTGTTCGAGCTGGCCCGTGGCCGCCTTGAGCAACTGCAGATTGCCGCACCGGTGCGCAACCTGCGCCTGCTGGCCGAAGACCTGCCGGCGTTTGTGCCACAACGCACCGAGCTGTTCGACCCGCGCCCACAGCAGAACCAGCCCTGGGAGCAACTGCGCGAACGCCTGCGCGCACGGCTTGGCGACGAGGCGGTGCGCGGTCTCACGGCCCAGGCCGATCACCGCCCGGAATGCGCCTGGCACAGCGGTAACGGGCCGCGTCAGGCGCCGCCATTGTCGAGTGCGCCGCGCCCGGGCTGGTTGCTGGTCGAGCCCCAGGCCTTGCCGGGGACTGGCGTGCACCTGCTGACCGGCGCCGAGCGCATCGAGTCCGGCTGGTGGGACGGCGGCGATGTGCGCCGTGACTACTACCGGGTGCGCACCGCCAGCGGTTTGCAGGGTTGGGCCTACCGCACCCTCGGTGAAGACGGCCCGTTGTGGCTGCAGGGCTGGTTCGCATGAACACGCCGGGTTACGCCGAACTGCATTGCCTGTCCAACTTCAGTTTCCAGCGTGGCGCCTCCAGTGCCCAGGAGCTGTTCCAGCGTGCCCGCCAGCATGGCTACCAGGCCCTGGCGATCACCGACGAGTGCACCCTGGCCGGTATCGTCCGCGCCTGGCAGGCGGCCAGGGCGGCGGACCTGGCGCTGATCGTCGGCAGCGAAGTGCGCCTGCACGACGGCCCCAAGCTGGTGCTGCTGGCGGAGAACCTCACGGGTTACCAGCACCTGTGCAAACTCATCACCCTCGGCCGGCGACGGGCGAAGAAGGGCGAGTACCAGTTGCTGCGCGAAGATTTCGACAAACCCCTGGAAGGCCTGTTGGCGCTATGGGTGCCGGACGGCGCCGAGCATGACCTGGCCACCGGCCGCTGGTTGCGCGAGGTGTTCGCCGAGCGGCTATGGCTGGCGGTCGAGCTGCACCGTGGCCCGGATGACCCGCGGCGCCTGCAACAACTGCTGGCCCTGGCCGACAGCCTCGGCATCGCCGCGGTGGCCAGCGGCGATGTGCACATGCATGCCCGCGGCCGCCGCGCCCTGCAGGACAGCATGACTGCCATCCGCCATCACTGCAGCGTTGCCGAGGCCGGGCAGCGCCTGTTCGCCAATGGCGAGCGGCACCTGCGCCCGCTGGCGCAACTGGCCGAGCTGTATCCGCCGGCATTGCTTGAGGAAAGCCTGCGCATTGCCGCGCGTTGCCGTTTCGACCTTGGCCAGTTGCGCTATCAGTACCCCCGCGAACTGGTGCCTGAAGGCCAGACGGCCAGCGCCTGGCTGCGTCATCTGTGCGAGCAGGGCCAGCGCTGGCGTTGGCCCGAAGGTATCGGCGACAAGGCTCGCCAGTCCCTGGAGCATGAGCTGGAACTGATTGCCGAGCTCAACTACGAAAGCTACTTCCTTACCGTTCACGACATCGTCAACTTTGCCCGGGGCCAGGGCATTCTCTGTCAGGGGCGTGGCTCGGCGGCCAACTCGGTGGTGTGCTTCGTGCTCGGCATCACCGAGCTCGACCCGATGAAAAGCCACCTGCTGTTCGAGCGCTTTTTGTCCCGCGAGCGCGACGAGCCGCCGGACATCGACGTCGACTTCGAACACGATCGCCGCGAAGAGGTGCTGCAGTACGTGTTCCGCCGCTATGGCCGTCACCGCGCGGCACTCACCGCAGTGGCCAGCACCTATCACGCCGCCGGTGCGGTGCGCGATATCGCCCGGGTGCTGGGTTTGCCGGTGCAGCAGATCAACGCCCTGGCTGATTGCTGCGGGCGCTGGAGCGACCGCCTGCCACCACCCGAGCAACTGCGCGAAGCCGGTTTCGACCCCGACAGCCCGTGGCTGCGCCGGGTGCTGGCGTTGACCGGCGAGCTGATCGGTTTTCCCCGCCACCTGTCCCAGCACCCGGGTGGCTTCGTGATTTCCGAACAGCCGCTGGACAGCCTGGTGCCGGTGGAAAACGCCGCCATGGACGAGCGCACGGTGATCCAGTGGGACAAGGACGACCTCGACCTGGTCGGCCTGCTCAAGGTCGATATCCTTGCCTTGGGCATGCTCAGTGCCTTGCGCCGTTGTTTTGACCTGTTGTACCGCCATCGCGGCCGTGAACTGAGCCTGGCGCAGATCCCCGCCGATTGCGCGGCCACCTATGAAATGATCGGCCGCGCCGACACCATCGGCGTGTTCCAGATCGAGTCGCGGGCGCAGATGGCCATGCTGCCGCGGCTCAAACCAGAGAACTTCTACGATCTGGTGATCGAAGTGGCGATCGTTCGCCCTGGGCCGATCCAGGGTGACATGGTCCATCCTTACTTGCGCAGGCGCCAGAAGCTGGAAGAGGTGACTTATCCATCACCGGCGCTGGAAAAAGTCTTCAAGCGCACCCTCGGCGTGCCGCTGTTCCAGGAGCAGGTGATGGAGCTGGCCATGGTCGCGGGCGGCTATTCGGCGGGCGAGGCCGATCAGTTGCGGCGGGCCATGGCTGCCTGGAAACGTCATGGCGGCCTGGAACCACACCGCGAACGACTGATCAGCGGCATGCTCGGCAATGGCTACAGCCGCGAATTCGCCGAGCGGATCTTCGAGCAGATCAAGGGCTTTGGCAGTTATGGCTTTCCCGAATCCCACGCCGCCAGCTTCGCCTTGCTGACCTACGCCAGTTGCTGGCTCAAGTGTCATGAACCGGCGATCTTTGCTTGCGCGTTGATCAACAGCTGGCCCATGGGCTTCTACAGCCCCGACCAGATTTTGCAGGACGCCCGCCGCCACCGTATCGAAATCCGTCCGGTGGATGTCTGCCACAGCGACTGGGACTGCAGCCTGGAGCCGGGGGCAGGGCAGGCCCTGGCCATTCGCCTGGGCCTGCGCCAGGTGCGCGGCTTTCGTCTGCAGGATGCCCAGCGTATCGAACAGGCCCGGGCCGAGCGCAGCTGGCGTGATGTCAGCGACCTGTGCGAGCGGGCTCGCCTGGATGCCCGTGGCCGTGAGTTGTTGGCCGATGCCGGGGCCTTGCGTGGCCTGGCCAGTGACCGCTACCGGGCGCGCTGGAGCGTGGCGGCGGTGCAGGCGCAGTTGCCGTTGTTCGCCGGCATCGAGGCCCCGCTGGAAGAGCCGGTGGATTTACCGCAGCCGTCGCTGAGCGAGGACATGTTCGCCGACTACGCCAGCGTCGGCACCACCCTCGGCCCGCATCCGCTGACCTTGCTGCGCCGCCGCCTCAATGCCCTGGGTTGCCGCAGTGCGCAGGCGCTGGAGCAGGCAGGGCACGGCGACCGGGTCAGCGTGGCGGGGCTGGTGACCGGGCGTCAGCGGCCGGGGACGGCCAGCGGGGTGACTTTCGTCACCCTTGAAGACGAGTTCGGCAACGTCAACGTAGTGGTCTGGCGCGACCTGGCCGAGCGTCAGCGCCGGGTGCTGGTGGGCTCGCAACTGCTGCGGGTGACTGGGCGGCTGGAGTGCGAGAGCGGGGTGCGGCACCTGATTGCCCAGCGCCTGGAGGATCTGAGCCCGCTGTTGCAGGGGCTGGATGTGCGGAGCCGGGATTTCCATTGATTGGGGCTGCTACGCAGCCCATCGCCGGCAACGCCGGCTCCCACAGGGGATCGGTGTGCGCCGCCCTTGTGGGAGCTGGCTTGCCAGCGATGAGGCCCTCAGAAACGCCTTAAACCATCGACAGATGCTGCTTGCGCGTCGGCGGCGCAAAGGCCCGGTCAATCGCCCGCAAGTCTTCACTGCTGAGCACCAGGTTGGCCGCCGCCGCATTCAGGCGCACATGCTCAAGGTCTACCGCCTTGGGAATGGCGATCACGTCGTCCTGGCGAATCACCCAGGCCAGGCTCACCTGCGCCGGCGTCGCGCCATGGCGCTCGGCAATCTCGGCCAGGGTCGGGTGCTTGAGCAAGCGCCCGGCCTGGGCCAGCGGGCAGTAGGCCATGGTCGGCAGCTGGCGCTTGTGGCTCCAGGGCAGCAAATCGTATTCGATGCCGCGCTGGGACGGGTTGTACAGCACCTGGTTGACGGCGCAATCGCGGCTCACCTGATACAGCTCGCGCAGGTCGTCGACATCGAAGTTGGATACACCCCAACGGCCGATCTTGCCCTCGGCACGCAAGCGCTCGAAGGCTTCGACGGTTTCGGCCAGCGGGTACTGGCCGCGCCAGTGCAGCAGGTACAGGTCGATATGCTCGGTGCCAAGGCGTTGCAAGCTACGTTCGCAAGCTGCCGGAATGCCTTTGAGGCTGGCGTTGTGCGGGTACACCTTGCTGACCAGAAACACCTGGTCGCGACGCCCGGCAATGGCCTTGCCGACAACCTTTTCCGCGCCACCTTCGGCGTACATCTCGGCGGTATCGATCAGGCTCAGGCCCAGTTCGATGCCGTGCTGCAAGGCGGCGACTTCGGCGTGCTGCCGGCCCGGGTCTTCGCCCATGTACCAGGTGCCCTGGCCAATCCTGGAAAGCCTGGAGGATGGCGTTTGCAATCGTGCGTGGAGGTCCTTTCTATCAGTCATCAGCAATTGAGTCCGTAGTTCTTGAAAATGGTGCGGGCAACGGCCAGAAAAGGTTCATTTGGCGCCAGGTGGCTTCTGGCATCTTCGAGCAATAGCCGGGCGTGCTCCTTGAGATCTTGCTTGAGCGCCGGATTGTCAGCCTGGCGCATCATCTCAATGGCTTTGAGCGCTCGTTCCAGTGCCGCCTTGACGCGTTTTTCCTTGAGCTGCCGTTGTTCGACGAGGTCGCGACGCAGTAATCCGTACACTTCGATGGAGACCTGCCCCTTCGGGCTGGGCACCAGGTTGGCATCTATCTGGATTGTCCTGGGGCGGACCAGGCCCTTGGCAAGAAACTCCAGGTGCTGCTCGGGGTCATCCACGCAAGGATTGAGCAGCAGCTCTATTTCATTTTTTTGCGCGGCGTGGTCGCGCCAGCGCAACATCTCATTGACCACAGGGAACAGATTGGCTTTGCCAGACATGCCCGTGCTGTCATCGGCGAAGGTCTTGCCGCGTTTACGGTTGCAATCGATGCACGACGGTAGCAGGTTGTCCCAGTCGGCGGCGAGCCAGTAGTAGCCGGGTTTGCTCATCTTGCCATTGATCACCACTGCGCCTTTGGGGCGAAAGTGCTCGATGTCTTCCGGTCCACCGGCGGCGTAATTGAATTCGCAGTAAGCACATTTCTTGTGGAACAGTACGCGCAGGGCTTCGACGATTTCCGGGTCTTTGTAGACGCTGAACTCGAAGGGCGGCGGCGGGGTTCCAGGCGTGGCATTGACGATATGCGCGATCGCGCGCAGGGTCTCGTCCTGGCCGGCTGACTGCGCCCCATCGAGCACGCTCGGAGCGGCGCCGCGTTGTACCCTGATCATGATTCAGGCCCTTTCCCGTCGTGCGCCACAGGCTGGGCGGGCTCAAGCTGGATTTCCGCCCACAGGCTCTTGAGTTCGATGAGCGCGTCATGCTCATCCTCCGCCGGCAGCTCGCGGGCGCTAGCCATGCGCTCGGCCAGGAACCTGTCGGCCGCTTCATAAACCATGTGTTCCCGTGGCGTCAGGCCCATCTTGTTATTGCCGCGCAACTGCTCGCTGACGGCCTGCAGGCGATCCTGCTGGCCAGGGCTGCGTTGCTCCATGGCCAGCAGGCGGTAGTACTCCTCGAACAGGCGGTCGATCTCCACGTCCTCGGTCGAATGCAGGCCGAAGTACTCTGAAGCCAGCAGTTGATCGACGCGCATGAAGCGCGGGGAGGGCAGTTCAGTGTTCTTTGTGGTCATGGCCGTGACCGGGCCGTCGAGCGTGCGGGTCAGTACGGCGATTTCACTGCTGTCCAGTCCCCTGAGGGTGAGGGGTTCATGGCTGGTGGCAATGAACTGGACCCGCGGAAATACCTCGCGCAGGCGCTGCACAATGCGCATTCGCCAGCGCGGATGCAAATGGGCGTCGACTTCGTCGATCAGCACAATGCCTTCAGCCGAGGACATATCCTGCCAGCCCAGGCGCATGATGCTCATGATGTCCATGGCCAACGCCAGCACGGCCTGGTAGCCACTGCTGACGGCGGTCAGGGTATCTTGCCCGGAGGGGCTCTTGACGATGATCTGATGGTTGCGGCGAACCAGTTCGACGCCGTCGGCGCTGGGCAGCAACGACGCCAGTGAGCGGGCGAAGCGATTGAATTCTGCCGAACTGGCGGTGTTGAGCCAGGGTACTCCGTTGTCGAGGAAACGTGTCGGGTCGAACAGGTTTTCCACTTTGCTTCGGGCAGCAGCAGACGGGTCGGTTGGCTGCGGTTTACCCATCAAACGCGTCGCGCCATAAGCCAGTACCATGACTTTGGGCTCCGCTGGCTTGATGCTGATTTTATTGCCACGCCGGGTCAGGGTCATGACGATAGGTTCCGACATGCCGGACAGCTCGACCCTGACTTCGCCGCGGGCCGCGCCTTTTTGCAGCAGGTCGGTGGCCTGTACGCCCAACCGTTCGACGCCGCTCTGGCCAATCAGCGCGCACGCCAGTGCCTGGAGCAAGGTGCTCTTGCCCGTGCCGTTCTCACCGAGCAGCATGTACCAGGAGCCGACCTTGCCATCGCTGAACGAGGGCTCGAGTTGCAGGTGGTCAACCGCGCGGACATGCCTGAACTCCACGCGCTCGATGTACTGGGACATCCGATACAGTTGTTCTGGCGGCTGCGATTGCTCGATCGAGAATGACTCCAGCTCCTTGGTTCTTTGTGTCAGGTTTCTGGAGGCATCGCGCAGCGTCTTGCTGTTACTCGCGCTGCTTGAGGCACCCAGCGCGGTGTTGAAGCTGAGGAAGTCAGCCATGCGCTTATGGCTGCTGGGGAACTGCGCGACCACTTTCTCCGCCCAGGCCCGGACAAACTGGCGGCGCATGGCGCAGAACGGGCTCTGCGGCCTGACCATTTGAGCCAGGTACTCCAGGCTCTTTTTGTCGGGGCGCCTGTTCTTCATCAGCGCTTGCAGATGTTCGAGGTTGCGCAGGTCATCCGACCTGGCCTTGATCAGGTTGCTGCGGTTAAGCCCCAGCACATCGATGGTGGCCTGACCGCGTTCGGTTTCGCTGGTGATCTTGCCATCGCTGAGGAACAGGAACACCCCATCAAGGTCATCTTCAGCGGGATCGAGCAGCAGGTTCTGTTCCTGGCGCAGGGCTTCACCGATTGCACCGACTCTGGCCCGTGGCCCTTGCACCGGGAAGCGCGGCCCTTTGAGTGCGTTGCATTCAGCGCAACTGGGCAGGTAGTTGCTCCACTCGAACGCCAACCACCAATAGTGGTCATCGGACACGCCGCCACTGAAGTCAGTGCTGCCGTAGCGCGGCCTGAACAGCTCGATTTCCGGGCGGCTGACCAACTGCTCGCAATACGCGCACTTGTTGACCTGGCGCTCGCTCCAGAGCAGACGAATATCCGGGTGCAGGCGTGCGGCGATGCGTTGGAAGCCAAAGCGCGCCTGAGCCCTTTTCGCCGCAGGCTGTTGGTAGAACGCCTCGGCATCACTGCGTAGCCTGGTAAACGCCGCTGAAGAAAACACCTCTGGCATTGGCCCGCGTTCGATCCTGATCATCGGGTTAGGCTCCAGTGAGGAGGGTATTACTGCTGTGCACAATCACCTGACTATAGCTGCTGGAACGGCGGTGATGGCGATGAAGCATCATTGGCCTATAGTCGAGGCGTCAGCACAGGAGATTTTGCACATGGCGCGGCAACTCGTGATATGCCTGGATGGGACTAACAACCGCTTCAGCCAGCAACCGACGCACATTCTGCGCCTTGTGCGGGCGCTCGATCCTGACCCGCAGCAAGTCCTGTCTTACTATGACCAGGGCGTCGGTACGTTCGGCCTCAAGGAAACCCTGTTCGAATGGCAGAAGCTTCCGGCGCGGATCTTTGGCCTGGCCTTCGGCTGGGGGCTCAAACGCAATGTCGAGGGTGCGTACCGTTTTCTCGCCGAGCAATACCAGCCGGGCGACCAGGTGTTCGTGTTCGGCTTCTCGCGAGGTGCTTACGCGGCCAGGGCGCTTGCCGCACTGGTGCATGGGTTGGGGCTGGTAGCGGCCCATCAGACCCATCTTTTCGATTATGCCTGGTCCATGCTCCTGGCCCGTGACAAGGACAAGAACAACGAGCCTGATTTTGCCTTGCAGCGCCAGTTCAAGGAAACGTTCGGCCGCGACCTCGACATCACCTTTCTTGGCCTGTTCGACACGGTGAAATCCCTGGGCTGGATTTATGACCCGGTCAGTATTCCCTATACCGCCAGTAACCCGAGTGTGCTGAAGGTGCGCCATGCCGTGTCGCTCGATGAGCGGCGTTGTTTCTTTCGCCAGCACTTGTGGCGGGCCAAGCCGACGGACTCGACCGATGTCAAAGAGGTGTTTTTTCGTGGCGTGCACTGTGATGTCGGTGGTGGCTATGCGGTTGCCGAATCACCGCTGGCCCTGGTGGCCTTGCGCTGGATGTTTGCCCAGGCCGGTGCGGCAGGTTTGGCACTGGACGCCCAGGCTTGTCAGGCACAATTGAACCCGTTGGCCGGCGTGGCACCGGATCCTCTGGCAAATTCCCATGACTCGATGAACCATGCCTGGCGGGTCGCCGAATGGGTGCCGCGGCTGGTATGGAGCAAAGGCAGGCGCAAGCTGGTCATTGGCGCCATGCCGCCGTTTCGCCAGCCTTACCCCAGAGTATTGCCAAATGCCCTGCTGGTGCATGAATCGGTTGATGCGCGAATCAAGGCCGGCGGTTACGCGTCGGCAAGCATTATCAACGGTGTCACCCAGGTGACGTATGTCGCCGATCTGCCTTGAGTGAGCGTGCTCACCCTGGCGGATTGCCGGCGGTGCACTCCAGCAGAACGTCCAGCAGCGCCTGGGCCGCTGCCGAGAGTTTATGGTCGGCCAGCAGGGTCACGCCAATACGCCGTTCTATACTCGGCTCCACCAGCGGCACGCAACGCGCGCCCAGCTCCTGCATCTGGCCGATGCACAGCGCCGGCACGGCACTGACGCCCAGGCCATTGGCAACCATGCGGCCGATGGTCGACAACTGATGGCTTTCAAAGGCCACCGCCAGCTTGCCGTGTTCGGCGGCCAGGTGCTGCTCCAGCAGCAGGCGCACTGCCGAGGGGCGTTGCAGGGCGATGAAGTCTTCTGCCAGCAGTTCGCGCCAGCTCACCTGCGGCTGTTGCGCCAGCGGTGAATCGGCCGGCACCACGGCGACGAAGCGGTCCAGGTACAGCGGCCTGAAACACAGTGGCTCGCTGGCTTCGGGTTCGAAGCCGATGCCCAGTTCGACGCGCCGGTGGCGGACCAGTTCCAGCACCTGTTCGTTGATGACGTCGTGCACAGTGACGTTGACCCGCGGGTAGCGCTGGCGAAACACCTTCAGCGCCGCCGGCAGCAGGTTGCCGGCATAGGCGGGCATGGCGGCAATGGCCACCCGCCCCAGTTGCAGGGTAAAGCGCTGGCGCAGCAGTTCTTCGGTGTTGTCCCAGTCGGCCAGCAGTTGCCGGGCCAG
>RCUI01000699.1_pt1 | contig 10491 bp, 12 predicted proteins | sample 2166121 | NCBI WGS metagenome assembly RCUI01 (sample SAMN09932700, study PRJNA488358) | compost metagenome | feature: garden; material: soil; isolation source: compost soil in succinic acid-enriched culture | place: Germany: Experimental Botanical Garden Goettingen | collected 2016-01-27
CAGGCAAAGTGCCATGATTTTTCCTTGAAGAGGCAATTCAAGAAACCTTGATTAAGTCAATAACCACCCTGTTCAAAACCCTCAGGTCATGCTAAAAACAATGAAGCAATGATCTAGCTGCTTGATAAAGAAGGGAAAAATATGACGAAGTCGGAGCTGATCGAACGTATTGTCACCCATCAAGGGCTGCTCTCATCCAAGGATGTCGAGCTGGCCATCAAGACCATGCTTGAACAGATGTCTCAGTGCCTAGCGACCGGAGATCGTATCGAGATCCGGGGTTTTGGCAGCTTTTCCTTGCACTACCGTGCTCCACGGGTGGGGCGTAATCCGAAGACTGGGCAGTCGGTCAGTCTCGATGGCAAGTTCGTGCCGCATTTCAAGCCAGGTAAAGAACTGCGCGATCGTGTGAACGAGGAAGAGGGGGAGGGGCTGTGACGGCCACGGCAATTCAAGGAACCGCTCATGCGTAACCTCAAACGTGCATTGCTTGCGATTTTCGTCTTGTTTCTGTTTTTGGCGATTTTGGCGTTCGTTCTCGAGAACCAGCAATCGGTTTCCCTGCTGTTCCTGGGCTGGGCGGGGCCGCAACTGCCGGTATCGCTGGTCGTGGTTGTTGTGTTGTTAATTGGAATGGTGATTGGGCCGATTCTGGGCTGGCTTCTCGGACATAGGTCCAAAGTTTCACGCAAGCGCCTCGTCTGATTGCAACAAAAGAAGGGCGGGCGCACCAAGCTTTGGCCACAGCTTGTCTATATCCATTAGTAAAACCCTCATTAAGCTGTAAAATGCTGCGCTTGTCCGAAAGTGGCATATGTCCACATCGGTTCAAACTGACTCTGTCGGAAGCCTCAGCTGACTTGATGGCTTCTGCATTCATGGATCAGACAGTGCTCGGTTGGCGGCCCTGTCAGTAACTCAAGGGTATGGTTTCGCGTGAAAATTCTAGTAACCGGCGGCGCCGGGTTTATCGGCTCGGCAGTCATCCGTCATATCATTTCCAACACTACCGACGCTGTCGTTAACGTCGATAAGCTAACTTACGCCGGTAACCTTGAGTCATTGGCCGAAGTTAGTCAGAACCCGCGTTACGCATTTGAGCGCGTTGACATCTGCGATCGAGATCAAATCGACCGCGTCCTGCGTGAACACCAACCGGATGCGATCATGCATCTGGCCGCCGAGTCTCACGTCGACCGCTCCATCTCCGGCCCGTCTGAATTCATCCAGACTAACATCATCGGCACTTACACCTTGCTGGAAGCTGCACGACACTATTGGGCGGCGTTGGATGATGCGCGAAAAGCAAATTTTCGCTTTCACCATATTTCGACTGACGAAGTGTACGGAGACCTCGAAGGTCCGGAAGATCTTTTCACTGAAACCACCCCGTATCAACCTAGCTCACCGTACTCGGCCAGCAAGGCCAGTTCCGATCACTTGGTTCGCGCGTGGAGCCGTACTTACGGCTTGCCAACGCTGGTCACCAACTGCTCGAACAACTATGGCCCTTGCCACTTCCCTGAGAAGTTGATTCCGCTGATTATTCTCAATGCACTGGAAGGCAAGCCACTACCGGTCTACGGCAAGGGCAATCAAGTCCGTGACTGGCTCTATGTCGAAGATCACGCCCGCGCGCTGTACAAGGTTGTGACCGAAGGCGTGATTGGTGAGACGTACAACATCGGCGGCCATAACGAGAAGCAAAACATCGAAGTGGTGCATACGCTTTGCGCATTGCTCGACGAACTGCGTCCCGATTCTGCTTTCCGTCCCCATGCCAGTCTGATCACTTATGTTCAGGATCGTCCGGGTCACGACCAGCGTTATGCGATCGACGCCAGCAAAATCCAGCGTGAACTGGGTTGGACGCCGGAAGAAACCTTTGAAACCGGCATTCGCAAGACTGTCGAATGGTACCTCAACAACTCTGAATGGGTGGCTCACGTTAAGAGCGGTAGCTACCAGCAGTGGATCGACCAGAACTACGCAGATCGTTCGAACAAGGCATGAAAATACTCCTGCTGGGAAAAAACGGCCAGGTGGGCTGGGAGCTGCAACGCTCCCTCGCGCCGCTTGGCGAGTTGATCGCGTTGGATCGACATCTTGGCGATGGTTTGTGCGGCGATCTGTCCGATCTCGACGCCTTGCGCGCGACGATCCGCCAGGTCAAACCCAGCGTCATCGTCAATGCTGCGGCCTACACCGCAGTAGATAAAGCAGAGTCCGAGACCGAGCTGGCCGACCGAGTGAACGGTCAGGCAAGTCAAGTCATGGCCGAAGAGGCTAAGACTCTGGGTGCTTGGCTAATTCACTATTCGACTGACTACGTCTTCAGCGGCCAGGGTACTACGCCATGGCAAGAGACAGATGCAGTGGCCCCGGTTAATCACTACGGCGCCAGCAAACTGGCTGGCGAACAGGCGATTACTGCGTCGGGCTGCAAGCATCTGATCTTCCGTACCAGCTGGGTCTATGGCGCTCGCGGCAATAACTTCGCCAAGACCATGCTGCGTCTGGCCAAGGATCGCGAAACCTTGAGCGTCATCGCCGATCAGATCGGGGCCCCAACGGGTGCCGACCTGATTGCTGATGTGACCGCGTTGGCCATTCAGCAGGTTTTACAGCGTCCTGAATTGTCGGGCCTGTATCACCTGGCGGCCGCTGGCGAGGTGTCTTGGCATGGTTATGCCAGCCATGTGATCGATTTCGCCCAAGCCAACGGCGAGCAACTCGCCGTAACGGCGATTAATCCGATTGAAACGACCGCTTATCCAACGCCTGCACGCCGTCCTCTGAATTCGCGACTGAATACTCAGAAGCTGCGTGACAATTTTTCTCTACACTTGCCGGATTGGCGAAGTGGTGTAACCCGAATGCTTAGGGAAGTTTTAAACAAATGACCACGACAAATCGTAAAGGCATCATCCTCGCTGGCGGATCGGGCACGCGTCTGCATCCTTTGACCCTCGGTGTATCCAAGCAGATGCTGCCGATCTACGACAAGCCGATGATCTTCTATCCGCTGTCTGTGCTGATGCTTGCGGGTATGCGCGAAATCCTGATCATCTCCACTCCAGAAGACTTGCCGTGCTTTCGCAAGTTGCTGGGCGACGGCAGCTTGTACGGCATCAAATTAACTTACGCCGAACAGCCTAGCCCGGATGGCTTGGCACAGGCCTTCATCATTGGAGAAGAATTCATTGGCAAGGACCCTTGCTGCCTGATTCTGGGTGACAACATTTTCTACGGTCAGCACTTCTCGGACAATTTGCGTTCCGCCAGCTCTCAACAGCAGGGCGCTACTGTATTCGGGTACCACGTGTCCGATCCGGAACGCTTCGGAGTTGTTGAATTCGACAAGACTGGTCGGGCGCTAAGTATTGAAGAGAAACCGCTGAAGCCAAAATCCAACTATGCGGTAACCGGCCTGTACTTCTACGACAACGATGTTGTCGAGATTGCCAAGAGCATCAAACCGTCCGACCGTGGCGAGCTGGAAATCACCGACGTCAATCGTGCGTACCTGGAGCGGAAGACACTCAATGTAGAAATGCTGGGTCGTGGTTTCGCCTGGCTCGATACCGGTACCCATGACTCGCTGCTGGAAGCCAGTCATTTCGTGCATACCATTGAACAGCGCCAAGGGTTGAAAGTGGCTTGCCTGGAAGAAATTGCCTATCACAACGGCTGGATCTCCGTCGAGCAGTTGGGCGCTCAGGCCGAAGCCCTGAAGAAGACCGGTTACGGTCAATACCTGCAGAAATTGCTCGACTTGCCTCGCCACTGATTCGAACACTCAATCTTTTCGAACAGTAGCGTTTAACCAGTACAAGCAGGAAGGGCATGCCAGTAAAACATCCCAAGATTGCGGTTTTGCTGGCGGCCTACAATGGCATGCAGTGGATAGAGGAGCAGTTGGCCTCTATCCTCGACCAGTCAGCTGTCGACGTAACCGTTTATATCAGTATCGACCCCTCCACTGACGGTACCGAAGCTTGGTGTGCGTCTTACGCTGCGAAACACCCCGAAGTTCTGGTCTTGCCAGCTGCTGGCAGTTTTGGTGGCGCATCTCGCAATTTCTTCCGGCTTATCCGCGATGTTGACTTTGACGGTCACGACTTCGTCGCTTTTGCCGACCAGGATGACATCTGGCATAAGGATAAGCTTCAGCGCGCTACCCGTGCCATTCAAGCTCGTCAGGTCGACGGCTACTCCAGTAACGTCACGGCTTTTTGGCCAGATGGTAAAACCCATTTGCTGGACAAGGCACAGCCTCAGGTTGAATGGGATTTCTTGTTCGAAGCTGCAGGGCCTGGTTGTACTTACGTGATGAGCAAAAACCTCGCGGGTGCACTAAAGGCTTCGATGCTCGATGATTGGCAGCTATTACAAGATGTCAGCTTGCATGACTGGTATTGCTATGCCTTCGCCCGCTGCCAAAGTTACCGCTGGTACATCGACCCAGAGCCGTCTATGGATTATCGCCAACACGAGCGTAACCAGGTGGGCGCCAACAAGGGGTTGAGTCCGCTGATTGCTCGTTACAAAACCATCCATGATGGCTGGTGGTTCAATCAGGTGCAGTTGATTGCGCACTTGCTTGGTCTGGGTACTGATCCTTTTGTGCGAACCTGGTTGAAATTGCGGCGTAGGCACCTTTTAAGGCTTTCCTTCAGTGCCTGGCAGTGCCGGCGGCGCGTGCGGGATAAAGTGTTTTTCTTTTGTATTTGCTGGGCTGCTGCGTTGCTAGGGAAGACATCCAAATGAACGCCCCGAAGGTATTAGTGACAGGGGCGAACGGTTTTGTTGGAGAAGCGTTGGTTTTTAGGTTGTTGGTGGACAACAAGTTCATTCCGATCGCAGCTGCTCGTGGTGCTACGCGGTTCCATGGGTTGTGTCCAGTGGTGCCATTCAATCTCACACATGCCAAGGTCTTGTCTGCACTCGACGACGTTCAGGTAGTAATTCATACCGCTGCCCGAGTGCATGTCATGAATGAAACCGCGGTGGATGCATTGGCCGAGTTTCGCAAGGTCAATGTGGAAGGGACGCTCAAACTGGCTCGGTGCGCTGCGGCGTCGGGAGTAAAGCGCTTTATTTTCATCAGCTCGATCAAAGTGAACGGCGAAAGCACTCCCCCAGGTAAACCCTTCAAAGCGGATGATCATCCGAATCCGCTGGATCCTTATGGTGTGTCCAAGTACGAAGCCGAAGAGGCTCTGAAAAAACTCGGTCACGATACCGGCATGGAAGTAGTGATCATTCGTCCACCTCTGGTCTACGGTCCTGGCGTGAAAGCTAACTTTCTGAGCATGCTGAGGTGGCTAAATAAGGGTATTCCTTTACCGTTTGGCTCAATTCGGAATCAGCGTAGCCTGGTAGCAATCGGAAACCTGACGAGCCTCGTTGCTACTTGCATTGATCATCCCGCAGCGGCCAATCAGATCTTTCTAGCCAGCGATGGTGAAGACTTATCCACAACTCAACTGCTGCGCCGCCTGGCCAAGGCGCTAGACAAACCTGTCCGACTCTTGCCTATACCTGAATGGCTGTTGAAATTGGCTGCTGCAATACTGGGCAAACAAGCCTTTGCTCAACGTATATGTGGCTCGCTGCAAGTCGATATCAACAAAAATCGCGAATTGCTGGGCTGGACGCCACCCATCAACACGGACAAAGCCATGGGTGAGACCGTTGGTCATTATTTGGAAAAACAAACGAAATGATTGTTTGGTGTCTGCTGGTCGCGGTATTCGCTGTTTCCTGGGTATCGACGCTGGGTTTGCGCCGTTATGCGTTGTCCAAGCGTTTGATGGACATTCCCAATGAGCGCAGCGCCCATTCGGTACCGACTCCGCGTGGAGGAGGAGTGGCGATAGTTGGTGCCTTTCTCCTGACCTTGCCCGTTCTTGCGGAATTGGATCTACTTGGGACTGTGGCCTTGTATAGTTTATTGGGTTCGGGGTTGCTCATTGCGGTGATCGGCTTCGTCGATGACCATGGGCATATCGCAGCCAGATGGCGTTTGCTCGGGCACTTTATCGCCGCCGCCTGGGCACTGTTCTGGTTGAACGGCCTTGCGTCGATCGAGTTACTCGACACAACTATTGATCTGGGATGGTTTGGTCATCTGCTGGCCTTGATATATCTGGTCTGGATGCTGAATCTCTATAATTTCATGGACGGTATCGATGGGCTGGCCAGTGCTGAAGCAATCAGTTGCTGCTTGGGCATGTGCCTGGTTTATTGGTTCAGCGGAAACGTCGAGCTGGTTTGGGCGCCGCTCACGCTGGTAGCTGCCGTGGTGGGGTTTCTTTGGTGGAATTTCCCGCCGGCGCGTATTTTTATGGGAGACGCCGGAAGTGGTTTTCTTGGTCTCATCCTTGGCGTGTTTTCATTAGCGGCGGCTTGGCAAAAACCCGAATTGCTTTGGAGCTGGATCATTCTGTTAGGTGTGTTCATTGTTGATGCGACATGGACGCTAGCTCGCCGGTTGATTCGTGGTGACAGGGTGTATCAGGCCCATAGTAGCCATGGCTATCAACATGCAGCGCGCCGCTTCGGGCATAAAAAAGTCACGCTGGCAGTCGTCGCAATAAATGTAGGTTTTTTGTTTCCTGTTTCGATGTTGGTGGCGCTGAGTCTATTGGACGCAGTGGTGGGCCTGCTCATTGCCTTTGTTCCTCTGATTTTCATAGGGTATTTATTGGGAGCGGGTAAGGCCAAAACCGTGTAGTTACACCAGCCTGGCTGGTCTAAAATCACAGCAGGGACCTAGGTGGTGCGCCACTCACGAATGATCAAGACATCAAGATGACGAGAAATCATGCAGAATAATCTCACCTCCCAGCGTATCTCGACGACCAGTCGTGTACGTGGCGAACAAAAAAATCAACGTCCCGTGGTGATATGGCTGACCGGTCTCAGTGGCTCGGGAAAATCTTCCCTCGCAGACGCGCTTGAGCAACGACTCGTAAGCAAGGGGTGCCACACTTATCTGCTCGATGGTGACAACGTCCGTTTGGGGTTGTGCAAGGATCTTGGCTTCAGTGATCGTGATCGCGAAGAAAACATCCGGCGGGTTGCCGAAGTAGCCAATCTGTTTGTGGACGCAGGGCTCATTGTCATCACCTCTTTTATTTCCCCATTCCACTGTGATCGCGAGCTTGCGCGCAGCGTGATCGGTGATGAGTCCTTTATTGAGGTTTACGTAGATACACCGCTTAGTGAGTGTGAGCGACGAGATCCCAAAGGGCTTTACAGCAAGGCACGACAGGGTCTGATCAAAAACTTCACGGGTATTGATTCACCCTATGAGCCTCCTGTTTCTCCACAGATAACAATCGATACTCTGACTCATTCAGTAAAAGACGGCGTGGATGCTGTCATGGCTTATTTAGAGCGATGGAATGCCAAATGAAGCGGCTAGTCATTATCGGTGCAGGTTTTAGTGGGACAGTAACAGCTATCGAGTTTCTAAAGCGTGCGCCTGAAGGGGCACACCTTACCATCATCAATCGATCGGGAAAAATGGCGCGTGGTTTGGCTTATGGTACAAACAGCCCTCATCATTTTCTAAACGTGCCAGCGGGAAATATGTCCGCTCTGGTTGATCAACCAGACTCGTTCCTTGCTTTTTGCCAAAGAACCGATCCAGAAACTCATTCCGGCAGTTTCGTTTTGCGAAAACTGTATGGCACTTATCTAAGTGAAATGCTGAGCCAGGCCGAAGCTCAGTCTAGGGTAAAATGCTCGCGCATTACAGGTGGGGTCCTTTCGATCCAGCCTGATGGTAGGGGTGCAGTAATAGAGGTGGATACCGGAGAGCGTATCGTTGCGGATCACGTTGTGCTGGCGTTCGGCAATTTTGCCCCAGCCAGGCCTTCAGAATTACAACAGCTCGATAGCTGTTCGGTCTATAAAGAAGACCCTTGGTCGCCATCGACGCAGGTCGCTTCTGATCAAGCGCCGCGCGTTCTGCTGGTCGGCAGTGGTTTGACTGCGGTCGATACCCTGGTCACCCTGCGTCAAACCCATCCGGAGGCCAAAATTACAATGGTTTCGCGCCGAGGTTTATTGCCTACGGCTCACCGCAACCGGATACCTAACGTGGGCTTTTCGACAACTATCTGCGCGGATATGCTGGCGAGCGTGTCATCGGTTTCCTCTTATATGAAATTGGTTCGTCGAGAAGTGGCCCGGTCGCCAGAGCACTGGCGCGAAGTTGTGGCAGCACTCAGGCCGATTACGTCCGAGCTGTGGGAGCGTTTGCCGCTTGATGAGCGCAAACGCTTTTTACGCCACGTACAGCCCCATTGGGATGTTTATCGGCATCGAGTGGCGCCACAGACTTTCCGTATTTACCAGGAGGCGCTTGCGGCTTCCAATATCAGCTTGATCGCTGGGCGGATTCTCTCGGTTGCTGTTGAAGGTGCATGCGTTTCGGTGCGTATCAAGGCAAGAGGCACCGAAAATGTTGTTGAGTGCCTATTTGATCAAGTCATCAACTGTACTGGGCCATGCACGGATATCGAGAAAATTACCGACCCCCTTATTTCGTATTTATCGAACGAAGAAATTATCTGTGCTGATACATTGAACCTTGGAATTAAGGTCAGTAAAAACTATTCAGTTGTGGATAATTCTGGGAAAACTGTGCAGTGGTTAAGTTATGTAGGGCCGATGCTCAAGGCTCAACTATGGGAGGCCACCGCGGTCCCCGAACTTCGGCAGCATGCTCGTGCATTGGCTATTGAAGTTGTCAAAAGCTTCACATCAGTTGAATCCGATTCTATATAGTCGATTGTTCGGAACCGCTCCACGAGCCCACATCCAAAGCCGCAATTTTATGTTGGATGCTGCACTCCGATATCTTTCTGGAGTCAGCATCTGCTGATGCGTTCCGAGGCAAAAGTCGAAAAAGACTACCTCTACTCCAAGCCAGTGGACTTTCGAAAATCGATTGATGGCCGGGCCGCCTTGGTCGAGCTAGACATCAAAGTGGCTGAGTTCGATCCGGTGCTTTTGTTTTGCTCAAGCGGCACTGTAGACTCCAAGATTTGTCGCCTGACGGGTATAGTCCGGCGCATGATGTCCATGCCCGAAGATCTTCCTGATGAGCCTGTTTTGCTCAAGCAAATGCTGCTTGAGACGCTCAGTCGTCAGGAGCAAGCTGCTGAGGCTTGATTCACATCGTCGTATCTTTGAGTATGTGGGATTATCGCATACCACTTACGCATGATTAGCGCTGGAGGAAGGCAGTAGGCGCCGGGGACGCAGATTCAGGGAGGGCGGAATAAAAAGACCCGCCGTAGCGGGTCTGTCAGGACTACTGGTCAGTTTGTTGTAGCCGGCGTCTGGCGTCTTCGCTGACGACCCAGATAAGCAAAAATATTCTTCAGCCGTGCTTGCGCAGGCAATTCGATAAATCTCCAGATCATGTATGAGGAAGCAACAATGATCATTAGAAGGAACGGAAAGATCGCGTCTTCAGGGAGAAAAGCGAAAGTGGGACGGTGAGAATTGTAGTACCTGAAAATAATCTGGTGAATCATATACATCGAAAAGCTGATCTCGCCCAATATTATAAAAAGGCGAAGTTGCAGCAGCTTCGATACCAAGCCTTTGTTGATGGCAAAGAACAGAATCATGAAGCCAAAAAGTACACCGGTTGAGCAGTGACTCCAGAATTCACCCGATGCACTGTTGCCAATGCCAATAATAGCGTAAGAAATGCCAACAGCTTTTTGTGTCCAGAATATAACGGCCAAAATGCAAAGCACTTCAAGAACTGTGCAGGAAACTAAATTGAATACACGCAAATCTTTGATATAGTCGAATACCTTGAATAACAACATGCCGATGAAAAACTCTTGAATTCTGGATATTGGATTTATATAGGAAATACCATGTCCGGAAAATGCTGTTAGTTTTTCGGGGGCGTAATAGTTAACGTCGTGGATATCAAGTAAATAGGCCGTCGCGCCGCCAAGAAATAACAGGGCGATGAATTTGAAGGCCCAGTTTTTATTTAGTCCAAGTAGAAGGAATGGGAACGCAGCATAAAAAACAATTCCGATGATATGCTCCAGGAAACGCTATTAAACGAAAAGTAATAAGCGGGAATTGGCAAAATAGATTGAAGCAGAAATCCATTCAGCAATGTAACAAGCCAGGTGTTCTGCGCGCCAAACGTCCACTCGGCCGAAGGGAATAACGCTACCACCAATATCATCGTAAAAATATGGGATGGCCATATCCTTGAAATGCGGGAGGTGTAAAATTTATACAGGCCAACAGACTCCATTTTTCCGGTATACACATAAGCCAGAATAAAACCGGAGAGCACAAAGAAAAAACTGACTCCTGCAGCCAATGGAATCCCTGGCAAAAAGTCATTGGGGAAAACCAAACCTCTGGCATGGTGTAATACGATAGCAAATGCTGCAAAAAACCTAAGAGAGGTCAGGCTTCCAATAATGCTGTTTT
>RCUI01000700.1_pt1 | contig 10490 bp, 7 predicted proteins | sample 2166121 | NCBI WGS metagenome assembly RCUI01 (sample SAMN09932700, study PRJNA488358) | compost metagenome | feature: garden; material: soil; isolation source: compost soil in succinic acid-enriched culture | place: Germany: Experimental Botanical Garden Goettingen | collected 2016-01-27
GGTATTCATGCCCCCCTTCAACCAACGCTCGGCAGGCCTCGATCTGGTCAAGTGGCTGGCCATGGTCACGATGGTGGCCGATCATCTGCGGTTTATCTGGCCCTCGGCCGAATGGCTGTTCGTTGTCGGCCGACTCGCATTCCCGCTGTTCTGCCTGGCCATCGCCGCCAACGTCGCGCGTTCGGTGGTGGGGCAGGTGTTCACCACCGCCAATGGTCGTTACCTGGGCTGGATGCTGGTGTTCTCGGTGCTTTCGGAGTGGCCGTATCACGTGCTGGATGTCGGTACCCGCACGTTCAGCATCATGCCGACGCTGACGTTGGGGTTGCTGCTGGCCTGGGGCGTTCACCACCGTACCCGGCGCATGCGGCTGCTTGCCCTGGGTACGCTGCTGGTGTCGCTGCTGGCGTCGGATGTGCTGATGTACGGCTGGCCAGGCGTGGCGTTGCCGTCGGCATTCCTGCTGGCGTTGAGGGGCGGCCGCGGCACTTGGCTGGTACCGGGGTTTGTGGCGGTGATGGCCAACCTGAGCAACGACTGGCTGCGGGTCAACCTGGGCGAGCCGATCACCCTGATGACGATGACGGCGGCGCTGTTGTCGGCGCCGTTGGGGATAGGGATCTTGCGTGGGCAGTATTCGCTGCGGATCTGGCGGGTAGGGCGCTGGGGGTACGGGTTCTACCCCCTGCACCTGATGCTCATCAAATGTGTGTCGTAGCCGCTGCCGCGAGGCGGCGATTGGGCGCGAAGCGGCCCTGACAGCTGTACATACGGTTTACGCCAGGGCAACTGCTGCGCAGTCGATCGCGGCCTGGCGGCAGCGGCTACGGAGCGGGAGCAAGACCGGTTGTACCAGGGGTCGCTTCGATCACCGGGGCTTTCAATTGGCGGCGATACCCCGGCAGCGCCAACGTCAGGAATATTGCCGCCAACACCAGCATCGACACCGATGCCGCCAGTGCATAGCGCAGTGACTCAGCTCCCAGGGTGGGCAGGAAGAAGTCGCTGAGCATGCCGATCAACAAGGGGCCAACCCCTACCCCGAGCAAGGTCATCGACATCACGAAGATCGCGGTTGCCTGGGCCAGGCGCGTGGCCGGGAACAGGTGGGTGATTGCGCCCAGGCACGGTGTTGCCCACCACACGCCAAAGAAGCCGAACACGCTGTAGAACAGGAAGGCCGTCGGAACGTCGATACCGCCGATCTGGAAGGCCGTGCCCTGGGGCCAGAGGAAGTAGGCCAGGGCAAACGGGATGCTGACCAGCGTGCCCAGCAGCGGTACACCGATCTGCCAGCCAACATCGCGTCGGGCCATGCGGTCGGTGACGATGCCGCACACCAGGGTACCCAGGGTCGAGCCGGTGCCCCCGACCACGCCGACCAGAAAGCCGGCCTGCTGGATGTTCAAGCCGTGGGAGCGAATCAGGAAGCTCGGGCTCCAGGTGCCGATGGCGTAGCCGGCAATCGCCGCGGCGCCGCCGGTCAGCACCAGCCACAGGAATGACGGTGTTTTCATCAGTTCCTGCAGGGTCTTCAACCAACCTTCATGTTGCGTGGCCACCAGGTGCGCAGGCACCGGCGCGGTTTTCGGCGTGCGCACGGTAAACAGCAACAGCAGGCCGAGGAAGATCCCCGGCGCGCCGATCAGCAAAAAGGCCAGGCGCCAGCCGTGGTGCTGGGCAATCCAGCCGCCCAGGCCCAGGCCGACGATGGCGCCCAGGCTGGAACCGAGCATCAACACTGCCAGGGCCGTGGAGCGGCGCCGGGCGGGGTAAAGGTCAGAGACCATCGCCACCGAAGGCGCCGTGCCGCCAGCCTCGCCAACCGCCACGCCGATACGCGCCAGCACCAGCATCAGGAAGCTGCCGGCCACCCCGCAGAGCATGGTCATCAGGCTCCAGGCAATGCAGCTCAGAGCAATCACCGGCTTGCGCCCGATGCGGTCGGACAGACGCCCCAGGGGGAAGCCGAACAGGGTGTAGAACACCGCGAATGTCACCCCCGACAGCAGGCCGATGCCGGTGTCGGAAATGCCGAATTCGAGCTTCACCGGCTCGATCAGGATCGCCATCAACTGGCGGTCGATGTAGTTGAACACGTAGATCGCGGCGAGCACGAACAACGCATAGTGCGTGCGCCATGTAACAGGGGTCGAGGTCGTCACAGCGGGTGCTCCCGGTCTTGTTCTAGTCGGCAGATCGTCGGGGGTTGTGCAGGGCATTTCATCGTCCGTTCAGACCAGTTCCGCAGACTTCCAGCCTGTCGGCAAATCTAGTCTCGACGGACGATGTTTCGTCTCGGCCGTGGGTCAATCATTCAACCCATCTTCGGCGTTTCACCAATCCCTGCCGCCGTGCAGCGCGATTCTGGCACAGCCGGAAAATTCCAAGAAGTGAAGGAGCTGACATGAGCATCTTGTTCGAGCCACTGCGCCTGGGCGACCTGCAACTGGCCAACCGCATCGTCATGGCGCCGATGACCCGCAGCCGTGCCGGCAGTGATGCATTGCCGGGCGCCGAGATGGTCGAGTACTACCGCCAGCGCGCCACTGCCGGGCTGATCGTGGCCGAGGGCACCGCGCCTTCGGCCAGTGGCCTGGGTTACTGCCGCACGCCGGCGATCTACAGCACTGAGCAGATTGCTGCCTGGCGCCGGGTGACCGATGCGGTGCATGAGCGCGGCGGCCAGATCGTGCTGCAACTGATGCATGTGGGCCGTGCCGCCAGCCATCACAACAAGCCCGGTGGCGCGGCCACCGTGGCGCCGTCGGCGCTGCGCGCACAAACCCGGTTGTTTACCGACGCCGCTGGAATGGTGGACACCGACACGCCCCAGGCCCTGACCCTGGACGGCATCAACACGGTGATCGGCGAATACCGACAGGCGGCGCTAAACGCCCGTGAAGCAGGGTTTGACGGCGTCGAACTGCATTGCACCAGCGGTTATCTGCCGATGCAGTTCATGGCCTCGGGCAGCAACCAGCGCGAGGACGCCTACGGCGGCAGCGCTGCCAACCGGGTCAGGTTCGTCAAGGAAGTGCTCGAGACCATGGCCGCTGCCATCGGTGCCGGCCGGGTGGGCTATCGCCAGTGCCCGGGCAACCCGTACAACGACATCAGCGACGCCAACCCGGCGGAAACCGCCATTGCCCTGTGTACCGCCGTAGCGCCACTGCGCCTGGCCTACCTGCACATCATGCGCTCGCCAGCGGCACGTCTCGACGCCTTTGCCCTGGCCCGCGAGCACAGTGACTGCGGCCTGATTCTCAATGACGGCTTCGATGGGCCGTCGGCCCAGGCGGCGCTGGAGGCGGGTGAGGGCGATGCGGTGTCGTTCGGTCGCCATTTCATCGCCAACCCGGACCTTGTCGAGCGCCTCCAACATGGCTTGCCGCTGGCCGGCTTCGACCGCCACACCCTCTACACCCCAGGCGTAAAAGGCTACTCGGATTACCCCGCTTATCAGGCCGCCACCCTGGAGGTGACGCCATGAGCCTGGCACAACGGGCGAGCCTGCCGGTCACAGCGCCGGTACCCCGCGAGCACACCCAGGCACTGCTCGACCGCCGCGCCATCGCCAGTGCGCAGATCAAGCCACGGGACCTCTACACCCTGGCCGACCGCTTTGAAGAGCAGGTGCGCGAGCATGGCCAGCGGCCCTTTCTGATTTATGCCGGGCAATCCCTGAGCTACGCCCAGGTCGATGCCCAGGCCAACCAGATGGCCCATACCTTCTACGCCAAGGGCCTGCGCGCCGGCGATGTGTGCGCGCTGGCGATGGAGAACCGTCCGGCGTTTTTCTGCACCTGGTTCGGCCTGGTCAAGCTGGGGGTGGTGGTGGCGTTCATCAACACCCAGGTCAGCGGCCGGGCGCTGTTGCATGCCCTGGACACCACGGCCGCCAAGGCGATGGTGGTGGGCGAAGAATGCCTGGCCAACCTGCAGGCCACCGACAACCTGCCCAATTTGGCCTACTGGCTGCTGCCCGATGCCGAGACCCCCTGGTCCGGCCCGCTGCCCAAGGGCGTGGATGGCCATTTTGCTGCGCGCCTGCACAGCGCGCCGGCCACCACCTTCCCCCGGGAAATGCGGGCCGCAATCGAGGCCCAGGCCACGACCTTGCTGATCTTTACCTCCGGCACCACCGGCTTGCCCAAGGCGGCGCGCTACAGCCACATGCGCTGGATGTCGTCCGGCGATGTGATGGAAGTGACACTGCCGGCCACCTGCGAAGACGTGTTCTATTGCTGCCTGCCGCTGTACCACGGTGCTGCGGCCACGTCGGTGACCTCTACCGCGTTGCGCGCCGGTGCCAGCATCGTGGTGCGGCGCAAGTTCAGTGTGCGCGAGTTCTGGAAGGACGTGCGCCAGCACCGCATCAGCGTGTTCCAGTACATCGGTGAGATCTGCCGCTACCTGCTCAATCAGCCGGTGGTTGCAGGCGAGCGCGAACACAGCCTGCGCTGCATGCTCGGCGCCGGCCTCACGCCCGAGTCGTGGCAGCGCTGGGTCGAACGTTTCGGGCCGATCCAGATCTTCGAGGGCTGGGGCGCCACCGAGGCCAACGCCAACCTGATCAACGTCGACAATTACCCCGGCTCCTGCGGCCGGGTGCCGGACTGGAAGCGCACCAACCTGCGCCTGGTACGCTACGACGTCGAGAACGACTGCCACCCGCGTGACGAACATGGTTTCTACCAGCTGTGCGAAGTGGGCGAGGTGGGCGAGGCCATGGGCTTCATCGTCGATCACCCCGATATCGGCGGTGGGCGGTTCGAGGGCTATACCTCGGCCGAGGCCAGCGAAAGCAAGATCCGCCGCAATGTACTGCGCGAAGGTGATGCCTACTGGAGCTCGGGCGACCTGCTGCGCCAGGATGCCGATGGCTACTGCTACTTCGTCGACCGCATCGGCGACACCTACCGGTGGAAGAGCGAGAACGTCTCGACCCAGGAGGTGGCTGATGCCCTGGGAGACTTCCCCGGCCTTGAACTGATCAATATCTATGGCGTACTGGTGCCTGGTCACGAAGGCCGCGCCGGCATGGCGGCGGTGTTGATGCAGGCGGGGCAGGGCTTCGATCCCGAGGCCTTCTACGCCCTGACCGACAGTTGCCTGCCGCGCTACGCCGCCCCGGTGTTCGTGCGGGTCAGTGCCGCAGCCGACCTCACCAGCACCTTCAAGCTGCGCAAGGTCGACCTGCAACGCCAGGGCTATTGCCCCGATGCCTGCAAGGACCCGCTGTTCATCCGCGACGAGCAGGCGCGTACCTATCTGCCGTATTCGGCCGAGGTGCTGCAACGTGCAGGCCTTGCACCCTTTGCAGGTGCCCATCATGGCTGACCTGGACGCCAGCGGCGCTGAACTGCGCGACGGCCTGCGCTACCCCTGGCCACAACCACCGGCCAATGGCCAGGTGTGCGAAGTGGCCAGCGGGGTGTTCTGGCTGCGCATGCCGCTGCCGTTTCGCCTCGACCACATCAACCTCTACTTGCTTCAGCACCAGGACGGTTGGGTGGTGGTCGACACCGGCATGAACACCGCGCAGACCTTCGAGGTGTGGGAGCAGGTATTCAGCGAGGTGTTCCAGGGACAACCGGTGCAGGCGGTGATCTGCACCCACTTTCATAGCGACCACGCCGGTGTCGCGGCCTGGCTTACCGAGCGCTTCGAGTGCCCGCTGTACATGACTGCCGCGGAGTTCCAGTGGCTGCACGTCCAGGTGCCCTTGGATCAACCGCCAGCCTGGGCTTTTGTCGACTTCTACCGCAAGGCCGGGTTCAGCACCGAGCAGGCCGGCGAGTTTTTTGCCGCCGTGCAGAATAAGCATTTTCATCCCTTGCCTTGCACCGGCTTTCGCCGCCTGCACCAGGACAGTGAGCTGCGCATCGGCGGCCGCACCTGGCAGGTGCTGATCGGCAACGGTCACTCGCCCGAGCACGCCTGCCTGTACAGCGCCGCGGACGGCCTGTTGATTTCCGGCGACCAGGTGCTGCCACGCATCACCTCCACGGTCGGTGTCCAGGCCACCGAACCCGAGGCCAATCCGTTGCGTGACTGGCTGCAGTCGATCGAACGGCTGCGGGCACTGCCCGACACCGTGCTGGTGCTGCCGGCCCACGAGCGTCCGTTTTTCAACCTGCATACGCGCCTGGATCAACTGGCGGCCCATCACCAGGGCCATTTGGCGCGAATGCTCGACAGCTGTGAGGCGCCGCGCGGCGCGCTCGAGCTGATGGCGGTGTTGTTTCCCAGGCTGTCAGGTCGTTTCGACGAGCTGATGGCGCTGGGTGAAACCTTGGCGCATGCCAATTACCTCATGGCCGAAGGTGCCCTGGTGCGCGAGGAACACGGGGGGCTGCTGCGGTACCGGCAACCCCCTGCGGGGGCCACGGCGCCCGACCCGCAACGGGTGTTCTGAGCAATCCGGCGTAGCGGTCATGGTGAACAGTCCAAGGCGGCCTTGGGGTTGCCCTTCAGGAGAGTCAGTGTGAATTACAAGAACAACAATAACTGTACTGGCCTAGGCGCGCACGGTGTCCAGGCCGCCAGCCTGGCGGTGGCCGTGGCGCTGGCATCAATGCCTGCATGGTCGGGGGAAACCATCGAATTCGACAACGGCGCCACCATCGACTGGTCGGTCACCACCAGCTACGGCCTGGGCGTGCGAGTGGGCAAGCCCAGCGACCGGCTGATGGGTATCAACGCCGACGATGCCAACCGCAACTTCAACCAGGGCAGCCTGACCACCAACCGCATCGGCGCGCTGGGCGAGATGATCCTGCGCAAGGACAACTACGGCGCCGTGGTACGCGCCAGTACCTTCTACGATGATGTCTACCACCAGGACAACGACAACGACTCGCCGCAGACCGTGAACAAGGACGGGCGCAACGACGAGTTCACCAGCCGCACCAAGTACTACAGCGGCGGTCGCACCCGCTTGCTCGATGCCTACGTGTTCGGTGGCTGGCGCTTCGACAACGACACCATGCTCGATGCCAAGGCAGGCCGGCACATCGAGTCATGGGGAGAGAGCCTGTACTACCCCGGCGTCAACGGTGTGCAGAACCCTTCCGATGCGGTCAAGGCGGCCCAGCCTGGGGTCGAGGTCAAGGAGGTCCTCCTGCCCGTGGGGCAGTTCTCGGCGTCATACCGGATCAACCCGCAGATCACCTTTGGCGCCTACGTGCAGTACGAGTGGAAGGGCACCGAACTGCCGCCGGTGGGCAGCTACCTGTCGGGCAGTGACGTGATCGGCCCGGGCCGCGAGTTCATCCGTACCGCCAACGGCAACGTGCGCTACCAGGGCACCGACGAGCCGCGCGACGATGGCCAGTGGGGCGTGCAGGTGCGCTACCGCCCGGTGCCGGCCATCGAATTGTCGCTGTTTCACGTCAACTACCACGACAAAAACCCGGCCACTGCCCTGGTGGGCTACAACGCCGTGCCACTGGGCAATGGCCAGTTCGCCTTCGCCACCAACGGCTATCGCGTCGAGTACTTCGAAGACATCAAGCTCACCGGCCTGAGCTTGTCGACCAAGCTGGGCGATACCCAGATCGGTGCCGAATGGTCGTACCGCGACGGTGCCCCGGTGATGGTCAATACCGGGCTGGGCCCGGTGCCGGCCAAGGGCAAGGGCCAGCAGATGCAACTGTCGGCCATGCGCATCCTCGGTGACCGGCCATGGGCCAGCCAGACCACATTGACCGCAGAGATCATTCACGTACGCGCCGACAGCGTCGACTCGGCCTCGGCCGCCCCGAACCTGCAAGGCGTCAACCTGCTGCCGTCCCTGGCGCCCATGGTTGGAGAATCCGATGACTACACCTACAAGAGCAGCTCAGCCTGGCGAAGCAAAGACTCCAGCGCCTACACCGTCGGTGCCTCGTTCAGTTATCCGGGGGTTTTCCAGGGCTGGGATCTGGAAGTGCCACTGCGATTCTCCAACGTGTTCAGTGGCTCATCACCCATGGCCGGCAGCATCGCCGGCGTTCAGGGCGACCGCCGCTACAGCGTCGGTACCACCTTCAAATACCTGAGCAACCTGGAGGTGGCGCTGACCATGATCGGCTACCTGGGCTCGCCAGACCCGGTAAAGCGGCCGATGGCTGACCGCGACTACGCCACCTTCTCAATGAAATACACCTTCTAACCCTCTCTAGGGGCGGCAGTGCGACGTATCGCCGCCCCTACCTTCACAACTGGGGCACTTATGGGACTCAAAGGACACGCCGCGATTGTCGGCACCGCACAGTACAAACCGGAAAAATACGCCACCGCACCGCGTATGTTCCACCTCGAACAGGTCGCTGACCTGGCAGCCCAGGCCCTGCGTGATGCCGGCCTGCGCGCCGGGGACATCGACGGGCTGGTGATCAACGGCCCGCACTTTCACGAAGCGTCGGTGTTCGTACCGGCCATGGCCGCCGAATACCTGGGACTGCAGCTGAACTTCGCCGAAGTGGTGGACCTGGGCGGCTGCACTGCAGCCGGCATGGTCTGGCGGGCGGCGGCGGCCATCGAGCTGGGGCTGTGCCAGGCGGTGCTCTGTGTGCTGCCGGCACGCATGGCGCCACTGGGCGCGGATGAAGACCCCGCCTGGATGGCCCGGGCCATGCGCTTTGGCGGACACAGCACTGCCTATGGGGCACCGGAGGCCGAGTTCGACCTGCCGTATGGGCACATGGGCCAGAACACCGGCTACGCCATGATCGCCCAGCGCTACGCGGCCCAGTACGGCTACGACCCGCGGGCCATGGCCAAGATCGCCGTGGACCAGCGCACCAACGCCCAGTCCAACGACCAGGCGATGTTCTTCGGCCAGCCCCTGACCATCGAGCAGGTACTGGCGAGCAAGAAAGTCGCCGACCCGTTGCATGTGCTGGAGATCGTCATGCCGGTGGCCGGTGGTGCTGCGCTGATCATCACCTCCCGCGAAGTGGCGGCGCGTGCGCGCAAGCGCCCGGCGTACATCACAGGCTTTGGCGAACACCTGACGTTCAAGTCGCCGTCCTATGCCAAGGACATGGTCCATACTCCCGTCGGCCCGGCCTCGCAACGGGCCTTCGCCATGGCCGGGCTCAAGCCGCAGGACATGCATGCGGCGCAGATCTATGACTGCTACACCATCACCACCTTGCTCACCCTGGAAGACGCAGGCTTCTGCGCCAAGGGCGAAGGCATGGCTTTTGTCCGCGAACATGACCTGACCTGGCGCGGCGATTTCCCCATGAACACCCACGGTGGCCAACTCAGCTTCGGCCAGGCCGGATCGGCCGGGGGCATGTCCCAGGTGATCGAAGCGGTCACCCAGATTGCCGGCACGGCCGGTGAACGCCAGCTATCGCGCTGCGACAACGTCTACGTCTCCGGCACCGGCGGCGTGATGAGCGAGCAGGGCGCATTGATTCTCCAGGGAGCCTGACGACCATGTCCAACAACAAACCCATGCCGCTGGCCACTGAAATTTCCGCGCCGTTCTGGGAAGGGCTCAAGGCCCGCAGCGTACTGATCCAGCAGTGCAACGCCTGCAGCCAGTGGATCTTCTACCCGCGTCGGCACTGCCCGGCGTGCCTGGCTCACGACCTGAGCTGGCGTGCAGTGAGTGGCGGCGCGACGCTGTACAGCTACACCGTGACGCGCATTGCCACCTTGCCTGACTTTGCCGACGAAATGCCGCAGAAACTGGCGGTGGTGGAGCTGGACGAAGGCGTGCGGATCAATACCAACCTGGTGGGCCTGGACGAGGACGAAATCCACATCGGCATGCGCCTGCAGCCGGTGTTCGCCGAAGTCGATGCCAAGGGCAATCGGCTGCTGCGCTTTACCGGTACCGACAAGGATGCGGTGGCGTTCGAGTCGTTCGCGGTGGACGACAGCGCGCCGAGTGTGGCGCCTTCAGACGCGCGGCAGATTGCCGTGGATGATGCCGAACGTTTGCAGGCACTGGTCAGTGAGCAGTTCAGTGACTGGAGCAATAGCGTGCTGGTGGACCAGGCCTTGATCGACGCGTTTGCCCAGTTGTCGGGGGATGACTACTGGATTCACACCGATCCGCAGAGGGCCCGCTTGCAGAGCCCGTTTGGCGGCACCATTGCCCATGGCGCACTGGTGCAGGTGCTGCAGTCGCGGATGAAACTGGCGCTGGGGTTCGAGATCACCGGGTTCACTACCCAGATCAACTATGGCTCTGACCGCTTGCGCTTCCCGGCGCCGGTGCCGGCGGGGGCGCGGATCCATGCGCGCGCGCGGGTCAAGGCGGTGCAGGTGCAGCCTCGGGGTACGCAGTTGACGCTGGAGCTGCATACCCACGTAGTGGGGCAGGAACGGCCGTCGGTGATCAATGACCTGGTGATTTTGTACCAGGCTTGATTGCACCTCCTATCCAGGTGGCATCCCAGAGTGGATAGTCACCTGCCTTGCGAACCAACCCCGCCCGAATGGGGTTGGCGACGATGTAGCGGGCGATGTCCTGCACCTCTTCT
>RCUI01000703.1_pt1 | contig 10434 bp, 5 predicted proteins | sample 2166121 | NCBI WGS metagenome assembly RCUI01 (sample SAMN09932700, study PRJNA488358) | compost metagenome | feature: garden; material: soil; isolation source: compost soil in succinic acid-enriched culture | place: Germany: Experimental Botanical Garden Goettingen | collected 2016-01-27
AGTCCCGTCCGCTGCGCCATATTTAGCTTCCAGGGCCCACTGAACACCCGGAAGCAACAAAGAAAGCGACCTTAGGGTCGCTTTTTTTGTTTCTGGAATTCGTCCAGAATCCACCAGTACGCTGGGACGCTACTGTTTTGCTCCGTGCCAGCACCACTTCTGAGCAAGAGAACGAACATGCAGGATGCAAGCACTTCCCCGGCGCCAATGCTGGGTATCGACCTGGGCACCACCAACAGCCTGGTGGCGGTCTGGCAGGATGGCCGGGCACAACTGATCCCCAACGCCCTTGGCGACGTGCTCACGCCTTCGGTGGTCAGCCTCGACGAAGACGGCAGCATCCTGGTCGGCAAGGCCGCACGCTCACGCCTGACTACCCATCCGCAACGCACCGCCGCCGCCTTCAAGCGCTTCATGGGCAGCGAAAAAAAGATCACCCTCGGTGACCAGGTATTCAGCCCCGAAGAACTGTCGGCGCTGGTGCTCGGTGCACTCAAGGCCGATGCCGAAGCGTTTCTCGGTTGCCCGATCAGCGAAGCGGTGATTTCCGTGCCGGCCTATTTCAGCGACGAGCAGCGCAAGCGCACCAGCTTTGCCGCCGAGCTTGCCGGCCTGAAAGTCCAGCGCCTGATCAACGAACCGACCGCCGCAGCCATGGCCTACGGCCTGCACGAGCAGAAATTCGAACGCACATTGATCTTCGATCTCGGTGGCGGCACCTTCGACGTGACTGTACTGGAATACGCGCTGCCGCTGATCGAGGTGCATGCCTCGACCGGCGACAACTTCCTCGGCGGCGAAGATTTTACCGGCGCCTTGCTGCAGGCCTGCCTGCAGCACTGGCAACTCAAGCCGGCGACGCTTGCGCCCCAGGCCCTGGCCAGCCTTGCCGATGCCATCGAGCAGCTCAAGTGCAAGCTGGGCGAGGGCGAGCAGCACTTGAGCTGGAACGGTGACGGCGTCAGCCGCCACTGGTCGCTCGATGAAGCCCGTGCGCAGAAGATCTGGGCGCCGTTGCTGGCGCGGATTCGTGCACCGATCGAGCAGGCCCTGCGCGATGCACGCCTGCGCGCCAGCGACCTCGACAGCCTGGTGCTGGTCGGCGGTGCCACGCGCATGCCGGTAATCCAGCAGATGGTCTCGACCCTGTTCGGCCGCCTGCCTTACCGTCACCTCGACCCGGATACCATCGTTGCCCTCGGTGCCGCCACCCAGGCGGCGTGCAAGGCGCGCGACTCGGCGATCGAAGAGCTGATCCTCACCGACGTCTGCCCCTATACACTGGGTATCGCCGCGATGGATGGCGAATACCAGACCGAGATCTTTGCGCCGATCATCGACCGCAATACCGTGATCCCTACGTCACGGATCAAGCCGTTCTACAGCACTCATATTGAACAGACAGCCATCAGCATCCGCGTCTATCAAGGCGAGCGGCCCTGGGTCGAAGACAACATCTTTGTCGATTCTTTCAAGATCCCGCTGACCCCGAACGGCAAGATCCAGCGCCTGGACGTGCGCTTCAGCTATGACATCAACGGCCTGTTGGAAGTCGATGTGACCTTGCCGCAGACTCGCGAGCAGTTCAGTCACGTGATCGATCGCAGCCCCACCGGGCTGGATGAAGACGCGCGCCAAGCCAGCCATGAACGCCTTGCCGGGCTGAAGATCCACCCGCGCGATGCCTTGCCCAACCGCACCTTGCTGGCACGCCTGGAGCGGGCCTGGGCGCAGAGCCTGGGGGCTGAACGCGATGCGATCGGCGACTGGCTCAATGAGTTCAGCGCGATCCTGGCCGGCCAGGAGTCGACCGAGATCGCCGGCGCTCGCCAGCGCCTCATCGAGGCGCTGGACGACATGCGTTACTGACCGTTGAGCCGTCGCAGGGCGGCTTGCAGGCCACCCTGCAGGTTGTCCTGCGGCTGATTGACGGGCGGCACGCCGTAGCGGTTGGGCAGCGGTTCGCCCGGCAGGAGCAGCAGCACCAGCGGCAAGAAGTGCAGGAACGGGATCAGCATCACGAAGATGATCATCATCGGGATGCCCCGGCCAATGTCGTGCAGGCGGCGCAGGGTGGCGCTGCCGAGCAGGCCGACGAACAGCAGGCCGAAGAAGATCTGCTCGACTGCACTGCTGGCCATCAGGGTCAGGATCGGCCCGAGAAGGATGCTGGCGACTACCTGCACGCCGTAACCCTTGCGGCCCAGGCGGCTACCGATTTTCCACACGTGCGAGGCCGGTACCGGTTGGCTGCCGGAATTGGCCAGCAGCAGGCGCTCGGACCACGACAACAAGGCAGTCAGGGCTGCGCGAATGCCGGCGTCCATGCCCGGGTAATCCTTGCCGCGCTGCAATTCCTTGAGCACCTTGGCCCGCGGCACCCCGGCGCTGCCGTAACGCGCCAGGTCCTTGAGGCTGTCGAGCATGCTGTAGAACAGCGTGCTGTTGATCAGCTCGTCTTCCTCCAGCACCTTGCGCGGCGGGCGCACCGGCTCGCCCTTGATCAGGCCGTTGCGAAACGGTTCGAACCAGGCATCCGGGCAGGTCAGGGTCGAGATGCGCCGCAGCAGGCTGCCATGCTGTTCGGCGTTCAGGCTCGGGTCGTGATAGAGAATGGCGCACAGCACCATCATGCCCAGTACGTCATCATCGAAGGCGTGCGGGTCGTTTTCCAGGCAGGCGTACAGTTTCAGGTTGCTGGGCAGCTTGGCGCTGTCCAGGGCTTGCTGCACCGTCGACAGGCGCTGGCCGATAAAGCCTTGCAGCGGGTCGTTGTCATCCAGCCAGCCGAGCAGGCCATCGACGTTGCCTTGCTGGCCCTGCAGGCGTAGCAGCAACTGCTGCAGGCCGGCGAACGGATGGCCGGCCGGGTATGGCAGGCTGGCCAGCAACTGCGCTGGCACCATCGCCAGCCAGCGTTGGGGCTGGTCAACCAGGGCGAGCATGAACAGGTTCTGCCGGTGCCAGGTCCACAGACCATCGTCGGCAGGCGGGCGCGGCAGTTCGATGCCGGCTTCGGCAAGGTCCGAAAGCAGCTGCACGCCGAAAGGCGTCGGCATCAGGTTGGCCGGCTTGATCAGCGCGGTCAGCTTGGGCAGGGTGGCGGCCGGGTAGCTGCGCATCCGCCGCAGCCAGTCGCGGGCTACCGACAGGCCGCTGCCTTCGCAGAGCACTTCGGGCAGTTGCGGCTGTGGCGAAGGGCTGTTGATGAAGGCGGTCAGGGCCAGGGCCAGCGGTGACTGCTCGAGCCAGCGCAACTGTTGCTCGGCCTGGTACTTGAAGCCTTCGATGATCAGTTGATCCAGCGGGTCGTCGCCCAGCGGCTCGGCCATGATCTGCCGCAGCAGGCCGCTGTCACCACGGTGCAGCGCCCAGGCGTGGCGGTACAGGCGCTGCAGCTGGCGATCCGGCTGGTCGTCGAGCAGCCAGGCCAGCAGCGGCAGTTCGTCTTTGCCGTCCAGGCGCCATTTGACGAAAATCCCGGCGATGCCTTCGTGCTCGTCACGTGCGGCTTCGAACCAGCGTGTCAGGGTTTCCGGGCGCTGCGACGGGCTGCCCCAGATCTGCGCCAGATCGTTCAAGTCTTGTGGCCATTGGTACACCGGCTCCAGGCGATCAAGGGCCTGGATCAACAGCGGCAGGCGCTGCGGTTGGTGCTGGGCGCACAGGTTGAGCAGCCAGCGTCCCGCTTCCGGGTGCTGGTGCTCGCACCACAGGCGGGTCCAGCACTGGCGGGCGAGTTCTTCCTGGCCGGTGTCGCTGGCCTGGCAGGCGAGCAGGTACAGCAGGTCGATATCGTCCGGTGCCTGGCGTTGCTGCTCGGCGATCATGGCAAAGAAGCTGGTACTGCCGATGCCGGCCTGGCACAGCTTGACCATCAGGCGCTGGATAAAGGCCGGGTCATCCGGGAACGGCAGGCAGGTGTGCAGGGTGACGAAGCTCTCGAACTCGAACAGCGGCCGGGTGTGGTAGAGGAAATCCAGGTTCCTGGCGAACCACAGGGTTTCTATTTGCGCTTCTATCGACCAGTGCTTCATCACGCCGGTGTCAAACGGGTCCGGCTCGCTGATGCGTTCAAGAAATTCATCAGCCTGGCGCGGATCTTCCAGGCGCAGTACCTCGTTTTCCCAACCCAGGTGCCTGGCCATCAGTTGCACGCAGGCGTGCGACAACGGGCCGGTCTCCATCAGCTTGTACAGCAAGTGCCAGCTGACCTGTTCCTGGTCACCCAGGGTCAGGCTGGCGAAACCATCGATGAAGGCCTGCCAGGCTGGCGGGTCGAAGCGGCGGGTCGGGTCGCCGAGCAGCTTGGAAAAGTCGCTCATGGTCTGTTCGATCAGTGCATTGCGCACCAGCACCGGCTCGTCGTGCTCAGGGGCCTCATCCTGCTCGTCGCGGGCCAGGCGCAGGGCGTGCTCGTAAGCCTCGCGCAGGGCCTGGAAACCCTGCGGGTCGGTTTCCGGGTGGTGCTGCGGCAACAGCGCGCGGTAAGCGCCGCGGATGACATCGGGGTCGTTGGTCGGCTCGATGCCCAGGCGAATCCAGCAGCTCATGACCAGCCTCCTTGCAGGGTGTCGGGGCGTTCCGGCAGGTTCAGCGGCAGCTCCCAGGGGATGCTGGCGAAAAAGCCCAGGGCGTCCTGGCTCAGGTTCATCATGATGCAGCGGTTCCAGTGTTCGCTGCCCTGGCGCTCCAGGCACTGCGCCAGTTCTTCGTCGCTGGCGCTGGAGCAGTTCCACAGCGCCTTGCCAAACAGGTAGCCGGCCAGGTAGCGGTCCCAGCTGTTGTAGTAGTGCCGTGCACGCAGGGCCAGGCGGCCTTGCAGCCAGTGGCTTTCAGCGATGCTGAGGTAGCCCTTGCGCAACCCTGCCCGCAGCAGGTAACCCATGCGCCCCAGGTCCCAGGCGCGCACGCCGCCCTGGCCGCAGTCGGCCAGGGTGCGCCGGGCGAACTCGTACTGGATGCGCTTGCGCGGTGTCAGCGCTTCAAGCACCTGCGGCCATTCGCTGGGCAGGCAGCGCGCGGCTTGCCAGTAGGCGTCCTTGAGCTCCAGGGCGTGGCCGGTGTCGGCCATGCTGAGCATGTTCAGCAACTCCTGGCGATTGTTGATGCCCCACCACTTTTTAAGGTCGGTCTCGTCTTCGTCGTAGGTCTCGAAGTAGGTCGCGGCGGTGTAGCTGGCGCCGTTGAGGGCGGCCATGGGGGCGGAAAGGGCGTACAGCCAGTGCTGCTCGATTTCTTCCATGAAAAAGCTCCGGGGCCGGTAGGGGAATGTGCGGGTGCCGGCCGTAATGGCGCGGATTGTAGAGAGCCGCGCGGTGCGCGGCAAACCGGATTCGCCGACTTAGGCGCTGGCCAGCATGGCGCGCTCTTCCTCGCGCAGGGTCAGCACCTCAAAGCCCTCGGCGGTGACGGCGATGGTGTGTTCCCATTGCGCCGACAAGCTGCGGTCGCGGGTGATCACCGTCCAGCCATCCTTGAGGGTGCGCACCCCGCGCCCGCCCTGGTTGATCATCGGTTCGATGGTAAACACCATGCCTGGCTTGAGCTGCAGGCCGCTGCCCTTGTGGCCGTAGTGCAGCACCTCGGGCGCCTCGTGCATCTGCCGACCAATGCCATGGCCGCAGTACTCGCGCACCACGTTGTAGCCAGCCGCTTCGGCATGGCGCTGGATGGCGTAGCCGATATCGCCCAGGGTGGCTCCCGGGCGTACCTGGCGGATGCCCTGCCAGAGCGCGGCATAGGTGGTGTCGACCAGGTGCCGGGCGGCGGCATCGATCTGCCCCAGGCAATACATCTTCGACGAGTCGGCAATGTAGCCGCCTTGCTCAAGGGTGATGTCGACATTGACGATGGAGCCGGCCTTGAGCACCTCGTCGGCATGCGGCACGCCGTGGCACACCACATGGTCGACCGAGGTGTTCAGCGAATAGGCGAAGCCGTACTGGCCCTTGCTCGCCGGGCGCGCCTTGAGCACATCGACGATAAAGGCCTCGGCCCGGTCGTTGATCTGCAGGGTGCTGACCCCGGGGGCGATGAAGCTGTCGAGGTGGGCGAACACCTGGCTTAACAATTGCCCGGCATTGCGCATCAGGGCCAGCTGTTCGGCGTTTTTGAGGACCACTTGGCTCATGGGGGAAGGTATTTCGTCTCTCGGAATGTGCGCCAATGATAAAGCCTCGCCGGGTGGCAGTGCCATCCGATGGTGCAAGCGGGCCCATTGCGGTGCAGGCTGCCCGGCGCCGCCAAGTGCCTGAGCCCCGTAACGCAAGGCTCCGGCCATTCTGGCGCGGCCCTTGCTACAGCTTGAGTATCCGGCAATCAACGCAGATTGCCCCGTTCACGACAAAGGCGCCGTGTTGCCCCGCTTGTTCATTCAAGCCGGGGGCAGCAGGGCGCCTTTTTGTTTGCGCAATCAGGAGGTAGGCCGATGAGCAGCACCAGCGTGCGCAGCGTGTGCCCGTATTGTGGCGTCGGTTGTGGCATCGTCATGAGCGTCGAAGGCGGGCGGGTGACCAAGGTCAGTGGTGACAAGCTGCACCCCAGCAATTTTGGCCGCCTGTGCACCAAGGGTCTGACCGCCCATCAACCGCTGCGTGAGTCCGGGCGCATGGAGCACGCTTACTTGCGCGACCAGCGTCAGCGCGACCCGGTGCAGAGCGGCATCGATACCGCTATCGAACAGGCAGCACAGCGCCTGCGGGCGATCATTGATGAACATGGGCCCGACGCCCTGGGGTTCTATGTCTCCGGGCAGATGTCGCTGGAGGCCCAGTACCTGATCAATAAACTGGCCAAGGGTTTTGTCCGCAGCCGGCATATCGAGTCCAACTCGCGCCTGTGCATGGCCAGCGCCAGCAGCGGCTACAAGCTGTCGCTGGGCGCCGATGGGCCGCCGGGCAGCTACCAGGATTTTGACCGCGCCGAGGTGTTCCTGGTGATCGGCGCGAACATGGCCGATTGTCACCCGATCCTGTTTTTGCGCCTGCTCGACCGGCTCAAGGCCGGTGCCCGGCTGATCGTCGTCGACCCCAGGCACAGCGCTACCGCCGACAAGGCCGACCTGTTCCTGCAGATCAAGCCGGGTACCGACCTGGCGTTGCTCAATGGCCTGCTCTACCTGTTGCTGGAAAACGGTCAGTGCGACGCCGATTTCATCCAGCGCTACACCGAAGGCTGGGAGGATATGCCGGCCTTTTTACAGGACTACACACCCGAGCGGGTCGCTGCTATCACCGGGCTGCGCGAAGCCGATATCCGCCAGGCCGCCAACTGGATCGGCCAGGCCCCGGAGTGGATGAGCTGCTGGACCATGGGCCTGAACCAGAGCATCCATGGCACCTGGCAGACCAACGCCCTGTGCAACCTGCACCTGGCCACCGGGGCGATTTGCCGGCCCGGCAGCGGGCCGTTTTCCCTGACCGGCCAGCCCAATGCCATGGGCGGGCGCGAGATGGGCTATATGGGCCCGGGCCTGCCCGGCCAGCGCTCGGCCCAGGTCGAGAGTGACCGCGCTTTCGTCGAGGAGCTGTGGCAGGTGCCCGCTGGCACGCTGCGCAGCGAAAGCAGTGACGGCAGCGTAGCCCTGTTCGAGCAACTGGCAGCCGGGCAGATCAAGGCCTGCTGGATCATCTGCAGCAACCCGGTGGCCAGCGTCGCCAACCGCCAGCAAGTGATCGAAGGTTTGCAGGCGGCGGAACTGGTGATCACCCAGGATGCCTTCCTCGACACCGAGACTAACCGCTACGCCGATATCCTCCTGCCCGCCGCGCTGTGGGCTGAGGGCGAGGGGGTGATGGTCAATTCCGAGCGCAACCTGACCCTGATGAACCAGGCCGTCGAGGCGCCGGGCGCGAGCTTGCCCGACTGGCAGATCATTGCCCGTATCGCCTGCGCCATGGGCTATGCCGAGGCGTTCAGCTACGCCAATGCTGAAGCGGTGTTCAACGAGTTGCGCCAGGCCTGGAACCCGGCCACGGGCTACGATGTGCGCGGCGTCAGCTATGCCGCTTTGCGTGAGACGCCGCAGCAATGGCCGTGTGAACCCGGGCGTGAGAACGATCGCAGCCCGCTGCGTTATCGCAACGACGGTATCAGCCAGGCCCTGTTGCGCGATGCGCAAGGCGAGGCACCTGCCATTGCCTTCCCCACCCGCACGGGCAAGGCACGCTTTTTTGCCCGGCCGTGCCTGCCCAGCGCCGAGCTGCCGGACGCTGACTTCCCGCTGGTGCTCAACACCGGCCGGGTCCAGCACCAGTGGCACACCCTGACCAAGACCGGCAAGGTGGCGGCGCTGAACAAGCTTGACCCCGGGCCGTTCGTGGAAATTCATCCGGACGATGCCGAGCGCCTGGGCATTGCTGAAAAGGACCAGGTGCAGATCCGTTCACGCCGCGGGCAGGCCGTACTGCCGGCACGGATCACCACCCGGGTATTGGCGGGAAACTGCTTTGCGCCGTTCCACTGGAACGACGTCTACGGTGAACACCTGGCGATCAATGCGCTGACCAGCGACGCGGTCGATCCGCTGTCGCTGCAACCGGCCTTCAAGTATTGCGCGGTGGCCCTGAGCCGGGTCGCTGGCGAACGTATCAACGCCGCCCAGATCGATCATCAGCCCGTTTCGGTGCAGGACAAACACCTGCTGCTCTGGGCCTCGCAAACCGGCAACGGTCAGGCCCTGGCCGAGCAGTGTGCCGAGCGCCTGCGCAAGGTCGGCTTGCCGGTGCAGTTGAGCTGTATGGAAGACGTGGCCCTGGAGCAGCTGGACAACCCGGCCAGCCTGCTGCTGATCGCCAGCACCTTTGGCGACGGTGACGCGCCGGACAGCGGCGCGGCATTCTGGCGTGGCCTGCACGGCGAGCATTCTCAACGCTGCGCCGGCTTGCCTTATGCGGTGCTGGCCCTGGGGGATTCCAGCTATGAACAGTTCTGCGGGTTTGGTCGCAAGCTCGATCAGCGCCTGGCAGAACTGGGGGCTGAGCGCTTGCTCGACAGGGTCGATTGCGAGGGCGATTTCAATGAACCGGCCGGGCAATGGCTGCAGGCGCTGCTGGGCAAACTGGGCCACGGCCAGCTGCTGCTCGAAGCGCCAGTGGCAGCGCCGGCCGCAACCGGCTTCAGCAAAACCAGGCCGCTGGCAACGACCCTGGTCGGCAATCGCCTGCTCAACGGCCCCGGCGCGCTCAAGGAAACCCGCCAACTGGTATTCGACCTGGGCGACAGCGGTTTCACTTATCAGGCCGGTGACGCCCTGGGCGTGTGGCCGCGCAACTGCCCGGCGCTGGTCGACGAACTGCTGAGCGCCACCCGCTTCGATGGCAGCCGCTGCGTCAGCCTCAAGGGCCAGGCCGACATGCCGCTGGCCGAGGCGCTGTTGCAACACCTGGAGATCGCCCGGATTACCCCGCAGCTGCTCGAGGCCTTCGCGGTTGGCAATCCACAGTTGCGCGAGTTGCTTGAACCGCACAACAAGGCTGCGCTCAAGGACTGGCTGTGGGGCAAGCAACTGATCGACCTGGTGTACGGCTGCACACCCGAGCTGAGCCTGGAGACCTGGTTGAGCCTGCTCAAACCCTTGCAGCCGCGGCTGTACTCGATCAGCTCGAGCCAGAAGTTGCACCCTGATCAGGTTCACCTGACGGTTTCCACCGTCCGTTACGGCCAGCGCAAGGGCGTGTGCTCGACCTACCTGGCCGACCGCGGTGAGCCGGGCCGCGTAGAAATCTTCAGCCAACCGACCGCGCACTTTCGCCTGCCCAGCGATAGTACGGCGCCAGTGATCATGGTCGGCCCCGGTACCGGTATCGCGCCGTTCAGGGCGTTCCTCCAGGAGCGTCAGGCTGAAGGCGCCACAGGCCGCAACTGGCTGTTGTTTGGTGAACAGCAGGCCGCTACGGATTTCTATTACCGCGACGAGCTGCTGGCCTGGCAGCGCGACGGCCACCTGACCCGCCTGGACACCGCGTTCTCCCGCGATCAGGCGCAGAAGATCTACGTGCAGCAGCGCCTGCTCGAACAGGGCGCCGAGCTTTGGCGCTGGCTGGAGGAGGGTGGGCATTTCTACATCTGTGGTGACGCCGAGCGCATGGCCAGGGATGTCGATGCGGCGCTCAAGCAGGTGGTGCATCAGTACGGCGGCATGAGTGTGGAGCGGGCCGAGGCCTATGTCAGCGAGCTGAGCCGCGCCAAACGCTACCTGCGCGACGTGTACTGAGTGCCCCATAAGGGGGAGGGCTGCACCAGCCTGGGTCGATAACGGCCGTGGTGGACAGTCCTCAAGCCCCGGTTTCAAAGGCTTTGGCAGTTGGCACGCTACCTGCTTTTGCTTAAGTACAACGTCCTCGCGGGTCAATGGCGATTCGCAACCGGGACTACATAAAACGACCAGGCAAAGGCGCCTGGAGCTTCGGCTCCAGGCGCCTTTTTTTGTTT
>RCUI01000704.1_pt1 | contig 10430 bp, 8 predicted proteins | sample 2166121 | NCBI WGS metagenome assembly RCUI01 (sample SAMN09932700, study PRJNA488358) | compost metagenome | feature: garden; material: soil; isolation source: compost soil in succinic acid-enriched culture | place: Germany: Experimental Botanical Garden Goettingen | collected 2016-01-27
GGCAACGAGGTGACCCTGGCGGACTGCATGCTGGTGCCCCAGGTCTATAACGCCCGCCGCTTCAACATGACGTTGGACGACTACCCCACCATCGCGCGCATCGTCGCCAACTGCGAGCAGTTGCAGGCCTTTATCAAGGCGGCCCCCGCCAATCAGCCGGATGCGCAAGCCTGAGGTTCAATACCCTCAACCAGTGTTAAACAACAAAGGCCCCGCTTCGTCAGCCGACAGTGTGGGGCCTTCTCATCTTGGTCGGCGCTTGTCCCTGGCGCTGACAATGGTCGATAAAGCTGCCGAATGTCGCCTCGTCGTAGCGCTTTCCCTGCTCCAGCAATCCTGTATTGAAGGGCTCCAGCAGCCAGCTCCTGGCATCCAGCACGTAGAAGTGAGGCGCCCCAACATACTCGGGCCCCCGATCCAGGAAGCGGTTTATCTCCTGACACCCGCTGCACCACTCGCCCCTGCAATAGCTGTCCTCTCATAGTCTCTTTCCTGGGGCGTTTTTGTTGCTTCCAAGCCGCCACGAACTCTGTCGCCAAGTGGCAAGAGTGGCGGGTGATATGCGAAAAGCCGGAGCGAAAGCGGAGGGGAACCAAAAAACAAAAGCCCCTCGAAAGGGGCTTGGTTATCTCGCAGTGAAACTGTCCGCTGGGGTTATCAGTAGCTCTGCTGGTGGACGTCCATCACGGCGCGACCGGACGGGTCGGCCATCTCCTTGAACTTGGCATCCCACTCCAGGGCGGTGGGCGTAGAGCAGGCGACCGACTTGCCGTAGGGCACTGTGCGGGCGGCGGACTCCAGCGGGAAGTGCTCGTCGAAGATGGCGCGGTAGAAGTAGGCCTCCTTGGTGAGCGGGGTGTTGATGGGGAAGCGGAATGCGGCCGCCTCGAACATCTGATCCGTCACTTCGGTCTCGACCATGGCTTTCAGGCTGTCAATCCAGGAGTAGCCCACGCCGTCGGAGAACTGCTCCTTCTGACGCCAGGCCACTTCGTGGGGCAGCAGCTCCTCGAAGGCTTCCCGCAGGATATGCTTCTCGATCTTGCCGTTGCCGCACATCTTGTCGGCAGGCTGCAGGCGCATCGCCACATCCATGAACTCCTTGTCGAGGAAGGGCACGCGACCCTCCACGCCCCAGGCGGCCATGGACTTGTTGGCCCGCAGGCAGTCATACAGGTGCAGGGAGGCCAACTTGCGCACGTTCTCCTCGTGGAACTCCCGGGCGTTGGGGGCCTTGTGGAAGTAGAGGTAGCCGCCGAACAGCTCGTCCGAGCCTTCTCCCGAGAGCACCATCTTGATGCCCATCGCCTTGATGTAGCGGGCCATCAGATACATCGGCGTGGAGGCACGTATGGTGGTGACGTCATAGGTCTCGAGGTGATAGATGACGTCCCGCAGGGCATCTAAGCCTTCCTGCACGGTGAAGTGGATCTGGTGGTGGATGGTGCCGAGGTGATCGGCCACCTTGCGGGCGGCGGCGAGATCCGGCGACCCTTCCAGGCCGACGGCGAAGGAGTGCAGCTGGGGCCACCAGGCCTCGCTCTTGCCATCGTCCTCTACCCGGCGGGCGGCGTAGAGCTTGGTGATGGCGGAGATGACGGAGGAGTCCAGACCGCCGGAGAGCAGCACGCCGTAGGGCACGTCACACATCAGCTGGCGCTTGACCGCCGCTTCCAGGGCGGCTTTCAGCTCGGCCTTGTCGCTGACATTGTGCTCGACCGCGCCGTACTCCATCCAGTCGCGCTTGTACCACTGCTTGAGCTCGCCATCCTTGCTCCAGAGGTAATGTCCGGGCGGGAAGGTCTCGACGCTCTTGCACACCGGCACCAGGGCCTTCATCTCGGAGGCGACATAGAAGTTGCCGTGCTCGTCGCGGCCGGTATAGAGGGGGATGATCCCCATGTGGTCACGACCAATCAGGTAGGCATCCTGCTCGGCGTCATAGAGGATGAAGGCAAAGATGCCGTTGAGATCGTCCAGGAAGGCGGGGCCCTTCTCCTTGTAGAGGGCGAGCAGCACCTCGCAGTCGGAGTGGGTCTGGAACTTGAAGTCGACCTTGAGGCTCTTCTCGAGTTCCTTGTGGTTGTAGATCTCGCCGTTGACGGCCAATACGTGAGTGCGCTCGGGGTTGTAGAGCGGCTGGGCGCCATTGCCCGGATCGACGATGGCCAGGCGCTCGTGCACCAGGATGGCCTTGTCGGAGCTGTAGACGCCGGACCAGTCAGGCCCGCGGTGACGCAGTCGCTTGGACATCTCCAGGGCCGATTTGCGCAAGGCGGCGGAGTCGGTCTTGATGTCCAGAATGCCGAAAATAGAACACATTGGCGGTAATCCTCTTGATTTTTATATGAGCCCCCCACGTTTGGGCTCGAAATTCCATTTACATTCCTCGCCAATCACAATGCCTAGCGGAAAACCCTTTTGCAAGCGGGAAAACCGCAGAAAATCATGCCGCCAACGTCAAGTCGGCGGGTGAGAATGGTGTCAATAAAGGGCGGGTGCTTGACGTGCGCGTCAGGTCGCGGCGGGTTCGAAGATCACATAGAGCTTGCGGCAGGCCACCAGGGTCTCCCACTCGCCGACGAAGCCCGCCGGGATGACGAACTGATCCCCCGGCTTGAGGTGCAGCTCGCCCCCCTGGCCGTCGTGGATCCGCGCCTCGCCCTCCAGCAACTGGCAGTATTCGTGCTCTGTGTAGTGCACGGCCCAGCGCCCCGGCTCGCAGGCCCAGAAGCCCACGTGAAACTGCTGGCTGGGGTCCGAGTAGTGGTTCCAGAGGGTCTGGCTCGGGTTGCCGGCCCGGATCCGCTCGGGGGCGGGCATCAGCGGGGTGGGGGAGACGGGGTGCTGGTCCAGCAGGATCCAGTCGTTCAGGCTCTTCATGGTGCGTCCTTGGGGTGGCGAGGGGAGCGTCCTGCTCCCGTTTAGTTTGTTTAACAATGTTGCGCTTACGTTAAACGATGTGTGTCGCCTTGCCAAGGGGGCACCGATGACGGGGATCAGACGATATCGATGTCGACCACGGAGTCGAAGATGTGATTCGGTCTGAACGGCATGCGGTCTATGTCCGCCACCTTGCTCACCCCGGAGAGCACCAGCACCGTCTCGAGGCCGGCCTGGAAGCCCGCCAGTATGTCGGTGCGCAGGTTGTCGCCGATGATGATGGTGTCGTCGGAGTGGGCCTCCATCCGGTTGAGCGCCGCGCGAATGATCCAGGCGCTCGGCTTGCCGACGTAGAACGGCTTCTTGCCGGTCATCCGCTCTATGGGGGCGCAGAGGGCGCCGCAGGCCGGGTGCATCATGGGGCCGTGGGTATCGGGGTTGGTGGCGATGAAGCGGGCACCCTGATCCACGAACTTGGCCCCCAGCTGCATCATGGTCCAGTTGTAGTTGCGAGTCTCCCCTACCACCACGAAGTCGGGGTCTATGTCGGTGATGGTGAAGCCGGCCTTGTAGAGCTCGTGGGTCAGGGCCCCTTCGCCTATCACGTAGGCCTTCTTGCCATCCTGGCGCTTGAGAAAATCGGCGGTGCCCATGGCGGAGGTATAGAAGCACTCCTCTGGCACCTCGATCCCGGCGGAGCGGAAGCGGTTTTGCAGATCTTTCTGGGTCTGGGCCGGGTAGTTGGTGAGGAACAGGAGCTTGCTGCCCTGCTCGATCAGGCGGTGAACGAAACGGTCGGCGCCGGGCACCAGATCGTTGTTGTGCAGTATGACGCCGTCGATGTCACAGATGACGCTTTTCTTCATGGAAACTCCTTGTAGGGGGAGGTGGTTGCCAACCTCGAATGTCTTCAATCACTTATGGCTTTTTTGTGCCGCCATTATAAGGCGCTTTGATGACAAGTCTCCCCCGGCGCGCCAGATGGGTGCACAATGACGGCAGAGGGAGGGCGCCGCTGGTGCCTGGACTGCCTGATCCATCAGGCGCTGACGATGGAGCCGTCATCATGGAGAACTTTATTGCCGGCTTGCCCAAGCTGGAGCTGCACCTGCATATCGAGGGCACCCTCGAGCCCGAGCTGATGTTTGCCCTAGCCAGACGCAACGGGGTGACCCTGCCCTGGCCCGACGTGGAGAGCCTGCGGGCTGCCTATGAGTTCGACTGCCTGCAATCCTTTCTCGATCTCTACTACCTGGGGGCCAGCGTGCTGGTCACCGAGCAGGACTTCTTCGACCTCACCTGGGCCTATCTTGAACGCTGCGCCGCCGACAAGGTGGTGCACGTGGAGATCTTCTTCGACCCCCAGACCCACAGTGCCCGGGGCGTGCCCTTTGCCACCGTGCTCGGCGGCATCGAGCGGGCATTGCAGCAGGGGGAGCGGCAGCTTGGCATCAGCTGGCGGCTCATCATGAGCTTTTTGCGCCACCTGAGCGAAGAGGATGCCTTCGCCACCCTGCGCGAGGCCGAGCCTTATCTGGCGCGGCTGCACGGGGTCGGCCTCGATTCGGGGGAGCTTGGCAATCCGCCGGCCAAGTTTGCCCGGGTCTTTGCCCGGGCGAGGGAGCTGGGGCTGCCTGTGGTGGCCCACGCGGGGGAGGAGGGGCCGGCGGACTATATCTGGCAGGCGATTCGGGAGCTGGCGGTGCGCCGTATCGATCACGGGGTGCGCTGCGCCGAGGATCCCGAGCTGGTGCGCTACCTGGCCGACACCCGGCTACCGCTCACCGTCTGCCCCCTATCCAACGTGCGGCTCAGGGTGTTTGGCACCATGGCGGATCACAATGTGCTGACCCTGCTGGAGCAGGGGCTCTGCGTCACCATCAACTCCGACGATCCCGCCTATTTTGGCGGCTACATGGGGGCCAACTTCCAGGCGCTGGCGAACAGTCTCGGTGCCACGCGGGAGCAGCTCTGCCGTCTCTCCCTCAATGGGGTGGAGGCGAGCTGGCTGAGCCTGGCCGACAAGGTGAGGCTGACCCAGGAGATCAGGGGCTATGGTGCCTGCCACGGGGTGGCGCTCTACTAGCGCCGGATGTTCAACAACAACGCGCCCGCCGATAAGGGCGGGCGCGTGGCACCGAGGCTAGGCTGGTTGCCAGTCTCAGGCAGGCTGTGACGCTGTCTCGGCCTGATAGACGGGGTAGTCGATGAGCCCCTGCTCGCCGCCGCCAAACAGGGTGGCGGGATCATGGGGGGCAAAGGGATAGCCGTGGCGCAGCCGGTTCGGCAGATCCGGGTTCGCCACGAAGGGGCGACCGAAGCCAATCAAGTCGGCCCAGCCCGCCTGCAGCGCGGCTCTGGCCCGCTCACCGTCATATTTTCCCGCATAGATGAGGGTGTTGGGGAAGGCATCCCGCAGCCCCTGCTTGAAGCCCTCCGCCATCAGGGGGGCATCGTCCCAGTCCGCCTCGGCGATATGCAGATAGACGATGCCTATTTCCCCCAGCAGCTTCGCGGCAGCCAGATAGGTCTCCTGCGGGTTCGCATCCACTGTGCCGTTGAGGGTGGTGAGTGGCGCGAGGCGCACCCCAACCCGGTCAGATCCGATCTCGTCACTGACCGCTTGTGTCACCTCTTTCAGGAAGCGCAGCCGGTTCTCCAGGGAGCCGCCGTAGTTGTCGGTGCGGGCGTTGGACTCGGAGTCGAGGAACTGGTTGATGAGGTAGCCGTTGGCGGCGTGCAGCTCGATGCCGTCAAAGCCGGCCTCCATGGCATTGCGGGCGGCCTGGCGGAACTGACCCACCACGGCGTCTATGTCGGCCTGGGTCATGGCACGGGGAGTGACTGTCTCCACAAAACCGGGGGCGTCGCTGCCGTTGTCGACAAACACCTTCACCCCTTGCGCCTTGATGGCGGAGGAAGAGATGGGCTGGGCGCCGCCTATGTTGTCCGGGTGGGTGACCCGGCCCACGTGCCAGAGCTGGGCAAACATGATGCCCCCCTTGGCGTGCACCGCATCGGTCACCAACTTCCAGCCCGCCACCTGTTCGGCGCTGTGAATGCCCGGGGTCCAGGCATAGCCCTTGCCCAGGGGATCTATCTGGGTGCCCTCGCCGATGATGAGGCCGGCGCCCGCGCGCTGGGCGTAATAGGTGGCCATCATGGCGTTGGCCAGGTCACCGGGCTGGCTGGCGCGGGAGCGGGTCATGGGCGGCATGACGATGCGATTGGAGAGGTGCAACTGGCCGAGGCGAAGGGGGCAGAACAGGGGATCGTGGTTCATGGTGAATTCCTCGTGTTGGGATGGAGGCGACTCTAGAGGGGATTGTCATTGTGAAAAAGAGGGGTAATTGCAGAAGAGAATTGCCATTGGCACAGCAATGGGCCCGAGGCCATGAAAAAGAGGGCCTTTTGGCCCTCTTTTCAGTGTCGCGGCAGATCAGGCGACGCTGACGCCTATCGGGGTGACCCGCACCCGCTCTATCCGGCGCTCGCTCACCGCCAGCACCTCGAAGCAGAGTTGACCCAGGCGCAGTTGCTGGCCGCTGGTGGGCAGGCTGCCGAAGTGGGAGAGCAGCATGCCCGCGAGGGTCACGTACTCATCGCTCTCGCTCACCAGGCCGTCATGGCCCAGGGTCTGCTCTATCTGGTGGATGTTGGTGCTGCCGTTGATGAGCCAGCTCTCCCCCTCCTGGACTATGTCCGGGGTCTCATCCTCGTCCGGCAACTCGCCGACTATGGCCTCCAGCAGATCGTGGTTGGTGACCAGCCCCTGGATGATGCCGAACTCGTCCGCCACCAGAATGAGGCTGCCCCTGGCCTTGCGCAGCTCCGCCAGCAGCCGGATCACGTTGATGGTCTGGGGCACTATGATGGGGTCGTTCTGCTTGGCGAGCTCGGCCAGGGGCTGCCCCTCGTTGAGGGCAAACAGCAGATCCCGCGCCTTCACCACGCCGATGATCTCGTCCAGCTCCCCGTCGCAGACCGGGAACAGGCTGTGGGGGGCCCGCTGCAGCAGGGCCCGGATCTCGTCCGGGGAGTCATTGACGTCGATCCACTCCATCTCGGCACGGGGTGTCATTATGGTGCGGATGGAGCGCTCGGCGAGCGACAGTACCCCGGTCACCATGTAGCGCTCCTCTTCCCCGAAGCTGATGGGGCGGGGGGCATCCTGCTCCTCTTCCTCATCCTGCTGCGGGTGCTGGTTGGCCCGGCTGCCCCCCATCAGTTTGAAGATGGCGGCCGTGGTGCGCTCGCGCAGGGGCTGCCTGGATTCGTGGCGCTGGGCACTGCGCTGGGCGAGCTGGTTGAAGAACTCGATGAGCACAGAGAAGCCGATGGCCGCATAGAGATAGCCCTTGGGAATGTGGAAGCCGAAGCCCTCCGCCACCAGGCTGAAGCCTATCATCAGCAGGAAGCTCAGGCAGAGCACCACCACTGTGGGATGGGCGTTGACGAAGCGGGTCAGGGGCTTGGAGGCGATCACCATCACCACCATGGCGATGGTCACGGCCGCCATCATGACGCCCAGGTGTTCCACCATGCCGACCGCTGTGATGATGGAGTCCAGGGAGAAGACGGCATCCAGCACCAGGATCTGGGCGATCACCACCCCGAATCCGGCATAGACACCGGCCGGGCCCTGCTCCTCCGGCTTGGCCTCCAGCCGCTCATGCAGCTCTGAGGTGGCCTTGAACAGCAGGAAGAGGCCGCCGCCCATCAGGATGAGATCCCGACCCGAGAAGGGGTGATCCCAGATGTGCAGTATGGGGGTCGTGAGAGTCACGAGCCAGGACATCACGCTCAGCAGGGCGAGGCGCATGATCAGGGCCAGTGAGAGGCCGATGAGCCGGGCCTTGTCCCGCTGGGCGGGGGGCAGCTTCTTCACCAGGATGGCGATGAAGACCAGGTTGTCTATCCCGAGCACTATCTCGAGGATGATCAGGGTGAACAGACCGACCCAGATAGACGGGTCCAGCAAGAATTCCATTAGGATGACCTCAATAAAAACAGACGCAGTGGATGTCGGTCACGGCAAGGGGCCGTGGCAGGGCAAGGCTCGGGTGTTTTCAGAGGCGCTGGTTGAGCAGGTACAGATAGGTTTTGATGGGGAAAAACGAAGGGCTACTTCGGGGGTTGTCCATGATGGGCAATAAAACCTCGGGTCAAAAGTGAGCCCTGATGATAACGGCTATCGCCGATTTGGCAAGCGCCGGGCGCACAAGTGGTGGCGGAGCATCGGGTCTAAGGGGGCGCCTGCGCTGCTGGTCGGCCCATGGAGAGTCTCTCGCCATATGGATGAGGACAGGCATAAGACGCAGGCGCTGTATATATCCGCACCTGGCCAAAGTGTAACAACCTATTTCAGGTACCTGTCATTTGGTGCTTGTTTTAATAAATGTCAGCTCATTTGGTTATATAAGGGGCGCGAACAGGTAGCGGCTGTTTTTGGGGGGCGGCGGCAGGGGGAGGTTATTTGAAGGGAGGCTGATGCCTAAATATAAAGATTCGAACCTGAAGACAGGGGCGTTGGCGTCTCAATATAAAGAGTTTTACATGAAGACAGGGAGGCATTGCCTCCCTGTCGGTCAATCCCGTCATGTCACGGGGAGCTCATATTGAAGGGTGATAAACCCCTCATTGGCCCGTGTAGGCGGCGCCCTGAACATGGCCCTTCTTGTCACTCAGGCAGGACCAGGGAGCATCGGCACCCGGCACCTTGATGGTGACGCCGACCCCGGCTTCGGAGTCCATCACGTCGGTCACCTGAAGCTGAGCCTGGGGCACGTTCGTCTTCTCGGAGACTGCCTTCAGACAGGCTTTCTCCGCAGGGCTGGCAGGGCTTGCCGAGGCCGCAGGCGCTGCTGACGTGGCTGCCGGGTGGCAGACGCCCGAGCCTTGCTTGCTGTTGTAGGAGACATCGTACTGGCCCCCGGTGTTGCTGATGGAGAGGGTGACACCCGCGCCCTTGGCCTCATAGAAGTTGTCGTTGAACTTCTTGAGCTTGGCCTCCTTGCCATTGATATAGACGGGGCCACCCTCATCGCTGTGCATCTGGATCTTACCCGGGCACTCGTAATTAAGCTGGGGAAGGGCAGCACTGGCCGTGCCCGCCATGGTCAATGCAAATACTGTGATCAACACCTTTTTCATGGGACTTACCTTAACTGTTTAACAAAGTGGAATAAGTGTATTTGTTTTTATTGTTCGGTGGATAACAACATCACTGTATTTCGGCGCGCAGTCTGCCGTTTGTCCTTGGCGAAAATAAATAGCTGGCCTACTTAATTTTAGCAACGAAATTTTCGTAACTTTTTGTGCTGCTGAAAATGGTTATTGATTCAAGGGACTCGACAAACGGTTTTCCCTGTCAATGGTTTAAAGATTAAAAAAAACAGAGCAATAACGGGCAGGAGAGGGGCGGCGAGAGTGACGTAGGAGAAAGTAGCTGGCGGGTTGCCGGAGGCCCTGTTTGGGACATTTGTCACGCGGGGCGACGGGGCCCCGCGTTGCATCAGGATGGCAAGCGCCGGATCAGAGCCAGCGCTTCTCGCGGGTGAAGCAGACCGAGAGCCAGGCATCCCCCAGGGTATCGCCGAGGCGGGACCAGAGCTCCTGGCGCAGGGCATCCTGGCGCTCTATGGGCCACTCCTGATCCGGGGCCACCAGAATGTTCAATTCCAGATCGAAGCGGCGGCCGCTTTTCGCCAGATGGCTGTAGCACTCGATGCCATGGCGCTGGCGCAGGGCGTCTATCTCGTGCTCGACCCGCGCCGAGACATCCCCCTTGGGGGCGATTTTCAACACTTCCCGCAGGTTGCGGCCGAGCACCTTGATGGGGATCAGGGTGGCGCACAGGGCGAGCAGGGTGACCAGCACCGGGTCTATGTAGCGGTTGTAGTGGCCGTAGCCGAGGGCGTCGAGGCCGATGGCGACCACGAAGCCGATGAGCAGGGTGGCGCTGAGCAGGGTGTCGACCAGCCACTCCTTGGAGTCGACCCGCACCAGTTCGGAGTCGATCCGCTCGGCGACGCCCGCCTCGATCCGGTAGATGATGGCGCAGAAGAAGGTGCAGACGGCGGCGTAGATGAGGGCGTGGCCGAGATCTATCTCTCGTCCCCCTTCGAGCAGGGAGGTGATGCCGCTATGGAAGGCGCCGAGGCAGAGCAGCAGTATGATGGTGCCGTTGATGACGTTGGTGATGGGCTCGAAGTGGGCGTAGCCATACTGGAAGCGCGCGTCTGAGGGGCGGGTCACCAGGTAGGCGGTGATGAGTCCGAGGCCCGTCATGCCCATGCTGAACAGGGTGAAGATGCCATCGAGCATGATGGCGTTGGAACCGACGAAGAGGCCGTAGCCGATCCCGAAGATGGCGAAGCTGATGCAGCCGAACAGTGACAGGGTCAGGGCCTGTTTCTCGGTGCGAACCAGCGTACTGATAACATGGCTGTAATGAGCCATAAAAGTCCTCCTTTCAAATGGTGAAGATTGAACGCGCAAGCGGTTTTCTAGCTGATATACTGCCCGCTCACATGTGAGCGGACTGG
>RCUI01000705.1_pt1 | contig 10418 bp, 6 predicted proteins | sample 2166121 | NCBI WGS metagenome assembly RCUI01 (sample SAMN09932700, study PRJNA488358) | compost metagenome | feature: garden; material: soil; isolation source: compost soil in succinic acid-enriched culture | place: Germany: Experimental Botanical Garden Goettingen | collected 2016-01-27
GGTTCACCCTGCACGGCGTCAGGGGGGAGATCCGGGGCCTCTTTGCGAAGGCGCCCGATTTTCAGCAGACGGTGCCCGCCATCTGGGGCGCCTGGCGCGAGGCGGGGGGGCGCCTGTCCTCCAGCGAGCTGCTGGGGGTGGTGGACGTGTCGGGGGCGGGGGAGCGGCTGCCTTACTGGGCCGGGGTGGCGGCAGAGGAGGGGAGCGAGCCCTGCCCCGGGCTGGCGCGCCTCAGGGTACCGGCACAGGAGTACGCCGTGCTCAGCCACCTGGGCCCCATCAGCCAGTTGGGGCAGAGCCTCAACTGGTTCATCCTGCACTGGCTGCCCTCTTCCAGCTATCGCGGGCTGGATGGCTTCGAGCTGGAGCGCTATGCCCCGGGCTTTGACGGCCAGCAGCCCGATGCCTCCATGGAGTACTGGCTGCCCATAGCGCCCCGCTAGGCTCGGCAACGGGGCCTTTCATCCTGCCCGTATGACGCGAGATGGCCAGCCCCGTCAGCCCGCAGGGTGAACCCGATTCTTGCCCGCCTCCTTGGCCTGATAGAGTGCCCGTTCGACCCTTGCTATCAGCTGCGCGGCCGATTCATGGCGCCACTGCCCCAGCCCCGCCGAGAAGGTCACCACCAGCCCGGCCTCTCGCCATTGACGCTGCAGGACCCGCAGGCGCCAGCGCTCCAGCAGGGCCAGTGCCTGGGCTCCGTCCTCCCCCGGGATCAGGATGGCCAGCTCCTCCCCGCCGTACCGGTAGAGCCTGGCCAGGCCGTCGGCCACTGTCACCCCTTCCTGCGCCACGGCCTGGAGGACGCTGTCGCCCACCAGGTGCCCCAGCTGGTCGTTGATGGACTTGAAGTTGTCCAGATCTATCATGCCGAGGGAGAAGGGGCGGCCGTCAGCCAGATGGCTGGCCAGATCCTGATCGAAGCTGCGGCGATTGAAGAGGCCGGTCAGGGCATCCGTGTTGGAGGCGGCGACGGCCTCCTGCATCTGGTGATGGGCGCTTTGGATCTCCTGGCGCAGCAGCTCTCCGGGCTTGCTCATGTCGATGCGGCCGACGCGCATCAGGGCGATGATCTCGACGATCATCTTGTTGATGGCATGGCGCAGTGAGCCCCAGCAGAGCAGGCAGATCAGCAGGCAGCCCGCCACGGCGATCTGCAACTGATAGGATTCGCTGTGGCTGGCCTCCTTGAACTCGGCGTCGCTGACGGTGTAGATGGCGAACCAGTCCGGGTTGGAGAAGGCGTAGTAGTAGACATGGGTCTGGTGCTCGGCGTCATAGAGATGGTCGGCCCCGTTGGTCATCTGCGCGATGAGCCGCGGCGCCAGCTGGCGGTGAAACAGGTTGCCCACATTGGAGTGCAGCAAGGTGTCGCCTGTACGGGCGATGAGATAGAACTCCCCCTTGAGGGGGCTCTTGAGCAGGCGCAGGGGATGGCTCATCTGCTCGAGATCGAGCTCCATGGCCAGGGTGCCGAGGGGAAAGCCCTCCCTGTCGACGATGGGCCGGGAGACAGAAATGGTCCGCTGCTGGTCAATCCTGCTGGCATAGTGGTCCGTGTAGCTGACGAAGAGGGTACGGGAGGCGGCGGATTTGAACCAGGGCCGCTCCCTGACATCAAAGCCCGCCTCGACCGGCAGGTGGGGGACAGAGTTGAAACGCCCCTGCTGATCGGCGACCAGGATGCTTTTCACATAGGGCGTGAGGGACAACGTTTGCATCAGGGTCATGCGAAGGGGAGCGTGCCCGTTGCCGAGGAAGGCCTGCAGGGCGGGCTTGTCAATAAAGCTGCCGGTCTCGTTGAGGACGTGCTCCAGCGGCTTGAATTGCAACGCGATGAACTGGGTCGCCATGTTGTGCACGAACATGGCGGCCACCTTGTGATACTTCACCTCGGCCGCACGCTGGATGCTGCAGCTGACCCCCACCAGGGCGGTGAGCAGGGTCAGCACTATCACGGCGAAGGAGACGTGGAGCTGGGTGTGACAGTGCAGATCTTTATTGATGATGTCATTCATTGGCGTGATCGTTTGGCCTCGTATCGTCTCAAACAGGACTGATAAAAGGGGCCGCATACTATCGCCATCCCTGTCGGCAGGGCTTGACCCGGATCAAGGGTGTGGATGAAAAAAGAGCAAAAACTCTAAAACGAAGGTCGGATGCGAGGGCTGATCCGGCCCGGTTCGGCCAGCAGGGCAGGGGGCCTTGAGGCCACCCCGGCGAAAGCCCATCCAGACCAGCCCAAGGCCGCATCCTCTCCATTTGGCTTCCCCTGCACTCTATTTCACTCGTCACGAAGTCAGATGGCGCCCTTCTCTCCCCCTTTCTTTGTCACTGACCCGCCAACATGCCCCAAATTGTTAATTCCGGGGCAAATTAGAACAATAAAATGCAAATGATATTTGTTACTATTCACATGCAGTAGGCAGTCGAGGATCAGATGCAACTTGTTCACCCCCCATTGACCGTGGTCGCCGCGACCATTTCCGCCCTGTTGGCAGGCTCAGCACTGGCCGCCGCCCCCCTGGAGTCCCAGGAGGGTGCGGTCGACGAGACCCTGATCGTGCTGGGTCAGACCTATCGCAACACCGCGACCAAGACCCAGCTTGATCCCATCGAGACGCCCCAGGCCATCTCGGTGGTGGAGAGCGAGTCCCTGGAGCAGCGGGGCGTCAGTTCGGTGAGCGAGGCGCTGCGCTACGTGCCGGGGGTCAACACCGAGCTACGCGGCGGGGCTGTCAACCGGCTGGACCTGTTCAACATCCGCGGCTTTGACAACTACCAGAACTTCTATGACGGCCTGCTGCTGCAGTACAACGAGTGGAACCTGCAACCCCAGATAGATCCGGTGGCCATCGAGCAGCTGGAGGTGTTCAAGGGGCCGACCTCGGTGCTGTACGGCAGCATGCCGCCCGGCGGCATGGTCAACCTGATCGCCAAGCGCCCGCAACGGGAAGCCAAACACAGCGTCAGCCTGGCCACGGGGACCGGCATCCTCAAGGAGATGAGCCTCGACAGCACGGGCGCCATCAATGAGCAGCTGGCCTACCGCGTGGTGGGGCTGGCCCGCCAGAAGGAGGGGCAGGCGGTGACCTCGGAAGAGGAGCGCTATGTCTTTGCGCCCTCCCTGGACTGGCAGCTCGGCGAGCGCACCCTGCTGAACCTCAACCTCTACTACCAGAAAGATCCCGAAGCCGGCATCTACACCACTGTGCCGGCCAGCGGCTCGGTCAAGTCCAACCCCCTGGGGCAGCTTGGCAGCGATACCTTCCTCGGCGACGAGAACTGGAACGAGTACAACCGGGATGTGACCCTGCTCGGCTACAAGCTGAGCCACGACTTCAACGCCAACTGGCAGGTGCTGCAAAATGCTCGCTACATGGATGCCTCCGCCTATCAGCGCAACACCTACAACGCGGCCCTGGCGGCGGACAACCGCACCCTGGCCCGCAACGCCTATCTCACCGATGAGGCGTCCCGCGGTTTTGTCATCGACAACCAGCTGGCGGGCAAGGTGCAGACCGGCGGTGCCCAGCACAACCTGTTGCTCGGGGTCGACTATCAATATCTGGACGCGCGCATCCTCTATCAGGACACCCTCGACTACTCTGCGCCTGCCATCGACATCTTCAACCCGGACCACAACCAGATCCGGCCGGATGCCCTGGCCTTCTCCTATGAGGATCGCAAGACCATCCGTCAGTCCCAGACCGGCGTCTATCTGCAGGATCAGGTGCGCCTCGACCGGCTGGTGGCCATAGGCGGCGCCCGCTACGACAGCTACCGGATGGACACCGACAGCCGCGGTCTCTACCTGGGGGCCGCCAGCCAGTCCCTGGCCCAAGTCGATCAGGACAATCTCTCCTTCCGCCTCGGCGCCCTCTACGAGCTCGACTACGGCTTGTCACCCTATGTGAGCTATGCCGAAAGCTTCGAGCCGGTACCGGGGGCGGACAAGAGCGGCAAGGCGTTCGATCCCTCTACCGGCCATCAGTGGGAGGGGGGGCTCAAGTTCCTCTCCGAGGACATGAGCAAGACGGCCACGATCTCGGCGTTCCATATCACCAAGGAGAACGCCCTGGTGACGGATCCGGACAACGTCTACGGGCCCAAGCTGCAGACCGGCGAAATCGTCTCCAGGGGGATAGAGCTGGAAGGGCGCGCCGATCTCACCAGCCGGCTGGATCTGGCGCTGAGCTATACCCGCCAGGACATGGAGATCACCCGCGACACCACAGACTTGCAGGGCAAGACCCCGGTCTGGGTGCCCAGGCAGATGGCCTCCTTGTGGAGCAACTACCAGGCGGGCGGCAGCCTGGAGGGGATGCGGGTAGGCGCCGGCTTGCGCTACGTGGGGGAGGCCCAGCTCGATGCCGCCAACACCGACACAGTGCCGGATTATCTGCTGATGGACATGTCCGCCTCCTATGATCTCGCCGCCCTCAGCGCGAGCATGAAGGGGGTGGGGGTATCGCTTAGCGCCAGCAACCTGCTGAACAAGACCTACTACTCCTGCTACGACCAGAACAACTGCTGGTTCGGGGCTGAGCGCAATGTGGAGGCTCGACTCAAATACGTATTCTGACCTTGCGCCCCGGACCTGCACCGGGGCATGCCCCCTCTGCGGGTCCCGATGGCCGCCAGCACGCCCTGCCTCGCGGCCTCGGCGCCCTGGCGGTGCACAGCCAGCATACCCTGCTGGCGGATCACGACGCCCTGTTTGCGGCGGCGGCCGGGCTCATCCCCTCCCTCAAGGGACGGCTGGCGGGGGAGTCCTCCGCGCTGCTGACGGCCCCCCCTCATGGCGCCCCGAACGAGGTCGCGGCTGCCCTGCATGGCCACTGGCAGCAGGCGCACCCGGAGGCGGGGGCGGCCTACTGGCTGACCCGCAGCTGGGGCATGCTCTGCTGGCAGTCCATCTATCTCGCCATGGTGGCCGTCTATCGGGTGGGAGCCGTGCCCGCCCTGGATCGCATGGGGCAGGGCTATCAGGAGGGGCTGGTGTCCGGCTTCAGCCTGCCGGCGGAGCCCATGATCAAGGGGGAGGTGAAGACCCTGATCAAGGCGGCGGGTGAACGGTTGCAGGCCCACTGGCAGGAGTTGTTCGCGCTGCTTGGAGAGGTGCAGCGGCTACGCCCCGGCTTCGTGCGCCCGCTCCTGGCGGACGATCTGCTGGCGGCCCTGGTGCGGGTGCCGGATTTCTTCGACGAGGTGAGCCCGGCGGTGGTCGAAGCCCATGCGCCGCTCTGGCTCGCCGCCTGCGGCCTGCCCGCCGGGCATCTGGCGGGCTGGCGTCCGGCCTTGCTCCCCCGGGATGAGGCCTTCCCTGGCTATGTGCGCCAGCGCTGCTGCCTGCACTACAGGCGAGGGGATGGGGAGCTTTGTGGCAACTGCCCGAGACGGCAGGGGGCCGCCAGCTGCGACTAGGGATCCTGAGGCGCCAGAGAGCAGGCACATGGAAAAGAAAGCGTGAGCGCCGCCCCCTGGGGCGGCTTTTTCATGCCCTTTACTGCTCGGCCATCTGGGTGCGAATGCGCTCGAACAGGCTCTGCAGGCAGGGCTGATCCCGATCGGCGGCCCGCACGGCCCCATACATATGGCGGCGGATCCCGCTGCCCAGGGTGCGCGCCTCGAGCAAGCCCTGGCGCACGAACTCCTCGCTGGCCCAGCGCGGCAGGGCGGCGACACCGAGCCCGGCGGCGGCCATCTGCAGCATGACCGAGGTGTTGTCCACCGGCTTGCAGCGGGCGGGCTCCACCCCGGCGGGTTGCAGGAAGCGGCTGAACACATCCATGCGGGCCCGCTCCACCGGGTAGACCAGCAGCACCTCCTGCTTGAGATCCTCCGGGGTTATCCGGGCCTGGTGACAGAGGGAGTGGTCCGGCGCCATCACCAGGGTGAGATCGAAGGCGAACAGGGGCTCGAAGTGGAGATCCCCGCGCGCCTGCACGTCCGAGGTGAGCAGCAGGTCGAGCTGGCCGCCGAGCAGGGCGCTGATGGCATCGAAGCCGGGCACGGACTCCACCTCCAGCGCCACCCCGGGCCACTGGCGGCGAAAGCCCGGCAACAGCGGCAGCAGCCACTGGATGCAGCTGTGGCAATCCAGCGCCAGGTGCAGCCTGCCCGCATCGCCGCTGTGCAGGGCCAGCAGCTGGCGCTCGGTCTGGGCCAGGGCGGGCAGCACCTGACGGGCCAGGGCCAGCAGATGCTGGCCGGCCGCCGTCAACACCAGGGGGCGGCTCTTGCGCAGATAAAGCTCCAGGTTGAGGCGGGTCTCCAGCTCTTTCAACTGGTGGGAGAGGGCGGACTGGGTGAGATTGAGGCAGAGGGCCGCCCCCGCCAGGGAGCCCTGCTCTGCCAGGGCGCTGATGGTCTTCAGGTGCTTGAGATCTATGCCCGCGTTGGTGTTCTGATGGCTGGTCGACTGGTTGGGCACACCCATGGCACTGCTCCTTTGTGCGTCAGTTGAGGATTTCTTGAGAGCCAGTTGAAGAGGATTCAATAGCCAAGGCCACCTTATCTCGTCACTCTAGATGTGTAAACATCTGGATGGCTAAATCATCCAGTTTCCCATCAGATGAATGAGCATAAGGAATTGGACCTATGACACGAGCACACACCCTGGGCTTCCCCCGTATCGGCGCCAAGCGCGAGTTGAAATTTGCCCTGGAATCCTACTGGCGCGGCGAGACCACCCAGGCCGAGCTGGTCGCCGTGGGCAAGAGCCTGCGTGAGCGCCACTGGCAGGCCCAGCGCACCGCCGGGGTCAACCTGCTGCCGGTGGGCGACTTCGCCTGGTACGATCAGGTGCTCGGCACCAGCCTGCTGGTGGACGCCGTGCCTGCCCGTCACCGCCACGGCGACACCGATCTCGACACCCTGTTCCGGGTCGCCCGTGGCCGTGCGCCGACCGGCCCGGCTGCCGCCGCCGCCGAGATGACCAAGTGGTTCAACACCAACTACCACTACCTGGTGCCCGAGTTCAGCCGCGACCAGCGCTTCAAGCTGGGCTGGAGCCAACTCTTTGAAGAGGTCGAAGAGGCCAAGGCGCTGGGGCTGCCGGTCAAGGCGGTGCTGCTGGGCCCGGTCTCCTACCTCTGGCTCGGCAAGGAGAAAGAGAGCGGCTTCTCTCGTCTGGAATTGCTCGATCGCCTGCTCATCGTCTATCAGGAGATCCTGGCGAAACTGGCCGCACAAGGGGTGGAGTGGGTACAGATCGACGAGCCGGCCCTGGCGCTGGACTTGCCGGACGAGTGGCGTCTGGCCTATCTCAATGCCTATGAGCGCCTGGCCGGCCCCTGCAAGCTGCTGCTCACCACCTATTTCGGCTCGGTCGCCCATCAGCGCGACATCATCACCAGCCTGAAGGTGGATGGCCTGCACCTGGATCTGGTGGCCGCCCCCGAGCAGCTGGAGACCCTGGTCCCGCACCTGCCGGCCCAGTGGGTGCTTTCCGCTGGCGTCATCAACGGTCGCAACGTCTGGCGTGCCAACCTGGGCAAGCTGGCACCGACCCTGAAAGCATTGAAAGCCAAGCTCGGCGAGCGCCTCTGGGTGGCCTCTTCCTGCTCCCTGCTGCACAGCCCGGTGGACTTGACCCTGGAGCATGAACTGGATCCCCAGACCCGCAGCTGGTTCGCCTTTGCCCTGCAAAAGTGCTACGAGCTGGGGTTGCTCTCTGCTTATTTGGATAACAAAGAGCTGGACGGAGGGGATCTGGACAAGATCACCGCCTACAGCCAGCCCATCGTGGATCGGGAGTCCGACAGCCGGGTCCACAAGCGGGCGGTGCAGTCCCGTCTGGCCAGCCTCACCAACAGCGATTTCGACCGCCAGAGCGCCTATCCGGTGCGGGCACAGGCGCAGCGCATTGATCTCAAGCTGCCGCTCTTGCCCACCACCACTATCGGCTCCTTCCCGCAGACCTCCGACATCCGGTTGCTGCGCCAGGAGTGGCGGGCCGGTCGCATCGACGACGCTGCCTACGAGGCGGGCATCCAGGCCCAGATCAAGGACGCGATCGAGCGCCAGGAAGCCATAGGGCTGGACGTGCTGGTGCACGGCGAGGCCGAGCGCAACGACATGGTGGAGTATTTCGGCGAGCTGCTGGACGGCTTTGCCATCACCCGCTTCGGCTGGGTGCAGAGCTATGGCTCCCGCTGCGTCAAGCCGCCGGTGATCACCCGGGACATCGACCGCGGGGCCCCCATGACGCTTGAGTGGACCAAGTTTGCCCAGAGTCTGACCGACAAGCCGGTCAAGGGGATGCTGACCGGGCCAGTGACCATACTCTGCTGGTCCTTCCCCCGGGAAGACGTGAGCCGCGAGCAGTCCGCCCTGCAGATTGGCCTGGCCATTCGCGACGAGGTGGCAGATCTGGAAGCCGCCGGCATCAAGATCATCCAGATCGACGAGCCGGCGATCCGCGAAGGGCTGCCCCTGCGCAAGCAGGATCACCAGGCTTACCTCGACTGGGCGGTGCGCGCCTTCCGCCTGAGCGCAAGCCCTGTGGTGGACAGCACCCAGATCCACACCCACATGTGTTACAGCGACTTCAACCTCATCATAGAGGCGGTGGCTGCGCTGGACGCGGATGTGATCACCATAGAGACGAGCCGCAGCCAGATGCAGTTGCTCGAAGCGTTCGAGCGCTTCAACTACCCCAACGAAATCGGCCCTGGGGTCTACGACATCCACTCCCCGAACGTGCCGAGCCAGGGCTGGATTGAGGACCTCATCCGCAAGGCGGCCAAGCAGATCCCGGCCGACAGGCTCTGGGTCAACCCGGACTGCGGCCTCAAGACCCGCGGCTGGGAAGAGACCACGGCTGCCCTCAAGGTGATGGTCGATGCGACCCGGGCGCTGCGAGCCGAACTGGCCTGAGCTGCCTCTTACTGCTCGGCAGACAACGCAAGAGCACTGAGATAACGACAGAGGGAAGGCGCAGGCCTTCCCTCTTTTTTGCATGAGGGCCTTAAGCCCCTCAGGGGGTGAGCAGCAGGGGGGCGCCGGTTTGCGGGTATGGTGCTGGGCTTTGCGGCCGGAGCCACCCCTGCGATGGTGCCTCCCGCGCCAGCGCCTCGGCCAGCCAGTGCCCGTCGAGGGGGATGGCATTGCGATCCTCGATCACCAGATTGAGGTGTTGGGCACCGAGGCAGCCGTAGCGCGCCGGGTCTGTCTGGGTGAAGAGGCCGAGGCAGGGCACGCCGCTCGCGGCAGCCAGATGCAGGGGACCTGTGTCGCAACTGACGAAGAGGGCGAGGCCGCGGGTGAAGCGGGCCAGCTCGCTCATGTTGGCCAGGGATAGGTGCAGATCCCCCAGCAGGGGTTGGGGGGAGGCCGGATCTTCGAGCTGGATCAGCAGGGCATCCGGACTGTGGCGGCGCAGATCCCCGAGCAGTCGCCGCCACTGGGTGGCGGAGAGCCCCTTGCCCTTGCGGGCGCCGGTGAAGAAGCCGATGAGGGGGCGGCCCGGGTGGGCCCGCCGCAACGCGGCCAGCGGCGGGCAGGGGGCCAGGATCGCGCTGCCAAGCTCAATCTGCTCCGCCGGGTTGCCATGGCGACCGAGCAGTTGCAGGGGCTGGTGGGCGTAGTGGCAGCCACTGTCGGGGCTAAGGGGCTGATCGAACAGGGCATCCCCCTTGGCGTCGTCAAAGCCGATCTTCTCGCCGGCCCGCACCCAGGCGGCGATCAGGTGATCCGTGCTGGAGGCGAAGGGCACATAGACGCTGTCATAGTGCCGCTGGCGCAGGCGCCACAGCACCGCCAGGGCGCCGATCAGCTGCTTGCCCTGCAAGCGGACCCGATGGATGGCCCCCAGTTGCAGATCGGCGAGAAAGGGGAGCAAGGGGCCGCCGCTGCACACCAGCTCGATCTCGGCGTTGGGGTGATCCCGTCTCAGCCGCAGCAGGAAGGGCAGCAGGAAGAGGTTGTTGCCGATGCGGTTGGTGCTGCGAATGACCAGGATCCGCCGGGGCGCCTGAGGTGAGGGGGGCAGGCGGCCCCGTCCGGCCAGCCAGGCGAGGGTGGCCCGCTCCAGCCCGGCGGTCCAGCTACGGCGCTGGCCATCGAAGCGGCGCAGGGCATCTCTGAGAGTCTTCATACCGTTTGGCTCCGTTCATGAGGATGGCAGCAAGGTGACAGCCGACCCTTAAGCCAGCGTTAAGAGGGAGGAAAAAGTGCCGTGGAGCCCGTGGCGGCAGGATCAGCGGGTGATAAGCCGGGAGGGCAATGCCTGGCGGGCTGGTATTGGACCGGGGTTACTGGCTAGAATTGCGCATTTGAAATAAATGTTATCGTCTTCGGGAGCAGGATGCAGTTCAGGGATTTTTTGCCGGTATCGACCAATACCAGCCTCAAAGAGAGTTGTTACGGCGCCCTTGGCGCCTTCGTCGGATTGCTGGGCACCGCCTTGCTGT
>RCUI01000708.1_pt1 | contig 10404 bp, 15 predicted proteins | sample 2166121 | NCBI WGS metagenome assembly RCUI01 (sample SAMN09932700, study PRJNA488358) | compost metagenome | feature: garden; material: soil; isolation source: compost soil in succinic acid-enriched culture | place: Germany: Experimental Botanical Garden Goettingen | collected 2016-01-27
TCAAGGTGCTTACTCCAGGCACAAAAAAACCGCTCTAGGCGGCCTTGGGTTGACGTTGTAGGGGGTTGAATCAGGCGGCGTTGCCAACGCCTTGGACGCTGGCCTTGATCGCAGCAATGGCAGCATCGGCCAAGACCTCGGCCTGCTCATGGCTTGCAGCTTTCAGCACGCCTTGCTTGCCCTTCAGGCGCTCAGCGCGAATTGTATGAACCGCCGCCTTCCAGGCATGCGCCTCGGTGAGAATTTCGTTAGTGGCCACCCGGGCTTCCAGACCGGCGGCATCCATCCAGGCTTGAACCGATGGCGGAACAGGACCGGCATATTCGCCAGCAGCGAAGCTCTCGGCTTCCTCCGCCGTAATACGGTATTCAACCGCGCGCAGGGGATCACCCAGCACTGCACTACGCGCCTGATCGGCCGCCTGATCTACTTGCTGAGCTGCGACCAACAGGGCCGCCGCCAGAGGCAGACTTTCAAAATTGAAACCGGCATAAGTGCGACCACCGAAGACGACGTGAATATTTTGCTTCTGCATAGCTGCCCCTTACAAAGTTGCAATGTTGGTGAGGATGTTGCTCAACGTGTTAGAAGCCACTCCCGCACTGACCCCGGCGATGTAACGGCCCGAAAACGCTGCGGGGAAGATCACGCCAGTGACCATAAGCGCCAATGCGCTTGCCGATGCCGAACTTAAGGCGCCCGTCGCACCGGGAGCATCTTTGATTTCGCAGTCGATCAGTTTAAGCGGGACGATTGGCGCGGTGCCGGTGGTGTTGCTTTTCAAGAACGAATTGAACCCACCAGTTGGCGCTGGAACTTGCCCTGTGGCACTGGGAAACTCCAACAAAATGTCGCGCAAGGTGGCCTGAGAACCCAAGTGGAACGAGAAACCGGCCAGGTTGGTACCACCGTTCCCATCTTTGAAGTAAGCCGGGCGCAGCGAGCGTTTCGTACCAATGGTGTCAGAGCGCACCTCCAAAGCGGTGCCATCAAACGAGATGATGCCGGTAATGTCATAATCGGCCAGCAGCCGAACACTGCAGATACCGCCCACAGGGGTAATTGCAATGGCCTTGTCGATGGTCTTTAACGGTGAAAGCGGGGACCCATCGTTGGTGTCCAGGCCATTGAGCTGGTGTACATAGAGCATTTTCTTGTTCACTGGAACTGCCGCAATGGCCTTGGCCACCGCGCTATCAATGCCCGCCATCTTCCCCCGGACCTCTGCCGTCAGTGCATTGGTGGCGGTTACCAGATCGCCAACATTCGATTCAAGACTCATAGTCGTTTAAACCCCTAAGCTTTTTTGGATAGAAAGGTGTTGCAGAACCACCACTGCGGCAGAGTTCGCAACGATTGCAGACAACATCCCGTCGCGGTCGGCATCCTGCCGTTTCTCGACAGCCCCCATGCGCGAGATGAGATTCGCCAGCACTTCGCCGGTAATTCGCTGTTTTTCGGCCTGAGCCGCCAACCGGTCTTGCTGCTGCAGGCCACGCAACTGCTCGCTGATCTGCGCCGCGGCCAACGCGGCCAAGGGGGCAGCCAAGGTCAGGTTGAGCCCGCCAGGGATGCTGTTAATGGTCACGCTGTCAGCCGGCATCGCGGCCAGCGACACGTCGTAGGCCAGCAGCAGGTCCGCATCGGCGGGCTTGTAGGTCAGCGCCTCGGTGGGGTGCGACCACACAGCTAACAAGGTGCCATCACTCAGCAGAAAACCCACTTCACGCACCCAAAAAGCACGCTCCCCATCGGCAACGGCGGTCAGGTGAATTTGCGTGCTGCTCAGGCGCTCACCGCCGGCAATGGGGTACTTGGCGACTTGCGCCTGCAGGCTTTTCTGGTCGGTTCGCGGGGTATAGCCCGCCGTGCCCAGGACGACGTGGGTAATTTCAGCCGCCACGCCGGTGTTATCGGCCCGCCAGATCGCGGCCAGGCCGGCCTTGGTAATGACGGGTTGTAAGGGTGTACTCATAGAACAGCCTCCATCGTGCCGCGCACGACAATGCGGAGCCGTACCGCGTTAGCGATCTGCAGGCCCTGTTCAGCGTTGATCGGAATGCCCTGCGCCTCGACAGAGCGTCGAACCACGCAGCGCAGGTTGGTAGCGTTGCCCAGTTGCAGGCCCTGTAACGCCGGATCGAGCGGCACGACCTGAGCCTCCACCGAGCGGCGGTAGACAGAGCGCACCTGGGCGGCGTTGCCCAGGCGCAACCCGCCGTCGAAGCCGGCACCCAGGCGAAAGTCATAGTGGCTGCGCTCGTTCTTGGCCGCGTCGACCAGGGCGCGCAATCGGGCATACAGCTGCGGCGACAGAATCGAGCCCTCACCGGGTCGGTTGCTGTTGGCCCACGCGGTCAACTGGAAGGTGTACGGCGCGGCCCCAGGAATCTGGTGCCACTCCTTGTATTCCGAATTGACCCGCACCGCCTTGAGCACTCGGCGCACAGCGCCTACGGTGCCCTTGGTCTTGTGAATCGGGATCGCTTCCCGAATCAACGCCCGTTGCTGTTCCTCGCTATCCGCCGCATCCCAGCCTTCGACCTTCATGCCCCAGGCCAACCACGGCAGGAAGTTGGGCGGGCAGCGTGCCGAGTCGGCCACGCCCCGGATCAGCTCCGGATCAATGCCCAGGTCGCAGGCCGCAACCAGGGCCAGCTCCAGATCGGTAGCGTTGTGTGGTAACAGACTCATGCAATCACCTCAGTGGTCAGCTTGACGCTGCCGCAACTGGGGTAATGGCGCTTGTCGCTGGTCACATCGGCCAGTGGCTGGGCCAGCCGTACCCGGCGCACGCCCGTTACATGCAACGCGGCATAGATCGCCGACAGGGGCAACTGCCCCTCCAGCCGCCGCGCTGCCGCCAGGGCCCGATCCAGGCTGGCCCGTGACGCGGCTAGGACCACCGCCGGGTCCGGCCCGGCATCCAGCTCCAGCACCGCCTCCACGTTAAACACGCTGGGCTGGCCCAGTTGGGCCCGGGGCCGATCCGTCAGCGGTCGCACATCCTCTGCCGACAGCGCTGCCTGCACGTCAGCCACCACCTTGGCACCCGGTACCGGACTGTCGAGCCGTGGCAGTACCGCCAGGGACACGTCACCCGGCAACGGGTTGTCGAGGCCGGCGGCGTAGTCGCAGACCAGCACAATCGCCCCGGCCGGCAATTGCGCCTGTAGTGCGGCCGGTACCGGCACGCCCTTAAACGTCGGCGAATCCACCGAGACACTGGCCACGCTGGCCGACGCGCTCAACCCGTGAAACTCATAGGCACCGCGACTGCCGGCGACCGAAAGCGCCTCCAGTGACAGTCGCGTGCGGTAGCGCAAGGCCTCGTGCCCTTCCATCACTGCCGACACCGGCGGCACCGCGTCAGGGTCGGCTGGGATCAGGGTCAGCCGCTGCACGCCATAGTCGGCGGCACGGTTGTCCAGATCAGTGCCCTGGGCGTAGGCCAACAGGCTGGACTTGGCCGCGTCATTGACCCGCGCCCGACCGAGCATCTTTTGAAAGGCCGCCACCTCCAGCAGCTTGACGATAGGGTCGGACTCCAGCAACGCCGTCCACTGGTCGCCCATCTGCAGGCGAAAGTCCGCCAGCAGCTCCTGATACAGCGTTTCAAAATCAAGCGTTTCCACCACCTCAGGCGGCGGCAACAGGGACAGGTCAATCATGCGCGCACCTCCAGCGTGGTCGCCTCAGCGAGGTACAGGCCCGTCAACTGCAGCGTGATCTGGCCACCGACCACCGCCGTGACCCGTACCCGCTCCAGTTTCAAACGCGGCTCCCAGAGCCCCAGGGCGCGGGCGACTTCGGCCTGTACCGCACTTTTCCAACCCTCGTTGACTGGCAGGTCGACATAGCGGCGCAGGCTACTGCCGTACTCCGGCCGCATCCGCCGGCTGCCCAGCGGCGTGGTCAGAATGTCCTCAATGGACTGTCGCAGGTGCGCCACGCCGGCAATGGGCTGCCCGGTGCGGCGGTCCAGTCCGATCATGGCGAGTTACTCCTGCAGCGGTTTCAGGTCCGGGTGCGCTTGCAGGAACTGCAGCGCCTCGGTGTCATCCGCAGCCACCGTGACCAGGCCACGCTCGACCGGCAACTGGCGACCTTTGGGCAAGATCAACACGCGAGAAGTGAAGGCCGTATCGCGAAAGACCTGGGCTACTGCAGGCTTCGGTGCTGCGGGTGAGTCAATTGCTATGCGGTTGTCGTCAGCTTTGGCCATGTTGCCTCCAGGCAGAAAAAAGCCCGATCAAGTCGGGCTGTTAGTGTTTGTGGTTTGCTGTGTTGCCACCGGTGTCGATGATCTTGCCGGCGCTGAAAATATCGCCCGTTACGCTTAAAGGGCCGTTGATCTGCACCTGGCCCGTCAGGGTGATGTTGGCCGCCTCTACGGTGGCCGCCCCTGAACTAGCTGTGATCGCGTCGTCAGTCAGCACCGCTTCGGTGCTACCGACCTTGATGCTGACGGTGCCGCTTGGCAGCTCGATGGTGTAGGTGCTGGCCTGCCAGTCGTAAACCAGCGAACCGCCATCATCGAAGCGCCACACCTCAACGTGGTCGCGATTGTCGGGCTGGCCCCCTGCATTGCCATACAGCCCCGGCACAAACGTACCCTGCGCAGGCTCCCCGCTCGGGCTGATCAACGCGCCCTGCTCGCCCAGGCTCGGCGCTCGCCAATGCCTGGCCTTTCCGGCTGCCTGGCTATGCCAGCGCACCCAAGCGCTCGTCCAGCCAACACCGTCGGAAACGCGAACCTTCGCGACAGCCAGATCGACCGCCACCACCCGACACGGAATGATCAAACCAGCCAACATTCGGTCATGGGCCGAGCTGGCTGCGCTCATGAGATAGCCTCCGGTGGTCGATAGCTGCCTTCGCTGCCAGGGCCAGTATCAGGACTAAAACCCCACACCAGACTGCCAGGAGGCTGGTTGGGCCACGGCCACTCTTCCTCTCCGAGGTGGATGCCCTGAGTCCATTCAATGACCCACACCGCATAGCCATCCAGTTCAGGCCGGGTGTAATCCAGAGAAGAGCGTACAAACTCCGCCTGCTCGACGGCCAAACCCCAATGCTGCATTCGCAACAGCACTGCCATTTGCCCCGCAGCGAATGCCGCCTTTTGATGGCACTCGGCATCCTCGCTTCCAACGATGAAGCGCACTTCAAAACGAGCGCAGAGCGCTGTCTCCCCTGTGCCCTGGTCCAGACCAGGTTCAAGTTCGACAAGCTCGATTACGGCCGCCGGCAAGTCCACCTGATCGGTCATATGCGGCATGGTGCACACACAGGCAAGACCGGGGATCGCCCGAGCAATGTGATCCTCTATGGCGCGATACAACAACTCAAGATTGAATTCGGGCTCAGACACCGCCGGATCCTCGCAGGTATTTCTGCAGTTCAAAGTTCAGCTCCTGGTGCAGCACTTTCAAAAGGTGCTGGTCAGCCTGGCGCACCCACTTGTCGAAGTGCGGTCGCACCTCATCCAGGGAGATCTTGGCCTTGGCCAGCGGGAAGCGGCTGTCATTTTCCGAGATCCAACCTGAGCTGGCACCGCCCGCTCCCGACACTTCGCTGTCGGGATAGTCGCTGCGCTTGAAGTGCTTGCTTGCGGTGCGAATCCAGATATCGGGTTGCCCCCCGTAGACCTTCTTGAAGAAGGCCCCTTCATATCGGCGACTTCCCACCGACACCCCGGCACGCGTCTGTCGAGGGCGACCAGCTCGACTGGCTTCAATCGGGTTGATGCCGAACCACAACTTGCCTTGGCCATTGCTGCCAACTGGGTAAGCACGCAAGCGCTGCCGTACGGCCGTCACAGCAATGCGCTCCTGCCGACTAACATCACGGGCAATCTGAGTGCGCAGCCATCGCAGGGTTTTGTTGATGGCTCGACGTTGAGCCGCTGACAATGCCTTTGGCACCAACGCAGCGAAGTCCGTGAAAGCCTTCAAAGCGGCTTGATCGGCCTGCAAAGTGATCATGCCGCTACTGGCTGATTGCTTGGCGTAGCTGCCAGCACTCATGGCGCCTTCCTCAGTACCAAGGTCACCAGACCATCGCCACCTGGTTCGGGTCTGACGACGATGTAGTTGCCACCGCCGTCCTGCTCAGGAAGGTCGACCACCACTTGTTGCCGCTCGCGGACACCCTCGGCATCGCTTACCCGGATGACCAGGTTAGGTTCGCGCAGGCCGGTGTTAATCCGGCCCAGCTTGGGCTGAAGCCAGGGCGCCGAGAACATGCCCAAGACTTCACGCCCCTCGATCAGCACCGGGTCGCCGAGCACATCGAACACCGTAGCGTCGAGGTCTTCGAGTAGCTCTCGAAAGCTCATGGTCAGAGCTTCAGCTGGATGACGGCACGCGGGCGAGTGCAGATGTGCAGCGGGTTGGACTGGGCCTCACCCGCCACACCTTTGCCGAACGGCAGCGGTTCAAGCTTGCTGTAGTACGGCAGGCCTTGGGTGTTCACGGTTTCCATGTAATCCGCCGGCGCGTATGCCGACAGAAACATCTCAGGAACACCTTCCGGCACCAGGCGCGCTTCGTCATCCGCGATAAACGAGATACCGGCAACCTTGCCACGGTAGCGCTCCCAGGTGATGCCACCGAACTCGAAAGCCTCGCGAGCATCGCCGCGCAAGGCTGCTGCCTGCTGACTTCCTTTATAGGTTTCAACCACCGAGGAGTGAGCGATCAACTTCTTCCAGAATGTCTTGCCGCAGAACGCACGCGAAGACGTGGTGGTGACATTGCCCAGCGCGTCTTCCTGCATGTCCAGCGCGTCTACGCACTGCACCTGCACATTGGTGTCAGGGTCGTTCAAGCCCATCGACAAGGTCTGACGCTGAACGCCGAAGCGATCATAAATATCCAACAAAACCGAGGAGCCATCGGCATCGAGCACTTTGCCGTTGAGCGCACCCATACGATGAAACTCGTGGGTGGCGTCCAGTTGCCGGCGGGCTTTGTCCAGGCGCTTGTTGACGACGTCTTGCACCGCCTGCAACTCCGTCTGGGTACCGAAAGCACGAATGCCCTGGATCTCGTCAGCCCTGATGGTGAAGCGCTCAGGCAAATGGATAGTGTTGAACGGCAACAGAATGCGCTTGCTGCCACCGACCACCAGCCCGGAGGTGCCGCGCTCGCCGGCTGGCACCAGGGCCAGTTTGTCGCCGTCTTTCTCGATCTGCACGGTCAGGGTGGTTACGCCTTCCTCTTCAAACAAACCGAGGCTGGCCAAGCGACCAGGAACAAACTCTTGCTCGTTGATCGCGGCAGTCAGTGCGGCAACGCCGAAAGCATCGTCTTGGAAAATGGCGATATCAGCCATGAGGGTACTCCAGAAAGTAGAAACCCCGCTCAGGGCGGGGTCAGGATGAACTTAGGGGTGGCTCAGCGAACGATGATGAAGTGCGCTGCCAGGGCTTTTTCGGCATCCGAGTCCAGGCCAGTGAGCAATCCCTCACTGACTTCAGCCAAACGCACCACTGCGCGCCCACGGCGGGCTACTTCAGATTCGCCGAGTGAAGCGAAGAGAATGCAGGCAGCGTTCTCACGGCCGTCTTCAGCTACCGGATCGTAGGGTCCGAATTCACCCGAGGCGGTCACCAAACCAAGCACCTGCCCAGCCATCAGAGCTGAACCGGCTGTTACATTGATCGCTTCACGGGAGATTTTTCCCGCGCCTTCCGACAGCAGGAACTCCCCGGCGTGAACCGGCTCGCGCTGGATGTTGCTCATGATCATGCTCCTTTACGGGTAGCCTGCCGGCGGGCAGACCAAATATTGCTGGGGTTGGGCAGTTGAGCCTTGACGCGCTCAGGCTCGTCATCGGCCGGGGGCAAGCTGTTATCAATCTCGAAGCCTTTGCCTGAGCCGACCAGCTTGTCGAACAACCGGGCTCGCACCGCAGAGGCATCAAGGCCCGCTTTGACATACTCGACCGCAAGCTCCGGCAAACGCGCCGAGACGCACAAGTCGCGTACGGCCTTGGCGCGGGTCAACGCGGCCTGCACAGTTGCCCCGTCCGCCAGCTTTGTCGACGCAATCAGCGGCTCGACCAGATTGCTGATCCCTGCCGCGCTGCAGGCCTGGGTGATCAGCAACGCCAGCTTGGCCGAGTCACTGACAACTGGCTCAACCGGGCCGGGCTGGGCTGGCTCATTCTCGGCAACAGGTTCCGGCGCTACCGCCTTCAGCTGGTCCAGCAGCGCTTGAGGCGTATTCCGGTAACGCTTCATAGCCGCACCTTGCCCTAGGCAAGCTTTGACCTCCACACCCGTGCCGATCTCATCAGCCAGGCCCAACGCCACCGCCTCCTGGGCTGTCAGCCAAGTCTCATCATTGACCATGCGCCGCAGCTCAGCGTCGTCGATGTCCGGGGCCTTGTTCTTGTAGGCCGCAATAATGACTTCCAATGTCTGGTCCAGGACGTCCGCAACCCGGCGCAAATCTTCGGCATCGCCTGACGTCCAGGTCCAAGGGTTGTGAATCATCAACATCGAGTTCGAGGCCATGACCACGCGGTGCGCACCGCAGGCAGCAACACTGCCAGCACTGGCCGCCAGTGCATCGACCCGGGCCGTGCAACGCTCACCGAGGCGCTTGAGCGCGTTGTGTATGGCCAGGCCGTCAAACAAGTCGCCGCCGTTGGTGTTGAAGGCTGCCACCACCGGCGATACACCATCATCGAGGGCCTTCAGGTCCTGGATGAACTGGTTGGCGGTGATACCCCAGCCGCCGATCTCGCCATAGATGTAAATCTCAATGACGGTCTTATCAGCCTGGACCTCGGCCTTGATTCGGTACCAGTGCTCATCCTCGACCGGGAGCACCACCGGGGTCTTGTTGTAGATACGAAACGGCATCAGCGGTTTCATGATTTCTCCTTCTCGTCGGGATCCTCATCGAAGGCCGACAAGGTGCTGTAGTTGAGGCCCAGGTCCTTGGCGCGAGCCATGTCTGTGGCGTTCTCCGCGTCCACGATCTCGGCGTCTGTGCCGGAGCGCAGACACATTTCGCTGCGCGAGGCCAGCCCTGCGTTGATCTCCATGACTTTCGACTGCACGTCCTGAACTGGGTGGATATACGCCCAGCCTTGCGGTACCCAACGGGTCCGCAGGTACTCGCGGCGACGCTGTCCGTAATCGTCCAAAGTCAGCGCGCCAGCCAAAACCGCCATGTCCATCCAGGCAGCACGTACCGGGCGGCACAGCTGGTGGACGTACACGGCGAACTGCAGTTGTTCCAGGCGCCGCCGAAACTCGTTGAGCACCACACGGATCGCTCGGTCGTTTACGTCGCGCATGTCGCCGGTCATCAACTCATAAGGCAGGCCGGCGCCGGCAGCAGCGGCCATCAGTTGCTGTCGCATGAAGTCCGGGTAGTTGTTTCCACCATCAGGCGGCTTGGAGAACTCCACCTCCTCACCTGGTAGCAACTCCTGCATGGTCCCTGGCTCCAGCGCGACCATCGGCGTGAAGCCGTCATCGCCGACCTTGATAGGCGCACCCGTGACGGGATCAAGCATTGGATGTCCGTCTGCAGCGGGCTTGCGAATGAAGCCAGCGAATAAGTTCGCCACCTCCTGCCGGAACAGCACCGCGTCATCGTAGTTGTCGAGACTGCGCAAGCGCTTGAGCACAGGGGCAAGCCGAGGGACACCACGAAGCTGGCCGGGCTCCAGGGGCTCGAAGATGTGCAACATCTGACTGGCGGGGATCCGCACCAGCATGTTGTAGCCCGCACTGAGCGCGGCTACATCACTCGGGTGGGTGCGATAGCACCAGTACGCGACCCGCTGGCCTAGCGTGTTGAACTCAATGCCCGCGCGGATGATGTTGCCGTTCTTGGTCACCTCGAATTTGTCGTGCGGTACGAACTCCGGCGCCAGGCACTGCAACTGCAGTGGAACCGCCAAGCCGTCTTCCTGGCGACGCGGCCGCAGGCGAATGAAGCACTCCCCCGATTGCTCGACCGTACGCGCCACCAGAGCTTGCTGACCGTAGAAGTCGGTCAACTGATCCGCGTCCGATTCATCGACCCAGTCTTCCCAGAGCTCCTGCAGCACTGTGCGCTGGGCTTTGTCTTTCAGCCGAGGCTGCGGGGTGATGCCGGTGCCGATCAGGTTACTGACGCGGCGATCAATAGCGTTGGCAGCGTATGGATCATTGCGAACCGCTGCCCGTGACCGGGAACGCAGGTTGCGCAAGGCAGGCATAATCAGGCTGTTTGCCCCGGTATCCGGTGCATCCCAGCTCGAAGAACGACGACCATCGGCCGCCCCTTCATAGCTGGCCTTGATTCGCTCGGGGACCAACAGGCCCGAACGCGACAGCGTGAGATAGCGGCCACTCACAATCCTTTCCCTCCGTGGTAAAGCCGGACTACGCGAGAG
>RCUI01000709.1_pt1 | contig 10378 bp, 8 predicted proteins | sample 2166121 | NCBI WGS metagenome assembly RCUI01 (sample SAMN09932700, study PRJNA488358) | compost metagenome | feature: garden; material: soil; isolation source: compost soil in succinic acid-enriched culture | place: Germany: Experimental Botanical Garden Goettingen | collected 2016-01-27
GTAACGGCTTCAAGAGCCTGAAAGAAGGCCAGAAAGTCACCTTCATCGCCGTGCAAGGCCAGAAAGGCATGCAGGCTGACGAAGTTCAAGCCGAAGGCTGATCTTCATCAACAAAGAAGCCCCTGCTGGCAACAGCAGGGGCTTTTTTGTGCGTGCAATTCCGTAGAATGTGCGTTTTGCCCAAGGAGGGCCCGTGTATGCCCAAGCAGTTGTTGCAGCCCCAGGGCGATTTCCCAGTCGTCGGCCTGGGTCGGCGCCTGGCCGCCATGTTCTACGATTTTCTTTTGTGTACCGCGCTGCTGATCGTGACTGCCGGCGTGTACAAGATGATTCAGATGGCGATTATCGGTGAGACTAGGATGCGAGCGCTGACTGAAGCGGGCGCGCTGGACGGCGATCCGTTGTTGTCCACTGTCCTGTTGTTCGTCTTGTTCGGCTTCTTCGCCAAGTTCTGGACCCATGGTGGACAGACGCTGGGCATGCAGGTATGGCGCATTCGCGTACAGAACGCCGATGGCAGCGCGATCAGCCTGTGGCAGGCCCTGTTGCGCTTTGTCGTCGCTATCGCCTCCTGGCTGTGCCTGGGCTTGGGTTTCATCTGGTCGCTGATCGACAAGCGCAAGCGCACCTGGCATGACATGTATTCTGATACGCAGGTGGTGCAGCTCCCCAAGCGCAGCAAATAACGTTGCAGCGCTAGTTTCAACTGCGTGAACAACCGACTCAGTTGATCTTTGTGGGAATTGGCCTTGCCAGCGACGCAGCACCTGACACCGCGCCGATGCCATCGCCGGCAAAGCCGACTCCCACAAGGGGCAGGCACAAAAAAGCCGACCCTAGGGTCGGCTTTTTTATGCCCGCAACGCTTAACCTGCGCGTCGCAACATCCACAGTCCGGCACCAGCACAGATCGCCGCCGGAATCACTACCGCCAACAGCGGCGGGAAACCAAAGACCTGGCTCGATGGCCCGAGCAAGTCCTGACCGATGCGGAACACGAAGCCCACCAGTACGCCAGTGAATACCCGCTGGCCGAGGGTTACCGAACGCAAGGGGCCAAAGATGAACGAGATGGCCATCAGCACCAACGCGGCAGTCACCATCGGCTGCAGAACTTTGGTCCAGAACGCCAACCAGTAACGGGCGTTGTTCAAGCCCTGGTCGGACAGGTAGTGGATGTAATCCCAAAGCCCGGTGATCGACAGGGACTCCGGCGCCAGCACCACCGTGTTGAGCAGTTGCGGGGTAACAGTAACATCCCAACGCTCTACCGGAGCCTTGATGACTTCAGTGTGATCACCACGGAAATGCGTGGTAGTCACGTCGCTCAGTTGCCAGTGATCTTCCTGGTACTGAGCGCGACGGGCAAAGCTTGAGGTGAGCAGATGGCGCTCATTGTCGAAACGGTAACGGGTGACACCGTACAACAGGCCATTAGGCTGCACCGAGTTGATGTGCACGAACTCATCACCCTGGCGATGCCACATACCGCGCTTGGAGCTCTGCGCATCACCACTACCCTGGGCCAACGAACGGTCAGCCTGAGCCTTGTTCTCGGTTACCGGCGCCAGGTACTCGCCGATCAGGATACCGGCGAGCATCAGTACCAGCATCGGCTTCATTACCGCCCAGACGATACGACCGATAGACACCCCGGCGGCGCGCATGATGGTCAGCTCGCTGCTGCTGGCCAAGCTGCCGAGGCCGATCAGACAGCCGATCAGGGCGGCCATTGGCAACATGTCATAGAGCCGTCGTGGCGCCGTCAGCAAGACGAAATTGCCGGCATCCATGAGGGTGTAGGTGTCGCTGACATCGCCCATCTCGTCGATGAAGGCAAACAGCGAAGCCAGACCGAGGATGATCCCGAGTACGGCAAGAATGGCCAGCAGCACGCTCTTGCCGATGTAGCGATCGAGCTTAACCATGGGCCACCTCCGCACGCCGTGCGGCACGCTTGAGGCGTAGCGGCTCCCAGTACATCAGCCCAAGGCCAATGAGCAGGAACACGCCGTGAACCCACCAGATACCCAGGCCGATCGGCAATTTGCCTTTTTCCAGGGCACCACGTACGGCAATCAACATTGTCAGGTACGCCATATACAGAAGAATGGCTGGCAGCAGCTTGAGGAAGCGGCCTTGGCGCGGATTGACCCGTGACAGCGGTACTGCCAACAGGGTGACTACAAACACCAGCAGCGGCAGCGACAGACGCCATTGCAGCTCGGCGCGCTCGCGACGCCCATCACTGCCGATCAGCTCGGAGGTCGGAATGGCTTCACGGTCGGTGATTTCCTCACTGACTTCAGGCTTGGGCAACAGTACGCCATAGGTGTCGTACTTGATCGCCCGGTAATCGGCTTGCCCAGGGTTGCCGTCGTAGCGGTAGCCGTTTTCCAGAATCAGGTAACGGTTGCCGTCGGCACCGATTTCCTGACGGCCCTTTTCCGCCACCAGCACCGAAGGCGCCCGCTCCTTGGTCTTGTCCTGAGAGAAGCGCTTTTCGGAAATGAACACCCCCGCCAGATTGCCGCGGTCTTCGGACAACTGCTCGGTATAAGTAACCCGTGAGCCATCACGCAAGGTCTGGAAACGCCCTGGCACCAGGGTATCGAACTCAGTCAGGGCATCCTGCTGGTTGATGATCTGCGCCACCTGGGTAACCCCCTGTGGCGCCAGGCCCAGGCTCAGCCAGGCAACCAGCACAGCGACCAGTGCCGCCGGAGCCATGGTCATGCCGAGCAGGCGCTGCTGGCTCATGCCGGTGGCCGAGAGCACGGTCATCTCGCTTTCCAGGTACAGGCGACCGTAGGCCAGGAGGATGCCCAGGAACAAGCCCAGGGGCAGAATCAGCTGCAGGAAGCCTGGCAGGCGATACCCCATAATCAGGAACAGCACACCCGGATCGAGCACACCCTGGGCCGCCTGGGCCAGGTATTTGATGAAGCGCCCACTCATAATGATGACCAGCAGCACAGCGCTGACGGCACTCAAGGTCACCAGGACCTCGCGGGACAGATATCGGAAGACGATCAAACCAGACACTCCTGGGTTGTCAGGCTCGGACAGCCAAACAAAAAATCCATAACAGCCAAGAATAGTTGCTGGCTCGCCATAGCGTGCCCGCACAAAAGTTGGCGCATTATCCTGTGATTGGCCGTGCCTGTCACTGGCGACGCACAATGCATCGCCAACGGGGTTGTCAGGTCGGTCCGAGCAGGCTCAAACTGGCGGCTTTATCACTGGCACGCGACCACGCGGCCAGCTCGCTTAATGCACCTGCAAAGACAGCGTGCAAAGACAGATCATTCGGGGAACCTGACATGGAACTGGTTGTAAAAAGCGTAGCCGCTGCATCCTTGAAAACCGCCACACTGGTCCTGCCAGTTGCTGAAGGCCGTAAACTCGGCGCCAGCGCCAAGGCAATCGACGAAGCCTGCGGGGGTGCCCTGAGTGCGGTGCTCAAGCGCGGCGACCTGACCGGCAAGCTGGGCCAGACCCTGCTGCTGCAAAGCCTGCCGAACCTCAAGGCCGAACGCGTGCTGCTGGTCGGCACTGGCAAGGACAGCGAGCTGGGTGACCGCAGCTGGCGCAAGGTGGTTAGCGCCGTACTGGCGGTGCTCAAGGGCCTCAACGGTAACGATGCGGTGCTGTCCCTGGGCGATGTCGCTGTCGCTGGCCGCGATGCGTTCTATGGCAAATCGCGCCTGCTGGCCGAAACCCTGCTCGACGGCGAATATGTCTTCGACCAGTTTAAGAGTAAGAAGGCCGAACCGCGCGCGCTGAAGAAAATCACCCTGCTGGCCGACAAGGCCGGTGCCGCCGATGTCGAACGCGCAGTCAAGCACGCCACGGCCATTGCCGCTGGCATGCGCTTCGCCCGTGATCTTGGCAACCTGCCACCCAACGTCTGCCACCCAAGCTACCTGGCCGAGCAGGCCAAGGGGCTGGGCAAGGCTTACAAGGGCCTGAAAGTCGACATCCTCGACGAGAAAAAAATCAAGGAACTGGGCATGGGCGCGTTCTACGCCGTTGGCCAGGGCAGCGACCAGCCGCCACGCCTGATCGTGCTCAACCACCAAGGCGGCAAGAAGAGCGAGAAACCGTTCGTACTGGTCGGCAAGGGCATCACCTTCGACACCGGCGGCATCAGCCTCAAGCCTGGTGCCGGTATGGATGAGATGAAATACGACATGGGCGGTGCCGCCAGTGTGTTCGGCACCCTGCGCGCGGTGCTCGAACTGCAACTGCCGATTAACCTGGTATGCCTGCTGGCCTGCGCCGAAAACATGCCAAGCGGCGGCGCCACCCGTCCGGGCGACATCGTCACCACCATGAGCGGGCAGACCGTCGAGATTCTCAACACCGACGCCGAAGGCCGCCTGGTGTTGTGCGACACACTGACCTATGCCGAGCGCTTCAAGCCTCAGGCAGTGGTCGACATCGCGACCCTGACCGGCGCCTGTATCGTTGCCCTGGGTAGCCAAACCTCGGGCCTGATGGGTAACAACGACGAGTTGGTCAGCCAGTTGCTCGACGCCGGCAAACGTGCCGACGACCGTGCCTGGCAACTGCCGCTGTTCGATGAATACCAGGAACAGCTCGACAGCCCGTTCGCCGACATCGCCAACATTGGCGGGCCGAAGGCCGGCACCATCACCGCCGGGTGCTTCCTGTCGCGCTTTGCCAAGGCTTACAACTGGGCGCACCTGGACATCGCCGGCACTGCCTGGATCAGTGGTGGCAAGGACAAGGGCGCCACTGGCCGTCCGGTCCCGCTGCTGACCCAATACTTGCTCGATCGCGCCAGCGCCTGAGTGTCTGCCGGCCGCCTGCGCCCCAGGGTGTAGGCAGCCGGCCCACTGATCATGAGCAAAGTCGACTTTTATATTCTGCCCAGCGACGCGCCCTCGGCGCGCCTGGATTTTGCCTGCAAGCTCTGCGACAAGGCCTGGCGCATGGGGCATCAGGTTTACCTGCATTGCACCGATACCGCCCAGCGTGAAGAACTGGATGCCCGTTTGTGGGCGTTCAAGGGTGAAGCTTTTGTGCCGCACAATGGCGCTGAAGAACAGCCGCAAGGCAACGTGGTACTGGGATTGGGTGACGATCCCGGCAGCCATCATGACCTGCTGATCAACCTGGACCTCAAGGTACCGCCGTTCGCCGCACGCTTTGCCCGTATCGCCGAGATCGTGGTCGAGGAGCCGACGATTCGTCAGGCTGCCCGAGAGAGTTTCCGTTTCTACCGCGAACAGGGCTATGCTCTGCAGGATCACCGCTTACAGCGACTCTGAAAACAATGGACAAACCCACTTCCCTGCCGCAATCCGCACACCTGCTGGACGACCTTGAGTCGATCCGTCAGCTACTGGGCGATGAATCCCTTGAACCGCCTTTGCTGACCGACACTGTCGAAGAGCAGATTCCGTTGCTGCTCGATGAAGCTGAGCCTGAGCCTGCACCTGTCGCAGCGTCCGAGCCGGCACTCGACCCGCAGGCCAAACGCCAGGAAACCCTATTGCACCTGGATGCCGAGTTACGCGCGGCGGCACAATTGATCATGCAAGACGTGATCAACGACTTCACTCCGCATATCGAAAACGAGATCAAACGCCGTCTTGATGCCCGCCTCGAGCGCCTGCTCAATCAATAAAGAGCAGCAGCAAGCTTCAAACGACCAGCTGCAAGTGCCGTGCGGCGTTCTGAGCTTGCAGCTGGTCGCTTGAAGCTTGCCGCTTCGTTATACTCTCCGGCTTTCCTGAATAAATGCCTAAGGGTCCCGCCGCGCATGGATAAGACCTACCAGCCGCACGCTATTGAAACTTCCTGGTACAACACCTGGGAGTCCGAGAATTATTTCGCTCCGCAAGGCGCGGGCGATTCCTACACCATCATGATCCCGCCGCCGAACGTCACCGGCAGCCTGCACATGGGTCATGGCTTCAACAACGCGATCATGGATGCCCTGATTCGTTTCCGCCGCATGCAGGGTCGTAACACCCTGTGGCAGCCAGGTACCGACCACGCCGGTATCGCCACGCAGATGCTGGTCGAGCGTCAACTCGAAGCCAAAGGCCAGAACCGTCACGACCTCGGCCGCGAGAAATTCCTGGAAAAAGTCTGGGAATGGAAGGATCAGTCCGGTGGCAACATCAGCCGCCAGATTCGCCGCCTGGGCTCGTCGGTCGACTGGAGCCGCGAGCGCTTCACCATGGACGACGGCCTGTCCGAAGCGGTCAAGGAAGCCTTCGTGCGCCTGCATGAAGACGGCCTGATCTACCGCGGCAAGCGCCTGGTCAACTGGGACACCAAGCTGCACACGGCGATCTCCGACCTCGAAGTGGAAAACCACGACGAGAAAGGTCACCTGTGGAACCTGCGCTACCCGCTGGCTGACGGCGCCAAGACCGCCGACGGCAAAGACTACCTGATCGTTGCCACCACCCGTCCGGAAACCATGCTCGGCGACGCAGCCGTAGCCGTGAACCCTGAAGACGAGCGCTACAAGGCATTGATCGGCAAGTTCGTCGAGCTGCCGCTGGTTGGCCGTCGCATCCCGATCATCGGTGATGACTACTGCGACCCTGAATTCGGTACCGGCTGTGTGAAGATCACTCCGGCTCACGATTTCAACGACTACGAAGTCGGCAAGCGTCACAACCTGCCGCTGCTGAACATCTTCGACAAAAACGCCTTCGTCTTGCCGGCCGCCCAGGTTTTCAACCTTGACGGTAGCGTCAACGAAAGCGTCGACGCCACCCTGCCTGCCCAATATGCCGGTCTTGACCGCTTCGTTGCGCGCAAGCAGATCGTTGCCGACTTCGACGCAGCTGGCCTGCTGGTCAGTGTCGACGATCACGCCCTGAAAGTGCCGAAAGGCGACCGCTCCGGCACCGTTATCGAGCCGTGGTTGACCGACCAATGGTACGTTTCGACCAAGCCGCTGGCTGAACCTGCGATCGCTGCTGTCGAAGATGGCCGCATCCAGTTCGTGCCCAAGCAGTACGAAAACATGTACTTCTCCTGGATGCGCGATATCCAGGACTGGTGCATCAGCCGTCAGCTGTGGTGGGGCCACCGTATTCCGGCCTGGTACGACGAGTCCGGCAAGGTCTACGTCGGCCGCAGCGAAGAAGAAGTGCGCGCCAAGCACAACCTCGGTGCCGACGTGGTCCTGAACCAGGACAACGACGTTCTCGACACCTGGTTCAGCTCGGGCCTGTGGACCTTCTCGACCCTGGGCTGGCCGCAGCAGACCGAATTCCTCAAGAAATTCCACTCCACCGACGTGCTGGTCACCGGCTTCGACATCATTTTCTTCTGGGTTGCCCGGATGATCATGCTGACCATGCACCTGGTGAAGAACGAGGACGGCACCCCGCAGGTTCCGTTCAAGACCGTGTACGTTCACGGCCTGGTCCGCGACGGCCAGGGCCAGAAGATGTCCAAGTCCAAGGGCAACGTCCTTGACCCGCTGGACATCGTCGACGGCATTACCCTGGACGAGCTGCTGGAAAAACGCACCAGTGGCCTGATGCAGCCCAAGCTCGCCGAGAAAATCGCCAAGCAGACCAAGGCCGAGTTCCCCGAAGGCATTGCCAGCTACGGCACCGACGCCCTGCGCTTTACCTTCTGCTCCCTCGCCTCCACCGGGCGCGACATCAAGTTCGACATGGGCCGTGTCGAGGGCTACCGCAACTTCTGCAACAAGATCTGGAACGCCGCCCGCTACGTGCTGGACAAGGGCGAAGACTGCGGCCAGAACGGCGAAGCCTACGAGCTGTCGCTGGCTGATCGCTGGATCATCTCGCAACTGCAGCGCACCGAAGCCGAAGTGACCCGCCAGCTGGAGCAGTTCCGCTTCGACCTGGCCGCCCAGGCGCTCTACGAGTTCATCTGGAACCAGTACTGCGACTGGTACCTGGAGCTGTCCAAGCCTGTGCTGTGGGACGAAAACGCTCCGGTCGAACGCGCCCGTGGCACCCGCCGCACCCTGGTACGCGTGCTGGAAGTGGCGCTGCGTCTGGCCCATCCGTTCATGCCGTTCATCACCGAAGAAATCTGGCAGCGCCTGGCGCCGCTGGCCGGTGCCGAAGGCAAGACGATCATGCTGCAGCCTTGGCCAGTGGCCAATGAAAGCCGCATCGATGCCACTGCCGAAGGCGACATCGAATGGCTCAAGGAACTGATGCTCGGCGTGCGCAACATTCGCGGCGAAATGAACATCGGCCCGGGCAAGCCACTGCAACTGTTCCTCAAGAACGCCAGTGCCGAAGACCAGCGTCGCCTGCAGGAAAACGAAGCGCTGCTGAAAAAGCTGGCGAAAATCGAGTCCTTCACCGTGCTCGGTGAGCAGGAAGAAGCACCGCTGAGCGCTACCGCGCTGGTCGGTGACCTGCAAGTGCTGGTGCCGATGGCAGGCCTGATCGACAAGGATGCCGAGCTTGCGCGCCTGAACAAGGAAATCCAGCGCCTGCAAGGCGAGGTCCAGCGTGTGGGTGGCAAGCTGTCCAATGCCGCCTTCGTCGACAAGGCCCCACCGGCCGTGATCGACAAGGAACGCGCCAAGCTGGCTGAAGCCGAACAGGCCCTGGCCAACTTCACCGAGCAGCATGCGCGGATTGCCGCACTGTAACGATCGCTGACTTCAGTGATGCTATCGCGGGCAACACCCGCTGCCACAAGTCAGCACATGACTTTGTGGGAGCGGGCGTTGCCCGCGATGCTTTCCACCGGACACAAAGATGACCACACCAGACAAACCGACCCTGCACCCGCGCAACCGCCATCAGGGTCGCTACAACTTTCCCGAGCTGATCAAGAGCAGCCCAGAACTGGGCCAGTTCATGATCACCAACCCCCACGGCAAGCCGAGCATCGATTTCGCCAACCCCGAAGCCGTCCGGGTATTCAACCGTGCCCTGCTCAAAGCCCAGTACGGCATCCAGCATTGGGATATCCCAGCCGACTACCTGTGCCCGCCAATTCCTGGTCGCGCTGACTACATTCACGTCGCCGCCGACCTGCTGGCCCTCGATAACAACGGTGAGATTCCTCGCGGCGGCCAAGTGCGCGCCTTGGATATCGGTGTCGGCGCCAACTGCATCTACCCGCTGCTGGGCCACAGTGATTACCGCTGGCGCTTTCTCGGCAGCGACATCGACACCACCGCGCTGGCCGCAGCCAAGGCCATCGTCCAGGCCAACGGCCTGGATAAAGCCATCGGTCTGCGCCAGCAAGCGAGCCGCAAACATATCCTCCAGGGTTTGCTCAAAGACGACGAGCGCTACGACCTGACCCTGTGCAACCCGCCCTTCCATGCGTCACGGGAGGAAGCCACGCGCGGCAGCCAACGCAAATGGCGAGCATTGGGCAAAGCCGATCCCAAGCGCAAATTGCCAGTGCTGAACTTTGGCGGACAAAACAACGAACTCTGGTGCGAAGGTGGTGAAATCCGTTTCGTCAGCCAGTTGGTGGCAGAAAGCGCGGCCCTCGGCCAGCAGGTGTTGTGGTTCACCTCTCTGGTGTCCAAGGCCTCCAACCTGCCCGGCATTCAGGCCGCGCTGAAGAAGGCTGGTGCAGCGGATGTGCGCGTAAGCGAAATGGGTCAGGGGCAAAAGCAGAGCCGCATGGTCGCCTGGACCTTTCAGGATGCCAACGCCCGCCAAGCCTGGCGACAACTGCGCTGGACCAGCAGCAAGGCATAAAAAAGGTTCTTCACGGAATCTCGGGAAGATGTTTTTGGTGCTGGTGCTGGTGCTGGTGCTGGGTGTTTAGAACGTGAACTTATCCGGTCGATGTGGCGACGCTACTGGCCCCTTCCGCCTTTACGGCGGGTCCCTTTTGTCTTGGCAAAAGGAACCAAAACCGCCCGCTCCATTCATACGGCCCTACGCTACGCTTCGGGTCCCCTCGCTCCGGTGCCTTCCGGGGGATCGCGGCCTACGACTTGCTTCGCCAAGTCTACGTCTCGCGACTTCGGCTACGCCGAAGGGTGCTGCGCACCTACCCCCTCCAGACACCTCCACTCGGCCTCCTGAAGTCGCGAAGTTACGGGCGGCGCCTAGGCTGGCGTTATCTTCGAACGCACGTTTTGCAGTGGATAGCCGAACCCCATTGCAGGTACTTGCTGACCAATTGTGATCTTGATCTTGATCTTGATCTTCATACGCGTAAATTCAGGCGCCGCAATCTGCGACTTCAGGAGGCTGAGTGGAGGTACCTGTAGGGGCAGTGCGCAGCACCTTCGGCGTAGCCGAAGACGCGAGACGTAGACTTGGCGAAGCAAGTCGTAGGCCGCGTGGCCCCGGAAGGTGCCGGAGCGAGGGGACCCGGAGCGCAGCGTAGGGCCGTATGCAGGAGCCAGCGGTTTTGC
>RCUI01000710.1_pt1 | contig 10359 bp, 7 predicted proteins | sample 2166121 | NCBI WGS metagenome assembly RCUI01 (sample SAMN09932700, study PRJNA488358) | compost metagenome | feature: garden; material: soil; isolation source: compost soil in succinic acid-enriched culture | place: Germany: Experimental Botanical Garden Goettingen | collected 2016-01-27
GAGGGGGTTGAGAGTGTGGCGATGAACGAACGTTGTCGATGGGTGGTCATGCTGCGGCTCTCCTGAGTCCATGAAGGCGTAACTGCCTTCGCAGCGATTCTCGGGATTGCAACTGCGCCGGTGCGGTACTTAATTGTTCTTCACCAGATCCCCCAGAGAATCTCAAGCGCGCAGTGCAGCAGATACATCTGCAAGATCTGTTGGCTGCCAACGACTTTCCCGGCAATCCGTGAAGAACCCCAAAAAAAAGCCCGTATCCATCGATACGGGCTTTTTCATGACAACCAGAGGGTCAGGACACTGAACTTGCAGCGCGCTGCTCCACGGTGCTTGGCGACAGCTTGAGCACGTAGTAGAGCACGGTCAGCATCACCAGGAACGCCGGGCCGATGTACAGGGCCACGCGGGTTTCCTCGAAGTAGGCCATCAGGCCGACCACCAGGATCAGGAACGCCAGCGCCAGATAGGAGCTCAGCGGCCACAGCCACATGCGGTATTTCAGTGCGGCACGCTCGGCGTTGCTCAAGCCCGCGCGGAATTTCAGCTGGGCCAGGAGGATCATCACCCAGGTCCAGATCGCGCCGAAGGTGGCGATGGCGGTTACCCAGACGAAGACTTTCTCCGGTACCAGGTAGTTGGCCAGCACGCCCAGCAGCAAGGCTGCGATCGACAGCAACAGGGCATTACGCGGCACGCCGTTGCTCGAGGTGCGGGCGAAGGTGGCCGGGGCCTGACCGTTCTGCGCCAGGCTGTAGAGCATGCGTCCGGTGCTGAAGATACCGCCGTTGCACGACGACAGCGCAGCAGTGATCACCACGAAGTTGATGATACCGGCAGCGGTCTTGATGCCCAGACGCTCGAAGGTCATCACGAACGGGCTGCCCTGGCTGCCGATTTCGTTCCACGGGTAGATCGACAGGATCACGAACAGCGCGCCCACATAGAACAGCAGGATGCGCCAGAACACCGAGCCGATGGCCTGGGGAATGGTCTTTTGCGGGTTGCGTGCTTCGCCGGCGGTCAGGCCGATCATTTCTACGCCCAGGTAGGCGAACATCACCATCTGCAGCGACATCAGCACGCCGGTCACGCCATTGGGCATGAAGCCGCCGTTGCTCCAGAGGTTGGAGATGCCCATCGCCACGCCATCGTTACCGAAACCGAAAGCGATGACGCCAATGCCACCCAGGACCATGGCAATGATGGTGACGATCTTGATCAGGGCGAACCAGAACTCGAACTCACCGAAGGCCTTGACCGCGATCAGGTTGATCGCGCCCATGCTGCCCAGGGCCGCCAGGGCCCAGATCCAGCGGGGTACATCAGGGAACCAGATACCCATGTAGATCGCCACTGCGGTGATTTCCGCCACGCAGGTCACCAGCCACAGGAACCAATAGTTCCAGCCGGTCAGAAAGCCCGCCAGCGGGCCGAGGTAGTCTTGGGCGTAACGGCTGAAGGAGCCTGCAACCGGGTTGTGTACCGCCATCTCACCGAGGGCACGCATGATCACCAGGATCGCCAGGCCACCGATGATATAAGACAGCATGATTGCCGGACCGGCCATTTCGATGGCCTTGGCCGAGCCCAGGAACAGGCCGACACCGATACAGGCGCCCAGCGCCATCAGGCGAATGTGTCGCTCGCCGAGTTCTCGCTTGAGTGGGCCGCCCTGGGCGGTCTCACCGTGAGAAGGATGGTTGCCGACTGGCATAGAAATACAACCTCATTTTGTTATTGGATATGACCATTCGTGCAGGCCTGGCATCGCCGGTGGGCTTGATGCGTTGCCTCGCCGGGCACCGCCTTGTGAGCGGGCCCGTCTGCCGTCAGTGCAAAACCGGCAGAGCGAAAGGGGCGAGCAGTATAGAAAGGCCCCTGCAGGACATTTCACTGTATAAAGCGCGATATTTGGCGAGAACTCTCGGCAAAATCCGCTTCTACGGAGGGGCATTCCCCGTGCTTTAGCCTCTGCAGGAAACAGGGCGGCTAACATAGCACCAAAACGGGGCAATTCAAGCTCCACCAAAGGAGCATTTCTGACACGTTTTTAGGAAATGCCCGACAACTGACTACAAAATTTTCACCAAACCCGGCCACCGTCTAAGCTTCAGGCAAGCAAGACGAAAATACGTAGCCGGGCTGAAGACTATGGGCGCATTGTGGCAATCGGAACCGAACAGTACGGAAGCTCCCCCTGAACAACTCCCATTGCCGAAAAGCCCACGCCAGCGCCATCTCTGGTGGCGGCTGTTCTGGTTGGTGCTGCTGATCGCCCTGATCGCCCTGGGTTACGCCGTCACTACCGAAATACACACCTCGCGCCTGCAATCCCGGGAGTTCAGCCGGTTCGCCGCGACCCTCAGCTACTCCATGCAGCCCGGCCCCAGCGATGCCATTCGCTACCCGGGTGAAGGTCCGTTCGACAAGCGTCTGGGCTACAGCTCTCTGGGTGAATTCCTGCCGCGCCTACTGAAGCGCGACTACGTGATAAACGAGCAGACGCGCTTTTCGCCTGCGCTGATGGACTACGTCGATCACGGCTTTTTCGTTCCCTACGCCGAAAAAATTCAGGCCGGCTTGTCGATCACCGACTGCAAGGGCGATGCGCTGTACCAGTTTCATTACCCGCAGCACCTGTACCCCGACTTCGCCTCGATCCCGCCGGTCATTGTCCACAGCCTGCTGTTCATCGAAAACCGCGACCTGCTCGACCCCAACGACCCGCTGAACAACCCCGCCGTGGACTGGCCGCGCTTTGCCAAGGCCGCCTATACCCAGGTGGCGAAGTACCTGGCCCTGCCCGGCCAGTCGGCGGGCGGCAGTACCCTGGCGACCCAACTGGAAAAATACCGGCATTCCCCCGACGGCCTGACCGCCTCGGGCAGCGAGAAGATCCGCCAGATGATTTCCGCCAGCGTGCGCGCGTATAAAGGTGGCCCGCAGACCCTGGAAACACGCCAGCGTATCGTGCGCGACTACCTCAACAGCGTACCGCTGTCGGCGGTGCCCGGGCATGGCGAAGTGCATGGCATGGCCGAGGGTTTGCGCGTCTGGTATGGCGCTGATTTTGCCCAGGTCAACCAGGCCCTGTCGTCCACCGACAACGACCCCGCGAGCCTCGCCACCCGTGGCCTGGCCTTGCGCCAGGTGCTGTCGCTGATGATCGCCCAGCGCCGCCCCTCGCACTTTTTGTCCAAGGGGCGTGCGGAACTGGCGCTGCTGACCGACAGCCACATCCGCATCCTCTCGGCCAGCAACATCATCGACAAGCCGCTGGCGGATGCGGCCCTCTCCAGCACGGCCATCTACCGCGACTGGGTGGCCCAGCCGACCATTCAGCCGATCGTTACCAACAAAGGCATCAGCGTCGCCCGCAGCCGCCTGTCTTCGGCGCTGGGCCGGCCGTTGTATGACCTCGACCGTCTCGACCTGTCGGCCACCAGCACCCTGCAGTCGGATTTGCAGGGCCAGGTCAGCCAATACCTGAAGAACCTCGCCGACCCGGCCTTTGCAGAAAAAATGGGCCTGTTTGGCGAACGCTTGCTGACCCCGACCAGCACCACCCAGGTGCGTTACAGCTTCACCCTGCTGGAGCGTACCGCCGATGGCTCGAGGGTGCGGGTACAAACCGACAGCACCGACCAGCCCTTCGACATCAACGAAGGCAGCAAACTGGAACTGGGCTCCACCGCCAAGCTGCGGGTACTGACCAGCTACCTGGAAATAATCGCCGAACTGCACGACAAGTACGCCGCTACCCCGGCCGCCGAGCTGAAAAAAGTCCAGGTGGCCGAGCTGGACTTCATCACCCGCTGGGCCATCGACTACCTGGTCCAGAACAAGGACCGCGACCTCAGCGCCATGCTCAACGCCGCGCTGGAGCGCAAGTACTCCGCCAGCCCCGGCGAAGCCTTCTTCACCGGCGGCGGCCTGCATGTATTCAACAACTTTCGCAAGGAAGACAACGGCCGCATCCCCACCCTCAAGGACGCCCTGCGCGAGTCGATCAACCTGCCGTTCATTCGCCTGATGCGCGATCTGGTGCGCTACAGCACCTACCAGCAGCCGGGCAATAGCGCCAGCCTGCTCAAGGACGATGCCGAACCGCGCCGCCAGGAATACCTGGCACGTTTTGCCGACAAGGAAGGCACCGATTACATGCGCAGGTTCTGGAAAAAATACCAGCGCAAGACCTCGCAACAGCGCCTGGACACCTTCCTCGACAGCCTGCGGGTCACACCGATCCGCCTGGCCGCGGTGCACCGTTACCTGTTTCCGGAAGCCGACCAGGCCACCTTCAATGCGTTCGTCCAGGCTCACCTGAAAAAGGACCGGGTCGAGAACAAACGCCCGGCCACCAAGCAGAACACCGTCACCGAGAAACGCCTGCAAGAGCTGTACGAAGCTTACCGGCCAGGCGCCTATGACCTGCCCGACCAGGGCTTTATCGCCAAGGTGCATCCGCTGGATTTGTGGCTGCTTGGCTATCTGCTGCAACACCCCAGCGCCACCTTCCAGGAGGCGGCGCAGGCCGGCCATTTTGAACGCCAGGAAGTCTACGGCTGGCTGTTCAAGAGCCGCCACAAGGGCGCGCGCGACAGCCGCATCCGCACCCTGGTGGAAATCGAAGCCTTCCTCGATATTCATCAACGCTGGAAACGCGTCGGCTACCCCTTCGACCACCTGGTACCGTCGCTGGCCACCGCCATCGGCAGCTCCGGCGACCGTCCGGCAGCCCTGGCTGAACTGATCGGGATTATCCAGAACGACGGCGTACGCCTGCCGGTGCTGCGCATCGACACCCTGCACTTTGCTGCCGACACACCCTACGAAACCCGTCTGACCAGCGACCCCGACCTGGGCCAGCGAGTGCTCTCGGTGGAAGTCGCCCGGGCCCTGCGCGGCGCCCTCTCGCAAGTGGTGGATGCCGGTACCGCGCGGCGAGTGTCGGGCAGCTTCAAACTGGCCGACGGCAGCCCGCTGGTGATGGGCGGCAAGACCGGTACCGGCGACAACCGCATCGAAAGCTTCGGCGCCGGCGGGCGGCTGATCGGCTCACGCTCGCTGAACCGTACCGCCACCTTTGTGTTCTACCTCGGAGAAAACCACTTCGGCACCCTCACCGCCTTCGTCCCCGGCCGTGCCGCGGAGTCCTTCCGCTTTACCTCGGCGCTGCCGGTGCAGGTGCTCAAGGGCATGGCGCCAATCCTGATGCCGTACCTGGAGCCGGGCAGTCACACCCTGTGCAAGCCACCGCGGATGGTGCAGCGCTAGTGGAAGCGCTTGGCAGTCGTATAGCTTTTGGCCCAGTAGCTGTTGCTCAGGGAATCGATACGGATGTTCTTGCCGGTGCGGGGGGCGTGGATGAAGCGCCCTTCGCCGATGTACAGGCCGACGTGACCGATCCGGCCCTGGCCATTGCGATTGAAAAATACTGCGTCTCCGCGTTTTAGCTGGCTCTGCTTGATGGTCCGGGCGCCGGACTTGAGCATGCCCGCGGTGGTGCGCGGAATCCTGATATCGGCCTCGTGGCGAAACAGGTAGACCAGCAGCCCACTGCAATCAAACCCGCCCTTTACCGACATGCCGCCCCAGCGATAGGGCACGCCGATCAGTTCGTGTGCGCGCTCGACCAGACGATCGAGGTTGGCTTCCAGTTCGTGCCGCACAGTGTGCTCACGAGCGATATGGGTCACGGAGAAACTGGCCTGGGCAAAAAATGACAGCCCCCAGAGCAGGCCGATGAAAAAAATTGAACGCGCCACGGAGAAATACTCACAGGTGAAGAAAACGTGGCGAATCTTAGGAGCGATTTCCGTGTGTGTAGATCAAGGCAATCCGAGGCATCTGTAGGAAAACCCTGAAGCATTCCTACACAAATTCAGCGCTTCCTACGATCATCATGAGAAACATTCCTATTCTCACGCTTGATTTAAGATATATCTTGAGTAATATCTGAAGATACATCTAACGCAAACGGAGATTCCCCCATGCGTGACCATCATCCCCACCGCGAACATGGCGACCGGCATGACGGCTTCGAACGTCGTCACGGCCGTGAACGTGGCGACCGCGGCCCCCGCGTGTTTGCCCCCGGCGACCTGAAGCTGCTGCTGTTGTCGATGCTGGCCGAACAGCCCTGCCACGGCTACGACCTGATCCGCCAGATCGAAAGCCTCTTCGATGGCAGCTACAGCCCCAGCCCCGGGGTGATCTACCCGACCCTTAATTTCCTTGAAGAAGCCGAGCTGATCAGCGGCCAGACCCAAGGCAGCAAGCGCCTCTACGGCATTACCCCGGCCGGGCAGAAGTCCCTGGCCGACCAGGCCATTGCCCTGGACGGGGTACGCATGCGCATCGAAGTCAGCAAGCGCTCGCTGCGCGGCCACGACCGTCCGGCAGAGATCCACGAGGCCGTACACAACTTGCGCCACGCCCTGCAGATGCACAGCGGGCGCTGGAACCCGGCGGAAATCGAGCGGGTTCGTACCCTGCTCAATGACACCGCCAAAGCCATCGTCGCAGGGCCCACTGCGACCTCACCGGAGCAACCCGAATGACTGTTAGCGAAAACGCCACCATTCACCGCGTCAACCACGAGATCAAACACCGCCGCCTGAACGTGCTGCGGGTTACCGACCTGACCCCACGCATGCGCCGCATCACCCTCGGCGGGCCAGAGCTGCAAGGCTTTGCCAGCGTTGGCAGCGACGACCACGTCAAGCTGATGTTCGCCTGCTCGGCAGAAGAACAGGCGGTGCTCGACAACCTCGATTTCAGCCGCGACGGCCTGCGCCCGACCATGCGCGAATACACCCCGCGGCGCATCGACCTGGCGGGCGGCGAGATGGATATCGACTTTGTCCTGCACGGCGACGGCCCTGCCTCCACATGGGCGGCCCAGGCGCAGGTCGGCCAGGTGCTCAACATTGCCGGCCCGCGAGCCTCGCTGGTGGTGCCGGACATCTTCGACAGCTACCTGCTGATCGGTGACGAAACCGCGATCCCGGCCATCGCCCGGCGCCTGGAAGAACTGCCGGCGGGCCGCAAGGTGGTGGCAGTGATCGAGATCGAGGATGCCCAGGAACAACAGCCACTGGCCAGTGCTGCGCAGGTCGAGGTGATCTGGGTACAGCGTCAGCAGCAGGATCTGCTGGAAGTGGTGAAGGACCTGCCCCTGCCAAGCGGTCAGCTGTATACCTGGGTAGCCCTGGAAAAGTCGCTGATGCGTAAGACCAAGCGCCTGCTGATTGATGACAAGGGCGTCAAGGAAGACCTGATCAAGGCCGCCGCCTACTGGCACCTCGATCCACACGACGAATAAACGGCTACCTCAGGGTTGCGTCCTGGCCTTGGCCAGGCGCCCGCCCTGCCAATGATCGAGGCCAAGCAACAGCAGGCCGATAGCGACGAATCCACCGAGAATCGCCAGCGCATTGAGCAGCACCTGGCCGTAGCCCAGTTCGGCCACGTCGATGAACGGATAGGGATAGGCGCCCAGCACATGCCCGCGCAGCAGCGCGTAGGCAAAATACCCCGCCGGATACAGCAGCCAGGCCAGCAGATGCCTGAAGCGCAGGCTGCCCTTCTCTACACAGCACCACCAATAGGCCACGAACAGCAGCGGCATGACATCGTGCAGCAGCTCGTCCGCCAGCCATTGCCAGCCTTGCGGGTGCCACAGGTGACGCAGTAACAAGCTGTAGGCAAGGCCCACGAGGATGATGCTCGCGGCAATCCCGGAACTGACCCAGGGCGCGAGAAAGAAGCGCCGCAGCGGCGAGTCCCGGCCGAATGCCGCGTGACTGAGCACTACGGCGACCAGAGTGTTGCTGAGCACGGTGAAGAAACTGAACAAGCTCACCAGGCCACCCAGCAGGCTGGCCTGTTCCTGCCAGCGCGCCAACAACAGCAGGTACATCTGGATTGCCAGCGCGCTCCAGCCCAGGCACGCGGCCAGGGCGATGAACAGTCTGCGCCGGCTCACCGGCTCAGCGGCCGCGTTGCATTTTCAGGTACAGGCGCTCGACCTTTTCCCGGGCCCAGGGCGTCTTGCGCAAGAAGGTCAGGCTCGACTTGATGCTCGGGTCGCTCTTGAAGCAGCGGATATCGATGCGCTCAGCCAGGCCATCCCATTGGTATTTCGCGACCAGCGCGGTAAGGATCTGCTCCAGGGTCACGCCATGCAGCGGGTTTTGATTTGCGGCGGTCATGCCTGTGCTCCAGCCAACGAAAGGTGCGCACCTTAGCCGAGGCACGGCTGCAAGTCTTCAGACTTTTCGCATCCAAGGTGCTGCTTACAGACATTCTAGTGTGGGCAAAGGCTCTAGCCAGCGCATGGGCGTTTTATCTTTCATGGTAATGTTATATTGTATCAATACTATAACACTGCCAAGGACCCCTTCCCTCCATGCGTCACTTACCCCTGCGCCTCTCCCCCCTCGCCGCTGCGCTCTGGCTCGCCTCGCCCTTGAGTCAGGCTGTCGAGCTGCAACCCCAGGTGATCACCGCCAACCCGCTGGGCAACAGCGAACTGGCCGCGCCCAGCACCGTACTCGACGGCGACAACCTGGCCCTGCAACAGAAAGGCAGCCTCGGCCAGACCCTGAACAACCAGCCCGGCGTCGCCTCGACCTGGTTCGGCCCCGGTGCCAGCCGCCCGGTGATCCGCGGTCTGGACGGCGACCGTATCCGTATCCTGCGCAACGGTGTCGGCGCCCTGGATGCCTCTTCGCTGTCTTATGACCACGCCGTGCCACTGGACCCGGCCACCGTCGAGCGCATCGAAATCGTCCGCGGCCCGGCCGCCTTGCTCTACGGCGGCAACGCCATCGGCGGGGTGGTCAACAGCTTCGACAACCGCATCCCGACCTCGCCCATCGACGGCATTCACGGGGCGGGCGAACTGCGCTATGGCGGTGCCGACACCACCCGCAGCAGCGCCGGCAAGCTGGAGGCCGGTGACGGCCGCTTCGCCCTGCACCTGGACGCCAACAGCCGCCAGTTCAATGACCTGCGCATTCCCGGCTACGCCCGCAGCTCGAAAGTGCGCGACGCCGACGAACCGGGCAGCAAACACCGCCTGGAGAACAGCGACGGTCGCCAGGATGGCGGCGCGCTGGGTGGTTCCTACCATTGGGATCATGGCTATGCCGGCCTTTCCTACAGCCGCTATGACTCCAACTACGGCTCGGTGGCCGAACCGGGCGTGCGCCTGGACATGCAACAGGATCATTACGGCTTCGCCTCGGAACTGCGCGACCTCGACGGCCCGTTCAGCTCGGTGAAGGTCGACCTTGGCTACACCGACTACCAGCACCGCGAGGTTGAAAGCGGCGAGGTGCATACCACCTTCAAGAACAAGGGTTACGAGGCGCGGGTCGAAGCCCGGCACCAGCCGCTGGGGCCGGTCGAAGGGGTGATTGGCGCCCAGGTCAGCCGCAACGAGTTCTCCGCCCTCGGCGAAGAAGCCTTTGTGCCGCAGACCGACACCAACAGCCTGGCGCTGTTCATGCTCGAGCAGTGGCAAGCCACCGAACGCCTGAACCTGAGCCTGGGCGGGCGCCTGGAGCACACCCGGGTCGAACCCGACAGCAAGGGCAGCGAGCGCTTTGCCGAGGCCGATCGTTCGAGCAGCTTCACCGCGGCCAGCCTGTCGTCCGGCGCGGTCTACGAGCTGACCCCGGTCTGGTCCCTGGCCGCAACCTTGGGCTACACCGAGCGCGCACCGACCTTCTATGAGTTGTACGCCAACGGCGCCCACGTCGCCACCGGCACCTACGAGGTCGGCGATCCGAACCTGAGCAAGGAGAAAGCCATCTCCAGCGACCTGGCCTTGCGCTTCGACAATGGCACGCACAAGGGCAGCGTCGGCGTGTTCTACAGTCATTTCCGCAACTACATCGGCCTGCTGGCCAGCGGCAACCTGCGCGAAGGCCATGACCACGACCATGGTCACGGCGATGAAGAGCACGATCACGACCATGATCATGACCACGGCGGCGATGTGCCCGAATACCTCTACCACGGGGTTCGCGCGCGCTTCTACGGCATCGAGGCCCAGGATCGCTGGCAATTGGCGCAAAACCGCTACGGCAGCTTTGCTCTGGAACTGTCCGGCGACTACACCCGGGCCAAGAACCTCGACACTGGCGAAGACCTGCCGCGCATCGCCCCGCTGCGTCTGAACAGTGGTCTGCTGTGGGAACTGGACCGCTGGCAGGCACGGGTGGATGTGCAACACGCCAGTGCCCAGCACAAAAAGCCGGCCAACGAGACCAGCACCGACGGTTACACCACCCTCGGCGCCAGCGTGGGTTACCGCTTCGACATCGGCCAGAGCCAGTGGCTGGCCTT
>RCUI01000711.1_pt1 | contig 10345 bp, 6 predicted proteins | sample 2166121 | NCBI WGS metagenome assembly RCUI01 (sample SAMN09932700, study PRJNA488358) | compost metagenome | feature: garden; material: soil; isolation source: compost soil in succinic acid-enriched culture | place: Germany: Experimental Botanical Garden Goettingen | collected 2016-01-27
TGCAGTTCTGGCGGCGCAGTATCCAGTGGCAATTGATCGCAAGCATGGGCGCAGCGCTGTTGCTGAGCATTCTGATCGTGGTCGGCATCTATAGCGTGGCGGTCAATCGCCTGACCGAGCGTTACCTGGTCGACACCGCCTTGCCGGCGAGCATTGAGGCGATTCGTAACGACATCGAGCGCATGCTTGGCCGACCGTTGACGGCGGCGGCCGACATTGCCAACAACACGTTGCTGCGCGATTGGCTGGCGGCGGGGGAAGACAGCACCCAGGCGCCGCAATTTATCGAGTACCTCGAAGCCCTGCGCAAACAGAACCATGCCTTTACCGCGTTGTTTGCCGCTACAGCGAGCAACCACTATTACAACGAGAAAGGCCTGGACCGCACCCTCAGCCGCAGCAACCCGGCGGACAAGTGGTTTTTCGGCTTTATCGACAGTGGCAACCCGCGCCTGCTGAACATCGACACCGACGGCAGCACCGGCGAACTGGCACTGTTCATCGACTATCGGGTGGAGAAAGCCGGGCAACTGGTGGGTATCGCCGGGCTTGGCCTGCGTATGACCGAACTCTCCGAATTGATCCACAACTTCAGCTTCGGCGAACGTGGGCGGGTGATGCTGGTGCGCGGCGACGGTTTGATCCAGGTGCATCCGCAGTCGGCGTTCAGCGGTAAGCAGCAGCTCGCCGAGCAGATCGGCGGCGAGGCTGCCAAGGTGGTCCTGAGCCGTGAACAGGGCCTGCACAGCAGCCGCTTCGAGCGCGATGGCGAGGGCTACCTGGCCCTCAGCCTACCGCTGCGTGACCTCAACTGGACCCTGGTCGCCGAGGTGCCAGAAGCACAGATCTATGCCCAGGTACGTGAGACCGTCTGGCTGACCAGCCTGATTGGTGCAGCGGTCGCGCTGGTATCGCTGTTGCTGGTGGTGCTGCTGGCCCGCGGCATCGTCCGCCCCATCCGGCGTGTGACGGGGGCCTTGATGGCCATCGGCAATGGCGGCGGCGACCTGACCCAGCGCCTGGACGAAAACCGCGCAGACGAGCTGGGCGACCTGGCCCGTGGCTTCAACCGCTTTCTCGACAGCCAGCGTGACCTGATTGGCGAAGTGCTGAATACCAGCGAACGCTTGCGCGCGTCGGTAGCGCAAGTGACGCAAGTGGTAGAGAACACCGCCGAACGTTCCGACCGCCAGCAGGAAATGACCGAAATGGTCGCCACTGCCGTGCATGAGATGGGCCTGACCGTGCAGGACATTGCGCAGAACGCCGGTAACGCTGCCGTGGCGTCGGAAACCGCGCGCACCGAAGCGCTGCAGGCCCGCGAAGTGGTACGCCGCTCGATTGCCCATATCGAGGGCATGTCCAGCGAGATTGGCCAGGCGGCGAGTGCAGTGGGTGAGCTGGCCACGGAAGTGGCGTCGATCGACGAAGTGCTGGCGGTGATCCGCAGCATCTCCGAGCAGACCAACCTGCTGGCGCTCAACGCCGCCATCGAGGCGGCGCGGGCGGGTGAGATGGGCCGTGGCTTTGCCGTGGTCGCCGATGAAGTACGGACCCTGGCGCGGCGCACCCAGGTGTCCACCGATCAAGTGCAGCAGATGATCCTGCGCCTTAAGCATGGCGCGGGCAGTGCGGTCGCATCGATGCAGGCCGGCCAGGCGGCAACCGGCACGGGCGTGGAGTCGAGCCAGCAGACCGGCGCTTCGCTGGGCACGATCACCGATCAGGTCGAACACATCAGTGACATGAACCATCAGGTGGCGACGGCGACCGAACAGCAGTCGGCGGTGACGGAGGAGATCAATCGCACCGTGCAGGGGATTTCCGACCTGGCGCGGGAAACGGCAGTGGATGTGCAGGGCTGTCGGCAGGAGTGTCAGGCGTTACGCGGCTTGGCCGATGATCTGGCGCGGCAGATGGGTGGGTTTCGTCTTTAAATCGGGGGGAATTCATCGCTGGCAAGCCAGCTCCCACAAGTAAGGTGCATGCAGTACCTGTGGGAGCCGGCTTGCCGGCGATGGCGTCATCAGGCGCCCATTGCCGCCCGGATATCCGCCGCCAGCTCACGTACCCGCGCTTCTTCGGTGTCCCACGAGCACATGAACCGCGCGCCACCGCTACCGATAAAGGTGTAGAAACGCCAGCCCTTGTTGCGCAAGGCTTCCAGCGCCGGTTCCGACATCTGCAGGAACACCCCGTTGGCTTCCACCGGGAACATCAGCTCTACGCCCGGCACGTCACTCACCAGTTCGCTGAGCAGTTGTGCGCAGCGGTTGGCATGGGCGCCGTACTTGAGCCAGGCGCCGGTTTCCAGCAAACCGACCCATGGCGCAGACAGAAAGCGCATCTTCGAGGCCAGCTGGCCTGCCTGTTTGCAACGGTAGTCGAAGTCTTCGGCCAGTTTGCGGTTGAAGAACAGGATCGCCTCGCCTACCGCCATGCCGTTTTTGGTACCGCCAAAGCACAGCACATCGACGCCGGCCTTCCAGGTCAGCTCGGCCGGCGTGCAGCCGAGGTAGGCGCAGGCGTTGCTGAAGCGGGCGCCGTCCATGTGCAGGTTCAGGCCCAGCTCCTTGCAGGTGGCGCTGATGGCCTTGAGCTCTTCCGGACGGTAGACGCTGCCGACCTCGGTGGCCTGGGTGATGGTCACCACGCGCGGCTTGGGATAGTGGATGTCCTGGCGCTTGAGCGCCACTTCGCGGATCGACTCGGGGGTCAGCTTACCGGCTTCGCTGCGCGCGGTGAGCAACTTGGAGCCGTTGGAGAAGAACTCGGGGGCGCCGCATTCGTCTGTTTCGACGTGGGCGGTCTCCGAGCAGATCACGCTGTGATAGCTCTGGCACAGGGACGACAGCGCCAGCGAGTTGGCCGCGGTGCCGTTGAAGGCGAAGAACACTTCGCAGTCGGTTTCAAACAGTTTGCGGAAATACTCCGAGGCGCGTGCCGTCCATTGGTCGTCGCCGTAGGCGCGCTCATGGCCCTGGTTGGCTTTTTCCATGGCGGCCCAGGCTTCCGGGCAGATACCTGAATAGTTGTCGCTGGCGAATTGCTGGCTTTTATCTGGCATGACACTGTCCTGTGAACGACGCAGGTGAGCACTCTAAACCAAGTTCCGGGTGGCCGCCTATCGCTGGCAAGCCAGCTCCCACAGTGACCGTGTGGGAGCTGGCTTGCCAGCGATGCAGGCGACATCGGCCCCCATGTCGTAAACGCACCTTTGTGTGGCGTCCGTAGGCATCTGGGCTGTCTGCGTCGGTCATACCATCGCTGAAAAGGGCAATTGCCCCACAAGACCGATGCCGCTGCCGGGAGAGACGCGATGTTCAGCAAGCAAGACCAGATCCAGGGTTACGACGATGCACTGCTGGCGGCGATCAATGCCGAAGAGCAACGCCAGGAAGATCACATCGAGCTGATCGCCTCGGAAAACTACACCAGCAAGCGTGTCATGCAGGCCCAGGGCAGCGGCCTGACCAACAAATACGCCGAAGGTTATCCGGGCAAGCGCTACTACGGCGGTTGCGAGCATGTGGATAAAGTCGAGCAACTGGCCATCGACCGCGCCAAGCAGCTGTTCGGTGCCGACTACGCCAACGTCCAGCCGCACTCCGGCTCCTCGGCCAACAGCGCCGTGTACCTGGCCCTGCTGCAAGCCGGCGACACCCTCCTGGGCATGAGCCTGGCCCACGGCGGTCACCTGACCCACGGTGCCAAGGTGTCGTCCTCGGGCAAGCTGTACAACGCCGTGCAGTACGGCATCGACACCAGCACCGGGCTGATCGACTACGACGAAGTCGAGCGCCTGGCCGTGGAACACAAGCCGAAGATGATCGTCGCCGGGTTCTCGGCCTACTCGAAAACCCTCGATTTCCCACGTTTCCGTCAGATCGCCGACAAGGTCGGTGCCTACCTGTTCGTCGACATGGCCCACGTCGCCGGCCTGGTCGCCGCCGGGCTGTACCCGAACCCGTTGCCGTACGCCGACGTGGTCACCACTACCACCCACAAGACCCTGCGCGGTCCGCGTGGCGGCCTGATCCTGGCGCGCAGCAACGAAGAGATCGAGAAAAAGCTCAACGCCGCAGTGTTCCCCGGCGCCCAGGGCGGCCCGTTGATGCATGTGATCGCCGCCAAGGCGGTGTGCTTCAAGGAAGCGCTGGAGCCTGGCTTCAAGACCTATCAGCAGCAGGTGATCGACAACGCCCAGGCCATGGCCGAGGTGTTCATCAAGCGCGGCTATGACGTGGTCTCCGGTGGTACCGATAACCACCTGTTCCTGGTCAGCCTGATCCGCCAGGGCCTGACCGGCAAAGATGCCGACGCCGCCCTGGGCCGCGCCCACATTACCGTCAACAAGAACGCCGTACCCAACGACCCGCAGTCGCCGTTCGTCACCTCCGGCCTGCGTATCGGCACCCCGGCGGTCACCAGCCGCGGCTTCAAGGTCAGCCAGTGCGTGGAGCTGGCCGGCTGGATCTGCGACATCCTCGATAACCTCGGCGATGCCGATGTCGAGGCCGATGTTGCGAAGAACGTGTCGGCACTTTGTGCAGATTTTCCGGTTTATCGCTGAGTGGTCCAGGAGTAAAGACTATGCAACGTTACTCAGGCTTCGGCCTCTTCAAGCACTCGCTCAGCCACCACGAAAACTGGCAGCGCATGTGGCGCACGCCAACCCCGAAAAAGGTCTACGACGTGGTCATCGTCGGCGGTGGCGGGCACGGCCTGGCCACCGCCTACTACCTGGCCAAGGAGCATGGCATCACCAACGTGGCGGTGGTCGAGAAGGGCTGGCTGGGCGGCGGTAACACCGCGCGCAACACCACCATCGTCCGCTCCAACTACCTGTGGGACGAGTCGGCGCACTTGTATGAGCACGCGATGAAGCTCTGGGAAGGGCTGTCGCAAGACATCAACTACAACGTGATGTTCTCCCAGCGCGGCGTCTACAACCTCTGCCACACCCTGCAGGACATTCGCGACTCCGAGCGCCGGGTCAACGCCAACCGCCTCAACGGCGTGGATGGCGAGCTGCTCAACACCCAGCAGGTCGCCGAAGAAATTCCTTACCTGGACTGCTCGAAAAACACCCGCTATCCGATCCTCGGCGCCACCGTGCAACGGCGCGGTGGCGTGGCCCGTCACGATGCCGTGGCCTGGGGCTACGCGCGTGCCGCCGATGCCCTGGGCGTGGACCTGATCCAGCAGACCGAAGTGATCGGCTTTCGCAAGGAAAACGGCGTGGTCATCGGTGTCGAGACCAACAAGGGCTTCATCGGTGCCAAGCGCGTCGGCGTGGTCACTGCCGGTAACTCCGGGCATATGGCCAAGCTTGCCGGTTTCCGCCTGCCGATCGAATCGCATCCGCTGCAGGCGCTGGTGTCCGAGCCGCTCAAGCCGATCATCGACAGCGTGATCATGTCCAACGCCGTGCACGGCTACATCAGCCAGTCGGACAAGGGCGACCTGGTCATCGGCGCCGGTATCGACGGCTGGGTTGGCTACGGTCAGCGCGGTTCGTACCCGGTGATCGAACACACCCTGCAGGCGATCGTCGAAATGTTCCCGATTCTTTCGCGGGTGCGGATGAACCGCCAGTGGGGCGGCATCGTCGACACCACGCCGGACGCTTGCCCGATCATCTCCAAGACCCCGGTGAAGAACATGTTCTTCAACTGCGGCTGGGGCACCGGCGGCTTCAAGGCCACCCCGGGCTCGGGCAACGTTTTTGCCGCCAGTCTGGCCAAGGGCGAAATGCACCCGCTGGCCAAACCTTTTTCCATCGACCGTTTCTACAACGGTGCACTGATCGACGAACACGGCGCCGCCGCTGTCGCCCACTAACAGGAGAAATCCCCATGTTGCATATCTTCTGTCCCCACTGCGGCGAGCTGCGCTCCGAAGAGGAGTTCCACGCCGCAGGCCAGGCGCACATTCCCCGGCCGCTGGACCCCAACGCCTGTTCCGACGAGGAGTGGGGCGATTACATGTTCTTTCGCGACAACCCGCGCGGCCTGCACCACGAGCTGTGGATTCACGCCGCCGGTTGCCGTCAGTACTTCAACGCCACGCGTGACACGCTGACCTACGAAATTCTGGAAACCTATCCGATCGGCGCCAAGCCGCAGGTCACCGGCAAAAGCACCAGCCCGCAGTTGGCAGTCAGTGGTCAGGGAGAAAAGGTATGAGCCAGGTCTATCGCCTGTCCAATGGCGGTCGTATCGATCGCAGCAAAGTCTTGAACTTCACCTTCAACGGCCAGACCTACCAGGGCTACGCCGGTGACACCCTGGCCGCAGCGTTGCTGGCCAACGGTGTGGACATCGTCGGGCGCAGCTTCAAGTACTCGCGCCCCCGCGGGATCATCGCCGCAGGCTCCGAAGAGCCGAACGCGATCCTGCAGATCGGTGCCACCGAAGCCACCCAGGTGCCCAACGTGCGCGCCACCCAGCAGGCCCTGTATGCCGGCCTGGTGGCCACCAGCACCAACGGCTGGCCGAGCGTCAACACCGACGTCATGGGGATTCTCGGCAAGGTCGGCGGCAAGCTGATGCCGCCGGGCTTCTACTACAAGACGTTCATGTACCCGCAGTCGTTCTGGATGACCTACGAGAAGTACATCCGCAAGGCGGCCGGCCTTGGCCGTGCGCCGCTGGAAAACGATCCGGACAGCTACGACTACATGAACCAGCACTGCGACGTGCTGGTGGTCGGCGCAGGGCCTGCCGGCCTTGCTGCGGCATTGGCCGCCGGGCGCAGCGGTGCGCGGGTGATCCTTGCCGATGAGCAGGAAGAGTTCGGTGGCAGCCTGCTCGACAGCCGTGAAAGCCTGGATGGCAAACCGGCTGCCGAATGGGTCGCGGCGGTGATCGCCGAGCTCAAGGGCATGCGTGAAGTGACCCTGTTGCCACGGGCCACGGTCAACGGTTACCACGACCACAACTTCCTCACCATCCACGAGCGCCTGACCGACCACCTGGGCGATCGCGCACCGATCGGCACCGTGCGTCAGCGCATGCACCGGGTACGTGCCAAGCGCGTGGTGCTGGCCACTGGCGCCCATGAGCGTCCACTGGTGTATGGCAACAACGATGTGCCGGGTAACATGCTGGCCGGCGCGGTTTCCACCTACGTGCGTCGTTATGGCGTGGCGCCGGGCCGCAACCTGGTGCTGTCGACCAACAACGACCATGCCTACCGTGTGGCGCTGGACTGGCATGACGCCGGCCTGAAAGTGGTCGCCATCGCCGATGCCCGCCACAACCCGCGCGGTTCGCTGGTGGAAGAAGCGCGGGCCAAGGGCATGCGCATCCTCACCTCCAGCGCGGTGATCGAGTCGCGTGGCAGCAAGCATGTGACCGCTGCCCGTGTCGCCGCGATTGACGTCAAAGCGCACAAAATCACCAGCCCGGGCGAATGGCTGGACTGCGATCTGGTTGCCACTTCCGGCGGCTACAGCCCGGTCGTGCACCTGGCTTCGCACCTGGGCGGCAAGCCGGTCTGGCGTGAAGACATTCTCGGTTTCGTGCCCGGCGAAGCACCGCAAAAACGCGTGTGCGTGGGCGGCATCAACGGTGTGTTCGCCCTCGGCGACACCCTCGCCGATGGCTTTGAAGGCGGCGTGCGTGCCGCCACCGAAGCCGGCTTCAAGGCCGTGCTTGGGGTGATCCCGAAAGTCCTGGCGCGTCAGGAAGAACCCACCGTGGCGCTGTTCCAGGTGCCCCACGACAAGAACACCGCACGGGCGCCGAAGCAGTTCGTCGACCAGCAGAACGACGTCACCGCCGCCGCCATCGAACTGGCCACCCGCGAAGGCTTCGAGTCGGTCGAACACGTCAAACGCTACACCGCCCTGGGCTTTGGTACCGACCAGGGCAAGCTCGGCAACATCAACGGCCTGGCGATTGCCGCCCGCTCCATGGGCATCACCATCCCGGAAATGGGCACCACCATGTTCCGCCCCAACTACACGCCGATCACCTTCGGCGCGGTGGCGGGCCGGCACTGCGGGCACCTTTTCGAGCCGGTACGCTTCACCGCCCTGCATGCCTGGCATGTGAAGAACGGCGCCGAGTTCGAAGACGTCGGCCAATGGAAGCGCCCCTGGTACTTCCCGCGCAACGGCGAAGACATTCATGCCGCCGTGGCTCGCGAGTGCAAGGCGGTGCGTGACAGCGTCGGCCTGCTCGACGCCTCGACCCTGGGCAAGATCGACATCCAGGGCCCGGACGCGCGCGAATTCCTCAACCGCATCTACACCAACGCCTGGACCAAGCTTGACGTCGGCAAGGCCCGCTACGGCCTGATGTGCAAGGAAGACGGCATGGTCTTTGACGACGGCGTCACTGCCTGCGTCGGCGATAACCACTTCATCATGACCACCACCACCGGTGGCGCGGCGCGAGTGTTGCAGTGGCTGGAGATCTACCAGCAGACCGAATGGCCGGAGCTGAAGGTGTACTTCACCTCGGTCACCGACCACTGGGCGACCCTGACCCTGTCGGGCCCCAACAGCCGCAAGCTGCTCAGTGAAGTGACCGATATCGACCTGGACAAGGACGCCTTCCCGTTCATGACCTGGAAGGAAGGCCTGGTCGGCGGTGTGCCGGCGCGGGTGTTCCGCATTTCGTTCACTGGCGAGCTGTCGTACGAAGTCAACGTCCAGGCCAACTACGCCATGGGCGTGCTGGAGAAAATCGTCGCTGCCGGCAAGCAATACAACCTGACCCCGTACGGCACCGAAACCATGCACGTACTGCGGGCCGAGAAGGGCTTCATCATCGTCGGCCAGGACACTGACGGCTCGATGACCCCGGACGACCTCAACATGGGCTGGTGTGTTGGCCGTACCAAACCGTTCTCGTGGATCGGCTGGCGCGGGATGAACCGCGAAGATTGCGTGCGCGAGAACCGCAAGCAACTGGTCGGGCTCAAGCCGGTCGACCCGAACAAATGGCTGCCCGAAGGCGCGCAACTGGTGTTTGACCCGAAACAACCGATCCCGATGGACATGGTCGGTCACGTTACTTCCAGCTACGCCAGCAACTCCCTGGGTTATTCGTTTGCCATGGGCGTGGTCAAGGGCGGGCTCAAGCGCATCGGCGAGCGGGTCTACTCGCCCCAGGCCGATGGCAGCGTGATCGAGGCGGAGATCTGTTCTTCGGTGTTCTTCGATCCGAAGGGCGAGCGGCAGAACATCTAATCGACTTGTTGGCCAGATGACCTGTGGGAGCCGGCCTTGCCGGCGATGGGGCGCGTAGCAGCCCCGATTTTGGCAAGGCTGCGCCTTGCATCGCCGGCAAGGCCGGCTCCCACACGTTACTTGCCCTACCGAACGCGAATTCAAGGCAGGTGTGTAATGAGCACGATCAACGTCTACCAACAACGCCCCGGCAACGATGCCAAGGCTGAAACACCACTGCACCACGCCGACTTGCCCAGCCTGGTCGGCAAGGGCCGCAAGAACGCCGGAGTCTCCCTGCGCGAGAAAAAACTCCTTGGCCACCTGACCATTCGTGGTGATGGCAAGGATCCGGCCTTCGCCGGCGGTGTGTTCAAGGCCCTGGGCCTGGAGCTGCCGGTGGCCCTGACCGTGGTCGCCAACGGCGAGACATCGCTGCAATGGCTGGGCCCGGACGAGTGGCTGCTGATCGTTCCCGGCGGCGAGGAATTTGCCGTCGAGCAAAAACTGCGCGATGCCCTCGATGGCCTGCACATTCAAATCGTCAACGTCAGCGGCGGGCAAACCCTGCTGGAACTGAGCGGCCCCAATGTGCGCGACGTGCTGATGAAATCCACCAGCTATGATGTCCATCCAAACAACTTCCCGGTGGGCAAGGCGGTTGGCACGGTGTTCGCCAAGTCGCAACTGGTGATCCGCCGTACCGGTGAAGAAACCTGGGAGCTGCTGATCCGCCGCAGCTTCTCCGACTACTGGTGGCTGTGGCTGCAGGACGCCTCCGCCGAATACGGCCTGAGCATTCAGGCTTAAGGAGCAATGCCATGAGTCGTGCCCCGGACACCTGGATTCTCACCGCCGATTGCCCGAGCTTGCTGGGTACGGTGGATGTGGTGACGCGTTACCTGTTCGAACAGCACTGCTACGTCACTGAGCACCATTCGTTCGATGACCGGCTGTCCGGACGCTTCTTCATTCGCGTGGAATTCCGCCAGCCGGATGACTTCGACGAGGCCAGCTTTCGCGCAGGGCTGGCCGAGCGGGGCGATGCGTTCGGCATGCTGTTCGAGCTGACCGCGCCCAAGCACCGGCCGAAAGTGGTGATCATGGTGTCCAAGGCCGATCACTGCCTCAACGACCTGCTCTATCGCCAGCGCATCGGCCAGT
>RCUI01000713.1_pt1 | contig 10322 bp, 8 predicted proteins | sample 2166121 | NCBI WGS metagenome assembly RCUI01 (sample SAMN09932700, study PRJNA488358) | compost metagenome | feature: garden; material: soil; isolation source: compost soil in succinic acid-enriched culture | place: Germany: Experimental Botanical Garden Goettingen | collected 2016-01-27
CGCCCATGATCAGCACGACGTTGGCGTTCTTGATGTCGACCCAGTTGTTGGTCATTGCGCCACGGCCAAAGGTCGGTGCCAGGGCCGAAACGGTGGGGGCGTGGCAGACCCGGGCCTGGCTGTCGGTACCGAGAATCCCCAGGGCGCGGGTGAAGCGCTGGTCAAGCGAGCCGGTTTCGCTGCTGGCGGCTGAGGAACAGAGCATGCCGGTGCTCAGCCAGCGGTTAACCGTGGTGCCTTTGGCGTTCTTCTCGATGAAGTTGGCGTCGCGGTCGTCCTTCATCAGCCGAGCGATACGCTCGATGGCGTGATCCCAGCTGATGCGCTGCCACGTGTCTGAACCCGGAGCGCGGTATTCAGGGAACAGCAGACGTTGTTCGCTGTGCACGTAGTCCACCAGGCCTGCGCCTTTGGGGCACAGCGAGCCGCGGCTGACCGGATGATCCGGATCGCCCTCGATATGGAAGATACGCGCTTTGGCGTTCTTGGCGCCGTCACCCAGGCTGTACATGAGAATCCCGCAGCCCACCGAGCAGTAGGTGCAGTTGTTGCGGGTTTCCTTGGCGCGCAACAGCTTGTACTGACGCGACTGCGTGGCCTGGGCCATGCCGGGGGCGAAGCCCAGGGTCGCACAGGTGGCGGTGGCAACACCGGCGGTGCAGAGCTTGAAGAACTGGCGGCGGCCAAGTCCCATGAGTATCTCCTTATTTTTACGGCGGCCTTTTTCTGACGGCTGCACAAAGCTGCGGGCATAGCAATGCCCGGCAACAAGGCGTCGCAAGCGCAGTTGGCTGGGGTGAGATCACGATTGGTGCAGGCCCTATCTGCCGTAGGGCTCGGTTAACGCGGATAAACGGTAGTGTATTCCCGTATGGAATGTAGGACTAATCAAGGGTGTCGATGGTGCTATCGACCAGGTCTATCGATACCGGGCAAAGCCTTGTCTTGCGTGCGTACAGCACTGGGCGGGGAGCGTCGCGCACTAGACCAAAGTTGTAGGTAGCCGCTGCCGCGAGGCGGCGATTGGGCGCGTAGCGGCCATGGAACCTGAACGTATGCGGTGTGCCGGGTTGCGACTGCGCTGCAGTCGATCGCAGCCTCGTGCCTCGGCAGCGGCTACAGCAAAAGTGTTTCATATCCATTTTAGTTATATAAAAATGAATAACTATTCTTTTTTGTTTTTCTTGTAAGCGTGCATTCTGCACCTCAAGCACTGCGCGGCAGTGCACCCCGGAACGAGGAAGCAGAGCATGACCATCAAGGCGATCAACGTACGCAATCAGTTCAAGGGCACGGTCAAGGAGATCATCGAAGGGCCAGTGGTATCGGAGATCGATGTGCAGACTTCGGCGGGTATCGTCACCTCGGTGATCACCACCCGTTCGGTACACGAGCTGGAGTTGCGGGTGGGCAGTGAAGTGATTGCCTTTGTGAAATCTACCGAGGTGTCGATCGCCAAATTATGAGGCGTTGCGCGGGTTGTACTGAGAGCGGCGAACGCTTGTTGCACACCATCAAGGTGGTGGGCAACAAGTCAGTTCAACTCAGGAACCGGCCGCTTCGGGCAGGATCATCCGCGCCGGTGCCTGTGCTGCCTTGCCCCGGGCCACCAGGTAATACAACACGCTCGGCACCACCAGGCCGATGATCCACGACACATCGACACCGCCCAAGTGCGCAACCATGGGGCCGGTGTAGAGCTTGGTGGAAATGAACGGCATCTGCACCAGCACGCCAATGGTGTAGACGATGATGCCGGGCATGTTCCAGCGCCCGTAGCGGCCGTTGGGATTACCCAGTGCCGGCACGTCGTAGCGCTCCTTGGTGATGAAGTAGTAGTCCACCAGGTTGACCGCGCTCCAGGGCACGAAGAAGGTCAGCAGGAACAGGATGAACGACTTGAACGCGGCAAGGAACGAGTGCTGGCCGAGCAGGGCTATCAGGGTCGAGGCACCGACGATGGCCAGCACAAAGAACAGGCGCTGGCGGCGGCTGACTTCAATATGCCCGCGAAAGCCACTAATGATGGTGGCAATGCACATGAAGCTGCCATAGGAGTTGAGGGTCGAGATGGTCACCTTGCCGAAGGCGATGCTGAAGTACAGCAACGCGGCGGTGGCACCAGTGCCGCCCAGGCCGACGATATAGGCTACCTCGCGACCGGAGAACTGGCCGTTGGCGATGGCGGCGGCAAACACACCGAGCACCATCGACGCCTGTGAGCCGACCACCGAACCCAGGCCTGCGGCAAGGAAGGTTTTGAACGACGAGGTGTTGCTTGGCAGGTAGCGCGAGTAGTCCGCCACATAAGGCCCGAAGGAGATCTGCCAGGACGCCGACAACGACACCGCGAGCAGGAACGAGGCCCAGGTGAAGTGACGGTTTTCCAGCAGTACGCCGATATCAGTGATGACCATGATGCGGCTGAACAAATAGACGAAGGCGATGATCCCCAAGACGCTGGCGATGCGGCCAATCCAGTGAATCATGCGGTAGCCGAACACTGTTGCCAGGACGATCACCGCCGCAAAGATCAGGATCCCGGCGCTGTCACTGACGCTGAGCAACTGGCCGATGGCCTGGCCCGACAGTACTGTGCCGGTGGCGGTGAAGCCCAGGTACATCAGGCACACCAGGGCAATCGGGATTGCCGCGCCATAGACACCGAATTGCACCCGGCTGGAGATCATCTGCGGCAGACCCAGCTTGGGCCCCTGGGCGGCATGCAGGGCCATCACTGCGCCACCGACCAATTGACCGATCAGCAAGCCGATCAATGACCAGAACACATCGCCACCGAGCACCACGGCCAAGGCGCCGGTAACGATTGCGGTGATCTGCAGGTTGGCACCCAGCCACAGGGTGAACTGACTATAGAGGCGTCCGTGCCGTTCGTTTTCCGGAATGTAGTCAATCGAGCGGCGCTCGATCAAGGGTTTGCTGCGCGGGGCGCTGGCCTGGGACATTGCTCGTGATCTCCGCATCTTTTTGTTGTTGGGCGGTCGGGTCGTCGGCGCAACGCAGGGCCGGCGACGCCAGCCGATATGAGCATGTACATACAACTACAGTCAAGTGAATGTATCTGAGTGTTGCGAGCTGTCTGAATGTCCTCTAGAGAGCGTCGAGCAGGGTTTTGACTTCGGCGAAACACTTTTCAGCGAGGGCCGAACGCGGCTCGCTGCGGCGCAGCAGCAGGCCAATCGGCGCATGCACGCTGGCGCTGGCAATCGGTACGATGCTGATGTGTTCGCTCAACTCGTCGAGCCCGCAGTTGAGCGGCATGATCGCGCAGCAGATGCCGGCGCAGATTGCCTGAATCAACTGGTAGGTGGAGTCGCTCTCCAGTACCGGCTGAGGATGCAGGCCGCGGCTTCTGAAGCTCAGGTCCACGGACTGGCGGTAGTGCATGCCCTCCGACAGCATGCCCAAGGGCAGGTCGCTGATGGCCTCCCAGGGCAGCTCGGTCTGCTCAAAGTGGTAATGGCGAGTGTCGTACAGCAACCCCATGCTGGTGGCGCCCAGCTCGATAACCTCGAAGAAGCTGGTGTTGATCTGGTCCAGGTAGCAGATACCCAGGTCCAGTTGGTTGCGGCTCAAACCATCGATGACCTGCTCCGAGCTCAACGACGAAAGCTGGAAGTGCAGCTCCGGGTAGCGCTGGGCCAGTGGTGTCAGGAAACTCATCGGGTTGATGCTCGACAGCGGCACCATCCCTAAACGCAGGTTACCGACGATCTGCCCGCGGCAACTGGCGGCTTCGGCCTGCAGGCCGTCATAGGCGGCCAGCAGGGTACGGGCCCAGGCCAGGATGCGCTCGCCGGCTTCAGTGAAACCTTCGAAACGTTGGCCACGGGTGACCAGTACCAGGTCCAGTTCATCTTCCAGGTTGCGCAGGCGCATGGACAGCGTCGGTTGGGTGATATGGCACAGTGCTGCGGCCTGGCCAAAGTGTCTGGTCTTATCCAGGGCGATGAGAAACTTGAGTTGTTTGATGTCCATGGTGCGGCCTGGCAAGGAATGTGGAATTGAGCATAGCGCGGTTGCGCAACCCTACTGCCAGGCGCCAAAGACGTCCAATGGGCCGTGTTGACTATGTGATAGCTACGGTCGATGAAGTGAGGCGTTGGGGCTTGTGCCAATAGAGGAAGTCGATAGGGTGTTGTGAACTATCGATTGGACGGTGTTTCTATTAGTCACTAGTTTTCCCCGACGATTATTCTTCGTTGGTGAGGCTATGACATGAGTGTGAAATTGGATGCGGCTTTTGTACCGATCAACATCGTCGTACTAACCGTCAGTGACACGCGAACCTTCGAGACCGATACCTCTGGTGAGTTGCTGGCGACCCGCGCCGTGGAAATGGGCCATCGCTTGGTGGCGCGTGAATTGGTCAAGGACGATGTCTATAAAATCCGTGCCCAGGTGGCCACCTGGATTGCCGATGAGCAGGTCCAGGTTGTGTTGGTTACCGGCGGCACCGGCTTTACTGCCCGAGACAGCACCCCCGAGGCCGTGGCCTGCTTGCTGGACAAGCGCATCGATGGATTCGGTGAGTTGTTCCGTGCCTTGTCGATCCTCGACATCGGCACCTCCACCGTGCAGACCCGCGCCTTGGCCGGGCTGGCCAACGGCACCCTGGTGTGTTGCCTGCCAGGCTCGACGGGTGCCTGCCGCACGGCGTGGGAAGGCATCCTGGCCGAGCAACTCGATGCACGCCATCGCCCGTGTAACTTTGTCGCCCACCTCAAACCTGGCAACCTGTGCGAGTCGCGCCAATGAAAGGCGGTGCGCTGATCTCGGTCGATCAGGCCCTCGAACAACTGATGCTGTTCGCGGCACAGGCGCCGATTACCGCCGTTGAGGAGGTCCCTCTGGCCGACGCGGATGGTCGGGTGCTGGCCCGTGACGTGCAGGCGCGTATCGATTCGCCCCTTGGTCGAACAGTAGTGCTATGGATGGCTATGCCTTCAACCTGAACGATGCGCTGTTGTCTACGGGTGACGAGTTGGTGACTGAGGGCGAGATTCCAGGCGCCGGCCAGATCCACGAAAGTAACCGGCTGGTGCTCAAGGCGCTGCTGCTTCGCCTGGGCTGCGAGGTCATTGATCTGGGTATTGTCAAAGACGATCCGGAGCTGATCCGCGTCGCCCTCGAACAGGCCGTCACGGCCGATTTGATTATCAGCAGCGGTGGCGTATCGGTGGGCGATGCCGATTGCATCGCCAGCCTGTTGCGTGAATCGGGCGAACTGCTGCTGTGGAAGTTGGCGATCAAGCCAGGAAAGCCCTTTACCTTTGCCCACTTCAACAACGTGCCTTTTATTGGTTTGCCGGGTAACCCGGGATCCTCGTTGGTGACCTTCCTGCTCCTGGCCCGTCCTTCTGGTCTGATGGTTTTCTGGAAGTGCCGGTGGGTACGACTTTTGAGCCGGGCGATCTGCTTGACTTCATTCCCTTCGCCAGCTTGATGGTTGTGTAGTTACCGTTGTGGGAGAGTCTGCTTTGTTGGCGACGGCAGCGGCTTGCACCACGGGCTGTAGCCGCTGCCGAGGTACGAGGCTGCGATCGACTGCAGAGCAGTCGCAACTTAGGCACCTGGTTGGACCTGACGCATCGCGGTGGCCAGGTTTTGCGGGCGTTTCACGCCCGATCGCAGCCTGACGGCAGCGGCTACGAGGGCCAGTCCCGTAAAGAGCCTGAAAAACTACCACCGCTCTTCAACTCAACACAAAGTCCACCGGTTGCAAGGGCGGGGGCAGCTCGGTATGTCCGGTTGCAGAGAGTATTTCCCGCTCAATCGTCCTGACCATGGCGTCGGTCGGCAGGTCATTTTCGTCGCGCCCAAACGGGTCCTCCAGTTCATCACTGATGGCATCCAGGCCGAAGAAGGTGTAGCTGACAATGGCGGTGAAGATCGGCGCCAACCAGCCCAGTGGCTGGGCCATGGCGAAGGGCAGCAGGACGCAGAAGATGTAGATCGTTCGATGCAGCAATAAGGTATAGGGGAAGGGCAAGGGTGTGCTCTTGATGCGTTCGCACACCGCCTGCGCTTCGGACAGCCCGCGCAGGCGCTGCTCCAGGGTCACGTAGCGCCATTCGCTGATGATGTGGTCTTCGGCCAGGCGCGAACAGACCCTGCCGGTGTCCTGCAAGATCCCGTCACTGACGTTGTGGGCAGCAAGGCTGAACACCCCAGGCACCCAGATGCGTGCAGCTTGTTGCTCATCCTCGCCGCGCAACCTGGCGTTCAGCGCATGGGCATAGCCACACAGGCCCAGCAGCAGGCTTTCGCGCAGTTTAGGATCAGCGATCACGCAGCTTTCGCGGACAAACGAACGTATTTCGATGATCACCTGGCCCCAGGCTTTACGGCCTTCCCACCAGCGCTCGTAGCAGGCGTTGTTGCGAAAGCTCATGAAGATCGACAGCGACAGACCAAGCAGGGTAAAGGGCGTGGCATTGACCCGGGAAAACAAGGTCGGGTGCAGGTTCTCGATCAGCACGATCAATGAAGCCAGCAGGGTGACCATGATGCAGCGCCGGGCAATGCGCTTGGCAATGGAGCCTTTGAGGGTAATCAGGATATTGAGCAGGTTGGGTTTGGGGTGAACGATCATGGGGGGCTCATTTGCGAAAGTAGCGGCTAGCCGCCAGTCATGTTCATGAAGCGCAGAATCTGCACATCGCCGTTGATGTCGAAGTGGTGGCGGTAAGGCTTGAGGGTCATGGCATCGCGAATGGCCTTGTCCAGCCGTGCGCTGTCGCCCGGGTGAGCGCGCAAGACTTGCTTGAGGTCGCTGGCGTGCTCGTTGCCCAGGCACAGCAACAGGCGCCCCTCGACTGTCAGGCGTACGCGGTTGCAGGTGCCGCAGAAGTTATGACTGTGGGGCGAAATGAAGCCGATGCGGATCTGCGGCGCTTCGGCCAGGCGCCAATAACGTGAAGGGCCTTGCGTGGATTCGGCCGATTCGATCAAGGTGAATTGTTCCGCGATGCGTGCGCGAACTTCATCACTGGAGCAGTAGGATTCGCTGCGCTGGTGCTCACTGATCACGCCCAGGGGCATCTCTTCGATGAAGGAGATGTCCAGTTCGCGGTCGATGGCAAAGCGCACCAGGTCGTTGATCTCGCCGTCGTTGCGGCCCTTGAGCACCACGCAATTGAGCTTGGTACGACGAAAGCCGGCGGCGCGTGCCGCGTCGATGCCGGCAATCACCTGGTGCAGGTCACCGGTACGCGTGAGTGCCTTGAAGCGCTCAGGGTCGAGGCTGTCGAGGCTGATGTTCAGGCGCGACAGACCGGCTTCGTACAAGGGTTTGGCCAGGCGCCCGAGTTGTGAGCCATTGCTGGTCATGCACAGCTCGCGCAAGCCCGGCAAAGCCGCAACCCGTGCGCATAATTCGACAATACCGCTGCGCACCAGTGGCTCGCCACCGGTCAGGCGGATCTTACGGGTGCCCATGGCCACGAAGCGCTCGGCGACCTGATACAGCTCTTCGAGCGTCAAGATGCGTTGGCGCGGTAAAAACTGCATGTCTTCAGCCATGCAATATACACAACGGAAGTCGCAGCGATCAGTAACCGACATCCTCAGATAATCAATCTTTCGATTAAAGCCATCGACCAGAGTTTTGTTGTGTGCATTCACGATGGCATTACCTCGTTTAATCGAATATCGGTTGTTGCGGTGAATGCACTCTAGGCAATTTCTTAACTAAAAGTGCGGTGTTGTATCGAGCATAGGGAGGCGCAGAGGTGGCGTCAAATTGCTTTTAGTGACCATGTGATAAGTGCCGTCTATCGGCGCTGTAGGGCTCGTATTTCGTGGGGTTTGGCCGTGATAGAGGGTTTTGATCGGTCTGTCATTACTTTCGATTGGACGCACGCGAACGGGCCCAATAGTCTGTAAGTGTGAAATAAGTTGAAAGCCAGTGGGCATTCGCCTAACTGCTATTCGAACAGCGCCAGTTAATTGTTTTGCGCGGAGTTATCCGTGTCGCAACATGGCCTGCGCTTGCCTGGAGATTAATAAATCTCTGCGTGCACATCGAGGAATCCCGTGATGAGTCAAGACGAACACATCAAAAACTATAATGCCCCGGCCGCTGGATGGGGGGCGCTGAAAAGCGTGACCAAGAGCTGGCTGGGCAGTGAAAATGCCTTCAAAAACCTGCGGGCGATGCTCAAGACCAACCAGAATGGCGGCTTCGATTGCCCTGGGTGTGCCTGGGGTGAGTCCCCTGAAGATGGCATGGTCAAGTTCTGTGAAAACGGTGCCAAGGCGGTCAACTGGGAGTCCACGGGGCGTTCGGTCGACCCGACGTTCTTCTCCCGTTACAGCGTCAGCGCACTGGCCGATCAGACCGATTACTGGCTCGAATATCAAGGGCGTCTGACCCATCCGATGCGCTATGACGCTGCCACCGATCATTACGTTGAAACTTCGTGGGACGAGGCGTTTGCCCTGGTTGCACGTCACCTCAACGGGCTGGACTCGCCCCACCAGGCCGAGTTCTACACCTCCGGGCGGGCCAGCAATGAGGCGGCGTATCTTTATCAGCTGTTTGTACGCGCATTTGGTACCAACAACTTTCCCGACTGTTCGAACATGTGCCATGAGGCCAGCGGGGTAGGGATGGGCGAAACCCTGGGCGTAGGCAAAGGCACGGTGGTCTTTCATGACCTGGAGGAGGCTGACGCAATTTTCGTCATCGGCCAGAACCCCGGCACCAACCACCCGCGCATGCTTGAACCCCTGCGTGAAGCGGTCAAGCGTGGCGCCCAGGTGGTGTGCTTCAACCCGCTCAAGGAGCGCGGTCTGGAACGCTTCCAGCATCCACAACATCCTTTCGAGATGCTCAGCAATGGTTCCGAACCGACCAATACTGCGTATTTCCGGCCTGCCTTGGGCGGCGATATGGCGGTAATGCGCGGCATTGCCAAGTTCTTGCTTACTTGGGAGCGCGAAGCCCAGGCCAAGGGCGAGCCAGCGGTTTTCGATCATGCCTTTATTGCCGAGCATACCTCGGGCCTGGACGCCTACCTGGCGCAAGTTGATGCCACCCCCTGGGCGCACATCGTTGAACAATCTGGCTTGAGTCTGGCTGAGCTGGAGCTGGCCGCACGCATGTACCGGCGAGCCGAGCGGGTGGTCATGTGCTGGGCCATGGGCGTTACCCAGCACCGTCACTCGGTGCCGACAGTGCAAGAAATCATCAACCTGCAATTGCTGCGCGGCAACGTCGGCAAGCCGGGGGCCGGACTGTCGCCGGTACGGGGTCACAGTAACGTGCAGGGTGACCGCACCATGGGTATCGACGAGCAACCACCCGAGTGGCTGCTGGATGCACTGGAGCAGCGTTTCAAGTTTCAGGTCCCGCGCCTGCATGGCCACAACGCCGTGTTGGCGATTCAGGCGATGGAGGCCAAACGCGCCAAAGTGTTTATCGCCCTGGGTGGCAACTTCGCCCAGGCCACGCCTGACAGCCCGCGTACTCATGATGCACTGCGCAATTGCGACCTGACGGTGCATATCGCGACCAAACTCAACCGCTCACACCTGGTCACCGGCCGCGAGGCGTTGATCCTGCCGTGCCTGGGGCGGACTGAAATCGACGTGCAGGCCGAAGGTCCGCAAGGCGTCACCGTGGAAGACACCTTCAGCATGGTGCATATCTCCTACGGCCAGCTCAGACCGCGCTCGCCGTTGCTGCGCTCTGAACCCTCGATCATCGCTGGCATTGCCAAAGCCACGCTCGGCGACCAGCCGATCGACTGGGAATGGACCGTGGCTGATTACAGCCGTATTCGCGACCTGATCGCTGACACCATTCCAGGGTTCGAGGATTTCAATGCCCGCCTGCAGCATCCCGGCGGCTTTCATTTGAGCAACCCCGCAGCGGCGCGGCAATGGCACACCGCCACGGGCAAGGCCCAGTTCACCCCCAGCCTGTTGCCACAGCAGCTGGTTAACGAAGCCGTATTGGCGCGGGGCGACAAGCCCGACCTGGTGCTGCAGACCCTGCGCTCCCATGACCAGTACAACACCACCCTGTATGGGCTGGACGACCGTTATCGGGGCGTGTTTGGTCTGCGTGAAGTGATCTTTGCCAATGAGCAGGATATCCGCCGCCTGGGCTTTGAGCCCGGCGAGAAGGTCGACCTGGTGTCGCTCTGGGAGGATGACCGTGAGCGTCGTGTCAGCGGCTTTACCCTGGTGGCGTACGACATTCCCAGTGGTCAGGCCGCAGCGTACTACCCCGAGACCAATCCACTGGTGCCGCTGGAAAGTTACGGTGACCGGACCTTCACCCCGACCTCGAA
>RCUI01000715.1_pt1 | contig 10298 bp, 9 predicted proteins | sample 2166121 | NCBI WGS metagenome assembly RCUI01 (sample SAMN09932700, study PRJNA488358) | compost metagenome | feature: garden; material: soil; isolation source: compost soil in succinic acid-enriched culture | place: Germany: Experimental Botanical Garden Goettingen | collected 2016-01-27
CTTGCGTGGTGCTGTTCGGCACCCTCGGCATGCTGCTCTATCCCTGGTTGTTCACCCTGATGCCGACCCTGTTCGGCGATAGCCATGGCTTCGGCATCTTTACCGGCGCAACCCTGCATGAGGTGGCCCAGGTGGTTGCCGCAGGCCAGGCCATGGACCCGCAAGCCGCCGAGGCCGCCGTGGTGACCAAGTTGATCCGGGTGCTGCTGCTGGCGCCGTTTCTGCTGGGCCTGGGCCTCTGGCTGAGCCGCAAGGCCGGAAGCGGGCACGGTGCTGCCGCGGTAAAGGTGCCGCTGTTTGTACTGGGGTTTATCGCCTGCATGCTGATCAACTCGTGCCTGGAACTGGATCAGCGCCTGCATCAAGCGTTGATCAGCTTCGACGATCTGCTGCTGGCCACGGCGATGGCGGCACTGGGCTTCAGTACGCGCCTGGTCGACCTGCGCAAGGCAGGGCTCAAGCCGCTGGTGCTGGCCGCCGCCTTGACGCTGCAGTTGATGGTGGTGGGCGGTGTGCTGACGGTTCTTTAGGACGCGGAGCGGGGCGCCTGCAATGATTCTCCATGGCGCCACGATTTCACGGCGTTCGCTCCAGAAGTTGGTCGGTCACGTCTTGCTGTTCCCGCCCCTGTTTTATCAACCAGCGTTGAAAGGTCCGGCACTGCTTGCGGTGAAAACTGTTCTGATTCCAGGTCAGGTAATACGCCGCCGGCATGGGCAGCGCACGCAGGCACGGAATGACCAGGCGACCGCTTTCCAGGTCCTTGCGGATCATCGAATACTGCGCCAGGACGATGCCTTGCTCCTCGATCGCCGCCTCGATGGCCATCGCGGAGAGGAAATAGATCCGGTAGTTGCGGATGGTCACCTCGCCGACACCTGCATCGGCAAACCACTGCTCCCAGGACGGCGGTGAGTCGAACTTCGGTCGCCAGTCGATGGTGATCAGCGGGTGGGCCAGCAACTCGCGGGGCTCCACCGTGCCCGCCAGTAGCGCCGGGCTGCAGGCGGGCACCACGCAATCGCGAAACAGCTCGATGGTGTGCTGGTCATCGTGCATGCCTTCTCCGTAACTGAGACGAAAATCCACGCCGTTGGCCTGCGCCTCCGAAGGTTCGGTGTGGGTGCCGTCGAGGTAGACGCTCAGTTGCGGATGCTCCAGCTGCCAGTCGGCCACCCGTGGCGCCAGCCACTTGGACAGCAGTGAGGGCAGGGCGCTGATGTAGAGGTTGTTCGCATTCTTGGAGCGTTCCAGCTCCGCATAGGCCGCGCGCAGGCGCTCGAAGGCCTGGCTGCACCCTTCATGAAAGCGCTGGCCGGCTGCGTTCAGGCGCAGGCGCTGGCCTTCCTTGGCAGTCAGGCTAAGGCCCACGGCCTCTTCCAGAAGCTTCATTTGCTGGCTGACCGCTCCGGCGGAAATGCCCAGGCGTTTTGCCGCCTGGGTGATGCCGCCACACAAGCCCACGGCTTCAAAAACTTCCAGTGCGCGTAACGGAGGCAGATGGCTCATGAGTGCTCTCGACGGGGAGTGACGGTGTGTATTTGTAGTTTAGAAATCCTTAACTAATCAACAGGAAAGCACGTCTATTCAATTGTTCGCCCCGGACTTAGGCTTTTTCTCAAGAAGCCGACGCTTCGCATAACAACAAGAGGAGCTACACGCCATGTTCTTGAGAAACGCCTGGTACGCCGCCGCCTGGGATACCGAAGTGAAGCAGGCCCTGCATGCGACCACCCTCCTTGGCGAGTCCATCGTGCTGTACCGCAAGACCGATGGCGCCGTGGTTGCCCTGGAGGATGCGTGCCCGCACCGTAAATTGCCGCTGTCGATGGGGCGCCTGCTGGGTGACGTGGTCGAGTGCGGCTACCACGGGCTGACGTTCGACGGCGCCGGCGCCTGCGTGAAGGCCGCGTGCGTGTCGCGGATTCCCCAGGCGGCGAAGGTCCGCAGCTACCCGGTAGAGGAGCGCTACGGCCTGGTCTGGCTGTGGATGGGCGATGCGGCGCTGGCCGACCCTGCCAAGCTGCTTGAGATTGCCGAGTGGGATGACCCGAACTGGGGCGTGAACCGTGGCGACTCGATGACCATCGACTGTAACTACCTGTACATGACCGACAACCTGCTCGACCCCTCCCACGTCGCCTGGGTGCACCAGAGCTCCTTCGGTACCTCGGCCTGCGAATCCCAGCCGTTGCAGACCGTGGAGCAGGGCGATGGCGTGGTGGTGTCACGGTGGCTGTACGACATCGAGGTTGCGCCTTTCTATCAGCAGTACCTGAAGTTCGAGGGGCGTTGCGATCGCCTGCAGTACTACGAGGTACGGTTCCCGGCGCACGCCATCATCAAGGGGGTCCATACCCCGGCCGGCCATGGCGGCGACGATGCCCCGGTGCACGAACAAGCGTTCCTGATGGACTCCTACAACTTCATGACGCCGGTCGACGAAAACCGCACCCGTTACTACTGGTTCCAGTTACGCAACTTCGATGCCGACAGCCAGAGCGTCTCGCGCCAGTTCGCCGTCGATGTGCGCAAGGCCTTCGAGGAGGACCGGGTGATCCTCGCCGCCGTGCATGCCGGCATGAAAAACCGCCAGAGCGCCAATATCGACCTGGCCATCGACTCCGGCCCGCTGCGTTTTCGCCGGGCCATGGAGCGCCTGATACGCGAAGAACAGGCAGGCGCCGGCAACCTGATCGCAACCCGCGAGGTCCAGGCTCATGCTTGACGCCATTCCCGCCGTGAAGGGCTTCGCGCGCTTCCAGGTGACCAGGAAGGTGCGAGAAAGCGCGTCGATCACCTCGTTCGTGCTCGAACCTGCCGCAGACGATGGCCGTGTGGCGTTTCGCCCGGGCCAGTTCATCGTGGTTCGCATACCCCAGGCCGAGGGCCCGCAGGTGCTGCGTGCCTATAGCCTGTCGAGCGACCCGGGCGACCCCTCGCAACTGCGTATCTCGGTGAAGCACGAGTTGCCGCCGGCGCATTTGCCCGACCTGCCGGCCGGTGTGGGCTCGAGCTTCTTGCATCAATCGGTGGAGGTGGGCGAGCAGCTGGAAATCGCCGGCCCGTCGGGCACCTTCGTGCTAGACGAGAGCAGCGAACGGCCGGTGCTGCTGTTCAGCGGCGGGGTGGGCCTGACCCCCATGGTGAGCATGCTGCATCGGCTGGCCAGCACCACGCGGCCGGTGTACTTCATCCATGCCTGCGAGAACGGCGCCGTGCATGCCCTGCGTGAAGAGGTGCTGGCGTTGGCCGCCCGGCGCGCCGGGATCGTGGTGCACTTCTGCTACCGGACGCCGACCGATGACGACGTGCGCCGTGCTGACCACCACAGCAGCGGGCTGGTCAGTCGGGAAACGTTACAGGCGATGCTGCCCCTCGACGACTACGACGCCTACCTGTGCGGGCCCCGTCCGTTCATGCAGGCGAACTGGCGGCTGCTGCGCGGCCTGGGGATCGACAGCGCTCGCATTCGCTACGAGTTCTTCGGCCCGGCGACGATCCTCGATGAAGACGAAGCCCCGGCTGCGCCCCCTGTGGCGGCCCCGGTGCCTGCGGTCGGCGGTGACCTTAGCGTGCTCTTCGAGCCCTCGGGGTTGTCCGTGGCCTGGGATAGCGCCTGTCCCTCGCTGCTCGACTGTGCCGAGCAGGCCGGGCTCGCGCCGCCCTTCAGTTGTCGCGCCGGGCTGTGCAACAGCTGCCTGACGCCACTGCTCAGCGGCAGCGTCGAGTACAGCGAGGCGCCGCTGATCACCCCCGAACCTGGCCAGGTGTTGTTGTGTTGTGCGCGGCCGACCTCCCCGGTGGTGTTGGCGCTGAACAATTGAGAGTGGCCCGCACCGCGCGGCCAGAAAATGAACCCGCCAGAGACCTGACGCCTATCGACTGATGCCCGAACCCTGACTCGCCTTGCTTCGCGTGCCCCTTACCGTGCTTCGCATCGGAGAATTAAAAGATGAACAACAATAAAACTCGATTCGCCGCCTGCTCGCTGATGTTGTTGATGACCAGTGTCTCGCTGACCACCCACGCCAAGGAGTGGGACAGCATCCAGATCGCCACCGAGGGCGTCTACGAACCCTGGAACCGCACCTTGCCCGATGGCTCTTTCGATGGCTTCGAGCCGGAGATGGCCAAGGTCTTGTGCGAGCGCATGAACGCCCGCTGCACCATCGTTGCCCAGGATTGGGACGGCCTGATCCCGGGGCTCAAGGCCGGCAAGTTCGATGTGGTGATGGATGCCCTGGCGATCAGCCCGGAGCGGCGCAAGGTGATCGACTTCTCCCGCCCCTACACCAAGGCCCCGGCCACGTTCATTGCGCTGCAGTCCAGCGCCATCGACCTGGGCAGCGGTACGTTGCAACTGCAGGGTAACCCCGAGCGCGATACACCGGCGGTGGAGGCGCTGCGCGAGCGCCTCAAGGGCAAGCTGATCGGCATCGTCACCGGCACCGTGTACAGCAAGTTCATCCGCGACCAGTTCGGCCAGGTGGCGACCATCCGTGAATACAAGACCCCGCCCGAGCCGCTGATGGACCTGAAGAACGGCCGTGTCGACGTGGTGTTCGAGGACCTCGGTTTTCTCTCCGGGGAGCTGCAACGCGGCAGCGACAGCGGGCTGGTGCTGGTCGGCCCGGCCATCAACGGGCCGATCTGGGGCGAAGGGGAGGCCTTTGGCATTCGTCCGGGGGAAGCGGCGCTCAAGGCCAAGCTGGACGCGGCGATCGACTCGCTGATCGCAGACGGGACGATCAGCCAGCTCAGCCGCAAATGGTTCAAGCACGACTTCACGCCACCCAGCCAATAACCCCGGGTCGCCCGGCGTCCCAGCGGCGCCGGGCACCGACAGGCCGCTCGCGCAGCCGCGCGGGCCGGCGCCTCTTTGACACGGTTATAGGTGGACTACGGTGATCGACTTGATTGGATTCGGCGCAAAAGGCTGGGGCAGCGTGCTGCTCATGGCCGCGCTCATGACGGTACTGGTGACGTTGGCGGCGTTGCTGGTGGGGGCGGTGCTCGGCGCACTCGTCGCGGCCGCCAAGCTGCACCCCAGCGGGCTGCTGCGGGCGCTGGGCGATGGCTACACCACGGTATTCCGGGGCATTCCGGAGCTGTTGGTGATCTATCTGTTTTTCTATGGTGGCTCGGCCTTGGTGAGCAGCGTGGGCGGGCTGTTCGGTGCCGAGGGTTTTATCAGCATGCCGGCGTTCCTGGTGGGCGCACTGGCGGTCGGGGTGGTGTCCGGGGCCTATCAGGCCGAGGTGTATCGCGGGGCCTTCCAGGCAGTTTCGCGCAGCGAACTGGAGGCGGCCAAGGCCATCGGCATGCCGCTGATGCTGCGCTTTCGCCGGATCGTTGCGCCCCAGATCCTGCGTTTTGCCTTGCCGGGCATCGGTGGTGTCTGGCAGATCACCCTGAAGGATTCGGCGCTGATCTCGGTCACCGGGCTGGTGGAGCTGATGCGCGCCAGCCGCGTGGCGGCGGCCTCCACCGGGCAATTCGTGTTGTTCTTCATGACCGGCTGCGCGCTCTACCTGGTGTTGACGGGGATTTCCAACCTGGTGTTCTCCCGCGCTGAACTGCGCGTGGGCAGAACCTTTCGTCGCAGCTGAAGGGAGCCAACCATGTCTGTAGATATCGCTTTTTTCGGTGACACTCTGCTGCAACTGCTGCGGGCGCTGCCGACCACGCTGCTGCTGTTCGCCGCCTCGGTCGCCATCGGTACGCTGCTGGCATTGCTGCTGGTGTGGATGCGGGTGTGCGAGGTCGCGGTGCTGCGTCACCTGGCGCGCAGCTACATCTTCCTGTTTCGCGGCTCGCCGCTGCTGATCCAGATGTTCTTGCTCTATTACGGGCTGAGCCAGTTTCCAGAGGTACGCCAGAGCCCGTTCTGGCCGGTGCTGCGTGATCCGCTCAGTTGTGCGGTGATTGCCCTGGCGCTGTGTACGGCGGGCTACATGGCGGAGATCTTCCGTGGCGGCTTGCTGGCCGTGCCGCCCCAGCAAATCGAAGCGGCGCGGGCCGCGGGCATGTCGGGCGGGTTGCTGGCGCGTCGGATCATCATTCCCATCGCCCTGCGCAGCTGCCTGCCGGCCTATTCGACGGAGATCATCCTGATGATGAAGGCGACCTCGCTGGCGAGCCTGGTCACGGTCTACGAAGTGTCCGGCGTGGCGCAGCGGATCATCGCTGAAACCTACCGCACGCTTGAGGTGTTCCTGTGCGCCGCGTTGATTTACCTGGTGCTGAATTTCCTGATTGTCCGCACGCTGGCGTGGGTCGAACAGCGGTTGTCACCCCGGCAGCCCGTCACCGCGAGTCCAACAACAAAAAAGTACGCACTCAGCGTACGTAGGGGGTAAGTGGCATGACTACAGATCCAGTGTTGCAGGTAAAACACATCCGCAAATCCTTCGGCAACCTGGAGGTGCTCAAGGGCATCTCGCTGGATGCCCACGAGGGCGACGTGGTGTCGATACTCGGTGCCAGCGGCTCGGGCAAGAGCACCTTCCTGCGCTGCATCAACCTGCTCGAGGTTCCCGATGCCGGCGAGATCCATGTCGCCGGCGAGCAGGTGGCGTTCAAGCGTGGCCGCCATCAGCTGATGGTGCCCGCCAACCGGCGCCAGGTCGATCGCATGCGCCCGGAGTTGGGCATGGTGTTCCAGAGCTTCGGCCTGTGGTCGCACATGACGGTGCTGCAGAATGTCATCGAAGGCCCGGTGCATGTACAGAAGCGTCCGCGCGCCGAGTGCATCGACGAAGCCGAGGCACTGCTGGAGAAAGTGGGCATGGCCGACAAGCGCGACCACTACCCGGCGTTCCTCTCCGGGGGCCAGCAACAGCGGGTGGCCATTGCCCGCACCCTGGCGATGCGCCCGCGGGTCATCCTGTTCGATGAGCCGACCTCGGCCCTCGACCCGGAGCTGGTTGGCGAGGTGCTCAAGGTGATGCGTTCGCTCGCCGAGGAGGGCCGGACCATGCTGGTGGTCACCCATGAAATGGGCTTTGCCCGCAACGTTTCCAACCGCGTGGTGTTCATGAACCAGGGGCTGATCGAAGCCCAGGGCACCCCGCAGGAGATGTTCAACGAACAACACTGCGAGCGCTTCAGCCGGTTCATTCTCAGCCACGCCTGATACCCCGAAAAAACACACGTATTTTTTCGCCTGTTTCATGACGGGACAGGCGTTCTACGCCCTGAAAAAAGCCACTGAGCAGAGAGAGCACAGCAATGCGCATTCAACCCCAAGATATCGCCAACGTTGTACTGGACGATGCCAAGCCCTCCATCGAGGCATTCATTGCCGTCGCCCGTTATGGCGCAAAGGTGAGTTTCTCCGATGCCTACCGTGCCCGCGTTGCACGTTCGCGCCGGCTGATCGAACGCTTCCTCGACGAAAACCGCCTGGTGTATGGCGTGACCACAGGCTTTGGCGACAACGTCCGGCATGTGATCTCGCCTGAGGACGCGCAAACCCTGCAAGTGAACATCGTGCGTTCCCACGCCGTGTCGGTGGGCGAACCGCTGAACCGCGAGCAGGTGCGCGCCGTGCAGTTGATGATTCTGGTCAGCCTGGGCAAGGGCTTCTCTGGCGTACGCATGGCGCTGCTTGAGCAGATCGCCGGGTTGCTCAACAACGACGTGGTGCCGTTTGCCCCCAGCGAAGGTTCGGTGGGTTACCTCGGCCCCGAAGGGCACCTGGCGCTGGTGCTGATCGGCGAAGGCAAGGCCAGCGTCGCCGGTGGCGAGTGGGTGGACGGTGCGAGTGCATTGCGTCAGGTGGGCATGCAACCGATCGCGCTGCAGTGCAAGGAAGGCCTGGCGATGCTCAACGGCACCACCTCGGTCACCGCCATCGCCACCCTGGCGCAGTACAACGCCAACCAGGCCGCCCAGGTGGCGGACGTGGCGGCGGCCATTTCCCTGCAGGCACTCAAGGGCACCATTCGCGCCTTCGACCCGCGCTACCACTCGGTCAAGGCTCACGCCGCACAGGCGCAGACCGCTCGCTACATCAAGCAGTTGCTGGGCGACAGCCAGATGATCGAGGAGCACATCGACTACCGCCTGCAAGACACCTACAGCCTGCGCGCCATCCCCCAAGTGCACGGTGCCTCCAAGCAGTTCATCGCCTTCGCCCAGGCCTGCATCGACAACGAGATCGGCTCCTCGGGCGACAACCCGGTGATCTACCCGCTCAGCGACGATGACGGTATTGCCATCTCCGGGGCGAACTTCGATGGTTCCTACATCGGCATGGCGGCCGACACGCTCTGCAACGCGATGACCAACCTGGCGAAGATCTCCGAGCGGCGTACCGACCGCATGGTCAATTCGCATTTCAGCGAAATGCCCGCCTTCCTGGTACGCAATCCCGGGCTCAACAATGGCTACATGATCATCCAGTACACCGCCGCCGGGCTGCTGGGGGAGATGAAGGTGCTGTCGCACCCGTCCACCATCGACAGTGTCTCCACCTGCGGCAACCAGGAAGACCCGGTGAGTTTTGCCTTCAACGCGGCGATCAAGGCGTACCAGGTGTCGCGCAAGCTGGAGTCGGTGCTGGCCATCGAGATCCTGGTCGGCTGCCAGGCCCTGGATTTCCATGAGGTGGGCAAGGCCTCCAGCGCCACCCGTGCGCTGTATGACCTGGTGCGCAGCCGCGTGCCGGTGGCCGATGAAGACCGCGCGTTCTACCCCGATATCGTCGCGGTAACCGAGCAACTGCGCGGGGGCGAAGTGCTCGCCGTGGTAGACCGCGTGCTGGCCAACCAGTGATTGCGCACCGGCCCGGTGGACGCACCGGGCCGGCTGCTCGGAACGACCCTCAAAACACCTCGAACAAACCGGCCGCACCCATGCCACCGCCGACGCACATGGTCACCACCACGTACTTCACGCCACGGCGTTTACCTTCCAGCAAGGCATGCCCGACCATGCGCGCACCGCTCATGCCGTACGGGTGACCGATTGAAATCGCGCCGCCGTTGACATTGAGCCGGTCGTTGTCGATGCCCAGTGTGTCCCGGCAGTAAAGCACCTGGCAGGCAAAGGCTTCGTTGAGCTCCCAGAGGCCGATGTCGTCGACCTTCAAGCCATGCTGCTTCAGCAGCTTTGGTACGGCCAGTACTGGGCCAATGCCCATTTCTTCCGGCGCCAGGCCCGCCACCGCGATGCCCCGGTACAGGCCCAGCGGTTGCAGATTGCGCTGTTCGGCCAGGCGCGCGTCCATCAATACGCAGGCGCTGGCGCCATCCGATAGCTGGCTGGCATTGCCTGCGGTGATGCAGCCACCTTCGATCACCGGTTTGAGTTTGCTCAGGTCTTCAAGCTGGGTCTGTGGGCGGTTGCCTTCGTCGAGACTCAGGCTGACCTGTTCATGGCTGACCGCGCCGCTGGCCTTGTCGACCACCTGCCGGGTCACGCTGACCGGGACGATTTCATGGCTGAACACACCTGCCTGCTGGGCAGCAGCGGTGCGCTGTTGCGATTGCAGGCTGTAGAGGTCCTGGGCTTCGCGGCTGATGCCGTAGCGTTTGGCGACCAGTTCCGCTGTGTGCAGCATTGGCATGTAGGCCTGCGGCACATTGCGCAGGACGCTGTCGTCGTGCTGGCTGCCGACCCATTCCATGTGGCGGTTCTGCACCAGGCTGATGTGTTCCTGGCCCGCGCCCAGGGTCACGTGCATGCCGTCGACCATGATTTGCTTGGCGGCGGTGGCGATGGCCATCAGCCCTGACGCGCATTGGCGGTCGAGGGTCTGGCCGCTGACGCTCAGCGGCAGGCCGGAGGCCAGGGCGCTCATGCGGCCCAGGTTCCAGCCGGCGGTGCCTGCCGGCATGCCGGTGCCCATCACCAGGTCGTCGATTTCACTGGCTTCGATGCCGGCGCGTTCGACTGCGGCGCGTATCGCGAAGCTGGCCAGGGTCGGTGCGGTGGTGATGTTGAAGGCGCCGCGAAAGGCTTTGCCGATGGGTGTACGGGCGGTGGAAAGGATGACGGCTTCTTTCATGGTGGTGCTCCTGGTTGCTGGAAGATTTGGTCCTGTTCGGGAAAGGTTCTTCTGGGAAGTTCGGGGGTGATGATTTTGGGTTGGGTTGGTGTTGTGGGCTTGTCCATTTGATGTGGTGAGGCCGCCGGCCCCTTCCGCCTTTACGGCGGGTCCCTTTTGTCTTGGCAAAAGGAACCAAAACCGCTTGCTCCTGCATACGGCCCTACGCTGCGCTCCGGGTCCCCTCGCTCCGGCGCCCTCCGGGGCCACGCGGCCTACGACTTGCTTCGCCAAGTCTACGGCT
>RCUI01000717.1_pt1 | contig 10249 bp, 5 predicted proteins | sample 2166121 | NCBI WGS metagenome assembly RCUI01 (sample SAMN09932700, study PRJNA488358) | compost metagenome | feature: garden; material: soil; isolation source: compost soil in succinic acid-enriched culture | place: Germany: Experimental Botanical Garden Goettingen | collected 2016-01-27
CAATGTCACCGCTGCGGCTGCTCCCTTCCAGGCCTGACCGGGTTCACGGTTGATCGATGCGGAGGGACCGATGGGGTCACCATAACGCTGCTCATCTGGCGACGAGCCGCGCCATTGTACCGGCATCAAGTGAAGTTACAACCACTAATGCAAAAAAAACCATCACCACTCAATGACTTGGCTCTGCTCCGACACTAAAGGGCACCCTCCTCGCCCAGTGCTGACGGCGCCTGCTGGGTAATGCACAAGTGGATGAAGTGCAGCTTGGCCACCACCGGTTTGCTCAGCACGAAGGGGTAGAAATCCACCTGACCCATGCTGCGCGACAGTTCATTAAGCATCGCCGACAACTCGACCCAGGCATTGAGGAACGCCAAGAAGCGCTCACCCTGAGGGTCGTCAGGACGGTACAGGTCTTCACGCTGGAACGGTGGATAGTCAAGGTCCAGGCTGCTGGCATTCATGCCCAGGGCCAAGGCGGTGTCCAGGGCGTCGGTCATGTGCAGGTAATGCGCCCAGGTTTCCGCCCAGTCTTCCCAAGGGTGCATGGTCGCGTAGGCGCTGACATGGGCCTGTGCCCAATCACTCGGCGCACCCTGTTGATAATGGCGCTCCAGCGCCATGGCGTAACTCTGGCGTTCATCGCCGAACAGCGCTCGAAACGCGTCCAGCCAATCGCTATCGGCGATCAGGCGATCCCAGTAGTAGTGCCCGACCTCATGACGCAAATGGCCAAGCAAGGTGCGATAAGGCTCGTGCAATTGCACCCGCACGTGCTCACGCCAATCATCGTCAGCCTCGCGCACATCCAGGGTGATCAAGCCATTGGCATGGCCGGTGGTAGGCGCTTTGCCTTCCAGGTCGACACCGATGAAGTCAAAGGCCAGACCTTGGGGGCAGTGGTCGCTTTTCGGTTCAACGGCAAGCCCCAGGTGCAGCAGTTGCGCCGTCAAACGGCGCTTGGCGGTTTCCAGCTTGCGCCAGCGCGGGTGGTTCTCGGCAAGCGAAAGATCAGGGATGGTCCGATTCAGACGACAGGCCAGACACAGGCTGTGAGGCTCGTCAGCGGCCAGCAGCCAGTTGCAGGCCGCCGGCGTATCAAGATTGGCGCAACGCCGCAGCAACCCAGCTGCAGGCTCGCCATCGAGCGACCACAGCCCCTCACCCGATCCTGCCGACAGGCTGGCCACCCGGTTGCCCTGAGGCCAATAACCCAATGCCGCATGGCAAGCCAGACACTGGCTGTTGCGAAAGAACACCGACTGCCCGCACTGACATTGCCAGACCCGGCCCGGTCGTTGCTCGCGACTGACAAAGGACGCCGCGATCCTGGCGCCCAGCTGTTCGAAAAAGCGGTACATGATGATCCCTCCTGGCTGCTGCCAAGACTAGACCATCACTACCGCCGCGAGCGGCCGCCCTTAGAGGCTGATACCCTGCTCAGCCAGAAAGCTCACGAAGGCATCCTCGTCCAGCACCTTGAGCCCCAGCTCGTTGGCCTTGGCCAACTTCGAGCCGGCGCCAGGCCCTGCGACCACGCAGTGGGTTTTGGCTGACACCGAGCCTGCCACTTTGGCGCCAAGACTTTCCAGTTTGTCCTTGGCGACATCGCGACTCATGCGCTCCAGCGACCCGGTCAAGACCCAGGTCTGACCGGCCAGCGGCAAGCCGGCGGCAACTTTCTTTTCACAGCTCCAGTGCATGCCGAACTCACGCAACTGCGCCTCGATCGCCAGGGCCAGCGCCGCATTGGCCGGTTCCTGGAAATAGCTGCGCACGGCATCGGCCTGCTTGGCCGCCAGCGCCTGGCGCAAGTCGATGCCGTCGGCGGCGATGATCTTTTCCAGGCTGTCGAGCTTGGCCACCAGTTTCTCGGCACCGGTGGGGCCCACCGAAGGAATATCCAGTTTGGCGATCAGCCCGGCCAGGGTGGTACTGGCCGCGAACTCAGCGCCCAGTTCGCCCTCGTCCTGCAACTGCAGCCCACGCTCAAGCAACTGGGCAATGACCGTACGGTTGTGCTCGTCTTCAAAGAAGCTATGGATCTCGTGCGCCACTTCCAGGCCAATATCCGGCAAGTAGGTCAGGACCTGCGGCAACGCCGCCATGACCCGTTGCAATGAGCCCAGGGAGCGCGCCAGAACCTTGGCCGTCTCTTCACCCACATCCGGGATACCCAGGGCATAGATGAAGCGTGCAAGGCTTGGCTGCTTGCTGGCGGCAATGGCTGCCAGCAGGTTCTTACTCGACAACTCGGCAAAGCCTTCCAGCTCGACAACCTGTTCGAAGGTCAACTGATAGAGATCAGCCGGGGAACGAATCAAGCCTTCATCGACCAACTGCTCGACGCTTTTTTCGCCCAGCCCTTCGATGTCCATGGCACGCCGCGAGACATAGTGAATGATCGCCTGCTTGAGTTGCGCGGCACAAGCCAAACGCCCAACGCAACGATACACTGCGCCTTCGCTGACAGTTTCCTTGCCCTTGCTGCGCTTGATCAACTGAGTACGCTCAACCTGCGAGCCACACACCGGACATTGAGTAGGAATGTGCACCGGCCGGGCATCGTCAGGACGCCGTTCTGTGACAACCTGCATCACCTGCGGAATGACGTCGCCCGCCCGGCGAATGATGACCGTATCGCCAATCATCAACCCCAGACGCGCCACTTCATCCATGTTGTGCAAGGTCGCATTGGACACGGTAACGCCAGCCACCTTCACTGGCTTGAGCCGCGCCACCGGGGTGACCGCGCCGGTACGCCCGACCTGGAACTCCACATCGAGCACTTCGGTCAGCTCCTCCATGGCCGGAAACTTGTGGGCAATCGCCCAGCGCGGCTCACGGGCACGGAAGCCGAGCTCGCGCTGCGAGGCCAGGCTGTTGACCTTGAACACCACGCCATCGATCTCATACGGCAGGTCGTTGCGGCGCGCGCCGATATCGCGGTAGTACTCCAGACACTCTGCTACGCCGGCGGCATGACGCAGCTCACGACTGATCGGCAGGCCCCAGGCCTTGAGTTGCTCGAGGGTGCCAATATGAGTGTCAGCCAGCGGCGCCGATACCTGCCCCAGGCCATAGCAGCAAAACTCCAGTGGGCGGCTGGCGGTGATTTTCGAATCCAACTGACGCAGGCTGCCCGCCGCAGCGTTGCGCGGGTTGGCGAAGGTTTTGCCGCCCACCTCGATCTGCGCCTGGTTCAAGCGCTCGAAACCGGCCTTGGACATGTAAACCTCGCCGCGCACTTCGAGCACAGCTGGCCAACCCTCGCCTTGCAGCTTGAGGGGAATGTTGCGCACGGTGCGCACGTTGACACTGATATCTTCACCGGTTGTGCCGTCACCACGGGTGGCGCCCTGTACCAGCTGGCCATCGCGATACAGCAGACTGACGGCCAGGCCATCGAGCTTGGGCTCACAACTGTAATCCACCGCTGCCGCCCCACCGAACAGATCACCCGCGGGTAGGTCCAGGCCTTCGACCACCCGCCGGTCGAACTCGCGCAGGTCATTTTCTTCGAAGGCGTTACCCAGGCTCAACATCGGCACTTCATGACGCACCTGGCTGAAGGCCGACAAGGCGCTGCCACCGACACGCTGGGTTGGCGAATCTGTCGTGACCAGTTCAGGGTGCTCGGCCTCCAGGGCCTTGAGTTCATTGAACAGGCGGTCGTATTCGGCGTCCGGAACGCTGGGCTCATCAAGCACGTAGTAGCGATAGTTGTGCTGGTCGAGTTCGGCACGCAGTTCGAGGATTCGGGATTCGGCGGTCATCGTTCAATTCTCTTGCAAAGCAAAAGAGCAGCCTGGGCTGCTCTTTGGGGCATGTCTTTACTATCAGCAGTGTTTCCATCGCCGGTAAGGCCGACTCCCACAGGAGAGTGTTGCACACCATCATGGTGGGAGCTGGCCTTGCCGGCGATGCCTTTAGCGTTTCTGAGTCAGCGCACGGCGCTCGAACTCGACGATACGCTGACGATAGTGCTCAATCGTCTGCGCGGTCATTACGCTGCGCTGGTCATCCTTGAGCTCACCGTTGAGCTCATGGGCAAGTTTGCGCGCGGCAGCGACCATGACGTCGAAAGCCTGCTTGGGATGACGCGGACCCGGCAGGCCGAGAAAGAAACTCACTGCCCGGGTGCTGAAGTGGTCGATATCGTCCAGGTCAAACACACCAGGTTTGACCGCGTTGGCCATCGAGAACAGCACTTCGCCGTTACCGGCCATGCTTTCGTGACGGTGGAAGATATCCATTTCACCGAAACGCAGACCGCTTTCAAGGATGTTTTGCAGCAGGGCCGGACCCTTGAAGCCGCCTTCGTCACGGGAAATCACGCTGATCACCAGCACCTCTTCAACAGGCGGCAGGTCGCGGACTTCGCTGGCGCCAAAGGCAGGGCCATTGCTGCGGGTTTCGTCCGGGTAATCGTCGTCAACACTGGCAAACAGGTCCGGCTCACGCTCACGGGGCTCGGCCGCCAGGTTCAGGTCGCCCTGCTGCGGCTCGCTGCCACGCTTGCGCTTGGCGTTTTTAGACTTGCTGTTGCTGTTGTTGCTGTCACGCTCGCGCCCAGCACTCATGGACGGCAGGTCGTGCTCGTCCAGCTCAGGTTCTTTGTGGGTGTCCAATACCCGTGGCTGGCCAATCAATTCGGCACTGTTATCGTCTTCCGGGGCATTGGAGAAGCTGCGATCCAGACGGAATTTGAGCTTGCCCTTACCGCCGCGCATACGACGCCAGCCGTCAAAAAGAATACCGGCAATGACAATGATGCCGATGACGATCAGCCACTCGCGCAGACCGATTTCCATGTAATCCCGTGCCTCTGTAAAAAATGCTGAAAAATAAAGGGTTTAAACCCCTTTAAAACGTGGCGCCAACTCTATGTTCTGACAGGCGTTTTACCCACGCAAAAAATAAGTGACATTAAGCTAGCACGACCAAAGATAACTTTACACCGTCTGTCGCAACTGACAGGGCCATTTACCACAGGTTCACGCTTTATAACCGCTCATCAGGCGTCGACCATGGCCATCGCCTCCTCGACATCCACAGCCACAAGACGCGAACAACCCGGTTCGTGCATGGTGACCCCCATCAACTGGTCGGCCATCTCCATGGCGATCTTGTTGTGGGTGATATAGATGAACTGCACCGTCTGACTCATCTCCTTGACCAGTCGGGCGTAGCGTCCGACGTTGGCATCGTCCAATGGCGCATCGACTTCATCGAGCATGCAGAACGGTGCCGGATTCAATTTGAAAATGGCAAATACCAAGGCCAGGGCGGTCAGCGCTTTCTCCCCGCCCGAGAGCAGGTGGATGGTGCTGTTCTTCTTGCCCGGTGGCCGCGCCATGATCGTTACCCCTGTATCGAGTAAATCTTCGCCCGTCAGTTCCAAGTAAGCGCTGCCGCCACCGAAAACTTTTGGGAAAAGTGCCTGTAATCCGGCATTTATCTGATCAAAGGTATCTTTGAAGCGGGTACGGGTTTCTTTGTCGATCTTGCGAATGACATTTTCCAGGGTGTCCAGGGCTTCGACCAGATCGGCATCCTGGGCATCCAGGTAGCGCTTGCGCTCTGACTGTTGCTGGTATTCGTCGATCGCCGCCAGGTTGATCGCACCCAGGCGCTGAATGCGGGCATCGATGCGCTCGAGTTCCTGCTCGGCCTCGGCCTCGCTGGCGCTCTCGGCCAAGGTGGCCAACACCCCCTGCAAATCATAGCCATCTGCCTGCAGCTGCTCCTGGAGCGTCTTGCGTCGCACGCTCAGGCCTTGCCAATCCAGACGCTGCTGCTCTAACTGGCCACGCAACAACTGAGCTTGCTGCTCGGCCTGGGTTCGACGTTTTTCCGCGTCACGCAACTCGCGGTCAGCCTCATCCATGTGCAAGCGCGCCTGACGCATTTCGTCGTCGACGCTCATGCGTTTTTCCAGCAGTTCTTCAAGCTTGAGGCGCAATTCTTCCAGCGGCGCTTCGCCCTCCTCCAGGTTCAGCGTGAGCTGCTCACGCTTTTCTGTCAGGCGCTCAGCCTGCTGCTCCAGGCGCTCCAGCGCCTGGCGGGTTGAGTCGTGCTGGGCGCGCAGCGAGCCCAGGCGCACCGCCAGCTGATGGCCATGATCCTTGTGCTGACGAGCTTCCTGACGCACTCGATCGAGGCGCTCGCGCAGGCTGTCGCGCTGGGCCAGGAGCAGCTCGCGCTGCTCGGTGTCCTGAGCCATCAGCTCCAGAGCATCCTGCAATTGCAGGCGCGACTCGCCGAGGTTTTCACTCTCAACCGCGCGTTGCTCCTGCAGTTCGAGCAGCTCTTCTTCCAGGCGCTGGCGGCGCAAGCTCAGCTGTTCAGCGCGAGCCTTGCCAGCCGACAAGCGCGCATTGAGTTCACTCTGCTGCCGGGCTTCGTCCTGAGCCCGGCGACGCACATACTCACGGCGCTCTTCCAGTTCTTGTTGCTGTTCACGCTGCTCCTGAAGCTGTGCGTCGAGCAGCTCAAGCACCGCTTCCTGCTCCTGGCGCTCAAGGCCCAGGCGCTCCAGTTCCTGACCACGAGCCAGGACGCCACCTTCGGCATCACTGGCGCGATTGACCCGTAAAAAGTGCCGTCCAACCCAGTAGCCATCACGACTGACCAGGCTCTGACCATCACCCAAGCGGCTGCGCTGGGCCAATGCTTGCTCAAGGTTATCCACCGGCAGGACCTGGCCCAGCCAAGGCGCCAGGTCAACGCGCCCTTCAACCTTGTCGAGCAAACTGCCGGGCACTCGCGCACCATCGGCACTGGCATCAAGCAAGCGCAGATCGCCCTGACTGAACGTCGCCAGATCAAGGCCGCTGAAATCATCCACCAGCACTGCCTGCAAGTCGGCGCCGAGTACGGTTTCCACCGCCAGCTCCCAACCTGGCTCGACCCGCAGGCCCTCAGCCAGCCGCGGACGCTGCTCCAGGCCCTGCTCGCGCAACCACTGCGCGGTACCGGTGCCCGGTTCCAGCGCAGCCTGTTGCAAGGCTTCAAGCGACGCCAACCGCCCTCCGAGGCGCTGCACCTCACCCTGGGCCTGTTGTTGTGCCTGGACAGCCTGCTGCAGTTGTTCGCGCAACGCTTCCAGTTGCTCGACCATCTGGTGCTCTTGCAACTGCAAGTCTTCGAGCACCAGCTCGCTGCTGGCCACCTGCTCACTCAGTTCGAGAATCGCCGCGTCTTCCGGGTCGGCGCTAAGTTGGTCGCGCTCCTCGGCCAGTTTGCGCTGGCGCTCGGCCAAACGCTCAAGGGCCTGTTCGAGCTGCTGGATGCGGGCCTGCTGCACCTCTGCTTGTCGACGCGGCTCGGCGGAACGAGTGTTGAACGTGTCCCATTGCTCTTGCCAGCCGTGCATGGTGCCTTCGGCTTCTTCCAGGGTCGCCGCCGACTCTTCAGCGGCGGCCAGGGTCATTTCCTGCTCGGGCTCAAGCTGCTCGAGCTCTTCGCCCAAAGTGGCGAGCAAGGTGCGGTCATGCCCCAGGTGCGATTCGGTTTCCAGACGTGAACGTTCGGCCTCCTTGAAGTCATCCTGAAGCTGACGCAGACGCTGCTGGCCATGCTGGATGCTTTGTTCGACCCGGGCGATATCACCACCGACCGAATAAAAGCGCCCCTGCACCAGATTGAAGCGCTCGGACAGCTCGTGATGACCGTCACGCAGGCGCTCGATGCTGGCATCGGCATTCCGCTGCTCGGCCACCAGGGCCTCGAAGGCCACTTCCTGGTCACCGATCACCCCTTCACGCTGCGCGACTTGCTGGTCCAGGGCCTGCCAGCGCAAGGCCGCCAGTTGCGCCTTGAGCTGGCGCTCCTCGGCTTTGTATTCCTTGTACTTCTCGGCGGCCTGGGCCTGACGGTGCAAGCGCTCAAGCTGGCGCTCCAGCTCCTCGCGCAAGTCAGTCAGGCGTTCCAGGTTTTCATGGGTACGGCGGATGCGGTTCTCGGTCTCGCGCCGACGCTCCTTGTACTTGGAGATCCCCGCCGCTTCTTCGATGAAGTTGCGCAGGTCTTCCGGCTTGGCTTCGATCAGCTTGGAGATCATCCCCTGCTCAATGATCGAGTAGCTGCGCGGCCCGAGGCCAGTGCCCAGAAAAATGTCGGTGATGTCACGACGCCGGCATTTGGTGCCATTAAGGTAGTAGGTGTTCTGACCGTCGCGGGTGACCTTGCGGCGAATGGAAATTTCCGCGTACGCGGCGTACTCACCCACCAAAGTGCTGTCCGAGTTGTCGAATACCAGCTCGATACTGGCCTGACTCACCGGCTTGCGGCTGGTCGATCCGTTGAAGATGACGTCGGTCATCGACTCGCCACGCAGGTTCTTGGCCGAACTTTCGCCCATCACCCAGCGCACCGCATCGATGATGTTGGACTTGCCGCAGCCATTGGGCCCGACCACCGCCGCCATGTTGCTGGGGAAGTTGACCGTGGTCGGGTCGACGAACGACTTGAACCCGGCCAGGCGAATGCACTTTAAGCGCATGCTCAGGCAGTCGCCAGCGCCGCCAGCACCAGCTCGCAGCTGCGCTGGCAGTAGTCGGCCAGCACGGCACGAATGCGCGGCTGATCACGTGCCACCACGGCCTCGAGCAAGCTGGCGAACAGCGCCAGGAAGTCGCTCATCTCGGCCTTGCGCTGATCCAGCGCCAGGTAATAGGCGCGGCTCATGGCCGGCTGCAGGTTTTCGACGGTTTCCTGCAGGTACGGATTGTTGGCGAACGGGTACGCGGCGCGCATTACCGCAAAACTCTCTTCGACGAAGGCCTTGATGTCCTGGCGTTCAAGGGCGGCGGTCAGGCGCTGCTGGATTTTCAGGAAAGGCAGCAAGTCGCCATCATTGCGCCAGTTTTGCGCAACGGCATTGCCCAACAGGGTGTAAAGCTCGCCCATCAGGGTGCACAGGCTACGCACCCCATGCTCATCAAGCTCGGTGACGTGGGCGCCACGGCGCGGCAGGATGGTCACCAGGTGGCGACGCTCAAGGATCAGCAAGGCTTCGCGCACCGAGCCACGGCTGACGTTCAGCGCTTGGGTAACCTTCTGCTCCTGGATGCGCTCAGCAGGCTTGAGCTCGCCGCGGATGATCCGCTCGGCCAGGTAGTGGGCGATTTGCTCCGAGAGGCTGTCCGGCGCCTTGAACGTCATGGTTTTCCTTCAAAATCATTGAACTGTGCACAAGCGCCGAATTGTAGCGCACTTGCCCCCGCGCCGCGCAGTGGCCATATAGCAGAAGTTGGCACGATTGGCGCAAAAGATTCGGATCCCACAGAGCCAACTATGCTCATAACAGAGCACCTGTGAAAGGGCGGAAGCGCCACGAGAAATTTCCTGACCCGAAGGTCAGAAAATTGTTGACCTGAAAATCAAGTCTGCTTACAGTCCGCTCAACAACAATAAACCGCGTGTGAGGCCTTCCCGTGATCCAGTTTCTACTCAACCAGGAGCTGCGCAGTGAGCATGCCCTGGACCCCAACCTGACCGTGCTCCAATACCTGCGCGAGCACCTGGGCAAATCCGGTACCAAGGAAGGCTGCGCCAGCGGCGATTGTGGCGCCTGTACGGTGGTGGTCGGTGAACTGAGCGAGGACGACGACGGCCGCGAACAACTCCGTTATCGCAGCCTCAACTCATGCCTGACCTTTGTTTCGTCACTGCACGGCAAGCAATTGATCAGCGTCGAAGGGCTCAAGCATCAAGGCCAGCTGCACAGCGTGCAACAGGCCATGGCCGACTGTCATGGTTCGCAGTGCGGTTTTTGTACTCCAGGTTTTGTCATGTCGCTGTTTGCCCTGCAAAAAAACAGTGATGCACCGGATCTGCACAAGGCCCAGGAAGCCCTGGCCGGCAACCTTTGCCGCTGCACCGGCTATCGGCCGATCCTCGCCGCTGCCGAACAATCCTGCTGCCAGGCCAAGCCTGACCAATTCGATAGCAATCAGGCGCAGACCATCGCCCGCCTCAAAGCCATCGCCCCGAGTGAAACCGGTGAGCTCAACAGCGGCGACAAGCGCTGCCTGGTACCTCTAACCGTGGCCGACCTTGCCGACCTGTACGGCTCGCACCCAGAAGCGCGCCTGCTCGCCGGCGGTACTGACCTGGCACTGGAAGTCACCCAGTTCCACAAAACCCTGCCTGTGATGATTTATGTCGGCAACGTCGCTGAACTCAAGCGCATCGACACGCAAGCAGAGCATCTGGAAATCGGTGCTGCTACACCGCTGACCGA
>RCUI01000719.1_pt1 | contig 10243 bp, 10 predicted proteins | sample 2166121 | NCBI WGS metagenome assembly RCUI01 (sample SAMN09932700, study PRJNA488358) | compost metagenome | feature: garden; material: soil; isolation source: compost soil in succinic acid-enriched culture | place: Germany: Experimental Botanical Garden Goettingen | collected 2016-01-27
TCCAGCCGACTGCCGCCACCCGCACCCTGGTTCGCCAGGAAGCCGCGGTCAAGACCGCACCGGCTCGCGCCAACGCTCCGGTTCCAACCGCTCCGGAACAACCTGCAGCCGCGCCGGTACACGTCGCGCCAGAGCCAAGCCTGTTCAAAGGCCTGGTGAAGTCGCTGGTCAGCCTGTTCGCCGGTAAAGAGGAACCTGCCGCCGCGCCAGTGGTTGCCGAGAAGCCGGCCACCGAGCGCCCGCAGCGTAACGAAGAGCGTCGTAACGGTCGTCAGCAGAGCCGCAATCGCAATGGCCGTCGCGATGAAGATCGCAAGCCACGCGAAGAGCGCGCCCCGCGTGAAGAGCGTCAACCACGCGAAGCCCGTGAAGAAACCCAGGCCCGCGAAGAGCGTGCACCACGCCAGCCACGCGAAGAGCGTCAGCCTCGCGCACCACGTGAAGAGCGCCGTTCCCGCGAAGACCGCCCGGTCCGCGAACTGCGCGAGCCACTGGACGCTGTCACTCCGGCCGTACGCGAAGAGCGCCCTGAGCGCGCACCGCGTGAAGAACGTCAGCCTCGTGAAGAGCGTGCACCGCGTGAAGAACGTGCACCACGCGAAGAGCGCGCTCCTCGTGAAGAACGTGCGCCACGTGAAGAGCGTCAACCACGCCCACCACGCGAAGAACGTCAGCCTCGCCCAGCCGAACAGGCTGCAGAAGCGGCTGAAGAGCAACTGCCAAACGAAGAGCTGCTGCAGGACGACAACCAGGAAGGTAGCGAAGGCGATCGCCCACGCCGCCGCTCCCGTGGCCAGCGTCGTCGCAGCAACCGTCGTGAACGTCAGCGTGATGCCAACGGCAACGTCGTTGAAGGCTCCGAAGATGGCAGCGAAGAAGGTAACGAGCCGTCGGCTGCCGAACTGGCCGCAGGCCTGGCTGTCACCGCTGCGGTCGCGACCAGCAACATCAGTGCTGAAGCTGAGGCGCAGGCCAACGTTCAAGCCGAACGTGCAACAGCTGCGATTGAAGAGACTGCCCCTGTAGCAGCCCCTGCAGCCGTAGAAACTGTCACGGTAGAGGCTGCTGAAGCGGCAACTGAGCCGACCCCGGTCGAGCCTGTTGTGGTTGAGGCTCGCCAGCCTGAGATTGCTGAAGAAGTGGCAATCGCCCCAGTGGTCGAACAACCGATCAGCGAGCCTGTGGCCGCGGTTGAGCCGAGCATTGAGCCAGTGGTCGAAGTTGCCCCTCAACCAGCGGCAGAAGAAGCGTCGGTTGAAGTTGCTATCGTCGCCGAGCCGGTTGTTGAGGCCCCTCGCGAACCAGAAGCTGTTCAGGCGCCTGTGGTTGAAGCTGAAGCTGTCCAGCCGGTTATTACCGCGCCTGCGCCTGCTGCCGTAGCTGAAACTCCAGCTGTCGAGCCAGCAGTGGTCGAAGCCCCGGTAGTGATGCTGCCGAACGGTCGCGCCCCGAACGACCCACGTGAAGTGCGTCGCCGCAAGCGTGAAGCCGAAGCTGCAGCAGCTGCTGCCGCCCAAGCCGCACCGGCTGATCAAGCTGAGGCCCTGGAAACTGCAGAAGAGCATAAACCGCTCGTGTAATTATCCAGGCTGAAAAAAAGCCCCGCCAGGAAACTGGCGGGGCTTTTTTTTGGTTCACGTAATCTCGGGAAGATTTTTATAGTCGGACGCCATCAGGGATGCATTGTCGGAGCCGGTCTTGCTGGCGAAGGCATCGACTCGGAGTCAGTTGCTACGCGGCGTCTGCATCGCTGGCAAGGCCAGCTCCCACAAAAGCGGGTGCAGCACCTGCGCCTCGCACTGCGGTTGATTTTGATCTTGCTCTCACGCAAGTTCAGTCGCCACAGACTGCGACTTCAGGAGGCCACCGTAAGGACGGAAAGGGCCGACAGCCTCACCACACAGAATGGATAAGCCCGCCCCCACAAGGTCAATACAGATTCGGCTCCATCTCAAGCGTAACCCCGAAGCGCTCAAGGATATCGGCTTGAATCTTCTGCGCCAGCTGATGCAGCTGCAACCCGCTAGCCTGGCCATAGTTAACCAGCACCAGCGACTGCAAACGGTGGACTCCGGCATCGCCCTCACGGTGCCCCTTCCAACCCGCCTGCTCGATCAACCAACCTGCCGCCAGTTTCATCTGCCCGTCAGCCTGCGGATAAGCCACTAGCCCCGGATGCTGCAGCCGAATCTTGTCAGCCAGCACAGCAGCAACCACCGGATTCTTGAAGAAACTCCCGGCATTGCCCAGCTCGACCGGATCCGGCAGCTTCTCGCGACGAATACTGCAGATCGCGTCACTGACATTCTGTGCCGTGGGCTGAGCAATACCCTGCTCACTCAGACGCTGACGCACCGGCCCATAATCCAGGTGTGCCTGCATCACTCGACTCAAGGCAAAGCGCACACGCAGGATCAACCAGCGTCCCGGCTCTCGCTTGAACAGGCTGTCACGGTAGGCAAAGGCGCACTCCTCCAGGCTGAAGTCGCGCAACTCACCGGTCTGGCGATCCAGTGCAGTGAGCCCGGCAAACACGTCCTTGATCTCGACGCCATAAGCACCAATGTTCTGCATCGGCGCCGCGCCAACGGTGCCCGGAATCAAGCTGAGGTTTTCCAGCCCGGCCAGGCCTTGAGCCAGGCTCCATTGCACGAATGGATGCCAAGGCTCACCCGCCTCAGCCTCAACCACCACGTGCTCGCCGTCATCCGCGAGGATGCGCAGGCCACGACTGACCATGCGCAGTACCAGCGCCTGGATGTCGGCGGTCAGCAGCAGGTTGCTGCCACCGCCGACCACCAGCACCGCTACACCCTGCTCACTGGCTTCAGCCAGCGCCTGGCGCACATCGTCATCGTTATGCGCCTCGGTGTAATAGCGCGCCTTAACGTCGATTCCAAAGGTGTTATACGGCTTGAGCGATACCTGCTGCTGCCATTGCCCGCTCATAGACGTCCCTTGAGTTCGATGACCAGTTTGCGGCAGGCGTCTTCGATGAGGTCCAGAACCTGCTCGAAACCTTGCTCACCGCCATAGTAAGGATCCGGCACTTCGTCCAGGGCCCCTTCGTAGCGAAGCAGGAACAGGTCCAGCTCCGCTTTTGCCCCGGCGGGCTGCATAGCCCGCAAGTGACCAAGGTTGCTCTTGTCCATGGCCAGGATCAGATCGTAGTCATGGAAATGCCCAACCTTGACCTGTTGCGCGCGCTGCTGCGACAGGTCGTAACCGCGCAACTGGGCAGCGCGCCGAGTGCGACTGTCCGGTTGCTTGCCGACATGCCAGTCACCGGTACCGGCGGAAGCTACTTCGATCCGCTCGCTCAGGCCTTCGGCCTGTAGCTGGTGACGCAGCACGCCTTCGGCGGTGGGCGAGCGGCAGATATTGCCCAGGCACACAAACAGAACCCGCATCAAGCCTCCAGAATGCGCCGTACGCGCTCCAGATCGTCCGGGGTGTCAACGCCCACCGGTGGCGCCTCTATGGCGTCAGCGACGTGAATACGCACGCCATGCCAGAGTGCACGCAGCTGCTCCAGCGACTCGGTCTGCTCCAGCCAGCACGGCCCCCAGCCAACGAAATCCTCAAGGAAACCGGCGCGATAGGCGTACATACCGATATGACGACGATAAGGCACACCAGCCGGCAAGCTGTCACGGCCTTGAGCGAAAACATCTCGCGCCCAGGGCAACGGCGCGCGACTGAAGGTCAAGGCCAGGCCGTTGCAATCACTAACCACCTTGACCGCGTTGGGGTTGAACACTGCCGTGACGTCGCCGATCGGTTCGGCCAGCGTCGCAATGCCGGCTTCCGGGTGCGCCGCCAGGTTGGCCGCCACCTGATCAATGATGATCGGTGGAATCAATGGCTCATCGCCTTGGACGTTGACCACGATCGCGTCCGCGTTCAAACCAAGCTTGGCGGCCACCTCGGCCAGACGGTCAGTGCCCGAGTCATGATCCTCACGGGTCATCAGCACTTCAGCGCCAAACGCCTCACAGACCTGGTAGATACCGGCGTCATCAGTAGCGATTACCACCCGGCTGGCACTGCTCTTGCGCGCCTGCTCCCAGACATGCTGGATCATCGGCTTGCCAGCGATGAGCAGCAATGGCTTGCCCGGCAGGCGGGTGGAGGCCAGCCGAGCAGGAATTACCACAGTGAAGGTCAGGCTCATTTGTCCAGACGCTCGTCATCGCTCAGGGTACGTGCTTCGCTTTCGAGCATCACCGGAATACCGTCGCGAATCGGATAGGCCAGGCCTGCGCCTTTGCTGATCAGCTCGGTCTTGTCGGCGCTGAGCTTGAGCGGACCTTTGGTGATTGGGCAGGCGAGGATATCGAGCAATTTGGTGTCCATGGGTATTCCTCAGGCCAGTGGCCGGAAAAAGAAAAGAATCAGGGCAGCGATGGCGCTTGCAACAGTCGCTCAAGCTGGCCGTCGAACCAGGCCGTAAAGGCCACTGAAGGCGCAGCGTCGACCGCAAGGTACCACCAGTCGTCTGCCGCGAAAGCGCGGCATTTGACCGCGTCCTTCTCGGTCATGATCAGCGGCAGCACTGGAGTGAAACTCAAAGCCTTGGCGCTGAACTCAGCATGATCGGCAAAAGGGTGTGGCACAGGCTGCCAGTTTAACGCCTGCAAGGTATTGAAGAAACGCTGTGGATTACCGATACCGGCAACGGCGTGCACAGCCTGGCCAGGAGGAAAATGCACCAGGCCAACACGCTCCCCACTGCGCAGGTTCACCAGCGCAGTAGGCTTGAGGGTAAAGGCATAACCCTCATCACGATCAGCTGTAGCGCCGTTGTACAGCAAGGCATCCACCGCCTGCAGGCGCTCCACGGGTTCGCGCAGTGGCCCGGCGGGCAAGCAGCGGCGATTACCCAGGCCTCGAGCGGCATCGATTAAGACAATCTCCAGATCGCGAGCCAAACGGTAATGCTGCATGCCGTCGTCACAGAGGATCAGGTCCAGCTGTTCACTGGCCAGCAGCGCCTGCACGGCACGCGAACGATCAGGGTCGATCATCAACGGCACGCCGCTACGCTGAACGATCAACAAGGGTTCGTCACCCGCCTCAGCCGCGCTCTGCTCAGCACTCACCCGCCAGGGCAACTGCGGCGGCTTGGCACCATAACCGCGGCTGACCACACCAACGCGCAGCCCTTGCTGGCGACAATGTTCGATCAACCAGAGAATCATTGGCGTCTTGCCGGTGCCGCCGACGGTGATGTTACCCACCACGATCACCGGCACCGGCGCACGGTAGCTAGCGCTTTCCCCGGCGAGAAAACGCGCGCGCTTGCGTAGCACCACGCGGCGATACAACGCCTCCAGCGGACGCAGCAGGGCCAGGGCCGGATGCCCGGCGTACCAGGCATCGAGCAGACGGTCGGCGAAGGCCATCAGGGATTTCCTTGAGCCGCCTCGACCGTGGTCATGCGCAACTGGCTGAAACCGAGCTTGCCGGCCGCATCCATGGCAGTGACCACCGCCTGGTGCGGGGTCTTGCCGTCGGCACTGATCGACAACGGCAGTTTGGTGTCACCGGCAGATTCTTTCTGCAGGGCTTCGATCAGGGTCGCCAGATCGCTCTTGGGCAGCAGGTTGTTGTTCACCGAATAGACGCCTTCGGCGCTGATGGTGATGTCCAACTGCTTGACCTCGCTGTCGGGTGCCGGTGCACCGCTGACAGACTCTGGCAGTTCTACCCGCAGTTGGGTTTCACGGGTAAAGGTGGTGGTCACCACAAAAAACAGCAACAAAATGAAGACCACGTCGATCAGCGATGCCAGGTTGATGTCCACGGTCTCCCGTGGCTTGCGCCGGAATTTCACGCCTTGCCCTCAGCCAGGTCGACATCACGGTCACCCTGCACCACTTCAACCAGCTTGATAGCTTCTTGTTCCATGCCGACCACCAGCTCATCGATGCGGCGCTGCAGGAAACGGTGGAAAAACACCGCAGGAATACCCACCATCAGACCCGCCGCCGTAGTGATCAGCGCCTTGGAGATACCACCGGCCAGTACCGAGGCGTTGGCGGTCATGCCGCTGCCCATGAACGAGCTGAAAATGTCGATCATGCCCAGTACGGTACCAAGTAGACCGAGTAGCGGCGCCATGGCGGCGATGGTGCCCAGGGCATTGATGTAACGCTCCAGCTCGTGGATGACGCGAGCGGCGGCTTCTTCAATGCACTCCTTCATGATCTCGCGACCATGGCGGGAGTTGGCCAGACCTGCGGCGAGGATCTCGCCCAAGGGTGAGTCCGCGCGCAGGGCCTTGAGCTTGTCGCTGGTCAGCTGTTTGTCTTTGATCCACATCCACACTTGACCGAGCAGGTGCGGCGGCGTGACCCGGCTGGCGCGCAAGGTCCAGAGGCGCTCGGCAACGATAGCCATGGCGGCGATGGAACTCAGAATGATCGGCAGCATCATCCAACCACCGGACTTGACCAATTCCCACACAGTTAGCATCCCCTTGAAAAAGTCCGCCACTCTACCATAGGACCCCGGCACGCTCATCTGCCGAAGGTCGTCAACCCGGGTCGCGCCAGAACCGGCGTTGGTTGCGTAACGCCAACGGCTCGCCAAAAGCCCCCAGACGCAGGCGTAGCGCACCATGCACAGCGCTGTCGTACGCTTCGATGCCATTTATCGAGTAGCGTTCCATGACCTCGGCATGGGGATGGCCAAAGGCGTTATAGCGCCCCCTGGAAATCAACACGCCACGCGGCGTCGTGGCCGTCAGCAACGCCTGACTGGAGGATGTGCGACTGCCGTGATGCGGCGCTTGCAGCCAGTCGATGCCGGTGGCCTGCCAGTCACGGACCCAGGCCCGCTCGCCCGCGACATCGAGATCGCCGGTGAGCAGCAGACGCTCACCGCCCGCCTCGATCAGCACGACGCACGAACCCTGATTGCTGTCGCGTGCGCCTTGCCAGTGCCAGACAGAGAAATTGACCCCATCCCACTGCCAGCGCTGGCCGTTGACACAGGCTTGGGCCTGCAAAGCGGGCGGCAGCTTGGCAGCTTCACCGCTGAGTATTTGCCGCACCGGCAAGCCGCGTTGGAGCGCTGATGCGCCACCGGCATGGTCAGCGTCAGCGTGGCTGAGCACCATCAGGTCAACCGCCTTCACCCCCAGCTTATGCAGCGTCGGCAATACCACGCGTTCACCCAAATCGTGATCACCCATTGCCGGCCCGGCGTCGTACAGCAGCACGTGCTCACGGGTACGCAGCACGAACGCCAGGCCCTGACCAACGTCCAGTTGCCAGACCTCCAGCTGACCATGCGGTATGCGCTCTCGCGGTGCAAATACCGCCAGCAACAGCAAGGGCCAGCCCAGAACACGCATTGGCAAGCCAGGGGGCAGCAACACCAGCACCGTGCCCAGGGCCAGCAATAACCACAGCGGCCACGGCAACGGCTGCGGTATCCATGCGGGCTGCAACTGAGCAAGGTGTCCCAGCAGGCGGAACAGACCATCAAGCAAACCGCCAGCCAACCAGAGTAAACCCTGCCCAACAAACGGCACGGGCAACAGCAAGGTTCCCAGCAACGCCAACGGCAACACTGCCAGGCTGATCCAGGGCACGGCGAACAGATTGGCCAGCGGCGCACTGAGGCTGACCGGCAGCCCCAGTGCCATCAATATCGGTAGCAAGCCCAAGGCAATCATCCACTGCGCCCGGCCCCACGCCTGCCAAGGGCGCCAGCTGCCCAGCCGACCACTAAAGGTGAACACCAGTACCGCAACGGCGCCGAAAGACAACCAGAAACCCGGCAAAAGACTCGCCAGCGGCTCCCACAGCAACACCGCATTGAGCGCCAGCAGTAGCGGCAATCCCACGCCTAGATGGCGAAAACGCAAACGCCAGAGCAACACCACGGCCAACATCACACAGGCTCGCTGCACCGGCACCTGCAAACCGGCCAGCAGGCCGTAGCTCAACGCGGCGGCAAAGGCCAGCCCACAGGCCCAAGGCAGCCAGGGCAAGGCTTGCGGCCACCAGCCCAACCTAGCCAGGCCAGCAATCAACCCATAGATCAGACCGGCGAACAAGCCGATGTGCTGCCCGGAGATCACTAGCAAGTGCACGGTGCCGGTGGCCTGTAGCGCTTGCCAGCTCTCCCGCGCCAAGCCTGCGCCATCGCCCAATACCAGCGCCACCAGTTCCGCCTCGCGCCCCTGCGCATCCACACTCAACACGCGCTGGCGCACGCTATCACGCCAAGCGCCTTCTGCAGACGTCAGGCGCTCCCCGGCCTTGACGGTACCGGTAGCGCCGATACGCCGGGCCAGTAAGGTAGCCTCACGATCGACACCGTGCGGGTTGAGCAAACCATGGGGACGCTTGAGGGTGACTGCCAGCCGCCAGCGCTCGCCACTATTGACCGCAGGCCCGCCAAACCAACTCAGTTGCAGGCGCTGTGGCAGCTGTCCACGTCGCGACTGGGCGCCCTCAACGTCGAAGCGTACTGATCGCTCGCTTTGCTGAGGCAAGCCGACCACCCTACCCTCCAACCATAGGGTGCGCCCATCCAACGTTGGCACCAAGCGATCATCCAGCGCCTGCTGCGCCGACAGGCAGGCCCAACACACACCCAGCAGAAACAGACCGAGTGGACGCATCCGAAAAGGCAGGCAGAAAAGTCCGATAATGGTCAACACGGCCAGTATCCCGACCGATGGCAAAACCGGTAGTACACTCAGACACAACAGGCCAAGTGCCAGCGCCAACATCCCTGTGCGCATGGTTTCAAGCTCCAGAAGAATCCCTTCCTCTGAGGCTTAGATCAGTGAGCGTGAGTGCTCACTCAATAATTGTCACAAAGTCTGTAATGGGGCCCTTTTAGAATCCGTGCATACTTGCGCCTTCACCCAGTCGAGAGCCTACATGCCGCGTCGTCTCTTTAAACGCTACATGCCCGACCCGACCAGCATCAGGGAACACAAATCCTTACGCTTTCTCGGCCGGCTGTTGCATGACCCGAACCTCTGGCACCTGAATCGGCATTCAGTGGCGCGGGCGATGGCGGTTGGCCTGTTCGCAGCCTTTATCCCGGTGCCGATGCAAATGCTGCTGGCCGCAAGCCTGGCGATCATGATTCGCGGCAATATGCCGATTGCGGTCAGCCTGGTCTGGCTGACCAATCCGATCACCATGCCACCGGTGTTTTTCTGCACCTACCAGATGGGTGCCTGGCTGATGCAGGTTCCACCCAGGACCTTGCCGCAAGAGCTGACCTTCGAATGGATCACCGGCGAACTCTCGACCCTGTGGCAGCCCTTCCTGCTTGGCTCGGTGGTCTGCGGCGTGTTGCTCGGCGCCCTGGCCTACTGCCTGACCATGCTCTATTGGCGTTGGTGGGTAGGCCGGCAGTGGCGCCGGCGCAAGCAGAAGGTCTCAGGTACGCATTCCACGCCCACTGACCAGTAGGCGATTGCAACCGAAGTACAGCACGGCGGTGGCAATCAGCATGAAGCTGATCGCCACGCCGATGCGAATGTCCGACACCCCGAGAATGCCGTAACGGAACGAGTTGACCATGTGCAACACCGGGTTGGCCATCGACACGGTCTGCCAGAACGGTGGCAACAGGTTGATCGAGTAGAACACCCCGCCCAGGTAGGTCAGCGGCGTCAGGACGAAGGTCGGAATGATCGAAATATCGTCGAAGTTGCGCGCAAACACCGCATTGATGAAGCCCAGCAACGAGAAGATGGTTGCTGTCAGCAACACCACCAGAATGGTGACACCCAGATGGTGCACCTGCAGGTCGGTGAAAAACAGCGACAGCAGGGTAACGATCACCCCTACCGCCAGCCCGCGCAACACCCCGCCCAGGGTGTAGCCGATCAGAATGGTATGCGGCGACACCGGCGAGACCATCAGCTCTTCGATCGAACGCTGAAACTTGCTGCCGAAGAAGCTCGAGACCACGTTGCCGTAGGAGTTGGTGATCACCGACATCATGATCAGCCCGGGCACGATGTACTCCATGTAGGTGAAGCCACCCATGTCGCCAATCTGCCGGCCAATCAGGTTACCGAAGATCACGAAGTACAAGACCATGGTGATCGCCGGGGGCAGCAGCGTCTGCGGCCAGATCCGGGTAAAACGGCGCACTTCGCGATAGACGATGGTATTGAGGGCGACCAGATTGGCGCTTAGCTCCGAGCTCATACCGCCACCTTCGCCAGGTTTTTCTCAACCAGAGACACGAACAACTCCTC
>RCUI01000720.1_pt1 | contig 10243 bp, 12 predicted proteins | sample 2166121 | NCBI WGS metagenome assembly RCUI01 (sample SAMN09932700, study PRJNA488358) | compost metagenome | feature: garden; material: soil; isolation source: compost soil in succinic acid-enriched culture | place: Germany: Experimental Botanical Garden Goettingen | collected 2016-01-27
CGCCCCGGTCAAATCCGCGCCTCTGGCCCCCGCCGCCCCGGCTCCGGCCGCCGCCGCTCCCGCGCCCGCGACGCCCGCTCCGGCCACGAAGGCGCCGACGCCTGCTCCGGCACCCGCTCCGGCCGCGACCGGCGGATCCTCGGGCGTGCAGATCGGGGCCTTCTCCTCGACCGCCATCGCCGACCGCGAATACGCGGCCGTCGCCGCGCGCTTCGGCCAGTACGCCTCGGGCGCCGAGAAGCGGGTGCAGGAGGTGACGACGGCCTCGGGTTCGACCGTCTACCGCACCACCTTCACCGGCCTGAGCCGCGAACGCGCCGTCGCCTTCTGCAACGCGCTGAAGGCCGCGGGCCGCGACTGCATCGTCCGCTAGGGCCTGACAGCATGACCTCCGCCGCCATCTACGGCTGTTCCGGCCACCGGCTGACGGCGGAGGAGCGCGCCTTCTACGCCGAGGCCCAGCCCTGGGGCTTCATCCTGTTCCGCCGCAATGTGGACAGCCCCGAGCAGGTGAAGGCGCTGGTGTCCGAGCTGCGCGACAGCGTCGGCCGCGACGACGCCCCGGTGCTGATCGACCAGGAGGGCGGCCGGGTGCAGCGTCTCGGCCCGCCGCACTGGCCCAAATACCCGCCCGGCGCCGCCTATCTGAAGGCGACCAACGACCCGGCGGCGGCGCGCGAACTGGTGCGGCTGGGCGCGCGGCTGATCGCCCATGACCTGCGCGAACTGGGCATTACGGTCGACTGCGTCCCGGTGCTGGACGTGCCGGTGCCGGGCGCCCACGACATCATCGGCGACCGCGCCTACGCCCAGGACCCGGCGACCGTGACCCAGCTGGGCCGCGCGGCGGCCGAGGGCCTGCTGGCCGGCGGCGTCCTGCCGATCATCAAGCATATCCCCGGCCACGGCCGCGCCTTCTCGGACAGCCACCACGACCTGCCGGTGGTCGAGACGCCGATCGAGGACCTGGACGCCTGGGACTTCGCCCCGTTCAAGGCCCTGTCGGACATGCCGATGGCGATGACGGCCCACGTCGTCTTCACCGCCGTCGACGCCAAGCGCCCCGCCACCACGTCGAGGAAGGCGATCCGCCTGATGCGCGAGCGGCTGGGCTTTTCGGGGCTCATCATGTCCGACGACCTGTCGATGCAGGCCTTGTCCGGCGCCCTGACCGAGCGCGCCGAACAGTCGTTGAAGGCGGGCTGCGACGTGGTGCTTCACTGCAACGGCGACCTGTCGGAGATGGCGGCCGTCGCCGAGGGGACCAAGAAGCTCAAGGGCGAGGCCAAGCGCCGCGCCGAGGCCGCGCTGAACCGCATCGTCCGCGCGCCCGAGCCGCTGGACGTCGCCGAGGGCCGCGCCCGGCTCGAGGCGGCCCTGACCGGCCGCTTTGACGCCGCCCAGGGGCCGGACGTGGGCGAGGCGCAAGCCTAGATGGCAGGGGAGGGGGCATGACAGAGGCCTTCCAGCCCAACCTGGACTTCACCGCCGTCGAGCAGGTCGAGGCGCAGGAGGCCTTCGTCGTCGACCTGGAGGGCTATGAAGGCCCGCTGCACGTTCTTCTGGCCTTGGCGCGGACGCAGAAGGTGGACCTGCTGAAGCTGTCCATCACCCGCCTGGCCGAACAGTATCTGGCCTTCGTGCATGAGGCGCGGCGGCGCAACTTCGCCCTGGCGGCCGACTATCTCGTGATGGCGTCGTGGCTGGCCTATCTGAAGTCGCGGCTGCTGATCCCGCGCAACGAGAAGGACAAGCCCGAGGAGCCCCCCGCCGAGGAGATCGCCGCCGCCCTGGCCTTCCGCCTGCAGAAGCTGGAGGCCATGCGCACGGCGGTGGAGGCCATCACCCGCCGCCCGCAGCTGAAGCGCGACGTCTTCACGCGCGGCGACCCGGAGGCGACCGTCATCATCCCCTCGGACCGGGTGGACGCCAGCCTCTATGAGCTGATGAGCGCCTATGTCGCCCAGCGCCGCCGCGAGGAGCGCCGCAACTACGCCCCCGGCCAACGCGTCGAGGCCTTCCAGCTGGAGGCCGCCCGCGACTGGCTGCGCCAGATCATGCCGCGCCTGGCCGACTGGACGCCGCTGGAGCGCGTCGCGCCGCAGAAGCCGGACGGGCAGGAAGGCCCGAGCCAGGCCAGCTACACCGCCTCCACCCTGTCGGCCAGCCTGGAGCTGGTGAAGGAAGGCGGCCTGGACATCCGCCAGGAGCGAGCGTTCGCTGCGGTCTGGCTGAAACGGCGCGGGCTGGGCCAGCCGCTGGAGCTGACGCCGTGACCTGCCCCCATCCGCTCATCCCGGCGAAGGCCGGGACCCAGATTGTAAGACTCGACGCAGGCCGGTCTAGGCCCACTCCGATCGCGCCGGACGCCTGCATCTGGATCCCGGCCTTCGCCGGGATGAGCGGGCGAGGGGTGTGGCTGAGCCGTCATCTCCGCATGCCGTCATCCTCGAGGATGGCGGCGGTTGGGGCGGGGCGTCCGCGCGCTCTTGTCTGTGGGCCAGCTCGTCAGTGCACGCCCGGAGGGCCAGCCCATGTCTGACCTCGACTTCACCCCGGACCACCTGGAGATCGAGCGCCGGGTCGAGGCCCTGCTGTTCGCCGCCGCCGCGCCCTTGTCCTTGGCCGAGATCGCGCGGCGCCTGCCGCAGGGCGCCGACGTCGGCGGGGCGCTGACCGCGCTTCAAGACCGCTATCAGGGCAGGGGCGTCGAACTGGACTGCGTGGCTGAGCGCTGGCGCTTCCGCACCGCCCCTGACCTCGGCTTCCTGATGACCGAGGAGCGCGAGGAGCCGCGCCGCCTGTCCAAGGCCGCGCTCGAGACCCTGGCCATCATCGCCTATCACCAGCCCTGCACCCGCGCCGAGATCGAGAGCGTGCGCGGCGTCTCCCTGTCCAAGGGCACGCTGGATCTGCTGCTGGAGATGGACTTCGTGCGCCTGCGCGGGCGACGGCGCACGCCGGGGCGGCCCGTGACCTACGCCACCACCGACCGCTTCCTGGAGCATTTCAGCCTGGCCGGCCTTTATGACCTGCCGGGCGTGCAGGAGATGAAGGCGGCGGGCCTGCTGGACCTGTCGATGCCGGTCGGCTTCGAGGTGCCCGATCCCTCGCGCGGCGGCGACGAGGAGGGCGAGGACCTGCTGACCGGACTGGACGACGCCGCGCCCGAGTTCGCCCAGGATTTCGTCAGCGAGGACGAAGAGTCGCAGCGCTAGCGGCGGCGGATCGCCGCGCCCATAAGAAGCGCCGAAAAGTCAGGCGCTTAGCCCCAAAAGGCGCCGCCTTGACCTGCAGCCCGCTCGCCTATAGGTTCCGCGCGAAATTCAGACCCGTTCCGGCTCCGCGCCGGGCGCTGAGCGAACAGGCCCATGTCCCCGACGAAGGAATCGCGCGAAGAGGCGATCAAACGCCTCAACCAAAGCGCATCCGCTCTGGAGGCGAGGACGCAGGCGGACAAGTCCGCCGAGGTCGCTGCTCAGAAGGTGGTCGGGCAGGCCTATCGCATCATCGCCGAGCTGCTCGGCGGCGTGGCGATCGGTCTGGCGGTCGGTTTCGGCGTCGACCGGTTGTTCGGGACGGCGCCGATGGGCGTGATAGGCGGAGTCCTCCTGGGCTTCGCCTTGTCGATTTATATGGCGCGTCGCACAGCCAACCGGCTGATGGCGCAAGCGAAGGCGGCGGGCCTGCCCCAACAGGGCGAACCCATCGTCGAGGCTGACGAAGAAGACAGGGAACGAGAGGCTTAATCGCCGGTCCGATTGAACAATTTGAGGTCAAGCCGCTCGTCGAGTTCGGCACGGTCAATGTTCCCGTCCTGGGTGAGCAGGTGATCGCCATCACCAATTCGCACGTGGCGATGACCCTGGCCTTCGCCGGCGTGGTGGGCTTCCTGACCCTGGCCACCTCGGGCGCCAAGGTGGTGCCGGGCCGGATGCAGGCCGCGGGCGAAAGCCTGTTCGGCATGGTCGACAACCTGGCCAACTCCATCATCGGTCACGAAGGCCGCAAATACTTCCCGTTCGCCTTCACCATGTTCCTGATGGTTCTGTCGATGAACCTCCTGGGCATGTTCCTGACCTTCACCGCCACCTCGCAGCTGGCGGTGACGGCGACCCTGGGCCTGTTGACCTTCCTGACCGTCATCATCGTCGGCATCGTCAAGAACGGCTTCGGCTTCCTCAAGCTGTTCTGGCCCTCGGGCGCGCCGCTGCTGCTGCGCCCGGTCGTCGGCGCCATCGAGTTCGTCTCCTTCCTGCTGCGCCCGGCCACCCTCGCCCTTCGTCTGTTCGGCAACATGCTGGGCGGTCACGTGGCGCTGAAGATCTTCGCCCAGTTCGTCGTCCAGCTGGGCGCCGTCGCCATCGTCACCGGCGGCCTGGCCTACGCCTTCATTCCCGTCGCGGCCCTGTCGCTGGGCATGGTGGTGGCCATGACGGCGCTTGAGTTCCTCGTGGCCTTCCTTCAGGCCTTCGTTTTCACCGTTCTGACCTGCATCTACCTCAACGATGTGGTCAACCTGGGCGAGGGCCATTAAGGCTCTGGTTCAGTCCTAACCCCACCCTCCAACGCTCTAAAGAACTAGGATATCATCATGGACGCTGAAGCCGCCAAGTACATCGGCGCTGGTCTCGCCACCCTCGGCATGATCGGCTCGGCCCTGGCCGTCGGCAACATCTTCGGCAACTTCCTGGCGGGCGCTCTGCGCAACCCGGCGGCTGCTGCTTCGCAAGTCGGCAACCTGTTCGTCGGCGCGGCTCTGGCCGAAGCCCTGGGCATCCTGGCCTTCGTGCTGGGCGTCCTGATGATCTTCGGCTGATCCCAGCCTGCGATTTTTCAGAATCGACGGCGCGTAGGCTGGTCCTGCGCGCCGTTGTCCTGACCTTGCGATAGACGGTTCATGGCCATCACCCCCACACACGACGTTCAGATTCCGGCGCAGGGCGACCTCCATGCGGAGACGCAGGCGGCGGCCGAGCATGCCTCGGGCGGACTGCCCCAGTTCGAATTCCAGCATTGGGCCGGCCAGATCGGCTATCTGCTGATCCTGTTCGCCGTCCTCTATGTGCTGGTGGCCAAGGTGTTCACGCCGCGCCTGCGCAAGGTGATGGACGAGCGCGCCGAGACCATCGACAGCGCCATCGCCGCCGCCCGCTCGGTGCAGGCCGAGGCCGCCGAACAGGCCGAGGCCGCCCGCGCCGAGGTCGATAAGGCCCGCGCCGACGCCCGCGCCACCGCCGCTGCCGCCAAGCAGCGCGTCACCGAAGAATTCAACGCCCGCCTGGCCGCCGACGAGGCCGTGGTGAATGCGCGCATCGCCGAGGCCGAGAGCGCCATCGCCCAGACGCGCGACGCCGCCATGGCGAACGTCACGGCCATCGCCGCCGGCGCCGCCGGCGCCATGCTGGAACGCCTGACCGGCAAGGCCGCGACCGAGGCCGAACTGGCCGCCGCGGTTAAGGGAGCCGCCTGATGCCCGCCTTCCTGACCGGACATTTCTACGACGTCGCCAACCCCGAACTGTGGGTCGCCGTCGGCCTGCTGATCTTCGTCGCCATCGTGGTCATGGCCGGGGTGCCCAAGCTGGTCGCCACCAGCCTGGACGCCAAGGGCGCCAAGATCCAGTCCGACCTGGACGAGGCCGCTCGCCTGCGCGCCGAAGCCGAGGCCATGCTGGCTCAGATCCGCCAGGAGAAGGCCGAGGCCGAGGCCCAGGCCGCCGAGCTTCTGGCTGCCGCCGAGGCCGACGCCAAGCGCCTGGAAGCCGACGCCAAGGCGCGCATCGAGGAGTCGACCGCCCGCCGTCAGGCCCTGGCCGAGCGTCGCATCGCCCAGGCCGAGGCCGAGGCCATGCAGGACGTCAAGGCCGCCGCGGCCGACCTGGCCGCCAAGGCGGCGCAGCAGATCCTGGCCGCCCGCATCGCCGGAGCCAAGTCGGACCCGCTGCTGGATCCGGCCATCGCCCAGATCGACGGCAAGCTGAACTGATCGCCTGGCGGTCGGACACGCTGTAAAAAACATCAGGCCCCGCCGTCGCCGGCGGGGCCTTTTGCATTTCAGGGTCCGGTTGTCGGGACCCTAGTGCGCCGGGGCGGCCCCGATCGGCGGGGCGCCGCGCTTCTCGCGCCGGACCAGGCGGGCGTACAGGTTGCCCATCACGCCGCCGTAGACCATGTGGGTGACCAGCATCCAGGCGAAGGTGCCGAAGCCGGCCGAACCGGTGAAGGTGCGCGGATCGCCGATCATGGTGATGAACAGCATCATCGCCACCCAGGCCGTCACGGCGAAGAGGATGCCCTTGGTCTCGGGCGTCCGCGTGGGGATCCGCTCATGGATGATCCCGAACAGAGAGCCCAGGATCAGAGAGCCGACGATGAAGTGCAGCACCCACCCTGCCGCCAGGTTGCCGGGCATGCCGAACAGCCGGGCCACGACGCCCGGAAAGGGGTCGAACATCTGACCCAGAAGCATGTTGCCGAGTTCAAGTACGGAAACCACGACGGTCGCTACGAAACCGGCGATGATTCCCTTTTTTACGCGTGACATCATGTGAAGAGCGCCTCCCAACGCCATCAACCTCGAGACTACGCAAGGAGGAGCATACGCCGTTCCGCACGGAAACGGCATGAACGCCGTTCACATTCCCGTGTTGGCCCTAGCTTGGCCTTTATTGACGGAAGGCGCGCCAGGCGCGGCGCAGGCGGCGGCGGAACCGCGCCAGGGGGCGGCGGCGGCGGCGCAGCACCAGTTTCTCGGCGCGCAGGGTCTGCTGCCAGAAGACGGGGGCGATCTCGGGCTTCTTCCGCATCAGGCGGCGGAAGGGATAGACCCACTTCGGCCGCGCGCGCTGGGCGCGGATGAACTGCCGCTTGGCCCACCAGGAGTTGCGCAGCACGATCACCAGGCCCAGGGCGATGACAGGCACGCCGCCGGGGCCGGGCAGGGGGGCGATCAAAACGCCGAGCAGGATGACCAGAAACCCCAGGGCCATCATCGCCAGGCGACGCAAACGCCGCACCAGCCCCGGGCGGGGCGGCGGCGATGAACGCAGCGAGGAGAGGACGAGGGTCAAGGGCGAGGTCTCGGGCAGGGGAACGGCCAGGGGAGGGCCAGTGCTTCTTAAACCCGCGAGACAAGGCCGAACGGTGGCGTCCGAGTGACGCTTTCGTAAGGCAGGCCAGAAAAGCAGAACGCCGTGTCCCGAAGGACACGGCGCTCCGTCAGCCAGGCTGATGCACGGGGGCTATCGGGCGGCGCGGTTCGAGCCTTCCGGGGCTGACCAGCGCAGTTGAGGCGAGCGGGCGGCGCGGGTCTCGTCCAGACGCCGCAGGGGCGCATGGAAGGGCGCGCCCTTGAAGCGGTCGACGTCGCCGGCTTTCGCGGCCTCGGCCAGCAGACGCATGGCCTCGATGAAGCGGTCGAGCTCGGCCTTGGATTCCGTCTCGGTCGGCTCGATCAGCATGGCGCCGTGGACGACCAGGGGGAAATACATGGTCATGGGGTGGAAGCCCTCGTCGATCATCGCCTTGGCGAAGTCGAGCGTGGTGATGTCCGTGCCCTTCAGCCATTCGTCGTCGAACAGGGCCTCGTGCATGCAGGGGCCTTCGGGGAAGGCCACGCTCATCAGGTCCTCGAGGCGGGCCTTGATGTAGTTGGCGTTCAGGACGGCGTCCTCGGCCACCTGACGCAGGCCGTCCGAGCCGTGGCTCATCATGTAGCTGAGGGCGCGCACATACATGCCCATCTGGCCCTGGAAGGCGCACAGGCGGCCGAAGGCTTGCGCGGCCTCGTCTTCCTCACGCTCCACCAGCTTGTAGCCGTCGCCGGTGTTCACGACCCACGGAGCGGGGGCGAACGGGGCCAGGGCTTCCGACAGGACCACCGGACCGGCGCCCGGCCCGCCGCCGCCGTGCGGCGTCGAGAAGGTCTTGTGCAGGTTGATGTGCATGGCGTCGACGCCCAGGTCGCCGGGGCGCACCCGGCCGACGATGGCGTTGAAGTTGGCGCCGTCGCAGTAGAAATAGGCGCCCGCCTCGTGGGTCAGGCGGCTGATCTCCAGGATGTCGCGCTCGAACAGGCCGCAGGTGTTCGGGTTGGTGACCATGATGGCCGCCACGTCCGGACCCAGCTTGGCGGCCAGGTCGGCCACGTCGACGCGGCCGTCGTCGGTCTGGGCCACTTCGACCACCGAATAGCCGACGAAGGCGGCGGTGGCCGGGTTGGTGCCGTGGGCCGAGGTCGGGACCAGCACCTTGCGGCGCTGCTCATGCTCGCCCTTGGCCGCGTGGGCGGCGCGGATGGCCATCAGGCCGCACAGTTCGCCGTGGGCGCCGGCCTTGGGCGACAGGGCGACCGCGGGCATGCCCGTCAGCGTCGTCAGCCAATGGGCCAGTTGATCCATCAGCTCCAGCGCGCCCTGCACCGTCGATTGCGGCTGCAGCGGGTGGATGTCCGAAAAGCCCGGCAGGCGCGCCATCTTCTCGTTCAGGCGCGGGTTGTGCTTCATCGTGCACGAGCCCAGCGGATAGATGGCCAGGTCGATGGCGTGGTTCTTCTGGCTCAGGCGCACATAGTGGCGCATGGCCTCGGGCTCCGACAGGCCGGGCAGGCCGATCGGATTTTTGCGGACCAGGTCGCCCAGGTCCGAGCCGTCCGCGGCGGGCTTGGGCAGGTCGACGCCGGTCTTGCCCCAGCCTTCGCCTTCGAAGATCAGCGGCTCGTCCTGCAGCAGGCCGCGCCCGCCGGTCAGGGTGGCGGGCTTGTAGGAAACGTCAGAGGCGGCGTTCGGGGCGGTCGGACGGCCGACAGTGTTCATCGTGCTCATGATTCCAATCTTCCCTTAGGCGGCCAACACCTTGGCGAGCGAACCCGCCAGGATCTTGATATCGGCGTCGAGCGTGGTCTCGGTGGCCGCGACCAGCAGGACGTCGTCGAGACCCGCGTCCGGGTTCAGGCGGCTGTAGGGCACGCCGCACAGGACGCCGTTGTCGGCCAGGGTCTGGACCACCTCGGCGGCGTTCTTGGGCAGCTTGACCGCGAACTCGTTGAAGAAGCGCGGGGTCAGGACCTCAACGCCCGGAAGGGCGGCCAGGGCGTCGCGCGTGGCGACGGCCTTCTCGTGGTTCAGCAGGGCCAGCTGGCGCAGGCCCGTCTCGCCCAGCAGGCTCATGTGGATGGTGAAGGCCAGGCAGCACAGGCCCGAGTTGGTGCAGATGTTCGACGTGGCCTTGTCGCGGCGGATGTGCTGTTCGCGCGTCGACAGGGTCAGGACGAAGCCGCGCTTGCCCTCGGCGTCGACCGTCTCGCCGCAGTAGCGGCCCGGCGTCTGGCGCAGCAGCTTCTCGCGGGTGGCGAACAGGCCGATGTACGGGCCGCCGAAGTTCAGGGCGTTGCCGATCGACTGGCCCTCGGCGGCGACGATGTCGGCGCCCATTTCACCCGGAGATTTCAGCAGGCCCATCGACACGGCCTCGGTCACCACGACGATCAGCAGGGCGCCGGCGGCGTGGGCGGCCTCGGCGATCTTGCTCACGTCGGTGGCGGTGCCGAAGACGTTGGGAGTCTGGACGACGACGCAGGCCGTGTCCTTGTCGATGGCACCGATGACGGCGTCTTCGGCGTCGACGGCGGGCGTCAGCGCCTGGGTCTCGACGCCGACGGCGTGGACCACGGTCTCGGTCGCCTTGACGTAGTGCGGGTGGACCCCGCCCGAGATGACGGCCTTGTTGCGGCGGGTCACGCGGGTGGCCATCAGCACGCCCTCGGCCATGGCGGTCGAGCCGTCATAAAGCGAGGCGTTGGCGACTTCCATGCCGGTCAGGTTCGCGACCTGGGTCTGGAACTCGTACAGGTACTGCAGGGTCCCTTGCGCGATTTCCGGCTGATAGGGGGTGTAGCTGGTCAGGAACTCCGACCGCTGGATCACGTGATCGACCGTGGCCGGGACGTGGTGCTTGTAGGCGCCGGCGCCGCAGAAGAAGGGCACGGTTCCGGCCGTGGCGTTCTTGCCCGCCATGGCCGAGAGGGCGCGTTCGACCTCCAGCTCGCCCGCCACGCGGGGCAGGTCGACAAAGCCGTCGCGGCGCGCGGCCTGCGGCACGTCGATGAACAGGTCGTCGATGGATTTGGCGCCGATGGCGGCCAGCATGGCCTCGCGATCGTCGGGCGTCAGGGGGAGGTAGCGCATCTTTGGCTCCTAGCCCTTCCCCTCGAGGGGGAAGGGTTGGGATGGGGTGTGGGCAGA
>RCUI01000722.1_pt1 | contig 10218 bp, 12 predicted proteins | sample 2166121 | NCBI WGS metagenome assembly RCUI01 (sample SAMN09932700, study PRJNA488358) | compost metagenome | feature: garden; material: soil; isolation source: compost soil in succinic acid-enriched culture | place: Germany: Experimental Botanical Garden Goettingen | collected 2016-01-27
TGGCAGAAGAAGTGCTACCGCTGTTTGCGTCCCATGAAGGGCCGCTGCCGTTGCGCCAGGATTGGTAGGCCACAGGCCGCAGCTGGCGCTGCGGCCTGGCAACTTCCAATCTCGGTATTTTTTTTGCAGACTTGCCATTCCATCTGGATTGGCAAGTCACTGGCCCCATTGTATAACGGCCTGCTAGTGGCATTTCGCCACCTATAGATAGGGACGATACATGAAAAGGACTGTCGGGCTATTAGCCCTCATCGGTGCTCTCCACGGCTGCGCATCTGTGCCTATGGGTGACCAGGCCACCGATAACGAGATGAAGCGGTTCGGCACGATCCCGGATATGTCGAGGATCTACATTTACCGAAACGAGACCATGGGTGCAGCCATTAAGATGACCGTCACTATCGATGGTCGCGTGATCGGGGCAACTGCAGCCAATACTTACTTGGTTGCCGATGTGCCGGCCGGGCCGCACACCATCGGATCTGATGCCGAAAACTTAACCATGCTCAAAGTTAATACTCTGCCAGGGAAGAACATCTACGTGTGGCAAGAAGTGAAAATGGGATTCGGTTACGCACGTAGCCAGCTGCACCTGGTGCCCGAGGCTGAGGGTAAAGAAGGCGTGTTGGAAACCAAATTGGCCAGCTCCCTCTGATACTGTTAGAGCCCCTCTCTCCAAGGGAGGGACCCAAGCGGCACACCCTTGTCATTCCAATTTAGCAGTGACGGAACATAGGCTATCTGCGAACTGGGACTTGCGCTGCCGTCACAGCGCTTACCGAAGGCCAATAACAATGGGAATTTGCCGTCAAGGATGCGGCAACTCGGCGAGAACCAAACCCGGCTAAATACCCCGGACAAGGCGAGCCAGAAGGGACTTGGATGATGGAGTTCTAAGTACTCGAAGGGGCTGCACCGCAGCCCCATTGCCACTTCATAGATGACGACACCCCTTACTCCTCAATCCCGTCTCCTACCTCCTCAGCGATCTCTTTAGAGGTCTTGGATTTGAACAAGCTGGTGAACCAGGACTTTCTTGCGAATTTCTTGAATATTTTAGGGGTTCGATTTTCAAGCTTCGTCACTACAGACGCCATTCCTTCTCGCAGCCTCTCGGAATACCTGAATCTCGACAGCTGTTCGGCTTTTCCATCCAGGAAACTCGCTGCCCGCTGTGTAGCGTCTGGGTATCTTCCGATGTAGTCCAACAGCCTGATTAACCGAGTAGCTTCCTCACTGTTAGCCGGCTGGATGTCCAAGATTAGGTTTCCGAAGCTGTCGAGCACCTCGAAAAGTCTGCCGATGTCTTTGGGATCGGAGTAGAACAGAGCACGGAGGCGGCCTCCGACTACATGTCTTAGCTGCTCATCGAGCGCCTGTAGCAATGCATTCAGCATGGCTAATGTCTGGTTGTTCAGTTGGACCGACTCATCGCTATGAACGTAGTCACTCAAGGTAGCCACTATGGCGTCACTAATCGGCTCGGCGCTGGCCAGCGGAACGGACTTGTCCGCCATGGCACGCGCAATGATCGCGACCTGAGGCCAGGCATCAACGATGATTTTCTTCCACCCCTCCTCGCTCCGATCACTAGAGTCCAGGAACTTAAATGACGCTTCTTTAAATACCTTAAATTGCGTCTCTGGAGCGGTGAAAATCGCCTCAGACAACTTGGCGTCAATGATCTGAGGTTTATCGGCGTGTTTCCCTGCGTGGGCATCCCAGCCATTAAACCAATTCAGAATCTCTTGCGGATTAACTCCGTGAGGCTCTACGGCAGCCTTGAGCGAACTATAGTTTTGCAACAGCCAAACGACATCCAATGAACCAATGCCTTTTTTCATGATTAGGTAGGCCACGTATGGTGCCACCACATCAGCCGCCTCGCTCAGCAACAGCGATAAAATTTTAGTGGACAGCAGTACCGCATTACCCAGCGACTTAAAGACCTCTGAATTCAAAACTTTATCAATATCGGAGATGCTGACGAGTGCCTGTTGGCCGAGAACGAGGGCCATGGATCCAGCAGGCCCTCTCGGTATTAACGGACGGAGACTCAATTGCGCGTCGTGATGAGTTGCAGGCTCTTGGGACTGACATTTCCGAGTACCTAGCAACACAAGGCCGCCATGCTATCGCCCATGCCGAACGCGACGATATCGTAGACCCGGATGACCCGGATGATCGCCAGCGGATTCACATGGACAAGCCACTGATGAGACATCTTGCTGAGCTCGCTATGGAGGAGCGTCTTGGGGTGCCAGCACGGTGGGCATATGAACGGGAGCACCTGTATGAGCTCGAAGGATTTCGTGCTCTGTTTGACCAAGAGCAGTTGGACGGGTTAACGCGGGGTGGGTGAGCTCGTCCCTAATCCGCAATACGAAATTCCCGATGAGTTTTACGTACTCGCACGCAAAGGAAAATCATGCACTCCCCTTGGAAACATGCGCCTTTCATCCGCAGGCATGGATGACGGGAAGGTAGGTGTTCGTCTGGAGTCGGCCAACGGTCGAGTGGCGTTTATTTTCTGGATGGATTTCAGAAACGAGCGTCTCCTAATAGATCCTCTAGCGGGCTGTGGCTTACTAAATGAGCGGCGTGATAGCAGAAGTGACATCCAGTCGGAGCTCTCCCTTCAGGAGTTTAAATTCGCCTTGTACTGTAATGCGTCGGTGGAAATCTGGTCTTCAAACCTTCAACAGCGCTTAGGTAAATCAGAACCTTTCGTGCTCTTCAACGCAATGCCAGATCTGACGAGGCATCGTCAGATCATTGACGGGCTCAAAGCGTTATTGGAGGGGATGCCCCCCTGAAGATGGTTGAACGCTACATTGCCGCCACCGAGGGTGGTGAAGCCCCTACACATGATCACGCTCGCCTCAGCACATCCTTGGTACCCCCGACCGCAGAAGTCGCCCCTCAAAAACTTGCGTCTCGCTGGATCCCTCACGGCCCTCCAGGCGGATACCGGGACTGCGTGAAAAACTCCAGATACGTCGATCTAAACCGAGACCAGCCTACGTATGCAGGCGGCTCCACGTCAAAAGAAAGGCTAACGCCGTCGGTTCGCATCCGATTGCGGGAGTTCGCGGTTCCGTGCCTTTACGAAGGCCCTCGGATACATGATGATAGCGTTTTGACTACCAGCTTGGGTTCATCATGGACGAATTTTGGAAAAGCGCTGTCAAGTATTGCGGCAGTGCGGCGATAGCCGGCCTGTTGGGGTACACGGTTTATCCGCAAATCATCTCCTCGCCTTACCTCAAGAATCTGACTCATACCGAGCTGTTCGCTCTGATGTGCCTTCTGGTGGTTGTGACCTTCGCATTATGCGTGGCATTGATTAATGCCGGTACAAAAGGACGCACTGGAAGCAATACCGTGAACATCAAGGGTTCCACAGTTCATGGTTCAGTTCGGGCGGGCAACGACACAAACAACTCGCCCAAATGAATAAAGCAAGCATTTGGGGCTCCAACATCCAGGGCGGCGTGCGTGTGGGTGATGACACCAACTACGTCATCAACCTACCCCCTGCAGATCCGACTGCAATTACTCGCGCACTTGCAAGAATCCAAGAGTTGAGTGAGCACGATGAAGATTTCATGTACTTCATCGAGCGTCTGGATTTCTTTACCAACCAGAAAACTCAGTCTCCGATGATCGGTCTGGAGCAAAAACTCAAAAACGGGGGGCGTGAGGATTTGCTAGAGGTAGCAATCGAGCGCAAAGATGCCTTTGCGAAGAGGTTAATGAAGTCCCAGCTCAATCGAAGACGACAGGCTATCTTTCTCTACATTCTCCAAAAAATTAGTTTTGGCTTCGAAGAATCCATTCGACCGCTAATAAAACAAGGTGTCCCGAATGATGTTATCGATGGGGTAATCCTCAACGGAATTGTCGATACCATTTACCGGGAGGTTATGGCGGAAGACTTCACAATAGATCAATACATGATTTCAGGGATGCTATATTTTCTCACTGGGAAGTGCCACTTGATCTGGGAGAAGCCAAAATGCTGATGTATCACCCAGCCTTCGATGCAAACCACTGCCTTTACAGAACAGTATCAATTCTCAATGCGACTGGTAGCACGCCGATTAGTTGGCCCCTGTTTCGCATGCTTGATTTTTATTATTTGTTCCCTAGCCAGCTTAAGGCGATAAAACCGTGGCCTAGGGAAATCGGCAAATACAAATCAAAAACCGCTAACATTCAAGATCAGTTTGAAGATTTGACAAATCCCGCTCGCACATTCTTTGACCTCCAAAGTTTCCAAAAGGCAGCAACACTCGAGCTTATTGCGAAAGGTTGTTTATCGAAATCCGAATTCGATAAAGGCATCATGCAGTTAGAGCCAGACGCTTTGCCGCCCGGTTATATTGCACTCCTTGAAACCGATGAGTTTTTGAGGAGCGACGCATTCATAGTCATTACAAAAGCTCTACCAGAAGCACCTTTTTACGGATCGAACGGACTCAAATCTCGCTCCGGCCTAATGGAATTTATCTATGACATCTAAGCCTTCAACATTATTTGTGAACCGATTCATAATCACCAGGTCGGGTAAGGCGGTATATGACGCAGTGTTCCACAAGGGTGTCAATATAATCCGAGGTGCTAACAGTGTCGGAAAGTCAACAATCATGGACTTTCTATTTAGCTGCCTAGGTGGGGATATAGCCGAAGATCGATGGAATGAAGAAGCACAAACCTGTGATGGAGTTTTTGCTGAAATTGAGATTAACGGTCACGTGATGACCATACACAGGACGGTAGAGCCTGGAAAGAAGCCACCCATGAGCTTTTACGGAGGGTCATACAATGAACTCCGCGAAGCAGGCACGTCAGCCGTGTGGCAAAAATATGGTTTGATTCGAACCGACGAAAAATTGAGCTTTTCTCAACAAATCTTTGAGTTACTAGATTGGCCTCACGACCAAACTGACGACTTTGCCAACTTGACTATTCATCAGGTCTTGCGACTGATTTATGTTGACCAAGGCACCGCAGTAAACAAGATCTTGAGGGCTGAGCACACAACCTTCGACAAGCCTAGCATGCGCCAGGCAATAGGTGACTTCCTACTCGGCCTTGATGATCTCGGGATTTACTCGCTGAAGCAAAAGCTCGCAAAAGCCGAATCAGAATTCGCCAAAATTGATGGGCAATTAGACTCAATCTACAGATACGTATCGCCATCCGAAGGCACGTTGCGTGAGACCTCACTCAATACTGCCATCAAAAATTCCAATATCGAACTACAGGAGCTTCTAGCGGAACGCGAGCGCCTGATTGTCCAGCCTGAAGAGACCTCTGACGCGGCGCTTAATGTAGAGGCGGAGAAGGCAGCTAAAGCCATTGGTGAGCTCTCTAAGGAGATCGACATTCGAACTGCTAAGCAGGCGGAGATGGTGAATGAAATAGTAGAATCCGAACTTTTCATTTCGGCAATAGATTCAAGAATCAAATCCCTTAAAGAATCGAAGACTGCCTATGATTTTTTTGGCGAAGTAAGATTTAAGTTTTGCCCAAGCTGCCTTTCCGCCATTACCAATCACGAGAGAGATCAGTGCCACCTGTGCAAAACCGAGATTGATACAAACTCTAGAGAAGCTTCTTATTTAGCAGCCTTGAATGAGCTGATTTTTCAAAAAAAGGAAAGCACTCAAGTATTACTTGAAATGAGGACGAAGTTTAGTGAGCATTCTCACTATCTGGAATCTAACCAGCTTGCACTTCAAGCTTTAAGGGCCAAGCATGTCACGACTTTACGTATAAGCTCCGACCGGACTCTGAAACTTAACGAGGTATCTGCAAAAATCGGAAGCGTAGAGGAGCGGATTAAAAATTACGACACCAAAGCCAAGCTGGTTGCTGCGATAGAAGGTCTCATAGAGAAGAAACGGGTTCTTAATGAATCCATCCTAAATCTGGCAGAAGACATCAAGATTAAGAGGGGTCAAACAAGCACGCGCAGAGAAACTGTTGAAAGCCGCATTTCTGAAAAGACAGTCGAATTGCTGAAGCAAGATGGTGGTTTCGAGCCGGCCTTCAATGACGCCGAAGTGGTGATGTTCGATTTCGGCAAAGATTTTATGCTTGTTGATGGCCGTTCAAAATTTTCCGCAAGTTCGGAAACGATCCTTAAGAATAGCTTTCATCTTGCTATTCTACTGGAGTCGCTGGAAGATCAGACGATGCGTTACCCTAGGCTTTTGTTGCTGGACAACACAGAAGACAAGGGAATGAACTCCGACCGCAGTCAAAATTTCCAGCGAGTCTTGGTAGAGTCCCTATCGCATCATAATTCCACGCCTTTTCAGGTCATCATGACGACCTCCATGGTTGACCCGGTTCTAGATAAAACTGCACTTTGCGTAGGCCCGCATTATGCAAAGGGGATGCACACGCTGAATCTGTAGCGCAATTTTCTAAGCCTTTGCACAACGTGGAGGCTGACGAAACGGTGCCGATAGTTTCAGAAACGAGTGTGCAGCAGTGGACATCTCCCAAGGCGATGGAGAACAGGAGTTCGTATGGGCATCAAGATGGGCAGTGCCCTGGATCGCACAGGCAGTGAATGGCAAGCCGATACGTATCAAAAAGGTATGGGAGCAGAGCCGCTCAAATGTCGGTTTTGCAGTATCGGTGTTACCCACAATCCGTCTTACACACGAGAGCTACACGACAAGTCGGTGTTTGTCTCTGCGTACTTCAGGCTTCTGCCTGGTGGCGAGCACGCAGCCAACTGCAAATACGGAGTGCAGGAGGAAATCTCGGAAATTGCCAAAGAGTCGCAAGGCCTTCTCGAGAGTATCAAAGGTAATCAATACCGCATGCGCCTGGTAATGATCAAAGAAGCCCTAGAGGGTTGCGCAGCACCTACAAACCAAAATGGCGACGGCTCCAACGCCAGATCCAGCAAAACCTATGTATCTACTCCTGGCAAACTGCCTGCATATATCAACTCTGCCAAGCGAGCCCTCAAACTACGAGCACTGTGCGCCAGTGATAGCGACGTTGAGGAGCACTTAGAGCTAGTGTTTGAAGGCAATACGGTTGTCAATTGGCGCCAGTTCTATTTCGAAACGGAACGGCACATGGAGGCGTTCCATGCAGTATCCCAAAACACCACCCAGCATCCCATTGCCATCCATGGGTACGTCAAAAGTGTTCGGCGCTGTGTGGGCGACGATAAAAACAAGAATGTTTTGAATCTCAGAATGAACAAGTACCGTGCGGACTCCGAAAAGCCCGACAACGGCGTAGGCCTCGAGGTCAGTATTTGGTCTCGTCAGACAGCATGGTTCAAAGGGATAGAGTATGACGATGAGGTCGTTGTGCTGGGAATGTGGAAGGCTTCAACCACGCCTCCTACGACCGCGCCAAATGAAGGACGCTACAAGACTTTTACCAAGAATCGACTCAGCCTAAGCCTTGTCCTGATGGCTCAAATTACAAAGGTTTAGGATAGTGAATGTAAAAGCCACCGAGCTACTCGACAAAATCGACGTGTTTTTATCGGCCAGTGACCCTCGCCAATCCGAATTACTACTTTCAGGCATTCTTCTGCCACTATTGGAGCATGAAGGCTACAGTTCAATTCGACAAAACATAACTGTTAAGCCTACGCCCTCTCGTACACTCGACGAATGGGATTTAGTCGTTGAGCGATCAAAAAATGACCGATTCATGGAAGACTCTATTGGCGTAGAAGTTAAAACACATACAAAAAAGAAGACAGACAAAGAAACAGTTGAGCACACGCTAAGTAAAGCTCGCTCTTCAGGCCTAAAGAGAACATTGATATTTTCAAAGACAGGTTTCGAGAAAGACGCTTTAACTCTAGCCTCTAGGTATGAACCACAGCAGATTGAGCTAGTTGATGCTGCCACCCTAAAAAACTGGGCGTCAGCGCTAAACACCAAGAGTGATGATGAGTCAAAGTGCGAAATACAGCTAATTATAAAGTCTGCCTCTAAAGCTTTTATCAGAGCGATAGCTGAAAATCCAAGAGCGCTTGACGCGCTCGAGTGGCGAGATTTGGAAAGGTTGATGGCCGAAGCGTTTGAAGGCATAGGTTTTTCGGTTACGTTAACTCCCCCAAGCAAAGACGGGGGCAAAGATTTAATCCTACATGGCGAAATCAGAGGCAAACTCAAAACCTATGCCGTCGAGATTAAACATTGGCGGGCGGGAAATAAGGTTGGGCAGCTCGCAGTAGCGTCGTTTATGGACGTTCTTATCAAAGAAAAATATGACGGAGGAATTTTCTTATCAACCTACGGCTTTACGGTCAACGCCTTTGAAGCACTAACTAAAATACAAAGAAAACATCTAAAATTTGGAGCCGAATCTAAGATTGTTTCACTATGCAAAACATATGTAAGAATAAACCAGGGATTATGGTCTCCTGAAATAAATCTAACAGACTCACTATTTGACGAGACCATGTGAGACTTAAATACGCACAAAGGCAACGGGATGTGCGCAACGCCCCTACTAGGTTGTCAACAATCTCGATAACTTTATGACTAGAGTTAAGGCTACCAAAAATGAGGGAATATTTCCTATTGTCGCTGGCTACAGTCGCAAACCAATTCCCCTTAAGGGAGTTAGTCTAAATGGCTAAAGCGGCTTGGCTGCCGATTCCAGGTAGAATAAAGGTTTTGCCCATCCCAGTAGCTCACGCGCCCCTGATCATCCAATGACCGTTTTGCGCGGAAGACCGTATCGGCATTTTTAGAAGAAAGTACCCGGTTATCTAAAACTGGGATCTCATGCCCATCGAGTCCATGAGTGTCTTGGCTGATAATCTGCCGTGGCAGACTCATGAGTAGAGCAGCGTGCTTAGTCTCTTTGAGTACAAGTGCAAAGCTATTGCCAATTGTTTGGTAGCCAGTGTGAGCGTGAACGACCAGCCCGTTACTGCCATCCTCAATACGACGCAGAATTGATAATAAATGCGCAGCCGAAACTAATGTGGATTTGTCTTTTACAATTCCCGCCTGCGCTTGCTGACACCACTGAGCAACGTCCGCAGAAGTCTTCAGTTCCAATATTCCTGATGATCGATGTGCAAAACTCTGCGCTCCCTGTAAATATCGGGAGGTGGTGACAAATATGCCAAGGTCTGCACCGTCATTTGCTACCGCCCCGCGCAAAGCCTGCACGGCCTCAAGACCTATGGGTCGATTTGGGGCATATCGCTTAGCTTGGACATAAGCCATGGTGTCCCCTAACGGACTCCGCTGAAGTATCTTGACGTCCCCCCCTCCATCTCCAACTCCCGGCCCCAGCTCTGATTCATATCCCAAGCTCTGGAATACGTGATAAAGCAATATTTCGAATTCGCGGTGATGCAGGCTGTAAAGCCGATCAGGGCGAGCTTGAAAAGCGCCATACAGATTTCGATCTCCGCCGAATCATAAAAGCGCAAGAGCAGGGTTTTGACTTACCGGTGACGGCGTATCGCGTCTCCGCTTGTCCGGTAGCCTACCCTTCATTGCTTGGAGCAAGCTGTCGGTGCCTTGCGCACCTACTGTGCGATTGCGGCTTAGTTGCGCTGGGTCGGCATTGGGTGTGAGCTGTTCTCTAAAAGTATGACGCGCCGAACGAGCGACCGCGCCTATGCTCTTTAACTTTTTCGTGCGTAAAATCGCGTAGCTCATAAGAATGGCTCATCAAAACCAATTCTATAAGCCTGGCGCTTCTAGGTCGGTGTAGTGGTCAACTAACCCCGGACACTGCGTTAAGTTTTTCCTCGGCCACAGCGGGCGCCAGCCCGCTGTTAAATTGATGTGGCCGTTGCCAGTTGTAGCGCTGCATCAAAAACCGGCCGATATCCTGCTGTGCTAGCGAAGCGCTCATGTAGCCCACGGTCGGTACCCATTCCGTTTTCAGGCTGCGAAACAACCGTTCCATCGGTGCATTGTCGTGGCAGTTTCCACGTCGACTCATGCTCTGTTTGAAGCGATAGCGCCACAGTCGCTGACGGAAGCCTCGGCTGCCGTACTGGCTTCCTTGGTCGCTGTGAAACAGAACGTTCTGAGGCCGACCACGCTGCTCATAGGCCATATCCAAAGCCTTGATAACCAGGTCAGCGTCAGGCTTCGATGAAAACGCCCAGCCCACCACGCGACGGGCGAACAGATCGATCACAGCCGCCAAATAGTGCCAGCGACCTTGAGCCCAGACATACGTGATGTCACC
>RCUI01000723.1_pt1 | contig 10212 bp, 7 predicted proteins | sample 2166121 | NCBI WGS metagenome assembly RCUI01 (sample SAMN09932700, study PRJNA488358) | compost metagenome | feature: garden; material: soil; isolation source: compost soil in succinic acid-enriched culture | place: Germany: Experimental Botanical Garden Goettingen | collected 2016-01-27
ACGTGTTTGATAAGATCGCTGCTCATGGAAGTCTCCAAGGTCGTAAGCAAAAAAAACGTGGCCCATCATAGCCGCACCGGCGACGGACAGGAAGTCGCGGACGATTGAGTGTAACTATAGTTGTGCATGACGGTTCATATCGACCCTGTCACAGGAAGGTCATATTTCCTGTTCCACCTGCCCCATATCAAGCCTTGATACGCTGCGCGTTGGCGTCAGCCGTGGATCGTGGCAGGATTGCCGGGTTATCGACCGAGACCCCATGACCATGCCGCAAACCACAGCCAAGAATCTGTCCTTGATCGCTGCTATAGACCTGGGCTCCAACAGTTTCCACATGGTGGTAGCCAAGGCCCACCATACCGAGATCCGCATCCTCGAGCGCCTCGGGGAGAAGGTTCAGCTGGCCGCCGGTATCAACGAGGAGCGCCAGCTCAACGAAGAGTCCATGCAGCGCGGCCTGGACTGCCTCAAGCGTTTCGCCCAACTGATCAGTGGCATGCCTGACGGCGCAGTTCGAATCGTCGGCACCAACGCCCTGCGCGAAGCGCGCAACCGCGGCGAATTCATCCGCCGCGCCGAAGCGATCCTGGGGCACCCGGTAGAAGTGATCTCCGGGCGTGAAGAGGCCCGCCTGATCTACCTGGGCGTGTCCCACACCCTGGCCGACACCCCCGGCAAACGCCTGGTCGCCGACATCGGCGGCGGCAGTACCGAATTCATCATTGGCCAGCGCTTCGAGCCGCTGCTGCGCGAAAGCCTGCAGATGGGCTGCGTCAGCTACACCCAGCGCTATTTCCGCGACGGCAAGATCACCCCGGCACGCTACGCCCAGGCCTACACCGCGGCACGCCTGGAGCTGATGAGCATCGAAAACGCCCTGCACCGCCTGACCTGGGATGAGGCCATCGGCTCTTCCGGGACCATCCGCGCCATTGGCCTGGCGCTCAAGTCCGGCGGCATGGGCAATGGCGAAGTCAACGCCGAAGGCCTGGCCTGGCTCAAGCGCAAGCTGTTCAAACTGGGTGAAACCGACAAGATCGACTTCGAGGGCGTCAAGCCGGACCGCCGGGCGATCTTCCCCGCGGGCCTGGCTATCATGGAGGCGATTTTCGACGCCCTGGAGCTGCAGCGCATGGACCACTGCGACGGCGCCCTGCGCGAAGGCGTGCTCTATGACCTGCTAGGCCGTCATCACCATGAAGACGTGCGCGAGCGCACCCTGAGCTCGCTGATGGAGCGCTACCACGTCGACCAGGGGCAAGCAGCCCGGGTCGAACGCAAGGCCCTGCACGCCTTCGACCAGGTGGCCAAGGCCTGGGACCTGGAAGACGGGATCTGGCGCGAACTGCTCGGCTGGGCCGCCAAGGTGCATGAAGTGGGCCTGGATATCGCCCACTACCATTACCACAAGCACGGTGCCTACCTGATCGAGCACTCGGACCTGGCCGGTTTCTCCCGGGAAGACCAGCAGATGCTCGCGCTGCTGGTGCGCGGCCACCGTCGCAATATCCCCAAGGACAAGTTCGCCGAGTTCGGTGATGAAGGCGTCAAGCTGATACGCCTGTGCGTGCTGCTGCGCTTTGCGATCCTCTTCCACCACATCCGCGGCACCCAGCAAATGCCGAAAGTTACGCTGCATGCGGCCGGTGAAAGCCTGGACGTGGAATTTCCGGCAGGCTGGCTTGAACAGAACCAGCTGACCCAGGCCGACTTCGGCCTGGAGGCTGAGTGGCTGACCCGGGTCGGCTTCGTCCTCAGCGTACGCTGAGGACCGGGTTGCTCAGGCGTTCCAGCAAGGTCGCCTGGGCACTGCGCGGGTTCTGGTTGCCGGTCGGTGTGCTGCGTACGTAGCGACCGTCCGGCTGCAGGATCCAGGCGTGAGTGTTGTCGGTCAGGTACCCTTCCAGTTCCTTTTTCACCCGCAGGATCAACTTCTTGCCCTCGACCGGGAAGCAGGTCTCGACGCGCTTGTCGAGGTTGCGCTCCATCCAGTCGGCGCTCGACAGGAACATCTGTTCCTCGCCACCGTTGAGGAAGTAGAACACCCGGGTGTGCTCCAGGAAGCGGCCGATGATCGAGCGCACATGGATGTTGTGCGATACCCCGGCAATCCCCGGACGCAGGCAGCACATACCGCGCACGACCAGATCGATACGCACACCCGACTGACTGGCCTTGTACAGCGCGCGAATGATCTTCGGATCGGTCAGCGAGTTGAACTTGGCGATGATGTGCGCAGGCTTGCCGTCGAGGGCAAACTGGGTTTCTCGCGCGATCATGTCGAGCATGCCCTTCTTCAGGGTGAACGGCGCATGCAGCAGCTTTTTCATGCGCAGGGTCTTGCCCATGCCAATCAACTGGCTGAACAGTTTGCCGACGTCTTCGCACAAGGCATCGTCGGAGGTCAGCAGGCTGTAGTCGGTATACAGGCGGGCGTTACCGGCGTGATAGTTACCGGTACCCAGGTGCGCGTAGCGAACGATCTCGCCGGCCTCGCGACGCAGGATCAGCATCATCTTGGCGTGGGTCTTGAAACCCACCACACCGTAGATCACTACCGCACCGGCAGCCTGCAGCCGGCTGGCCATCTGCAGGTTGGACTCTTCGTCGAAGCGCGCACGCAATTCGATCACCGCAGTGACCTCCTTGCCGTTACGCGCCGCGTCGACCAGCGCGTCGACGATCTCCGAGTTGGCACCGCTGCGGTACAGGGTCTGGCGCACGGCCAGGACGTGCGGGTCCTTGGCGGCCTGGCGCAGCAGATCGACCACCGGGGTGAACGACTCGAAGGGGTGCATGAGCAGGATGTCCTGCTTGCCGACCACGCTGAAAATGTTCTCGGCGTTCTGCAGCAGCTTGGGGATGGCTGGCGTGAACGGGGTGTACTGCAATTCGGGATGGCTATCCAGGCTGGTAATGCTGAACAACCGGGTCAGGTTGACCGGGCCGTTGACCTGGTAAAGCTCGCTTTCGCTAAGGCTGAACTGCTTGAGCAGGTAGTCCGACAGATGCTTGGGGCAGGTGTCGGCCACTTCCAGGCGCACCGCATCGCCATAACGGCGCGAGAACAGCTCACCGCGCAGGGCCCGGGCGAGGTCCTCGACATCCTCGGAGTCCAGCGCCAGGTCGGCGTTACGGGTCAGGCGGAACTGGTAGCACCCCTTGACCTTCATGCCCTGGAACAGGTCATCGGCGTGCGCATGGATCATCGACGACAGGAACACATAGTTGTCGCCAGTGCCGCCCACATCCTCCGGCACCTTGATCACCCGCGGCAACAAGCGCGGAGCGGGAATGATCGCCAGGCCCGAATCGCGGCCGAAGGCATCCACACCCTCAAGCTCGACGATGAAGTTCAGGCTCTTGTTCACCAGCAACGGGAACGGGTGCGTCGGGTCAAGGCCGATCGGGGTAATGATCGGCGCGATCTCGTCACGGAAGAAGCGTCGCACCCAGGTTTTGATCTTGGTGTTCCAGTGACGACGGCGAATGAAGCGAATCTGGTGTTTTTCCAGTTCCGGCAACAGCACGTCGTTGAGGATCGCGTATTGGCGATCCACTTCGCTGTGTACCACTTCGCTGATTCGTGCCAGGGCCTGGTGCGGCTGCAGGCCATCGGCTCCGGCCTGTTCACGTGCGAAGGTGATCTGCTTCTTCAGGCCCGCCACACGAATCTCGAAGAACTCATCCAGGTTGCTGGAAAAGATCAGCAGAAACTTCAACCGCTCCAGCAAGGGATAGTTCTCATCCAGCGCCTGCTCCAGCACACGGATGTTGAACTGCAGCTGGGACAGCTCGCGGTGAATGTACAGGCTGCTGTCATCCAGGCCAGGGATAGCGATGGCCGGCGCCGCGGGTGCCGGGGCAGGCGTAGGCGCCTCGACCTCGGCCACAGGCAGCGCAGCAGGCTCAGGCGGGGTTTCGAGCAGTTGCTCGGGCACGGGCTGGGCTTGCTTCATGTCGACATCACTCAGTACTTCGTTATTCATCTGGCGTTCCTGAAGGGCGTTACTGCCCTCTCATCAATTGAGCAGCGCGAACAGCGAAATAGGTCAGGATGCCATCAGCTCCTGCCCGTTTGAAGGCCGTGAGGGATTCCAGGATCACTCCTTCACTGAGCCAGCCGTTCTGGATCGCGGCCATGTGCATGGCGTATTCGCCACTGACTTGATAGACAAAGGTCGGGACCTTGAATTCATCCTTGACCCGAAAAAGGATATCCAGATACGGCATACCCGGCTTGACCATGACCATGTCGGCACCTTCGGCCAGGTCCGCCGCCACTTCATGCAGGGCTTCGTGGCTGTTGGCCGGGTCCATCTGGTAGGAGGCCTTGTTGGCCTTGCCCAGGTTCAGGGCCGAGCCGACCGCATCGCGGAACGGGCCGTAATAGGCGCTGGCGTACTTGGCCGAGTAGGCCATGATCCGTACGTTGACGTGACCGGCCAGCTCCAGGGCTTCACGGATGGCCTGGATGCGGCCGTCCATCATGTCCGAAGGAGCCACCACCTGGGCGCCAGCTTCAGCATGAGACAGCGCCTGACGCACCAGCGCGTCGACGGTAATGTCGTTCTGTACGTAGCCTTCCTCGTCGAGGATACCGTCCTGGCCGTGGGTGGTGAACGGGTCGAGGGCGACGTCGGTGATCACACCCAGCTCAGGGAAGCGCTCACGCAGGGCACGGGTGGCGCGCTGGGCGATACCGTCCGGATTCCAGGCTTCGGCGCCGTCCAGCGACTTCTTCTCGGTCGGCGTGACCGGGAACAGCGCCAGGGCCGGAATACCCAGGTTCACCCACTCTTGCGCAGCTTCCAGCAGCAGGTCGATGCTCAGACGCTCGACACCCGGCATCGAGGCAACTTCTTCGCGGCGGTTCTCGCCATCCAGCACAAACACCGGCAGGATCAGGTCATCGACAGTCAGTACGTTTTCGCGAACCAGACGACGGGAAAAATCGTCACGACGGTTGCGACGCAGACGAGTGGCAGGAAACAAACGGTTAGCGGGGGTAAAGCTCACGGCAGACTCCTGAGCCCGCGCAGGCGGGCGAGCGCGACAGTTATAAGCGGCCATTATGACGCTTGAATGACAGCCTGGGACAACCCTGCGACTTGAGGACGCAGTCATTGTCCTTGTAGGAAATGTTAACGTCGAGACACATTTGGATACTTTCCCCAACGGCCACGAAGGGTTAGGCTGCGCGTTCATTTCGCCAGCACCCAGAAAATGCTCCAACAATTCCTGCAGGATTTTGGCTACTTTGCCCTTTTTCTCGGCACGTTTTTCGAAGGTGAGACCATCCTGGTTCTCGCAGGCTTCCTTGCGTTCCGCGGATACATGGATATCAACATGGTGGTCCTGGTGGCCTTCTTCGGCAGCTATGCCGGGGACCAGCTCTGGTACTTCATGGGGCGCAAGCATGGGCGCAAGTTGCTGGCACGTAAACCGCGCTGGCAGTTGATGGGTGACCGCGCCCTGGAGCACATTCGCCGCCACCCGGATATCTGGGTGTTGAGCTTCCGCTTTGTGTACGGCTTGCGGACCGTGATGCCGGTGGCCATCGGCCTGTCGGGCTACCCGCCGCGTCGCTACCTGTTGCTCAATGGTATTGGCGCCGCTGTATGGGCCCTGGCCCTTGGCGCCGCTGCCTACCACTTCGGCGCCATTCTCGAAGGCATGCTGGGCAACGTCAAAAAGTACGAGCTATGGGTGCTCGGCGGCCTGCTGGCCCTCGGCGGCTGCCTGTGGCTGCGTCGACGCTTCCGTGCTGCGCGCGTTGCCCGCAAGGAAGCGGCTGCCATACAGGCCGAGCAAACTGATCAGGCTGTAGGCAAGCAGCCCGACCCAGACCAGGGCAGTGACCGGCCATAAGCCGGTGATCCCGGCCAGCAGCATGGCCGGGATGTTCAACCCCAGCCGCGCCAGCTCCAGCCGGAACGCCCAGGGCCGGTTCTCCAGTGCAGTGCCGAAGACGAACAAGCCGAACGCCATCACCCCCCACCCCAGCACCAGGGAGGCCACCGAAAGCCTGTCGGCGTGCTCCATCAAGTAGCTGCCCAAGCCCACATACACCGCGAACTGCAGCGTCACATACAGCTGCTGCGACCAGCCGAGCGGCACTTCGAATTTGCGAAAGCGGCTCAGGTCCTGCTTGGCCTGCGGGAAGCGCCGCGCCACGTCCTCCGGACGCCAGCCGGTGGGCATGAACCAGATCCGCAACTTGTCCCGCCAGCGCTCGGCATGACGGGCGTCGTGCCACAACTGGGCATAGAACTGCAGGTTGGCCCACAACGGATTCCAGCTCGCCAGGGGCGTGGTGACACCGAAAATGACTGGCTCGTTTTCGTCTTCCTCCTGAAAGGTGCCAAACAGCCGGTCCCACACAATGAACACTCCGCCGTAGTTGCGATCCAAATACAAAGGATTCTGCGCATGGTGGACACGATGATTGGACGGCGTGATGAACAGCCACTCGAACCAACCCAGTTTGGGAATGTGCCGGGTGTGTACCCAGAACTGGTACAGCAGGTTCAGCGCCGCGACGGTGATGAACACCAGCGGCGGCACGCCCACGACCGCCAGCGGCAAGTAAAAGATCCACGACAGCAAGAAGCCGCTACTGGTCTGACGCAGGGCGGTGGACAGGTTGTAGTCCTCGCTCTGGTGATGCACCGAATGCGCAGCCCACAGAATGTTGCGCTCGTGCCCGAAGCGGTGCAGCCAGTAGTAGCACAGGTCATACAGCACAAAGGCAAGCACCCAGACCCACACCCCATCCCCCGGCAACGAAAACAGCGCCAGGTGCTCCCAGGCCAGCGCGTAGGTGACCAACCCTACCCCTTTGGTCAGCAGCCCTGTGGTAGTCGACAACACTCCGGTGCTGAGGCTGTTGATGGCGTCGGCGAGGCGATAGGTACGCATCCCGCGCAGGCGATCGGCGAGCAACTCGACCACAATCAGGACAAAGAAGAACGGTACCGCCAACAGGATCAGATCCATGGGTCATCCATCTCCAGGCTATTGCATAAGATTAGGCCCGGAATGCCTCAGACCCTATGGCGACATCTGCCAATTTAGAGGACATTTAGCGCCTCGACTCGGGAGTAGTGAGCATGACCAAAAAAGTTGCAGTGATTCTTTCCGGCTGTGGTGTCTATGACGGCGCCGAAATCCACGAAAGCGTGATCACCCTGCTGCGCCTCGACCAGCGCGGCGCCAAGGTGCAGTGCTTTGCGCCCAATATTGCGCAGATGCACGTGATCAACCACCTGACCGGCGAAGAAATGCCTGAAGCACGCAACGTGCTGGTGGAGTCGGCTCGCATCGCCCGTGGCGACATCAAGGACTTGCGCGAAGCCGACGCCAAGGATTTCGACGCCCTGATCGTGCCGGGCGGCTTCGGCGCGGCAAAAAACCTGTCCAACTTTGCCGTTGAAGGCACCGGCTGCACCGTCAACCCGGACGTGCTGGCCCTGGCCGAGGCCTTTGCCGAAGCCGGCAAACCGGTCGGCCTGATCTGCATCTCGCCGGCCCTGGCGGCAAAGATCTACGGCCCGGGCGTGGTCTGCACCATCGGCAGCGATGCCGACACCAGCGCAGCTATCGTCAAGATGGGTGGCACCCATGAAGAATGCGATGTGCATGACATCGTCGAAGATACCCAGCGCAAACTGGTCAGCACCCCGGCCTACATGCTCGCCAAAAGCATCAGCGAAGCCGCGGGCGGTATCTACAAGCTGGTTGACCGGGTGCTCGAGCTGACCCACGAGAACGACTGACGCTGATCGCGGGGCATGCCGGCTCCCACGGCAACCAGGTAGGAGCGGGCTAGCCCCGCGATGACGCCAGCCGCGTCAGAATGCGATCCAGCGAATTGGCAAACGCCTGCTTCTCGCGATCACCATACGGCGCCTGACCACCACCGACCTGCCCCTGCTCGCGCAGGTCGGTGAACAGGTTACGCACGGCCAGCCGCTCCCCCATGTTGCGTTCATCGAATTCGCGACCGCGCGGATCGAGACAGGCGACACCCTTCTTGACCAGGCGATCAGCCAGTGGCACATCGCTGCAGATCACCAGCTCACCTGGCACGGCATGCTCGACCAGGTAATCGTCGGCCGCATCCGGTCCACTGGGCACCACGATCAGCCTGACACAGGCAAACGCAGGCTTGATCTGGCTCTGGCCGGCCACCAACACCACCTCCAGCTGGCGCTTGAGGGCGAACTTGACGACCTGATCCTTGGCCGCCTTGGGGCAGGCATCGGCATCGATCCACACACGCATGACAGAACATTCCAACAAAAACGGGTGAACAGTATCCCCGCTCACCCGTCTGGCTTCAAATCAACCCGCCGGCAGGCGACGCTTCTCAGCCAGTCGGCTGCGCCCGTAGAGCACGGCAATTGCCAGCAAGGCAACCACTTGCGCCGCCAATGAGTACGCATCGGCATGAATACCCAGCCAGTCGAACTCGAAGAACGCCACCGGGCGGGTGCCGAACACGCCGGCTTCTTGCAGCGCCTTGACCCCGTGCCCGGCGAACACCACCGACAGCGCGCACAGCAAGGCAGCGTTGATACTGAAGAACAGTGCCAGCGGCAACTTTGCCGAACCGCGCAGAATCACCCAGGCCAAGCCCACCAACAACACCAGTGCCGTTGCGCCCCCGGCCAGCACCGCGTTGTGCCCTGCGGGCCCGGCCTGCAGCCAGAGGGTTTCGTAGAACAGGATCACCTCGAACAGTTCGCGGTACACCGAGAAAAACGCCAGGATGGCAAAGCCGAAGCGACCACCGCCACTGAGCAGGCTGCTCTTGATGTAGTCCTGCCAGGCCGCCGCGTGCCGGCGGTCATGCATCCACACCCCGAGCCACAGCACCATGACGCTGGCAAACAACGCCGTGCAGCCTTCGAGCAACTCACGTTGCGCACCGCTGACATCGATCACGTAGGCCGCCAGGGCCCATGTTCCCAGGCCGGCCAAAAGCGCCAACCCCCAGCCGACGTTGACGCTGCGCACCGCGGACTGCTGGCCGGTGTTGCGCAGGAACGCCAGGATCGCCGCCAGCACCAGAATCGCCTCCAGGCCTTCGCGCAGCAGGATCAACAAACCGGAGATATAGCTCAGCGACCAGCTCAGGCCATCCCCGCCCAGCAGGCCTGCAGCCTCCTTGAGCTTGGCCTTGGCCGCATCCAGACGCTGGTTGACCTGCTCGAGCGGCAGGCCGTCCTGCAAGGATTGTCGGTAGGCCATCAGCGACTTTTCAGTGTCCTTGCGTACATTGGCGTCGACATTGTCCAGCGAGCTTTCAACCAGCTCGAAGCCTTCCAGGTAGGCCGCCACTGACAGGTCATAGGCCTGTTCATGGTCACCGGCCTGATAGGCCGCCAGGCTCTTGTCGAGGGTGCTGGCGGTGTAGTCGAGCAACTGCGCCGGGCCACGCTGGACCTGTGGCGGCTGGGCGCGCTGGGCACGGAACATAGCTGCAGACTCGGCGCCCTGGGACGCTTCAACCTCCAGGGGCGTCTGGCGGGCCAGGTCGGCAAGGTTGTAGGGGGTGTCATTTTTAGCGTGCGCAGGGTCAGCGGTGAAACTGGCGATATAGGTCGCCAGGTCCCAACGTTGACGATCGTCGAGCTGGTCGGCGAACGACGGCATGTCGGTGCCTTCGATGCCCTGGCCCAAGGTGTTGTACAGGTCATACAGGCTCAAGCGATCCACACGCTCACTGCTGCGCAGATTCGCCGGTGGCGGAGTCAGCCCGACACCTGCCGGGCCGTCACCTGCACCAGTATCGCCATGGCACACCGAGCAATGCTGAGCGTAGAGCGGAGCGCCACGGGCCGGGTCGGGGGTGATGACCGGGGCCTGGCTGACCTCATAGGCCACCGCCAGTTGCGCACCGAGTTGGCGAGCCAGGCGGGCGACACTGGCACCGTCCTGGCGCTGGTTGATCGCCTGGCGCAGGTCGACAACGCCTTGCTCCAGCGCCTGGCGCTCGGCGCGAGCCGGCAAAGCGCCAATGACACCTTGCAGTACGTCGGTGAACTCCAGCTGCTCGCGGTATTCCCCGTCGTCCACCACCTTGCCGGCCGCCACGGTCGCCGGATAGTCGGCACCAATGTAGCCGAGCAGGTGCAAAGCCTTGGCGGCGTCATCGACGGTGTCGGCCCACACCATCGAGCTGCTCAGCGCCAGCACCGGCCA
>RCUI01000727.1_pt1 | contig 10191 bp, 11 predicted proteins | sample 2166121 | NCBI WGS metagenome assembly RCUI01 (sample SAMN09932700, study PRJNA488358) | compost metagenome | feature: garden; material: soil; isolation source: compost soil in succinic acid-enriched culture | place: Germany: Experimental Botanical Garden Goettingen | collected 2016-01-27
ACGACAGTTATCGCCGGACAAGCCAGGAGCTGTTCGGTGCGTATTCCAGAACCTGTGGCTCTATCCTGCCGTGCTGCTTGGGGGCTCTGTCGCAACGGGTAGCATCAGCTTATTCGGTAGATGAGTTAATCGACCGTTTCACGCTTTTGCCGCTCTACAAACCCTTTGTAGATGATGCGAAGTACAGAGCCGCGCGAATCTCCATGGCTGGTACCTCCGGTACAGGTCTGAAGATGAGCTTGGGCATCACAGCCTCTGGCTTCCTCAAGCACGCGTCCTTCAGGTACTGCAAACGATGCGTCGAGGAAGACATTCACGCTTGCGGCTCGGCCTACTGGCATCGTATTCACCAGGCGATAGGCACCTGCACTTGTCCCCACCATAGAGATGTGCTCCGCGGGATGACGTTTCCGGATGGAACAGACTGGCGTTGCATGCTGCTTCCGGCAGAGGCATTGGGATCGCCAGTCATGCAGCTTCCTGGCAAACCCGCAGCTGATATCGTGAGTGAAATGCAGCTTTGGGGACTCGAGCATCCTACGGATGTAATGAATCTACTGGATGGGAACTTCCTCAGGCACCGTCTGGATGAGATGGGGTTTCTCAAGTCTGGCCGGATTAGAGAACAGGCGCTGAGGGGGTTCCTGACGCCACGCCTTCTCTGTAGCCCTTGCACTCAAGAGTTTCAGGAGGTCAGTCACTCTTGCGACTGGGTATTCGGAGTCTTGCGTCCACGCGAGGCGGTCGTGCAGCCAATAAAATTTTACTTTCTTTGCTTACTCCTCGAGATAGACCTTGAGCAGCTCAAATCCTTCCGTCCGCAAGCTGATATTCGCAGCGCAAATACGTTCAAGGGCAAAGAGACTGGCAGCAACGTCGATGCTGGCGAAATTGACGCGCGACGGGCAACGTTTTCCAGCAGTTCCAAAATTAAATGCCATGATAAGCCTGGCTATCAGTGGTTGTACTGCCATGACAGGGAGTGGTTAGCGCAGTATGTGTCAGTACATCCTTTCATCAGGCTAAGGCCAGGATTGGTCGACTGGAACGCTAGAGACTTGGAGCTTGCTCGAGATCTGCTGATTGCGAGGGATCAAATTCTGTCTGCGCAGGGCAAGCCGCAAAAGGTTACGCGCGCCGCATTGGACAGGGCGGTGGCTCATCGTCATGATTTTTTGAGGATGCCTGATAAATTCCCGATCAGTACCTTGTTGATGAGCGATATGCTCGAGTCCGATCATGATCACCAGATTCGTAAAATCAGGTGGGCGGTGAGGCATTATCTTTTGCCTGAGCGAACCGCTATCAGCGTCGTATACCGGGTCGCTGGTATTAGGCTATCTCATGTAGCTGAAGAGGAGGTGCTAAACATTCTTTCCTCCGCGTGAGCTATGCAGTTAGCGACTTACGCCGTCGGCGAGCGTGATTAAGGGCATTCACTTCCTTTTGCAACTGAGCAGTGGAAGCTTTGTTCTTGAGTAAATCCAAATACCTTTCTGCGGTTCGGCATCCGAGAAATGCTTGGATTGTGAATCTTTGATCAGAAACAGCCCTGTAGTTTGAATTGATACTTTTTACGCCGAACTCGCTTGTTATTAATTTAGACAGGTAGTTATCATCGCTGTACATTTCGTTGAAATACTTTATATATAAGCTGTTCCCCACTATCCATTGAGCGTCATTCGCTTTGGCGGGAGCGCCTTTGTAGTTCAGAAGCTCTGCTATAAATATTGAGTACGAGTGGTTCGACGAATTTAACTGGCGTGTTGAATTTTTATATTTTTGACTGCATATCCCCAGGCCGGTGATATCGTGATTTTTAATCGGGGTTGAGCATGTGGGGCAAGTAGCGATCAGGTTAGAGCCATGGATGCTACAGACCTGAACAGATGCTTGGGCATGGCTGCGATGTACGTATGCTGTTCCATGATTTTCATAATCCTCGTATGCGCAGTCTGGACAAATTTTCTTCCAGATAGTGGGAGTTACAATCGTGTCCGTTGTAGAGCGACCTAGCGCTGCAGTGAGAGGATATAAAGTATGGTTGTGTAAAATTTCTTCTGTAATCTTTCTCTCAGTAAACAAGGAAGGGAATTGAAAGACTGCATGATTCCTGTATTCCGCTTTCTCCCCAAGCCCCGTGCGCGCATAACCTTTCCTAGGGATTGGTATTATGCGGAAATCCGCAGATGAGAGAGTTTTGATACCTAGCATCTCATTCCCTCGCTGCAGTGCCGACGCCACATACTCTCCAGGTAATGGTGAGAAAATCTTCATTGATATTTCGTCTTCCGGGCCTATCAGTTAGCGCATGCGTTAGCCGGCCATAATACTGGATCCTTGACGACACGATCGTTTTCCATTGCTCAAGGAGCATTTGTGAACGAGCGCCAGCACCGATTCAGCTGGATGGTTGTTGAGGCCGATGCCAAATTGACCCATGGGCCAGCGCAAGCCTTTTTGTCACCGCCCATCGCGAAAAAAATCATTCTCGCTGACCAGCCCGAAATCGCCGTCCGTCCTTCGAGGGTCATCCTGAAACATGTGCGCCGTCCGTCGCTCCTGCTTGAGGTAAGCGAGGGTAGCGAAAAAACAGGTTTCGCAGAGATGAACCTCATAGCGTTCACCGTCATGCAGCGCACCGTAGCCCCAATGTGCATCTAGCGTCCCATATTCCAAATTGCCGCTCCCCGTTCGGGTTGAGCATTCGCATACGTCGCAACGCACGTCAGTCACTGCTTCAATTTCTACACGGCCCGTGATTTTCATTTCAACCAAACCTCTATCAGAGCACTTTCACTCAGATGTCGCTTGAGTAGGGAGGGCTGGACCGAAGCTGAGCAACAGATCTCTTCAGACGCTGGGTATTGGTAGTCGACCCCAGCAGATACATCGTTTCTTGGAGTCCGTTGTAGTCCCTTAAAGACAGTAATACGACGGGCTTCCCGCGCTTGCGTACGATGATTGTAGGCTCGTGGTCACGACAAACGTCATCCATAGCTTGCTTGAGTTTCTCTTTAGCTTGTTTCACGGTAAGCACATGCATCTCGAGCCCCTTGCCGAAATAGCTATCGTCCGATCTGAATTGGCCTCAAACAATAGAGTGACGATCAAGGTTACCTCTCCTTCCGAGGTACCCGGTTCGACGGAAGGTTCATGCCAAGTCTGGAAATGTGAAAAGGGAATAGTCATAGGCACCTCCCCGTAGGGACCACAGTAGGCTGTAACTGGGTCGCTGTCGGGTGGATTTCCAAAGCGATGATGGAAGTATGGGGCACTCTGCGGGCTGCGCCTGGTTTTCCGATCAACCGCGAGTGCCTGCGCTGGGGCCGTCGGCCTATGATTCGTTTAGGCAAAATCACTCCATAAACGTCTACGAAGATGTTAAAGCAACGGACTGCGATTTCTGCCCTGGGGCGTGAGGATAGTCGCTCTCTTCATTGCTCTAGTCACTGCCACACGCATGGCCAAACGAGCCTGCCGCTCTCGATCAGCGTTGGCGTCAGCCTGAACGAATCGTCCTTTCATGAGCCCTTCGTACAAAATGACTTCGGTGAACTCCTTGCCCTTTGACTTGTGCATCGTCATTAGATGAATACCCTTCCAGTCTTTTGTCGCCGCCTGGAAATGGTCTTGAAGAAGCGCATCACGCACGAGGCCCTCAGCACCTGGATAGCCTTCCGCAGATCGCCATATTTCGTTCAGCCGGCTTCGAAGCAAAGTGCCCTTTCCCAACAACCGTACATACCGGCCATCACTCCCAATTTGGGTAAACACCTTGTCTGTGCTCGAATCCAGCAACTGCCGCACAGCAATCCAATCAACCTGCGGATCTCCCGTAAGCTGCAGTTCAAGGCGCTGGGCTGCTAAGGCTTCGGCTGCAGCCAAAACCCGCTTGTGTGGAACTCGACGCAGTGGTTGCCCTCTCTGCATTTCCTCCAAGGCTTCAACCAGCTCTAGATGAGGCTTTGTGGGCGGTTTCTCTCCTTTTCTCCCTCGCAGGTGCGCACACAGATTTCTTATGAGTCTCTCGGTGACTTCAGAGGTAGTGGACCCGCCCTCCAGCAACGCAGCAATTGCAGTTGCGGAGAGCGCCGCCGCTTCTTGATCGAACGCAACATCATGCGTGATTGATGGAAGCCTATCTGCTGTGCTCGAGAGGTAGGCCGAGACCTCCACCATAAAACTCTTACTGGGTACCAAAATGGTGAGCGACCAGTCGTTTCCACTCTGTTTCAATCGAGTGAGGGCTGCTAACACTGCATATTTGAAATCTAGGTGGAGCTGCCCTCTGCGGGGTATATAAGGTTTCACTGTCACATTGGCGTAGCGTTTACCCCGGTTTTCTCCCGTGAGGACATCGTTGCCAAACTGCACGATGTCGGTACCACTGCTTCGGTGGTTCTGCATGCCAAAAGTGAACGAGGCGGGTTGAAACGCTTGTTCGAACTCCTGAATCCTAAGCGCGTTAGCGCCGCGGAACTCATAGATCCGCTGCTCCGGGTCCGCCAGGGCCATCACCTGACTGTGTTGCGTCAAAGCACGAATGAAACGCCACTCGTCTTCATTGGTGTCCTGGAACTCATCCAGGATGATCAAGGGATAACTGCCGCCATAGATTCGCCGTAGAGCCAGGCTGCTTTCCAACAGCAGGGCGGCGTTGCTTGCGAAAAGGTCGAAGTGCAAGAGTCCTTCTTCTTCGAGCAGCCTGAGTTTTTCCTGGGCAATTTGATCCTCGCCAAGAGTGGATAAACGCGCTGCCGCTTCAGGCGGAGGAAGTAGGGACAGCGGCCTTCCTGTCCGGAGTAAGTAGCCATGGCTGCGCAACAGGTTCCACGTAAAGCCATGGTAGGTGTTGACCTCCAGCCGCCCTCGCTCAAGCTTGGGGAGCAATTTCCCGGCCTGCTCTGCAACCCTTGCAACAGTTGCCCTGGCAAAACTGAGAAAAAGCACTTGCTGGTGCTCTTTCAGGACCTTCCGGCCAATTAATTCCTCCGCTTTGAGCAGTGCCACGGTGGTTTTTCCGGAGCCTGGCCCACCCATGACAATCAGGTTCCTGGGTGACTGGATCACTTCCATTCGAGCATCATCAAGTACCAACATCGACAGCACTCCGATCAGGCCATATTAGGTAGATCGTTTTCTTCAAGAACCTCGGGCTCCTTAGGAACAACCGTGGCCGTGATGCTCCGAAGCGTGTCCACGATAAATGGGGGCAATTGATGTCGATTGGCTGCGGTACAAAGTAGGTTGCCGGCGGCGCCGTCCCCCTTCCAGCGCTTCAGCAGGAGCGAGAGGATGGCAACGATTTCATCTTTTGGGGCCTCAGGTCCGGGGGCTCTTTCCCTGAGATCCGTAGGCCATGAGCCGCTTTCAATCAGGGATGCAACATAGCTTCGCAGAACTTGTTCATCTGTGCCCTTTAGCACAATGTTCTCAAAGCCTGTTTCCGGCGCTTGATAGGGATAATCGACTGCGGCCCTGATCGCCTCAAACTGGAGAGGGGCCTGCAAATCGAAGACGGCATAGACCGTTTTCCCCAGCGCCCGATAATAAGCGCCCATCGCCGCGATAACGGAATCTGATGCCGCATCGATGATAGGAATGCCCAGAGCCTCAAGTGGCATGAAGGTTTCAGGGTCCTCCTCATGGAGCTTACGGGCTACCGCCGGCCAAGCATCGTATTCCGTTCGGCCTTCGGCGATCAGTACTCGTCGCGCCAGGAGAGCTTCACAGACGCGAAGCCGCATGTCCTGTCGATACATTTTTGCCTTCACGCCTGGGGGAAGGCCTGCGGGTTTGGCGTTGAGCTGCCCTTCAACGCGACTGACTACGATGACCTGCGCGGGATCGAACTCTTCGAGCACGTAGGGCGAATGCGAAGTAAAAATCGCCTGTGCAGACTTGCTGCGCACCCCGTTGATGATTCGCTTCTGTATATGCGGAGGAATCGCGATTTCTGGTTCCTCCATCGCAAAGATGACGTTCTGCTTGAGTTCGGCGATCAATGACAAAAGGGCCAACACCATCATGTTGATGGTACCGGTGCCCTGGTTCTGGAATGGCGCCGCATGAGCCGCTCCGTCGCTTCGACGGGCACCGGTGGCCATGAAGACAGTCAGAGCTCTGCGTAATGACTCCCGGGTAAGCTGCGTGACCCGCATGTGAGGATCAGTGCTACCTTCGCTCGGCATGTAGCTGCGGATTGAAGCCTGCACTTTTGTGAGTATGTTATTGATTCCACCCTCGGGATCCGCCGCCACCTCAAGGTCGCGCAGCTCGACTAGGAGGTCTTCCCAGATCTTAAAGTTCTTTTCTTCCTGTAACCGCAGGATGATATCCAAGAGCGATCCCCGCTCCAGGCTCAAGGCACGGCTGCCCGTCCTGACAGTCCGAAGGTAGAGGAACCCACACACACGCTTGTCCGAGGTTTTGAAGAAGTCATACGAGCCATCTTGCTTCATCGGCGACGAGAAGTACGTGGCCCCTGTGAAATCATCTTCGTCTGCGTCGTAGCTTCCTGTGAACACGACGCGAAGGCATGACTGCACGTGCTGGGCATCAGTGCCCTCGGCCGGCGGTCCCGCGAGCAATTCATCGGTGCCGTTAACCCACCACTCCAAATGATCCCTGAACCGCATTTCTTGGTCAGTATTGAGATCAGTGATGACGACTTCGATAGTGATGTTGACCGATTCTCCTTGTGGGTCGACATATTCGCCGGCATAGAAATCGTGCTCATCGATCACTGGTCGGCGAGAAAGTCGCTCTGGCCCCAAGACCAGGTCGATCGCTTCGAGTAGCGTCGACTTACCGATGTTGTTATCGCCAACGATGACTGCATGCTTCGGCAGGATGACCTCCGCACGCTTGATGCCTCGAAAATTTTCTACGTACAACCGTGCGACCCGCATAACCCTACTCCCTGTCCGAAGCCATAGCAGATGGCCGCCATTAAAGTAGACGATAACTTACGAAGGCGCCTGACGAGATAGGACATTGTTGGCAAGTAATGTCCAAGAGGGGCGTGATCGGGCCTCATCGCCCCATGTGATTGGGCTCAAAGGGTGCAAAATTTTTCGCAGCGGCCACTTTCGCGCTGCTAGGTTTGGTCGGTTTGAGTAGCTGGGTCGATTGCCAGCCGCAGTTCGCTCAGGAGCTGCAGATTGGGGCGGAAGCCTGTGGCGACGATGATCTCGTCCACTGGTGGCAGCGGCTAGGTGCGAAATTTCAATCTACTTGACCACCCGTTTGTATTCGTCCTGACCACTGATCGTACCGGGATTTGACCATTACACTTTGTCACCTTCGTAGTCACAGAACCGCCAAAAACAGTCGTTTATGACCCGTACTTTATGGACCCGTTGACCTCGCCTAGATCCTCTGCAAGCTGCCATCCGGGATAGGGTTGATTGGGCGTGAAGTGCTGCATTACCGGCAATCGAACCGGTAAAATCATTTGACTGGAACTGCTTTAAGCCACGAAATGTATGGCGTAGAACAAAGTAGATAGTCGGTAAATGGCATTAACACCGTTCATCTCCCAAGACAAAGCCCCAGGGGGCCTGCAGGACGCCGTGGTCGAGCTCACACAGCTCGATGCTGCCCTGAATGCCAATATCCCTCAACCGCTGCGTCTCCCCATGATCCACCTGCTGCGTCAGGTGAATTCGTTCTATAGCAACAAGATTGAGGGCAACCCAATGCTGCCCGTCGACGTGCTACGCGCCGAGGAAATCCAGAACGGCGAGAACATCACCGAGGATCTGCTGGAGATCAAATGTCACATTGAAGCCCAGCGCCGGCTTTCCACCGAGCCTATCGATGAGGTTGCAATCAGCACCCGCGAGTCGATCGCACGCATGCATCGCGAGCTCTACGTCGGCATGCCGGAGGAGCATATTTGCACCAAGATCAACGCCGAGGGCGAGACCGCCCTTTTTAGCCCAGGCGAATTCCGCACCCATGAAGTGAGGGTTGGCCAGCACATTCCGCCGCCTGCTGAAAGCATTGGCTCCTACCTGAATTGGTTTGAAGGCGCGTACCGCCTAGATCGGCTCCACGGGATGACTCCGATTCTGGCTGCTGCAGCTGCTCACCACCGTCTGATGTGGATCCACCCGTTCTTGGACGGCAACGGTCGCACCGGTCGCCTGTTCACCGACCAGTACCTGCGCGCCGCCGGTCTGGGTGGTTATGGCCTCTGGACAATAAGCCGCGGCTTTGGCCAGAAGGTCGAAGAGTACTATGCCGCGCTCAACGCCGCCGACCACGTCCGTAAGGGCGATCTCGACGGACGTGGCGAGCTTTCCGACGGCGGGCTGCTCAAGTTCACCGAGTATTTCATCGCGACGGCCCTGGAGCAGGTGCGTTACTTCACCTCGCTCCTAGATCCTCGCATGCTTAGCCAGCGCATCGACTGTTACTTCGAGATGCGCAAGCGTGGCGCGTTCCCGACCACCACCAACGTGGAGTTGCCTCTTCTACGCATTGAAGCCCGCGACGTTTACCGCGACCTGCTTTACCACGGCCCGATGCAACGTTCGGAAATCCAGGCCAAGTTGGGCATGAGCGAGCGCACTACCCGTAATCTGCTCAGCCAGATGGCGGACGAGGGCTTGATCAGTCTGGACGGGCGTACGCTGGTATCGCTGAAGCTCTCCAGGCACTCCATCGAGTTCCTGTTCCCCGCTCTGTTTTAACCCAGAACTACAAAACCCGCCTATTGGCCGGGCTTTTTACTGCACTGATGTAGCAATCGAGGCATCAGGTAATCAGTTGGCCTTAAATGTCATACGCTCGGGTTTAATAGTCGCGCCCACTGACCTCAGCCTGCTCCCTTTTGAACTCTACTTTCTGAGTCGAGAGCAGTCTATCTAGAGCGACTGCTTTCGGAATGGACGGGGTCGGCATCGGCAACGCTGATTGGCGTCACGCGCACTGTCCGAGCTACTGCTGAGGAAATTGAGTCTGCGCTAATGTCGCAGCGCTAGACCTCTGCGATCTCTAGGCATGGGTCGCGCGGCGGCGCTTCGCGACTACTCCTTGAGATGCATGAGGCTTTTACAACCACAAAGTGCTTCCCGGCGCGGATGATCGCTCCTGGCCCTTTGCAGCCAATCGTGCCAGTGAGGAGTACGATTACCATTGGCGACAGCGCTCGCTATCGAGGCATACCTCCATGAGCCAGTTAGAGAGCACGATTGTTGAATGCGAAGCCCCTAAAGATAGTTGCGGAGAAGCTAATAGTAGTTATCCCTCCTCTGGTGCTCGCGGAACTCGGGCTTGGTGTCGTTGAGCGGCTTAGCCATGAGGTGCTCGGTAGAAAGATTGCGTTGAAGCCAGATTGCGATACCAACCCAACGATCTGAGTTCCCTCCCGGTCGAGATGTTTCACGCCTCTTTCTGGGATTCAACTGCGGGAGCTGCGCCAATGACTGACCTTCAAATTCTCGAGCTTTGTGTCCCGTTTTCTAGTAAATGCTGGAGTAGAGGCCACCGCTGCTTCATGGGGAGGCGCGAGCAGATTTTGAAATGTGCTGAGCAAGCGCTTGGAAATCGCGATCTTGCGGAAAGGTGGCTCATAAAGCCATCAGCTGGACTTGATCATCGCTCGCCTTGCAGCCTGTTAGCAGATCATCTGGGCTACGGTCATGTCAGGGACAACTTAGTACGTCTCGACTACGGTGTGTACCAATGACAGTCATGGATTCCCCTTCACCGATGGGGCCACAGGCTCTCCATTGGCCAGCACCGGAATCCTTGGCGGTGGAAAATCGACCGTTTTTTGAGAAAGCTGCTTTCCCTTTCGCTTTTGCGGCGTGAAATTGCAACACCGGTAGCGCTTCGGTCGGTCAAGCCCGTCATTGCTCGGCCCCACCCCTGCTGTGACAGTTTTTATTGTCCAAAACCAGGGTCTACGTGTATGAGCGGCTCTTTTTGTGGGCAACTAATAACATCATGACTGCCAAGGGGCTTTTTCCGGCCGCCCCCCTTGGCCCTCTTCAAGCCTGACTTCGTCTGTGACAACCTTTATTAATCGGAATCGTGTGGCATTTTTTGAAACTGCTGATTTTGTGACAACCTTTATTAATTTTGCCGCTGGCAGGCCTTTCTCTAGAGCCCCCGAGAATCAAGGGGGGTTGTGACAAACTTTATTAAATGGACACAAAAATGGTTTTTGAGAATTAA
>RCUI01000729.1_pt1 | contig 10180 bp, 9 predicted proteins | sample 2166121 | NCBI WGS metagenome assembly RCUI01 (sample SAMN09932700, study PRJNA488358) | compost metagenome | feature: garden; material: soil; isolation source: compost soil in succinic acid-enriched culture | place: Germany: Experimental Botanical Garden Goettingen | collected 2016-01-27
TTCCAGATCGGCTTCATGATCTTCATCCCGTTCCTGATCATCGACCTGGTGGTGGCCAGTGTGCTGATGGCCATGGGTATGATGATGCTCTCGCCGCTGATCATCTCGTTGCCGTTCAAGATCATGCTGTTCGTCCTGGTCGATGGCTGGGCCCTGATCATGGGTACCCTGGCCGGCAGTTTCGGCGGCGTCTGACGCCGCAAGGAGAAGTAGACCATGACCCCTGAAGTGGCCGTCGATCTGTTTCGTGATGCGCTGTGGCTGACCACCCTGATGGTCGCCGTGCTGGTGGTGCCGAGCCTGCTGGTGGGTTTGATCGTGGCGATGTTCCAGGCGGCCACGCAGATCAACGAACAGACCTTGAGCTTTCTGCCGCGTCTGTTGGTGATGCTGGTGACGCTGATCGTGGCCGGGCCGTGGCTGGTGCAGAAGTTCATGGAATACATCCTGTCGTTGTACGGCAGCATTCCGCAGCTGATCGGCTGACGTGTCCATGCTCGAGCTGACCGATGCGCAGATAAGCACGTGGGTGGCCAGTTTCATCCTGCCGCTGTTTCGCGTGACCGCCGTGCTGATGACCATGCCGGTGTTCGGTACCACCCTGCTGCCGGCGCGCGTTCGTCTGTACTTTGCCCTGGCAATTACTGTGGTGATCGTGCCCGGTTTGCCGCCGATGCCTGAGGTCCATGCGCTTGACCTCAGTGCGTTGCTGCTGATTGCCGAGCAGGTCATCATTGGTGCGCTGTTCGGCATGTCGTTACAACTGTTTTTCCAGATCTTCGTGATTGCCGGGCAGATTGTCGCGATCCAGATGGGTATGGCGTTCGCCTCCATGGTCGACCCGGCCAACGGCGTCAACGTTGCGGTGATCGGCCAGTTCCTGACCATGCTGGTGACCCTGTTGTTTCTGGCCATCAACGGTCACCTGGTGGTCTTTGAGGTGCTCACCGAGAGCTTCACCACCTTGCCGGTGGGCAGTGGTTTGCTGGTCAATCATTTCTGGGATCTGGCCGGGCGCCTGAGCTGGGTGCTGGGCGCTGCGTTGTTGCTGGTGCTGCCGGCCATCACCGCATTGCTGGTGGTCAACATCGCCTTTGGTGTGATGACGCGTGCGGCGCCGCAACTGAACATCTTTTCCATCGGCTTTCCGCTGATACTGGTGCTGGGGCTCGGGATCTTCTGGATTGTCCTGGCTGACATTCTTCCGCATTACCAGGCACTGGCCTCCGAGGCCTTGCAATGGATGCGTGAGCTGGCACGGGCGCGCTAAGCATGGCAGAGAGCGAAAGCGGTCAGGACAAAACAGAAGACCCCACCGACAAGCGCAAGAAGGACGCGCGGGAAAAGGGCGAGATCGCGCGCTCCAAGGAACTCAATACGGTAGCGGTGACCCTGGCCGGCGCAGGCGCGTTGTTGGCATTTGGCGGAGGTATGGCTCAGGCGATGATGGAGTTGATGCGCAGCAACTTCATTTTGACTCGCGAAGTGATCACTGATGAGCGCTTCATGGGGATTTTCCTCATGGCTGCCGGTAAGTCTGCTCTGCTTATGGTGCAGCCGGTGTTGTTGGTATTGCTGGTGGCATCGATCGTCGGTCCGGTGGCGCTGGGCGGTTTCCTGTTTTCCGGCAGTCTGTTGCAGCCCAAGTTCAGTCGGATGAACCCGCTGTCCGGGATCAAGCGAATGTTCTCGGTCAACGCCTTGTCCGAGTTGCTCAAGGCGTTTGCCAAGTTCTTCATGATTCTGATCGTCGCCCTGGCCGTGCTGTCGGCGGACCGTGACGATCTGCTGGCGATTGCCAACGAGCCCTTGGATCAGGCGGTTATCCACTGCGTTCAGGTGGTGGGCTGGAGTGCGTTGTGGATGGCTGCCGGCTTGCTGCTGATCGCAGCGGCGGACGTGCCGATCCAGCTGTGGCAGACGCACAAAAAGATGCTGATGACCAAGCAAGAGGTGCGTGACGAGTACAAGGACAGCGAAGGCAAGCCGGAGGTCAAGCAGCGTATCCGCCAGCTCCAGCGCGAAGCGTCGCAGCGGCGGATGATGGCGGCGATCCCCGAAGCGGACGTCATCATTACCAACCCCACCCACTATGCCGTGGCGCTCAAGTACGACCCGGAGAAGGGTGCTGCGCCTTTGCTGCTGGCCAAGGGTACCGACTTCATTGCCTTGAAGATTCGTGAAATTGCCAATGAGCACAAGATCCAGGTGCTTGAGTCCCCGGCGTTGGCCCGTTCGATTTATTACTCAACGGAGCTTGAGGAAGAGATTCCGGCCGGGCTGTACCTGGCGGTGGCCCAGGTGCTGGCCTATGTCTTCCAGATCCGCCAGTACCGGGCAGGCAAGGGCAAGCCGCCGGAGCCACTCAAAGACCTGCCAATCCCGCCGGACCTGCAGCACGATTAAGGCCCGCTTCCATACAAAAACACCGCATTCCTCAAAGTTGGAAAGCTTCTTGCAGAGGCAGCGCAGCGCGCGTCAGAAACGCGTCAAAGTTTTGCTTGAGCTAGACGAGGAATACCGGTGGATCGCTCTCAGTTAATCAGCAATGCCCGTAACAACCTGGCCGGGTTAGGCCGGGGGAATCTGGGTGTGCCGCTGTTGCTGCTGGTGATGCTGGCAATGATGATGTTGCCGATCCCGCCGTTTTTGCTCGACGTGTTTTTCACCTTCAACATCGCCTTGTCGATCGTGGTCCTGCTGGTCTGCGTCTACGCCCTGCGCCCGCTGGATTTCGCTGCTTTCCCGACCATCCTGCTGGTGGCCACCTTGCTGCGTCTGGCCCTGAACGTGGCGTCCACGCGGGTGGTGATGCTCCATGGTCATGAAGGCCATGCCGCCGCCGGTAAGGTGATCCAGGCCTTCGGCGAGGTGGTGATCGGCGGCAACTATGTGGTCGGTATCGTGGTGTTCGCGATCCTGATGATCATCAACTTCGTGGTGGTGACCAAGGGTGCCGGGCGTATTTCCGAGGTGAGCGCACGCTTTACCCTCGATGCGATGCCGGGCAAGCAGATGGCCATCGACGCCGACCTCAACGCCGGCCTGATCGATCAGGCCCAGGCCAAGGCGCGACGCTCTGAAGTGGCCCAGGAGGCCGAGTTCTACGGTTCGATGGACGGTGCCAGCAAGTTCGTTCGCGGTGACGCCATCGCCGGCCTGCTGATCCTCTTCATCAACCTGATCGGCGGCATGCTGGTCGGTATGTTCCAGCACGGCATGACCTTCGGCGATGCCGGTAAGGTCTATGCCTTGCTGACCATTGGTGACGGTTTGGTGGCGCAATTGCCATCCCTGCTGCTGTCCACCGCCGCGGCGATCATGGTGACCCGTGCTTCCGGCTCCGAGGACATGGGGAACCAGATCAATCGGCAGATGTTCGATTCGCCCAAGGCGTTGGGGGTGTCGGCGGGCATCATGATCGTCATGGGCCTGGTGCCGGGTATGCCGCACTTCGCTTTCCTCAGTCTGGGCCTGCTTGCTGGCGGCGGTGCCTACCTGGTGTGGCGCAAGCAGCATCAAGCCAAGCTCAAGGTCCAGGAAGAGGTGCAGCGCCAGCAAGACCTGCTGCCTTCGCCGCAGCGCGCCATGGAAACCAAAGAGCTGGGCTGGGACGACGTTACGCCGATCGACATGATCGGTCTGGAGGTTGGCTACCGGCTGATTCCGCTGGTCGACCGCAATCAGGGTGGGCAGTTGCTGGCGCGGATCAAGGGGGTGCGCAAGAAGCTCTCCCAGGACCTGGGTTTTCTCATGCCCACGGTGCATATCCGCGACAACCTCGACCTGGCGCCCAGCGCCTATCGCCTGACCCTGATGGGGGTGATCCTGGCCGAGGCCGAGATCTACCCGGATCGCGAACTGGCGATCAACCCCGGGCAGGTGTTTGGCACCCTCAGCGGGATTGCCGCCCGCGACCCGGCCTTTGGTCTGGAAGCGGTGTGGATCGATGTCAATCAACGCAGCCAGGCGCAGTCGCTGGGCTACACCGTGGTCGATGCCAGTACCGTGGTTGCCACCCACTTGAACCAGATCCTGCACAAGCACTGTCATGAGCTGATTGGTCACGAGGAAGTCCAGCAATTGCTTCAGGTGCTGGCCAAGGCCTCACCCAAGCTTGCTGAAGAGCTGGTGCCAGGTGTCATTTCCTTGTCGGGGCTGCTCAAGGTCCTGCAGGCATTGCTTGCCGAACAGGTACCGGTGCGTGATATTCGCAGCATTGCCGAGGCTATCGCCAACAACGCCGGTAAGAGTCAAGATACCGCCGCGTTAGTGGCGGTGGTGCGCGTCGGATTGTGTCGCGCTATCGTGCAAAGCATTGTCGGCGTTGAGTCCGAGCTGCCTGTGATCACCCTTGAGCCAAGGTTGGAACAGATTTTGCTCAATAGTCTGCAAAGGGCCGGGCAAGGTCAGGAAGACGGTGTTCTTCTTGAGCCGAGCATGGCCGAAAAGCTTCAGCGTTCGTTGATCGAGGCTGCCCAGCGTCAAGAGATGCAAGGGCAGCCGGCGATCCTGCTGGTCGCAGGACCGGTACGTGCAATGCTGTCGCGCTTTGGTCGCCTGGCTGTACCGAATTTGCATGTTTTGGCGTATCAGGAAATACCTGACAACAAGCAAGTTACCATCGTTGCCACAGTAGGCCCCAACGGCTGAGGTAGTGGGTTATGCAAGTTAAGCGTTTTTTCGCCGCCGATATGCGTCAGGCCATGAAGCTGGTTCGAGATGAGCTGGGGGCTGATGCCGCCATCATCGGCAACCGACGGATTGCTGGCGGTGTCGAGCTGACGGCTGCGCTGGACTACAAGCTGTCCGCCCTGGCGCCACGGGTTCCGAATGTCGAGCTCGAAGATGAATTGCGCAAGACCCAGTCGCGCATCGTCACCGCCCAGGCCGAGCTCAGCAGTCGCAGCGAAAGTGAAGACGGTAACCGCCAACTGTTTGCCGGTTTGCCGCTGACCGCCTCGGAGCCGCTGGTCGAGACGCCTGTCGAGGCACCCGTCACGCCGGCCCCGGCCGCCGCGCCGGTGGACCCGCGCCTGTTCGATGCCATGCGCTCGGAGCTTACCGGGCTGCGCGAACTGCTTGAAGTCCAGCTCGGCTCGTTGGCCTGGAGCCAGTTGCAGGGCAATCAACCACAGAAGGCCAACCTTTGGCGGCGCCTGCAGCGTATTGGTCTGTCCGGCCCGCTGGCGCATGAGCTGCTGGAGCAGATCAGCGGCATCGAAGAGCCGCGTCATGCCTGGCGCATGCTGTTGGCGCACCTGGCACGCAGAATTGATGTGCCGGAAGTCGAACCGATCGAGGAAGGCGGTGTCATTGCCATGGTCGGTCCGGCCGGCATGGGCAAGACCACCACCCTGGCCAAATTGGCGGCGCGTTATGTGCTCAAGTACGGCGCGCAGAACCTGGCGCTGGTGAGCATGGACAGTTTCCGTATCGGTGCCCAGGAGCAGCTCAAGACCTTGGGGCGGATCCTCAATGTGTCGGTTACTCATGTGGATCCGGGGCAGTCGCTGGCCCAGGCCCTTGAGCCGTTGCTGCGCAAGCGCGTGGTCCTGATCGATACCGCCGGCCTGCAGGCCAGTGATCCAGCCCTGCGCATGCAGCTGGAGACCCTTGCCGGACGCGGTATTGCGTCTAAAAATTATCTGGTGCTGGCAACCACCAGCCAGAAGCAGGTGCTCACCGCCGCCTATCACAGCTACAAGCGCTGCGGGCTGGCCGGGTGCATCCTGACCAAACTTGATGAAACGGCCAGCCTCGGCGAAGTCCTGAGCCTGGCCATCAGTCACGAATTGCCAGTGGCCTATCTTACCGATGGGCCGCGCATTCCTGACGATCTGCACCTGCCGCGCCGGCACCAGCTGGTCAGCCGCGCGGTGAGTGTGCAGATGCAGGACGAGCCCAGCGAAGAGGCGATGGCCGATATGTTCGCTGATCTCTACCACAGCCCCGGCAAGCGTGTTGGCTGAGGTGATTGTGAAGACGTTGCAAAGTATCTGCATTGATGGACTGCCAGGCATTTTTCAGGTGTTGAAAGCGCAGCCGGTCATGTGGCCTCGGTCTAAGCAAGACAAGGTAATGAACAAACATGGGTAGCATGCATCCCGTACAGGTGATCGCCGTGACTGGCGGCAAAGGTGGCGTCGGCAAGACCAATGTGTCGGTGAACCTGTCATTGGCGCTGGCAGAGCTTGGCCGTCGGGTCATGCTGCTGGACGCCGACCTGGGCCTGGCCAATGTCGACGTCCTGCTGGGGCTTACTCCCAAGCGGACCCTGGCTGACGTCATCGAAGGCCGCTGTGAATTGCGCGACGTGCTGTTGCAGGGGCCGGGCGGTGTGCGCATCGTACCGGCCGCCTCTGGCACACAGAGCATGGTGCACCTGGCACCGGCACAGCACGCAGGCCTGATCCAGGCGTTCAGCGAACTGGGTGACAACCTCGATGTGTTGGTGATCGACACCGCTGCGGGTATCGGTGACTCGGTGGTCAGTTTTGTCCGCGCCGCGCAGGAAGTGCTGCTGGTGGTGTGCGACGAGCCGACCTCGATCACCGACGCCTACGCGCTGATCAAGCTGCTCAACCGCGATTACGGCATGAACCGCTTCCGGGTCCTGGCCAACATGGCGCAAAGCCCGCAGGAAGGGCGCAACCTGTTCGCCAAGTTGACCAAGGTCACTGATCGCTTCCTCGATGTCGCCTTACAATACGTCGGTGCGGTGCCTTACGACGAATGTGTGCGCAAGGCGGTGCAGAAGCAGCGAGCGGTCTATGAAGCCTTTCCGCGTTCCAAGTGCGCGCTGGCATTCAAGGCCATTGCCCAGAAGGTCGACACCTGGCCGCTGCCTGCCAACCCGCGTGGTCACCTGGAGTTTTTTGTCGAGCGCCTGGTGCAGCCGACGAGCGCGGGACCTGTGCTATGAACGCCAGCGGATACCGGATGTACAGCAACGCGTCTCGCGATGGTCAGTACGAGTTGATCGAGCGCTACGCGCCGTTGGTCAAGCGTATCGCCTATCACTTGCTGGCGCGTTTGCCGGCCAGTGTCCAGGTCGAGGATCTGATCCAGGCCGGCATGATCGGCCTGCTCGAAGTCAGCAACAAGTATGACGCGAGCAAGGGTGCCAGTTTTGAGACCTACGCCGGTATCCGCATCCGTGGGGCAATGCTTGACGAAGTACGTAAAGGGGACTGGGCACCGCGCTCGGTCCACCGCAATACCCGCATGGTCAGTGACGCGATTCGTGCAATTGAAGCAAAAACCGGCCGTGACGCTAAAGATCACGAGGTTGCTGCCGAACTTCAATTGAGTCTCGATGATTACTACGGGATTTTGAATGACACCCTGGGCAGCCGCCTGTTCAGTTTCGACGACCTGTTGCAGGACGGCGAACATGAAGGCCTGCACGAGGATGGCGCCAGTGCCCAGCTCGAGCCGTCGCGCGACCTGGAAGACGAGCGTTTCCAGGCAGCCTTGGCCGACGCCATCGCCAACCTGCCGGAACGTGAGCGTCTGGTCCTGGCCCTGTACTACGACGAAGAGCTGAACCTCAAGGAAATCGGTGAGGTCCTGGGGGTCAGCGAGTCGCGCGTCAGCCAGTTGCACAGCCAGTGCGCGGCGCGTTTGCGTGGTCGCCTGGGGGAATGGCGGGCGCGTTGAACGCAGGTTCAATGCAGTCGCGAAATGTAGTGCCCGAATTGATTGAATGCGCGTTCTGCGCTGAACGCGTTAAAGACTGCTTGGAGGTCTAATTGAACAAAGACATGAAAATCCTCATCGTCGACGATTTCTCGACGATGCGGCGGATCATCAAGAACCTGCTGCGTGACCTGGGCTTCACCAACACCCAGGAAGCTGACGACGGCAACACCGCATTGCCGATGCTCGAAAGCGGCCATTTCGACTTTCTCGTGACCGACTGGAACATGCCTGGCATGTCCGGTATCGACCTGCTGCGCAAAGTACGTGCTGACGAGCGTCTCAAGCACCTGCCGGTGTTGATGGTGACGGCTGAAGCCAAGCGCGAGCAGATCATCGAAGCGGCCCAGGCCGGCGTCAACGGCTATGTGGTCAAGCCGTTCACTGCCCAGGTGCTGAAAGAAAAGATCGAGAAGATCTTCGAGCGCGTCAATAGCTAAGACACGCCACGGGGGCGCTATGGAGCAAACACATTCATCGTTGGACGGCTTCGAGTCGACACTGAAGAAGCATGCCCACGAACTGGTCGACAGTCTCGAGCGGGGCAAATTCGGCGACGCGGTGCAACTGATCCATCAGCTGAACCAGACCCGTGACCGTGGCCTGTACCAGGAAGTGGGTAAGCTCACGCGTGAGTTGCACAGTGCGATCGTCAGCTTCCAGATCGATCCGCAAATGCCTCAGGCCGAAGAGGTCTCACAGATCACTGACGCCACCGAACGCCTGTCCTATGTGGTCAAGCTGACGGAAGGGGCGGCCAACCGGACTATGGATCTGGTTGAAGCCAGCACACCGGTACTCAATGAGCTGAGCGACGAAGCTCAGGCACTGAGCGTCGATTGGCAGCGCTTCATGCGCCGCGAAGTGGCCGCGCCGGAGTTTCGCGAACTGGCCAAACGCGTCGACAGTTTTCTCACGCGCAGCGAGGAAGGCAACCGCAAGGTCGCCGGCCACCTCAATGATATTTTGCTGGCTCAGGACTATCAGGACCTGACCGGTCAGGTGATCAAACGTGTTACGGCACTGGTCACCGAAGTAGAAAGCAATCTGCTCAAGCTCGTGCTGATGGCCAGTCAGGTCGACCGCTTTGCCGGTATCGAACATGACCACCAGCAGCTGCGCGCTGAAAAAGATCAAGAAAAACATCCGGCCCGGGGTGAAGGTCCGCAGATTCATGCCGATAAACGTGAAGACGTTGTGTCCGGTCAGGACGATGTCGACGATCTGCTGTCCAGTCTGGGTTTTTAGGGAGCACGTTTAATGAGCTTCGGCGCCGATGAAGAAATCCTTCAGGATTTTCTGGTAGAAGCCGGCGAGATTCTTGAGCAACTGTCCGAGCAACTGGTCGAGCTGGAAAGCCGTCCGGATGATGCCGATCTGCTCAATGCGATCTTTCGCGGTTTTCACACTGTAAAAGGGGGCGCCGGCTTCCTCCAGCTCAACGAGCTGGTGGAGTGCTGCCACATCGCCGAAAACGTCTTCGACATCCTGCGCAAGGGTGAGCGGCGCGTTGATGCCGAGCTGATGGACGTGGTCCTGGAAGCACTGGACACGGTCAACAGCATGTTCGGCCAGGTGCGCGAACGCAGTGATATCACCCCGGCCACGCCTGAGCTGCTGGCAGCCTTGTCGCGTCTGGCTGAGCCTGCGGCTGCCGAACCGGCCCCCGCGCCTGAGCCGGTGCAGGAACAGGCGCCTGAGGCAGACATTACCGACACCGAATTCGAGCAACTGCTTGACTCGCTCAATGCGGTCAAGGCCGAAGCTGAAGCACAGGTGCAAGCTCCCGCCGAGGCCAGCGACGAAATCACTGACGCTGAATTCGAATCGCTGCTTGATCAGTTGCACGGTAAAGGTCAGTTCGCCCCCGACAGCGTCAGTGCTCCCGCGCCCGTGGCACCCGTGGCACCAGCTGCTGGTGACGAAATCACGGATGATGAGTTCGAGGCACTGCTCGATCAGTTGCATGGCAAGGGCAACTTTGCCGTTGATGCGTTGCCGGCTGCAGACGTGGTGCAAGCGGCACCTGCTGCTTCAGGCGATCACATCTCTGAGCATGAATTTGAAGCGCTGCTCGATGAGCTGCATGGCAAGGGCAAATTCGCCCCGGACAGCGTGGCCACTGCCGCCGCTCCAGCCGCTGCAGTCGCCGCCAAGCCCGCACCTGCTCCGGCGCCTGTGGTGGCCAAGCCTGCGGCTGCTCCGGCCAAGGCTGCAGCACCTGCGCGTCAGGCTGCTGCGCCTGCAGAAAAACACCCGGCCAGCGAAACGGAAACCACCGTGCGCGTCGATACCGCACGCCTGGACGAGATCATGAACATGGTCGGCGAGCTGGTGCTGGTGCGTAACCGCCTGGTACGCCTGGGCCTGAACAGCGGCGATGAAGCCATGTCCAAGGCGGTGTCGAACCTCGACGTGGTGACCGCCGACCTGCAGACCGCGGTGATGAAAACCCGCATGCAGCCGATCAAGAAGGTCT